>Ga0256830_1001987_pt1 | contig 13936 bp, 16 predicted proteins | sample 128326metaG_FD_190537 | JGI IMG/M metagenome (GOLD analysis project Ga0256830, IMG submission 190537) | Hydrothermal vent microbial communities from Lau Basin, Pacific Ocean - 128-326 | ecosystem: Environmental > Aquatic > Marine > Hydrothermal vents | place: Pacific Ocean: Lau Basin | collected... | reverse complement strand
ACGTGCGCTGGACCGCATCGGACAGCGCTACGGCCCCGCCCAGATCACCGTCGAAGAGGCCGAAGAGAAACGCCCCCTGGCCGAACAGGGAGCCTCCGAATGAGATGGCCCCGCGCCGGCGTGGCGGCCTGGGTGTGGCTCCTGTCCGCCGCCTTCCCCGTCGCGGCCGGCTGGACCGCCTGGGCCCTGTACACGGCCTCCCGGAGAGAAGCCGACCTGCCGTCCCTGGCGGTGGCGGCCCTCGCCCTCGCCCTCGGCGGCCTCGTCGCCGTGCCCACCCGGTCGGGACAACGGATGAGCGCCTCCTTCGGCGTCGCCTCCGCCCTCCCGTTCGTCTTCGGAGGCGACGACGTCGCCCTCGACGTCCGGGCCCTCCTCGCCGTGTACGCAGGCGGTCTGGCGCTCCTGTGGGTGCTCCGCACCGCCCGGGGCGACGACCAACGTCACGTCCTCGTCCTGTCCCTCCGCTCCTTCGTCGGGTTCGCCGCCTTCGCCTGGCTGTTCGAGACGGCCGCCCCCTACGTGCGGGCGGTCATCCCCTCCGGCTGGCAGCTCGTCAGCATCCTCGCCGTCGCCGCCATCGGATGGTTCCTCGTCGACGTCGTCCTCTCCACCCTCCTCTACCTGGGGCCCCGCCGCACCTCCGCCCGGTACCGGATGCTGTCCGCCTTCAAAGACTTCGACGCCTTCGCCGCCCTCGTCGGCTCGGGGGCGCTGTTCGGTCTCGCCTTCCCCGCCATCGGATGGTGGGCGCTGGCGGTGGCGGTCCTGCCCTACGCCTTCGCCCACGGGGCGTTCCGTCGGTTCCTCGAGACGAAAGCGACCTACGGGCAGACGATCCGGGCCCTCTCCCAGATCCCCGAGATCGCCGGGTTCTCCCAGCCCGGCCACGCCGACCGCACCGCCGAGCTGGCGGTGGCCATCGCCAAAGAGCTCGGCCTCCGACCGGCGGTGGTGGACGAGCTCGAATACGCCGCCCAGATGCACGACATCGGACGGATCACCCTCAACGAACCGTCGATCGTCCGGATGGGCTACACCGACGAACAGCTCGCCCAATGGGGTTCGGAGATCATCGGGGAGACCCCCTACCTGTCGAAGGTGGCGACCTACGTCCGCCGCCAATACGACTCGTACCGCAAACCCGGCGAAGAACGGGACCCCGACGTGCCGTTGCCGTCGCGGATCATCCGGGTGGCGAGCGCCTACGACCGTGCGATCCGCGAAGACGAACTCACCCCCCTCGAAGCGATGGAGCGGCTCCATCAAGGATCCGTCTACGACTTCGACCCGATGGTGGTGGCGTCCCTCCGCCGGGTCCTCGAATCCCGGGGGGTGTTCGGGCATCCCAGCCGGGTCCCCTGATCAGCCCCGATCGCGCATCGCCGAACCCGCCTGGGCCCTGGCTCCCCGTTTGAACCACCGGATCGGCCGTCGCAGCTCGGCTTCCAGGAAGCTGGCCAGCCCCACCGCCAAGAACACATCCCCGAGGGAGATCACCTGGCCCTGTCCGGCGAAACGGATCGGGATGACGTCCGCCAGGAAGGGGAGATGGACGCCGGGTCCGACGGCGAGATGTTTGGCGCTGCCGGTGATCTCCGGTTCGATCGTGAACCCCGACGCCACCTTGGCGGCCTCGACCAGCACGGGCATCCCGCCGTTGAGGGCGATCACCGTGAAGTTCATCAGCACGCCGAGACCCGCCAGCCACATGCCGGGACTCTCCCGGTTGGCGAACACCATGACGACCAGCAGCACGTAGGAGACGAGGATCAGCCAGACGGCGGCATCTCCGGTCCCGGGACGGTCGGGGAGGCGGTCGGCGACGATCTGCAGGCCGAAGGCGACGATCAGCAGCCACCACAGACGGAGACGGATGTCGGCCAGGTTCGACAGGCGTCCGCCTCTGAGCACCGAGATGGTCAGCGCCACGAACAGGACGAGCGCCAGCCATAACATGGAGCCAAGGTATCACAGCTCCGGAGAGAGGCAGGATCCCACCATGGTTCGCTACGAGGTGGACGGTCGTCGAGCCACCATCACCATCGATGAGCCCGAACGTCGCAACCCCCTGTCGGTGGAGACGATGGCGGCGCTGGCAGATCGGGTGCGGGAAGCCACCGAAGACCCCGAGGTGGCGGTGATCGTCCTCACCGGAGCGGGCGACAAGGCGTTCTCCGCCGGCGGCGACCTGGCGAGCGGCTTCGTGGACGACCCCGTCGGCCTCCACCGCCACCGTGGAGCCCTCGCCGACCTGTTCCGGCTGATGTTCCGCGGCGGAAAGCCGACGGTGGCGCGAGTGAACGGACATGCCCTGGCGGGCGGGTTCGGGCTGGCGGTGTCCTGCGACGTGGTGGTGGCGGTCGAAGACGCCAAGATGGGCACACCGGAGATCTCGGTGGGCCTGTGGCCGGCGATGATCTCGGCGATCCTCGCCCGGGTGATGCCCCGCAAGGCCGCGCTCGAGCTGATGATGACCGGTCGGATCATCACCGCCGAGGAGGCACACCGGCTCGGAGCCGTGTCGAGGGTCGTCTCCCGCGACGAACTCGACACGGTGGTGGACGAGGTCGTCGAATCCCTCGCCGCCAAGTCGGCGGCGGTGCTCCAGATGGGACGGGACCTCTTCTACGACACCGCCGACCTCCCCTTCGACGTCGCCCTCGACCGCCTCCAAGGGGGGCTCACCGCCGTCTCCATGACCGAGGACTCCCGGGAGGGGATCCGGGCGTTCCTGGAGAAACGGCCGCCACGGTGGACCCACCGGTGACGTTGCGGACCTCCCCGCCGGCGATAGCCTGACGTCGATGCGTCGCAAGATCAGGATCGCCGGCTGGTCGATGGTGTGGTCGGGGATCTTCCTCCTCGCCTTCGCCGGCTGGCAGCTCTACGGGACCGGGATCTCGACCGCCCGAGCCCAGACCGAGGCACGGGCGGTGCTCGCCGACACCTTCGAGCAGCGACGTGCCGAACCGGTCCAACCGAAGCTGGTGACCGTGGCCACGTCGGTTTCCGCTGGGACCACCACCGTCACCAACCCGACACCGGAGCCGGTGGAGCTGTACCCGGAGGACCCGGTCCCCGAAGGGGAGCCCTTCGGCGTGATACGGATCCCGAAGATCGGCCTCGACGTGGCGATCTTCGAAGGCGTCGACCCCGAGACGTTGAAGAAGGGGCCGGGGCACATGCCGTGGACCCCCCTCCCCGGCCAACCCGGAAACGCGGTGATCTCCGGGCACCGGACCACCTACGGGGCCCCGTTCTTCGACCTCGACCTGCTGGAGCCGGGGGACATCATCGAAGTGGAGACGGCCATCGGCCTCCACCGGTACGAAGTCCGTGAGACGATCATCGTCGACCCCACCGACGTGTGGGTGACCGAGAACCGTCGAGGCGCCTGGCTCACCTTGACGACCTGTGCACCCAAGTATTCGGCCCGTCAGCGGCTCATCATCTTCGCCGAACTGGTGGAAGGTCCCAACTACGAGTTCGCCCAGGCGGCCGTCGAAGCGTTCCTCCAGGACGTAGGCTGAACCTGCCGGAAAGGAACGAGACGGATGTCGGAGTTCGAACGGGACGCCGTCGACGCCGCCCGGGAACACGCCCGGATGGAACGGCGCGGCGACCTCCGCAGCTTCGTGGCCGGCCTGACCTTCGTCGTCGTGTTGGCGGCGCTGCTGGTCGGCTTCGTGTGGCTCACCTCCCGGTAGCCTCCCCTCCCATGATCGTGCGTTGTGAGATGCCGGCGACGGTGTGGAAGGTGCGGGTGGCGGTCGGTGAGCGGGTCTCGCCCGGCGACGAGCTGGTGGTGTTGGAGTCGATGAAGATGGAGATCCCCGCCACCGCGCCCGTCGCCGGTGCGGTGAAGGCGGTCCACGTCGAAGAAGGCCAGCTCGTCTCCGAAGGCGACCCGCTCGTCGAATTGGAGTGAGCCCGCGGCAGTGAACGGCCACGTCACCCTCGTCGCCGCAGGCTCTCGAGGTGACGTGCAGCCCCTCGTCGCCGTCGGACGGGGTTTGCGCCGGGCCGGGCTGCGTGTTCGGGTCGTCGCCCTCGACGCCTACCGGCCGTTGGTGGTCGCCCACGGTCTGGAACACGCCCCCCTCACCGGCATGGACCCCCGGAAGCTGTTGGCGGGAGGAGGCGCCGACTGGGTGCGGACGGGCCGCAACCTGGTGGCGTTCCTCCGCCACTACCGCCGGCTGGTCGACCGCCTCTACCTCGACCTGTTCACCCGGGTGTGGGACGCCACCGCAGACACCGACCTCGTCGGGTTCGGCACCCTCACCATCATGGCGTACCCGATCGCCGACCGACGTGGGATCCCCCGAGTCGCCCTTCCGCTGCAACCGATCACCCGGTCACGCGGATATCCGAGCATCACCGTGCCCGGCCCGTGGGGACGTCTGGGGGGAGTCTTCAACCTGGCGACCCATGTGCTCGGCGAACAGCTCTACTGGGCGACCGTACGGTCGGCGGTGAACCGTGCCCTCGTCGAAGTTCTCGACGTCGCCCCCTTCCCTCGACGTGGCCCCTTTCGGCGGATCGGCGCCGACGACCGGTATCCGTTCCTCTACGGGATCAGCTCCACCGTGTTCCCACGCCCCACGGACTGGCCCCCCTGGCATCACCTCACGGGGTTCTGGTTCCTCGACGTCGACGAGCCGCTCCCCGCCGACGTTGAATCGTTCCTCGCCGCCGACCCGCCGCCGGTGTACGTCGGGTTCGGGAGCATGGTCCACGACGATCCGGAGTGGACCGCCGCCCAGGTGGTGGACGCCGTCGGGCGCCTCGGACGCCGGGCGATCGTGGTGGGGAACGGCCTCCGGGTTCGGGGGAACCCGCAAGGCGTCCTCGTGGTGGACGACGTCGACCACGCCCGTCTGTTCCCCCGGGTAGCGGCGGTGGTCCACCACGGGGGTGCGGGGACGACGGCGGCGGCCCTGCGGGCCGGAGTCCCCCAGGTGGTGGTGCCGCACTTCGCCGACCAGCCCTTCTGGGCCGAACGGGTCCACCGGCTGGGGGTGGCGCCCCGGCCGATCCGTGTCCGACGCCTCGACGCCGACCGGTTGGAGGCGGCACTCCGTGAGGCGCTGTCGCCGCCGCTGCGGGAGCGGGCGGCGATGCTGAGCCGCCGTGTCACCGCCGAAGACGGGGTGGGCGCCGCGGTGGCGCTGATCCTTCGACGTCTCGACGGGGACGGCCGGCCCGGACCCGTCAGGCGTCCTCGCCCACCAACTCCAGGAGGTCCTCGTAGGTGAGCTTGCCGCTGTAGCGCTCGGCGATGGTCCCGTCGGAGGCGATGACGAACGTGGTCGGTACCCCCATGATGGGGTAGGCGAGCAGCACCTGGTCGTCGGTGTCGAAACCGGTCGGGTAGGTGGGCTGGAGTTCCTCCACGAGGGCGAGGGCGTCGTCCCAGCGGTCCTGGACGGCCACCCCCAACACCAGGACGTCCGGGTGGTCGGTGGCGAATCGGCTCAGCTCGGGGATCTCTTCACGGCAGGGCAGACACCACGACGCGAACAGGTTCAAGACGACGGGCCGCCCGTCGTTGGCGAGATGGTCCGACAGGGTGAACGTGGAACCGTCGAAGAGGGGGACGCTGAAGTCGGGGGCCGGCTCCGGCGCCCGGGTGGACGGGGAGCTCCCCTTGGGTCCCGACGCCAACGTGCCGACGAGCAGACCGATGCCCACCAGGGCGACGAACATGAGGCTGAGACGCCCCCGCCACCGATCCAGAGGTCCGGCGGGTGGCGGAGCGTCGTTCGACGGCTCTGCTCGTGTCCGCTCCACGACCCGGTAGGCTACTCGCCTCCGAGGAGGTCGAGATCATGGGTGTGTTCTCCCGACGACGCGACGAACTGGCCGCCCGGGGGATCGACCCGGCGAGGGTGCCTCCCGGCCAGTACGTGACCGACCGTTTCCCCGTGCTCCACGCCGGGATGACGCCCACCGTCGACCTCAGCACCTGGGACTTCACCGTCGACGGGTTGGTCGCCGACCGACTGAGATGGACCTACGACGACATCCTGGCGATGCCGACGGTGCAGGTCGTCGCCGACATCCACTGCGTCACCAAATGGACGAAACTGGACACCGTCTGGGAGGGGGTGTCGGTCCCCGAACTGATGTCCCGGGTGACGCTGCTGCCCGACGCCACCCACGTCCTCGTACGGGCCGAACACGGGTTCACCGCCAACCTGGCGTTGGACGACTTCCTCCGGGACGACAACCTCTTCGCCTACCGGTACGGAGGAGAGGACCTCGAGCCGGATCACGGCTGGCCGTTGCGGCTCGTCGTACCCCACCTGTACTTCTGGAAGTCGGTGAAATGGGTGCGGGGCCTCACCTTCCTCGACCACGACGAACCCGGGTTTTGGGAACGCAACGGCTACCACATGCGGGGAGACCCTTGGGCCGAGCAGCGCTATTGGGGTGACTGAGGTCAGCCGGCGAACACCTGGGTGATCCACACCACCCCGTCGCCGTCGACGACGATCCCCACGCCGGTGCTCGTGTAGTCGGGGTTCAGCATGTTCTCCAGATGGCCGGGGCTGGCGACCAGGGCGTCGAACAGGGCGGCGACACCGACGCCGGTGGCGATGTTCTCGGCCACCGCCGACCAGGGACCCAACAGCGACGAGATGTTGGAGTGGGCGAAGGTGCCGGTGGTGGCCATCCGGGTCGACCAGGACCGGGCGTAGGACCGCAACGATCCGTCCATGGCGAGGGGAGCCACCCCCCGCGAGCTGCGAAGGCCGTTGACGAGGGAGAGGAACTGCGTTTCGGCGCCGGCGTCGGCGGTGGCTTCGGCCGGGGGAGGGACGCTGGTGGTGGTCGTCGTCGTTCCCGGTGCCGAAGCGGCGACGGTGGTGGTCGTGGTCGGGCGGATGGTGGTCGCCGGCGAGGTGGTGGTCGTGGTGGTGGTCGAAGTGGACGTCGTCGTGGTGGGCCGAACCTCCCCGGCGGAGGTGACGACCGGGCCGTCGGCGTCCGGGTCGGGGACTGCGGACGCCAAGATCTGTGTGACGGGAAGCTCGGCGGGTTCCACCACCGGCGGCGGCGGCAGGGGGACGGCCTGAGGGGGAGCGGTGCCGCAGGCGGCGGCGACGAGGGTGAGGGCGATGAGTATGCGTTTCATGTCTGTGTCGACGCCTCACCAGCCCAGCACCGGGCATCCTACGGCGCCGGGGAGGGGAGGCAAGTCGAAGCCGGTCGACATGTCGGGTTCGGGTCGTCAAAATGGGACCGGAGAGGAGCCCGGCATGCTGAGGACCACCGATCGGCTGGAGACGACGTTCCCTGCCGGTTCGTCGACACTTCCCGTCCGGCCACGGCGACGGCCGCACCTGGGACGTGGCGACGGTGGCGGTCGGCTTCCGTTGGGGAAGTGGAGTCGACGATGACGGCGACCTGGTTCGACTGGAAGGGCCGGCTGGGGCCGCTCAGGCTCCGGCTCACCGACACGGTGTTCCGGCCGTCGACGGTGACCGGGCTGATCGCCCAGGTGCTTGAGGTGGAGGAAGGCGACACCGTCGTCGATGTCGGCTGCGGCTGCGGCATCTTGGCGATCATCGCCGCGAAACTCGGGGCGTCGCATGTCCACGCGGTGGATGTGAGCCCCGACGTGGTGGAGGTGGGGACGGCCAACGCCGAGGAGCACGGCGTCGCCGACCGCATCTCGTTCTACCGGGGTGACCTGTTCGATCCGATCCCCCGGGATGTCGAAGCCGATCTGATCATCGGCGACGTCTCCGGCATCCCCGACGACCTGGCAGCCGAGAGCGGCTGGTTCCCCGACGGCCGTGGCGGCGGACCCACCGGTGCCGAACTGCCGGTGCGGATGCTGCGGGAGGCGAGGGAGCGGCTGCGGGAAGGTGGCCGGCTGTTGCTGCCCACCGGATCGCTCCAAGATCAGGGGACGATCCTCGAGACGGCCCGCACCCTCTACGGTTCGGTCCGGGAGCTGATCTCCCGGGCGATCCCGCTCCCCGGCCAGCTCATGGCGGGTCGGGCCCTTCCCGAGCTGGTCCGCCGGGGTGTCGTCGAGCTGAGCCAGCGCGGAAGCCGCTACCTGTGGCAGGCGCGGGTGTGGGAGCTCACCGCCGGCTGAAGGCGAACCCGGCGTCCCGCCGGGGACCCGTGTGCGGCCGCGACGGGCCGTCGTTGCCGTCGACTCGAAGATGTCAGGGTCCGCCGAGCGCGCCAAGGGGCTCTCCGACGGAGCGTCGGTCGCCGGGTGAGGGCCGACCATTTGGAACGGGAGATGCTCGGAGGTTCCCCGCTGAGCGGGCACGGCGGTTGTCGGAGGGTGCTGGTACGGTTCGGGTTTCGATCGGGCTGGTTGAGGGGCAACCACCGACCGAAGGAGGGGTTGAATGCGTCGTGGAGGGGCGTTGGTGGGGATGCTGGCGGTGGTGGTGGCCGCCGCCGTCGTCGGATACGTCGCGGGGTCGCGGATCAAGTCACCGGCCCAGGTGGCAGCGGAGGCGGAGCCACCGGAGCCGTCCCCGATCGCCGTGCCGGTGGAACTCACCGAGATTCGCAACGACATCGTGACCCGGGGGACGGTGCGTTTCGAAGATCCCGAGACGGTCGTCGTAGAAGGGGTCTCGCTTCCGGGGGTCGACCCGGTGGTGACGATGCTTCCCGAGGTGGGCGACCAGATCGGCGAAGGGGAGGTCCTCTACGAGCTGGCGGGACGTCCCACCTTCGTGCTGGCCGGAGACCTTCCCCTGTTCCGGACCGTCCGGTGGGGCGACGAAGGAGAGGATGTGGCTCAGCTCCAGGAGGCTCTCGTCCGTCTCGGTTTCGACCCGGGGGAGATCGACGGGATCTACGGTCCGAACACCGAAGAGGCGGTGGTGGCCTTCTACCGGTCCCGGGGGTATGAACCGTCGCCACCGCCTTCGGGGGCAGAAGACGAGTACCGCTCCGCCCTCAACCGGTACGCCGATGCCGAAGACCAGGTGGAAGCTCAGGAGGGCGCCGAAGCACAAGCCAAAGCGGCGGCCGAGGACGCCGCGGCGGCCCTGGCCGTGGCCGAACAGCGCCTCGCCCAAGCCAAGGCAGGAACCCATCCCGACACCGGCCTGCCACCCACCGCCGACGAACTGGCCGCGTTGGAGACGGAGGCGGAGGCGGCCCGGGAGGCCGCGGAGACCGCCGCCGCCCAGGTGGAGGAGGCCGGCCGGGCGTTGGAGTCGGCGAAACGATCCCTGTCGGAGGCGTCTTCGGCCCTCACCGAGGCGCGGCGGGCTTTGGCGCATCCGGTGCCGAAGGGCGAGTTCGTGTTCTTCCCGTCGTTACCGGTGCGGGTGGATTCGGTGTTTGCTCAACGGGGAGATGTCGTCCAGGGCGAACTGATGCGGGTGTCCGGGTCCCGTCTGGCGATCGACGCCTCGGTGAAGGTGGAGGAAGCCGACCTGGTCAAGGTGGGCATGACGGTGCAGATCGACCTGACCAGGTTGGGGATCTCCACCACCGGCAAGGTAACCGTCGTCGATCAGGCTCCCGGAACGCGGGGACTGGAGCCGAGCCGGGTGTATGTGGAGGTGGTGCCCGACGAGGTGAAGGCGGAGCTGAACAACGCCAACGTGCGGATCACCATCCCGGTGGCGGCCCGTTCCACCGGCGGAGCGGTGCTGGCGGTGCCGGCGGCGGCGCTGTCGGCGACGGCGTCGGGCGAGACGGTCGTCACCGTGCTGGAAGACGACGGTTCCACCCGGACGGTGACGGTCACTCCCGGTCTGGCGACCGCCGGAGGGTTGGTGGAGGTGACCCCGCTCGACGGTGACCTGGGAGAGGGGGACTGGGTGGTGGTCGGGTTCCAAGTCGGATCATGACGGCGGTGGTGCAGTTGCGGGGGGTGCAACGCACCTATCCGGGTCCGCCGCCGGTGGAGGCGGTCCGGGACGCCACCTTGACGGTGGATGGCGGCGACTATGTGGCGGTGGTAGGCCCGTCGGGGTCGGGCAAGTCGACGCTGCTGAACATCATCGGCTGCCTCGACCGGCCGACCGGCGGCCGCTACGAACTGGCCGGCATCGACGTCGCCGACCTGTCCGACGGCGAGCTCGCGGCTCTGCGGGGGCGGCAGGTCGGATTCGTCTTCCAGGCCTTCCACCTGCTCCAGCACCGGTCGGCGTTGGAGAACGTCGAGATCGGCCTCCTGTACAACGAGACGCCCCGCAGGGTGCGGCGGGAGATGGCCCGGGAGGCGTTGGAACGGGTCGGGCTGGGCCACCGGGTCGGCTTCCCGCCACGGAGACTGTCGGGGGGTGAGCAGCAGCGGGTGGCGATCGCCCGGGCGATCGCGCCCCGGCCCAGCTTGTTGCTGTGCGACGAGCCCACCGGGAACCTCGACTCGAAGACGTCGGAGTCGATCCTGTCGCTCTTCGACGAGCTACAGGACGACGGGCTGACGTTGATCGTCGTCACCCACGACCCGCGGGTGAGCCGTCACGCTCGGCGGGTCGTCGAGATCGTCGACGGGGTCACACAGGAGGTGTCGTGAGGTTCCGGCGACGGACACGGGTGGGTCGGTCCCGGTTGTCGTGGCGGGACCTGGCCTCCGAAGCGGTCGCCGGGCTTTCGGCCCGTCCCAGCCGAACCGCGTTGACCGTCCTGGGTACGGTGCTGGGAATCACCGCCCTGGTCGCCACGTTGGGGATCGCCCGCACCGCCGGCAGCCAGATCGTCGGCCAGTTCGACGCCCTGCAGGCGACGTCGGTCACCGTCGAGAACCAGACCCGAGGAATCTTCGGGTCGGGTCCGCAGATCTCCCGTATCCCCTGGGATGCCGAAGCCCGGCTGACGCGGCTCAACGGGGTGGTCGCCGCCGGAACGGTCAGCCGGGTCGACACCGGAGGGGAGTTGGTCCGTTCGGTGCCGATCAACGATCCGCTGGGACAGTCCGAGTTCGTCATCGACGTGTACGCCGCCTCCCCGGGCCTCTTCGACGCCATCGACGCCACCTTGGCCACCGGCCGGTTCTTCGATGCCGGCCACGACCGGCGCCGCGACCCCGTCGCCGTGCTCGGTCCGGGAGCGGCCCGCCGGCTCAACATCGGACGGGTCGACCAGCAGCCGGCGGTCTTCGTCGGTGACACCACCCTGGTGGTGATCGGCATCCTCGCCGACCTCAGCCGTGAACCGCTCCTCCTGGACGCGATCATCGTCCCCGACGGCACGGCCCGGGCCCTGTTCGGCCTGCAAGCCCCCGCCAAGGTCGCTATCCGCACCGAGCTGGGGGCGGCCCGCCTCATCGGCGAGCAGGCTCCCGTCGCCCTCGAACCCAACGACCCTGCCGCTCTGCGGGTGACGGTGCCTCCCGAACCGCGGGCGGTGAAAGAAGCAGTCGAATCCGACGTCAACACCCTGTTCCTGATCCTCGGTGCCGTCGCGTTGTTGGTGGGGGCGATCGGGATCGCCAACGTCACCCTGGTCTCGGTGTTGGAACGGGTCGGCGAGATCGGGTTGCGGCGGGCCGTCGGCGCCGCCCGCCGTCACATCGCCGCCCAGTTCCTCGCCGAGTCTGCCGCGATGGGTCTGGTCGGTGGCGTCGTCGGCGCCTCGACGGGGGTGCTGGTGGTGGTCGCCGTCTCCGCCGCGCAGCAATGGACGCCCGTCCTCGACCTGCGTGTTCCCCTCGCCGCCCCCTTCGTCGGGATGCTGATCGGCCTGCTCGCGGGCCTGTATCCGTCGTGGCGGGCCGCCTCCTTGGAGCCGGTCGAAGCGCTCCGCAGCGGTACCTGAGCCGGTTGACACGGTTGGGGGGCCCTGGGATAGTTCCCGTGCCCGGGGGACCATGCCGAAGCGGGCACATCCGACTGCAGCCGACTCGCCGAGAACCCGTCACAAAAGGGGGGTCCCGTCGACAGGCCGGCCGTGGGGATCTCCGGGGGGACCAACGAGACTCGCCAAGGAGGTAGCTCGTGCGAGTGTTCAGGACGCTGACTGTCGTGTCGGCGTTGGTGGTGGCGGCGTGCAGCCCCGGTGGGGCGGAGCAGACGACGACCACCCCGGCGCCGCAAGGGGAGACGCAAGGGGCCCCGCGAGGCGAGACGCTGCAGGACTTCATCCCGGGGATGCCGTCCTTCGACGTCGCCGACCCTGCCGCCGCCGAAGCCCAGGCCCGCCAGTTGGAACAGCGGGTCCAGGAGCTGGTCGCCCGGTGCATGGCCGACCAAGGCTTCGAGTACATCCCGTACGTTCCGAACCTGGATTTCGGCGGCTTCGACCAGGAACAGTACGTCGCCGAGTTCGGGTTCGGCTACGCCACCGAACTGGTGGCCGACCAGGACGAGATGCAGCGCCGTTTCGAAGAGGAGATGGCCGCCGATCCGAACCAGGCGATCATCGACGCGATGACACCGGAGGAACTGGACGCCTATCAGGAGGCTCTGTGGGGTGCCACACCCGACATCGACCCCGAGACCATGACCGAAGAGGAGATCCAGGCCGCCTTCGAGAACTTCCAGCCGTCCGGGTGCATGGCCGAAGCGCAGAACCAGGTGTACAACAGCGAGGCGGCACAGGCGTTCTTCTTGGAGTTCGGACCCAAGATCGAGGAGGTCTTCCGCAGCGTCGAGTCCGACCCCCGCATCCTGGAGCTGCAGGAGAAATGGGCCGAATGCATGAGGGAGAAGGGGTACGACTTCGCCTCGAGGTCGGAGGCGGAGCTGTACATCCTCCGGCAGCTCGAAGCCCTCGGGGTGGTCACCGATCTCGAAGTGGGACCGAACGGCGAGCTGATGGGGTTGGGGATGACCGGTGTCGATCCCGACGACGACCGTATTCCCCAGATCCAGGCGATCGCCGACGAGGAGGTGGAGATCGCCGTCGCGGCCTTCGCCTGTGAGGAGCAGTTCACCGAGGTCTACCGTGAGGTGCAGCAGGAGTACGAGCAGCGGTTCATCGACGAGAACCGTGCCGATCTGGAACGGTTCCGGGAGGAGTACGGCGGGTGATCTTGGCCGGGTTCCGTCTCGGAACCGATCCGGACAGGGTTCGGGTGAGGGGGCGACGGGCCATCGGCTGGGACGGACTGGGTTGCACCGGGATGCAGCACATGGACCCGGGTGAGTTTCGACGTCTGATGAAGCTCCGCTTCGGGCTGCTCGTGAACGAACGCGAAGCCCGGACGGCGGCCGCCCAATTCGTGTCGGCAGGGTCCACAAAGGGGGTACGAGGTCGAGAAACCGACACCGGTCTGCCCCGGACGCTCGATGTGGCGGAGAAAGACTTGCTCGACGACGACGATCCCTCCTCTGCCGACGGAGTCGTCGTGAGACCCTGGTAGCGGATATGAACGAGCCGTTCCCGACGCCGGAGCAGGCCGCTGAGGTTCTCTCGATCTGCCAGTCCACGAGGCATGAACCGATGAGCGGCGGAGCAGCGGTGCCGGTGCGGGTCAGGTCGAGGCAGAGGATCCCGGTCGCTGCACGAGGCCCCACCGTCCGCCATGGCAAGAATGCCTCGGTGGCCGGTTTCTTCACCGGCGAGAGCAGGGACGCGGACATGAGCGACGGGTTGTCGCGTCTGCAACGAAGAGGGTTGGAGTGGCGACCTCTACCGTGTTCCCAAAGGATGGGGCTGGACGATCTCGTGGTGGAAGGACAACAACGGGGAGTCCACCACCTGGCCGTCGAGCTGCTGATCCGACACACCGAAGCGACGGCACCGGAGGACGAGTTGGAGTGCGCCGAGCGATAGTATTCCTGGCACTGTTGTCGTTGCTCGTTGCCGCCTGCAGCGGACCGTCGGGGGATCCGGGCGGCATACCCGGATCACCGACCGACTCCACGCCTTTCTCACCGACCGACTCCACGCCTTTCTCAGCGGTCGGCGACGGACGGGTGTCGCCTTTGGTCCGATTCTTCGACGCCGCCGAAGGTGACGACTCAGATGAGACCGTCAAACTGCAGGCCAA
>Ga0256830_1001986_pt1 | contig 13938 bp, 11 predicted proteins | sample 128326metaG_FD_190537 | JGI IMG/M metagenome (GOLD analysis project Ga0256830, IMG submission 190537) | Hydrothermal vent microbial communities from Lau Basin, Pacific Ocean - 128-326 | ecosystem: Environmental > Aquatic > Marine > Hydrothermal vents | place: Pacific Ocean: Lau Basin | collected... | reverse complement strand
ACAACCTTCCAACTGGTTTTGGTCACGCTCAATTCATTATGGGCAAGCTCCCCCCCCTTTTTCGACCATTTTACGAAGCCCAGAGCCCATTTCGGCTACCTGCAGGTCCCCAACTTGATACGCTCGCGTCAGCCGGCCACCAGCAGGGCCAGGACGGTGACCAGGCCCAACCCGGCGGTGATGAGCAGTCCGTAGAGGCTGGCCTTTTTCATCACGGGGCCTTCGTCTCCCCCCAGGCCCACGGTGCTGCACCCGACGATCACCTTGGCCGGGGCGAACATCCCCCCGATGGCCCCGCCCGCCGTCTGGGCGGCCAGGATGATCAGCGGGTTGGCCTGGATCAGCCCGGCGACTTCCTGCTGGAGGGCTCCGAAGAGGACGTTGGAGTTGGTGTTGCTGCCGGTGACGAAGGCCCCCAGCACGCCGATGAAGGGGGCAGCGAAGGGGTAGGCCCTGCCCGTCACCTGGGCCACGCCCAGGGCCAGCACCCGGATCATCCCCGCGTGGTCCATCATCACTGCCATCCCCACCATGGCGGCGATGCCCAGGCTGGAGCGGATCGCCCGGCTGACGACGCCGTGGGCCAGGCGGGAGAGGATGTCCGGCGGATAGGCCCCTCGCCGCCGGAAGAGCCCGTAGGTCAGCACCGAGGCGTAGATGAGCAGGGCGCCGGCGTGGCCGAAAGGGCGGATGGTCCGCCCCACACCGGCCGGCGTCACCCAGCCCCGGGCGGTGCGCAGCTCGGGGAAGGAGACCCGGATGACGACCTGGTTCAGGAAGCTCCTCACCGGCGGGACGAACTGGGCGGCCATCACGATGGCGACGAGGAGAGCGTAGGGGGTCAGGGCCAGGGCCGGCGACAGCGCAGGGTTGGCGTCCTGGCGGGACGGGGCGGAGGCGGTTGAGGTGGCGCTGGTGGCCCGGTTCCTGCGCTGTTGCTGGACGTAGGCCCAGATGACGCCGACGGCCAGCCCGACCAGTCCGGCGCTCAGCCCCCCGATGGACCAGAGCCCGTGGGTGACGACGAGGTACTGGGTGACGCCCATCGCCGTCCCGATGACCAGCAGGGCGCCCACCTCTTGGCGCAGGGCCGGGAAGCCGCCGGCCGCCCAGAGGGTGCCGGCCCCACAGGCGTAAGCGGCCACCCCCAGCATCACGGCGGACCAGGGGGCCAGTTCGGCACCGCTCCGCCCCGTGGCGGCGATGAGGGCGTAGAACGAGGAGGCCAGCGAACCGAAGGTGACGGCCCAGGAGTGGCCGATGGAGGGGATCACCACGGCGGCCAGGGGGGGGAAGCCCAGCCCCACCAGCAGCGGGGCGACGATGGCGACCGGGACGCCGAAGCCGCCGATGCTCTGCAGGAAGGCGCTGAAGACCCAGCCCAGCAGCAGGGCCTGCAGGGCCCGGTCCCGCGTCAGGTGGGTGAGGGCGGAGCCGATGGCCTCGATGACGCCCGCCTCATCGGCGACCCGGTAGAAGAGGAGGGCCGGCCAGATGATGTAGAGGACGAAGAGGGTGAGCAGGGCGGCCTTCAGTTGGGCGTAGGCCAGGAGTTCCCAGCCGGCACCGAACCACCCGTAGGCGATGAAGAGGGCGGCCAGCCAGCCGGCGGGGCCGGCCCGGGCGCCGCCCCAGCGAAAGCCCAGCATCAACACCAGGATGACGAGGATGGGGAAGAAAGCAAGGATCCAGTCGGCCACGATGATCTCCGGTAGGTGCTCAGTCGAAGACGGCCCACCTTCGCCCCGCCAGCCCGTCCTCAACCCGCCGCCGATGGCGGGAGAGCATCGGGGGCAGTTCGTCGGGGGCGAAGAAGCGGACCTCGGTGGACTCGACGCCGTCGGCGCGGGGGGAGCCGCCCACGATGCGGCCGGCGAAGAGGGCGCTGACCACGTGGACGGCATCGCCGTTGGGGTAGACGAACTGGAGGTCGGGGCCGCTGTAGAGGCCCACCAACCGGGTCGGCTGGAAGCGGACCCCCGTCTCTTCGTAGACCTCCCGGATGACCGTCTGGTCAATCCGCTCTCCCAGCTCCATCGCGCCACCGGGGACGGCCCACTCGCCGTCGTCGCGCCGGCGGATGAGGAGCACCCGCCCGGCCTCGTCCTGGAGGAAACCGGCAGCGGCCGGCATAATGAGCATCGTAGAGCCGACGTAGCGCCGCAGCTCCCGGAAGTGGACCTTGCCCGTCTCGTCGAGGTCCATCCCCTCCGCCAGGGGGCGTCCCCGACGGAAGGAGGCGGCCTCCTGCCCGGCCCTCAGATCGTCCACCATCGCCGCGTACCAGGGGGGCAGGGGAGGGAGGTCGTCCAGGGGGAGGTAGGCCAGCTCCCGGCTCTCCTGTCCGTCCGGCGTCAGTGTCCCGCCCACCACCCGACAGGCGAAGCAGGCGGTCACCTGCTGGACCTGGTCGCCGTTGGGGTAGGTGACGTCGAAGTCGGGGGAGGTGTAGAGGCCGATGAGGCGGGTGGGCCGGACCTCCAGCCCCGTCTCCTCTCGGACCTCTCGGACCAGGCATTGGCTCAGCGATTCGCCGGGCTCCATGATACCGCCCGGCAGCCCCCATATCTCGACGTCCGCCCGCCGCTGGAGCAGCAGCCTCCCCTGGTCGTCCTGGATGCAGGCGGAGGTGTAGACGAGGAGGGTCTTCCGGGGGCCGATGTGACGGCGCAGCCAGGTGAGGTAGTCGGTCTCAGGGAGATGATTCATCCGGGTTGGTCTCCTTCGTTGTGGAATTGTGGGTATCGGTGGATGGGGAGAGGGAGGTCAGGATGCGCCGGGGGTGGGCGTAGATGCGCATCTGGCCCCGCCGGGCGTAGCCGACGAGGGTGATGCCCCAGTGCCGGGCCAGGACGACGGCCAGGCTGGTCGGAGAAGTACGGGAGACGACGACGGGCACCCCCATCCGGGCCGCCTTGTTCAGCATCTCGCTACTGATCCGCCCGGTGGAGAGCAGGACCCGGCCCGCCGTCTCGATGCCCTGCATCAGGCAGGCCCCCCGCACCTTGTCCAGCGTGTTGTGCCGCCCCACGTCCTCGGCCACCACCAGCAGCCGCTCCCCGTCGCTCAGGGCGGAGGTGTGGATGCCCTGGACCTGCCGGTAGAGCCGTCCGGCCTGGTAGAGCCGGCGCATCAGGTCGGCGATCTGGGCCGGCGTCACCGAGAGGTCGGCGGTCACCGGCTTCACCTGCCGGGAGAGGTCGTCGAAGGTGACGCCGCCGCCGCAGCCGGAGGTCAGGATGGGCCGTCGGGGCAGCCGGGGGGTGAAGCTGAGCCAGACGTCCACGCAGTGGCCTGCCGGGCAGACCTGGACCAGCCGGACCTCTTCCTTCCGGCGGATGATCCCCTCGTTGGCCAGGAAGCCCAGGGCCAGCCACTCCTGTTGGATGGGGGTGGCCATCATCGTGATCAGTTCCTGGGCGTTGACGTAGAGGGTGAGGGGGGCTTCCTCGGGCACCCCGCCCGTCGCCACCGCTTCCCAGCGGCCATCACGCACCTGGTAGTAGCCGGTGGTCACACTTCCTGGCATATCACCTGTGGTAGATCTGAGGCCGGCGGTCCTGGAGGACCGGGATGTGCTCCCGGACGCGCTCGACTTCCGCCAAGTCGGCCTCGGCGATCAGGAGAGCTTCGTCGTCCTCAGAGCCCTCCACCAGCACCTCTCCCCGCGGGCTCACCAGGGCGGAGCGGCCTCCGAAGGCGTCGCTTCCCGGATCGCGCCCAACCCGGTTGCAGGCGGCGACAAAGCACTGGTCCTCGATGGCCCGCGCCCGGACGAGGGTCCGCCAGTGCTCTACCCGGCGGGCCGGCCACTGGGCGGGCAGCAGGATCAGCCGCGCCCCCTGCACGGCGTACCCCCGAAAGAGCTCCGGGAAGCGCAGGTCGTAGCAGATGGCGAGCCCTGTCGCGCCCCAAGGAGTCGAAGCCACGACCGGGCTCTCCCCTGGGGCCAGGTAGTGGTCCTCCTCCATCAGGCGGAAGAGGTGGACCTTGCGGTAGGTGGCCAGGGGGCCTTCGGGGCCGGTCAGGAGGAGCGTGTTGTAGAAGCGTCCGTCGGCGGCCTCCAGGAGGGAGCCGGCCAGGTAGAGGTCGTGCTCGCGGGCCAGGGCGGTCATCTCGGCGAAGAGGCCGGCGTCGGTCGGGGTGGCGTAGCGGGCCGCGTGGGGCAGGTCGTAGCCGCTCCCCCACAGCTCCGGCAGGAGCACCAACTTGGCCCCCTGTCGGGCCGCCTCCGCCACCATCCGGCGGGCGGTCGCCAGGTTAGCCTCCGGCTCTCCCACCCGCACGTCGAACTGGGCTAGGGCGATGCGAAGGGGTGGTTGGGTCATCGTTCTCCCTCTCCGATGGTCTTCTCAACCCTCTTCCGGGCGTCCCCACAACCGGACGAGGAAGAGGTCGTCTCGCAACTCGAAATCGGGCTCTCGTACTTTCGCTGGCTTGGTTTAGGGTCGCGGAGGAGCAACCAAATGTCACGGGCCAAAGGGTCCTCTCCAACGGCGTCGGGATTGTACCGGTCCAGGAACCAGCGGAGCGGGTTATCGCGGATGTATCGCCGGATATTGTTCAAGGCCCGTTCGTTGCGGATGATGTGTTCGTAGTAGTTGCGTTGCCAGACGTTGTAGATGTCCGTGTTTTGGCGGAACCACTTGGTGACGCCGATTTTGAACCCGCGCACGACCGAACCGATGGTCCGCGATGGCGAACGGGGCATTTTGGACGGTTGCGAGGGGTGTAGGGGCGAAGGTAGGGGCGAAAGATTTTTCGCCCCTACGTCCGGGTCCACGACATCGGGGCTGTGTAGGGGCGAAACATTTTTCGCCCCCACATTTTTCGCCCCCACGTCCGGGTCCACGGCATCGGGATAGGGGTGTTCCACGATCACCAAAATTCCGTGTACGTGGTTCGGCATAATCACAAATTCGTCCAATTGCACATGGGGGAAATGCTGCGGGATTTCCAGCCAACATCGCCGTGCAACCCGGCCGGCCGCGTTCAACCGCATCTCCCCATCCACCACCTCACCGAACAGCGGTTGCCGCCGATAGGTGCAGATGGTGACGAAATAGGCACCGGGTTGGGCATAATCGTACCCTCGCAGACGAATGGAACGGCGGCGATAGGTGCGCTTGGATGACATCGGTTCTCCCTCCTGGGGCGCAACGGTGCCGGGCCCCCTACAACAATCGGTCCGCCCGGGTCCCTACGACAATCGGTCCTGCCGTATGGCCTTCTTGACCTCTTCCCGCAGGGGCGAAGGTAGGGGCGAAAGCAGGGGCGAGGGTAGGGGCGAAAGATTTTTCGCCCCTGAGCCGTCGTCCCCCATCCGTTCAATCCGTTCCCCAATCCGTTGGCAGCTCGTCCGTCCGCCAACCAAGCCCTCAGAATCACTGACGCACTGAGGGAGGTGAAGACACTGAGCCTTGGGCAGGGCGGCCCAGGTCGTCGGCAAGGCCATGCCCCGACGGCGGGGAGGAGGCTCACAACGCCTCAGTGAGCTCATTTCTCCCAGCGCTTCAGTGGTTCAACAGCTTTTGGTCACGCTCAATTGGAATGGGCTAGGCGGCCAGCGCGGCAGCGATCTCGGCGGCGACGCGGGCGTTGTTGCGCAGGAGGGCGACGTTGGCCCGGGTGCTGCGCCCCTCCGTCAGCTCGCTCAGCCGGGTCAGGACGAAGGGGGTGATGGCTGCCCCGGTGATCCCCTGCTCCTCGGCCTCCTGGGTGGCCTGGACGATGGCCGCCTCGATCTCCCCGGCGGGGATGGCGTCTTCTTCAGGGATGGGGACGACGACCAGCAAGCCCGTCTTCAGCCCCAGCGCCCGCCGGGCGCGGATGATGGTGGCGACCTCCTCGGGGCCGTCCACCCGCACGTCCACCGGCAGCCCGCTGCTGCGGCTGTAGAAGGCCGGCATCTCGTCGGTGCCGTAGCCGATGACGGGCACGCCCTGAGTCTCCAGCACCTCCCGGGTCCGGGGCAGGTCGAGGATCGCCTTGGCCCCGGCGCAGACCACCGTCACCGGCGTGCGCCCCAGCTCGGTGAGGTCGGCGGAGATGTCGAAGGGGTGGCCCCGGTGCACCCCCCCGATGCCCCCGGTGGCGAAGACCTCAATGCCGGCCCGATGGGCGATGAAGATGGTGGCCGCCACCGTCGTCGCGCCGTCCAGCCCCAGCCCGACGACGATGGGTAGGTCCCGCCGGCTGGCCTTGCGCACCTCCTGCCGGGAGTGGGGCTGGGCCAGACGCTCCAGCTCCATAGCCGTGAGCCCCACGTGCACCCGGCCCTTCAGGACGGCGATGGTGGCCGGTATCGCCCCGGCCTCGCGGATGATGTCCTCCATCCCCTGGGCCAGGCCCAGGTTGGTCGGGTAGGGCAGCCCGTGGCTGATGAGGGTGGATTCCAGCGCCACGACGGGCCGGCCCGCCTCCAGAGCCTCCTGTACTTCCGGCTTGAAGGTGAAGTGATCCATGTCGGTTACCTCCCCCGTTTCTTCCCCCGGAAGACCAGCCGCAGAGGTGTGCCCAGGAACTCGTAGTGATCCCGGATCCGGTTCTCCAGGTAGCGTTCGTAGGAGAAGTGGACCAGGTCGGGGTCGTTGACGTAGAAGATGAAGGTGGGAGGGTCCACGGCCGGCTGGACAGCGTAGTAGATCTTCAGTCGCTTTCCCGCCTTGCTGGGAGGACGATGGGCCTCCACGGCCGCCCGCACGATGCGGTTGAGTTCGGCGGTGGGGATGCGGACCAGCCGCTGCTCCTGGACCTGCAGGGCGGTGGGGATGACCTGGTTCACCCGCTGACCGGTCAGGGCCGAGATGAAGAGGACGGGCACGTAGTCCATAAAGTGCAGCGCGGCCCGCACCTCCTTGCCGTACTCGACCATCGTGTAGGTGTCCTTCTCGATGGCATCCCACTTGTTGACCAGGACGACGACGCTGACCGCCTCGTCCAGGATCATCCCGGCGATGTGGGTGTCCTGGGCTGTGACCCCCTCGGTGGCGTCCACCAGCAGCAGGGCTACGTCGGCCCGGCGGATGGCCCGCAGAGCCCGCAGGACGCTGTACTTCTCAACCCCTCGCCCGATCCGGCCCCGCCGACGGATGCCGGCCGTGTCAATGAGCGTGATGGGGATGCCCTCCCACTCCAGACGGGTGTCTATGGCGTCGCGGGTGGTGCCGGGGATGGGGCTGACGATGGCCCGCTCCTCGCCCAGGAGCCGGTTGAGGAGGGAGGATTTGCCCACGTTGGGCCGGCCCACGATGGCGATCTTGACCGATTCTTCGTCCTCCTCCTCGGGTGGGGCAGGGGGCAGGGCGGTGACGACCGCGTCCAGCAGGTCACCGGTGCCGGTGCCGTGCAGGGCCGAGATGGGGTAGACCTCGCCCAGCCCCAGGGCGTAGAACTCGGTGGCCGCCTCGCGCAGGGCGGCGTTGTCGGCCTTGTTAACGGCCACGATGACCGGCTTGTGGGTGCGGCGCAGGATGGCGGCCACCTCCTCATCGGCCGCCGTCAGGCCGGTCTGGGCGTCCGTCAGCATCACGATGACGTCCGCCTCGGCGATGGCGATCTCGGCCTGCTCCCGGATCTCCCGGACGAAGAGGGCGGAGTTCTCGGCCAGGGGCTCCACGGGAGCGTGAACCCGCCGCCCCCGCAGCCGCTGCTCCACCGCCTCCAACCGCCGCTCGGGCAACACCTCGATGCCGCCGGTGTCCACCACGGTGAAGGAGACGCCGGCCCAGTCGGTGTCGGCGTGCAACCGATCCCGTGTGGTCCCGGGCCGCTCGTCCACGACGGCCAGCCGAGCCCCGGCCAGACGGTTGAAGAGGGTGGATTTGCCCACGTTGGGCCGGCCCACCAGGGCCACGATGGGTTTCGGTTTCGCCATAGCCTGTCCGTATCTATTCAGCCTACCCTCCCGCAGGTTACCGGTCGAGGGCGCTTTCAGCCCCGATGGGCTATTTGAAGCACGGTTTCGCGTCGGAAACGCGCCTAACCTGCGGGAGGGTGGACAGTTAGTCCTTGTGCCCTTTCGGTCTCAAATCGGGTCACGGCCCCGTCGTCGGCGTGACCGGAACTGTCGGTGTGATGATCGTTGGGGTCACGGGCAGCGTCCCCGTCAGCGTGGGTGTTGGGGTCACCGGAGGCTCCGGCAGCAGCTCCACCTGGATGGAGGCGGGCAGGATGCTGACCACGGTGAGCCCCTCCGGCACGACCGGTTGGGGTTCCAGTTGGTGCGTGCCCGTCACCAGCCCGCTCAGGTCGAGCACCAGCCGGATCATATCGGGCGTCAGCGTCTCCAGCCGGGGCTGGGGCCCCGACAGGATCAGGTCCACGGACTGGGGGGAGAGCACCGGCACCAGGCCAGGGGTGAGCCCCTGCACCGTGGGCTTCACCGTCAGCCGTTTGCTCGCCTGCAGGGCTTCTACCCGGATCTGCACCTGGACCGAGGGCTCGCTGGGGACGACGACGGTGACGTTGGGAGGGACGTCCAGGGCCACCCGCTCCACGATGTCGTCGCTGGCCCCTTCCACCGTGACGGTCAGGGTCTCCAGGAAGCCGGGCAACTGGTCAATCAGCCCCGGCGCGGCGAAGACGGTCACCAACTGGGGCTCGGTGGAGACCTGGCTGATCCAGTATCCCGGTGCTGGGTCTCCCTCCAAGCGCACCTTGACGGCCAGGTCCCGGTAGTTCCCCAACTGCTCCACGGGAACGGAGACGTGGACCCGCTCCGGGCTGAGGATGACGCCGCTCACCGGCTTGCCCTCGGCGTCCCGCAGCAGGACGGTGAGGGTCTGCTCCACGCTGCTCCGTGTCCCCCGCAGCGAGACCTGGACCAAAGCCGTCTTCACCCGATCCACCTGGGAGGCTGGCCCCCGGATGGTGACGGTGTCGGGGGAGACGACGGGCCGTTGGGCTGTGTAGCCCAAGGCCGGCTCGCCGACGAGGCGGACGGTGACGGTCAGCGTCCGCGTCCGCTCCTCGTCCACCTGGAGCACCACCTGGGCAGGGCTGACGCTGATCAGCTTGGCCGGGACCTCGGGCGGGAGCTCCGCCTGCACGGGCAGCGCATGGGTGCCCGGCGTCAGCCCATCGGCGTCCACCCAGGCCCGGATCGTCGCCGGCTCGACGGTTCGCAGCACGGACTCCGGCGCCCGCAGGCGCACCTGGACCGTCTCTGTGCTCTGATCCAAGATGCGCATCGGTTCCGGCAGGTTGGTCACCTGGAGGGGAACCTGAAGGAAGGTGCGCTCGCGGACGGGATCGGCCTCCATCGCGGCCACGATCCAGACGATGGTGGCCAGGATCAGCGAGAGGACGATCAGGCCGAAGTTCTGCGCTAACCAACGGATCATCGCTGTTGCTCTCCTGGAGCAGGTTGGCGCGGGGCGCTCACCGACGAATGTTCGAGGGGGAAGGGGAAGGGCCGGCGGAAGAGCCGCCGTCCTGCCCGTTCCAATTGAGACTGGTAGAAGGCCCGCAGCACCGTGCGCAGGCGGGTCGCATCCAGCCGATGGATGATCCGCCCGTTGTGAGCGATGGAGATGGTGCCCCGCTCTTCGGAGACGATGATGGCGATGGCGTCGGTCTCTTCGGTGACGCCGATGCCGGCCCGATGGCGCAGGCCCAACTGCCGGTCGGCCAGGAAGGCGGTGGTCAGCGGGAGGACGCAGGCGGCGGCCAGGATGCGTCCATGCCGCACGATCACGGCTCCGTCGTGCAACGGCGTATGGGGGTCGAAGATGGTCAAGAGCAACTCTACGGAGCAGTCGGCGTTGAGCATCACCCCGGTGTCGGCGTACTCCTGGAGCCCCGTCTCCCGCTCCAGGACGATCAGCGCCCCGTGACGGCGTTCGACCAGCCGCTGGCAGGCCCGGGCGACGGTCTCGATGAGCCGCTCAACCCGCTCCACCTCGCCGGGGGTGCGGTTGAAGAGGGTGCCGGCCCGTCCCACCCGCTCCAGGGCCCGGCGCAGTTCGGGCTGAAAGATGACGGGGATGGCCACCAGGAGGGCCGGCACCGCTTTGCGCAGCAGCCAGCTAAAGGCCAACAACCGGAGCCAACTGCTCAGCAGGCCCACGGCGATGCCCAGGACGAGCATCCCTCGCAACAGGGAGACGGCCGGTGTCCCCCGCACCAAGTAGAGCAGCCCGAAGAAGATCGCCGCCACCAACAGGATGTCGAAGAGACTTAGCCAGTTCAGCTTCTGAAGGGTCCACCACAGTTCGGTCATCGTTTGGAAAGGTGAAGGTGTGAAACGTAAGGTGTGAAACGTAAGGCGTGAAACGTAAGGCGTGAAACGTAAGGCGTGAAACGTAAGAGATGGGGTTACGAGCTCATCAGTTGGCCCAGGAGTTGCCGGTAGGCTTCGACGTTCTCCGGGTTCAGGGCGATGATCGCACGGATGGTGACGATGGCCTCCTGGATTCGGCCTGCCTCAAGCTGGAGCTCCCCCAGGGCGTCCAACTGCTCGATCGCTTTCTCCCGCATCCCGCTCTCCAGATAGGCCCGGGCCAGCCGCTTGCGCAGGTCCTGGTCATCCGGGTGGTTCTCGACGGCCTCCTCCAGCACCGCGTGGATCTTCTGCGTCTTGCCCTGGGCCCGGTAGGCGGCCAGCAGGGTGTCCAACTGGCTCAGAGCGTCCTGTCGCCGTCCCAGGCGGGTGTAGAGGGTCATCAGGCGCAGGCGGGCCTTCTCATCCTCCGGGTCCAACTGGCAGATCTGCTGATAGACCTTCACGGCCTGACGCCAGTCAATGAGCTGCATGTCAATGTCGCCCAGCCGATGCAGGATCCTGACCTTCCACGCCTTCTCGTTGGGGGAACGGGAGGCCAGTTGCAGGGCTTCCTGGTAGGTGCTGCGAGCCCTTTCCATCTGGGCCAGCTCGAAGTAGGTGTTGGCCAGGGCCAGGTACTCCTCCAGAGCCTGCTCCACTTCGCCGTGGCTGACCAGCAGCTCGATCAGGCGGGTCCGCACGTCCAGGTCCATCGGCGCGATCTCCAGGACCTGGCGGTAGAGGCGCATCGCCTGATGGACCTCCCCCCGAACGCTGTAGGTGTCCGCGATGGCCAGGTACTTGGCAACGGCCCGCTCCAGCTCGTTCTCCTGAAGGAAGATGTTGGCCAGGTAGAGGTGGAGGGGCAGGTAGTCCGGGGCTTGCTGGATGGCCCAGAAACATTCCTCTTTGGCGGTGTAGAGCATGCCCTGCTGCTGGTACTGGCGGATGAGGGCCAGGGACTCCAGGACCTGCTCGGGGTTGGGGACGGCCAGGATTTCGGCCAGGCTGACCAGCCGGCCGTCCTCGGCCACGCTATCCAGTTGGCGACGTGCCTTCTGGGCCTTTCTCTCCCATCCCTTGCCGCTCAGGAACTCGACCAGGGCGTTGATGAACTGGATGATGGTCTCCTCGTCCTTGGCCGTGTAGCTGGCCGTCAGGCCATCGTAGACCTGGAGCAGTTCCTCGGCCTGTTCCGGGCGCACGGTGGAGAGGTCCACCAGCTTGAGGACTTCGAGGAAGTACTTCAGGGCCTCGCCGATCCGCCCTTGGGCTCGGAGGCACTCTCCCAGGGCGAAGTAGCTGCCCATGGCATACTCCGGGTGCTGGACGGCGAGGTTGAACTGCTCCACCGCCTCGTCGAAGCGCAGAGCTTGTTGGTAGAGGAGCCCCAGGTTGAAGTGGATAGCCGGTCGGTCGGCGCCGGCCTGCACCGCCTGCTCGTAGGCGGCGATGGCCTTCTCTGCCTCCCCTCGGGTCTGGTAGTCAATGGCCTGGATGAGCAGCGCCTCCGCCTCGGGGGACTGCTCGGCCAGCGTCTCCTCCAGCAGGGCGCTGGCCAGCTCGGTCAGGGCCTTCTGACGGGTGGCCTCAACGGGGCTCTCGCTCTCCGGGCCTTCCTCCTCTTCCTCCGGGGCTCCGAAGAGGTCCATCGCCTCTTCGGCGGGAGAGGGTTGGAGGGCCGAGGAGACGGCCAGGAGGGGCTCTCCGTAGCGGATAGCATCGAGGGCGTTGAGGACGTCGGTGTTGTGGGGATCCATCTCCAGGGCGCGCTGGCAGGCCTCTTCGGCTTTTTCCACCTGTCCCACCGCCTGGTAGACGCTGGCCAGGTTGAGGTAGGCCCGAACGGCCTTACGGGACTGCCCCAGTTGGTGGTAGGCTCGGGCCAGCCGCTCGTGGGGCTGGGGGATGTCGGGAGCCAACTGGACGGCGCGTTCCCACAGGGGAAGCGTCTTCTGCAGGCCCTGTCGCCGTACCTGCAGTTCGGCAGCCAGCAGCAGGGTCTGGGCTGCTTCGTGGGTCTGGTTCAACCGCTCCTGAAGGTCAGCAACCTTCTGCAGGATGGCAGGGTCATTGGGAGCGAGGCGGGCCAGGTGCTGGTAGACCTCCAGGGCATCCTGGAGCCGGCCCAGCTTGAGGTAGGCCAATCCCAACCCTGCCGTTGCCTTGGGGTCCTGGGGGAACTCGGCCAGCGCCCGCCGATATTCGGCGGCGGCTTCTTCCCACTTCCCCTCCCAGGCAAAGCTGTGTCCTCGTCGGATCGCTTCCTGATAGACGTCCTCTCTTCCGGCCACGGCATTCCCTCCTGGCGTGGTCCGTCTCTCCTAATCCCGTTTGCCAGGCCGCCCGTCGCGAGCGGGCCAGGCCGCTAGCGGGCAAGCCACTAGGAACCCATCGTCGGCAAGGAGCTCCTCGGCCTCCCTGGCCAGGTTGCTGGTTGCCAGCCAGCCGCGCTAGGCCTCGCCCAGCAGCCGGGCCAGGATCGCTTTCTGGGCGTGCATCCGGTTCTCCGCCTGGTCGAAGAGGACGGAGTGGGGGCCGTCGGCCACCTCGTCGGTGATCTCCTGGCCCCGATGGGCCGGCAGGCAGTGCATCACGATCACGTCGGGCTTGGCCTGGGCCACCAGCCGGGCGTTGACCTGGTAGGGTGGGAAGACCCGGAGCCGCTTTTCCATCTCGGCCTCCTGGCCCATCGAGGTCCAGACGTCGGTGTAGATGACGTCGGCGTCGGTGACCGCTTCCACCGGATCGGTGGTGCGGAGGAGCCGGCTACCGCTCTGGGCGGCGAACTGCTCACCCAGCGACCAAACCTCCTCGGGCAGCCCGTACCCCTCCGGGGTGGCGATGGCGAAGTCCACCCCCAGCTTGGTCGCGCCGAAGAGGAGCGAGGTGGCGACGTTGTTCCCATCCCCCACGTAGGCCAGCTTGAGCCCCTTCAGACGCCCTTTCTTCTCCAGGATGGTGAAGAAGTCGGTGAACCCCTGGCAGGGGTGGTTGTAGTCGCTCAGCCCGTTGATGACGGGCACACGGGAGTAGCGGGCCAGTTCCAGCAGGTGGTCGTGGGCGAAGACGCGGGCCATGATGCCGTCCACGTAGCGGGAGAGGACGCGGGCCACGTCGGCCACGCTCTCGCGCTTGCCCAACTGGATCTCGTTGGGGGAGAGGTAGAGGGCCTGGCCGCCCAGGTGGATCATCCCCATCTCAAAAGAAACGCGGGTGCGCAGGGAAGGTTTCTGGAAGACCATCCCCAGCGTCTTGCCCTGGAGGAGGGGGCGGTTTCCACTGGATTGCCATTCCCGTTTCAGGTCGAGGGCGAGGTCCAACAGGGCGCGGAGTTCCTCGGGGGCGAGATCGGCGAGACTGAGAAAGTGCTCCATAGGCTCCTCCTTGTGTGGGATTCCCTTGAAGTATACCACAAAGTTGGGATTCCCCATAGCCACCTGTCTTCGAGGAGTCCGTAGCTCGACGGGTCGGCACGGATGTCTCTTGAGCAGGGGGGACGCGGATAGACGCGGGTGCGACGGGTCGGCACGGATGTCTCTTGAGCAGGGGGGACGCGGATAGACGCGGGTGCGACGGGTCGGCGCGGATGTCTCTTGGGCAGGGGGGACGCGGATAGACGCGGGTGCGACGGGTCGGCGCGGATGTCTCTTGGGCAGGGAGGGGGGACGCGG
>Ga0256830_1001985_pt1 | contig 13940 bp, 14 predicted proteins | sample 128326metaG_FD_190537 | JGI IMG/M metagenome (GOLD analysis project Ga0256830, IMG submission 190537) | Hydrothermal vent microbial communities from Lau Basin, Pacific Ocean - 128-326 | ecosystem: Environmental > Aquatic > Marine > Hydrothermal vents | place: Pacific Ocean: Lau Basin | collected... | reverse complement strand
CGCTCTCAGGGTACGCCTCGCCCAGGGCGAGCACCCCCTCCGCCCACCTCTCAACCACGCCCCTGAAGGAGCTCAGCCTCGCCGAAGCCTGGGGCAGGAGCCCGAGCTCTCCACCCCCGCGCAGGCTCATGCTCCTGAGCACCCCGTGGTGCACCACCAAGGGTCTTCGCGAGGTGCGCACCCACGCGGGGGCAACGTGCACCTCACCTGCAGGAGCACCGGGAAACACCCAGCTCATCACGCATGGCGTTGGTACACGCCGCTCCCCCAGCACCCACCTGCCCAGCCTCGCCGCACCCTCGGCTCTCCTCATTACCTCCATAGCCCTGCATCCCATTCAAGTTTTAAGAGGTTAGGGTGTAAACCATACAACCGGAGCGGGCGTAGTATAGCCTGGCTAGTACACGAGCCTGCCACGCTTGTAGCCCGGGTTCAAATCCCGGCGCCCGCATTCGCATTCACATCTCCTCCAGCACTGGTATTCCCAGGAGCTCCATGGAGTTTGCCAGGGTGGTTCTAACCGCATCCACCAGCCTCAGCCTGAAGTCCTGCTTTTCCGAGCCCAGCACCCTGGCTGAGCTGTAGAAGCTGTGGAAGGCGGTGGCGAGCTCCAGCAGGTAGCCGGCGAGCAGCGAGGGCTTGAGCTCCTCCGCAGCCCTGTCCACCACCACCGGCAGGGAGGCGACCAGCTTCACTAAGATGCGCTCCTCCTCCGAGAGCTCCCCCACGGTGTACTCACCCGGAAGCTCCGCCTTCTCCAGGATTCTGCACGCCCTGGCGTGGGCGTACTGTATGAAGGGAGCCCCCTGACGCTCAAAGTCCAGCACCTCCTCCCAGCGGAACTTCACGTGCTTCTCCGGTGCAACCCTCACCATGGCATACCTGACGGCTCCAACGGCAACCTGCTCGGCCACCCTCCTCCTGAACTCCTCCGGCCTGTCACCCCTCCTGCGCTCCACCTCCCGCAGGGCTCTCTCAGCCGCCTCATCAAGCAGCTCGTCCATGGATATGAACCTGCCCCTGCGGGTGGACATGCTGCCCTCGGGGAGGGTTATGAACTCGTGAATCACGAACTCCGGCTCCGGCGCGCCCAGTATGCGCATCACCGCCCGCATCTGCTCCGCAAGCAGCTTGTGGTCGGCGCCCCACACGTCTATGGCTCTGCCCCGCTCAGCCTTCCAGAGGTGGTGGGCGATGTCCCTGGTGGCGTAGAGCATGGTGCCGTCCCTCCTGCAGAGCACCAGCTCCTTTTCTATGCCGAAGCTGCTCAGGTCAAGGTAGAGCACCTCATCCCGCCTGGCGTGCTCTGTAGCCTCCAGCCTCTCCACCACCCTCTGCACGCTCCCGCTGCGCACGAACTCGCTCTCCCACACGGTGATGTCGTGGTGAATCCCCAGCCTGCGCAGCGTCTCCCTTATCCCCCGCATGCAGTACTCCGCAGCCTCCCTGAACTCCCTTACCGTCGCCTCATCCCCAGCCTCGTAGGCGCGCATCAGCCTTGAGAGCTCCTCCTGCAGCTCCTCCCTCTCCTCCACCATCCTGCTCGCCTCAACGTACACCCTGGCTATGGCGTGGTCCTGCTTCACCTCCCTGTCAAGCTCCAGCCTCCTGAGCCCCAGCACCACCACCGCCAGCTGCCTGCCCATGTCGTTCAGGTAGTACTCGGTCTCAACCTCATACCCGGCGAAGCGCATAATCCTGGCCAAGGAGTCCCCTATTACGGCGTTCCTCCCGTGCCCTATGTGCAGGGGCCCATCGGGGTTGGCGGAGGTGTGCTCCAGTATAACCTTACCCCTCCTCCTGCCCCTACCGTAGCTCCTCCCCTCCCCTGCAACCCTCTCTAAGGTGGCTCTGGCAAGCTCGGGGTAGTTGAAGTGGAAGTTTATGAAGCCGTTGAGCGCCTCGGCACGGGCGATGAACCTGGCGCCGGTGAGGTCCAGCTCCCTCACCAGCTCCTCCGCAAGCTCGGCGGGCGCCTTCCTGCGCGCCTTCGCCAGGGAGAAGCACGCCGCCGAGGCGAGGTCCCCGTACCCGCCTCTGGGCTCCTGCAGCGCGGGCTCCACATCCCCCAGCACCCCCGCGAGAAGCCTCTCAGCCTCCTCAAGCACCACATCCAGCACCGCTAACCCTCCGGCCTGTAGCGCAGTATTGCAGCCACCCCTCCGAAGCTCCTGAGCTGCTGCCCCTCCTCTGTCTCGGTGGAGATGACCTCAACCTGAGCCGAGGTCTGGTCGGCAAGCTCCTTCAGCTCGTCAAGGGTGCTCCTGAAGCTCTCAACGCTCAGCGCCTGCTCCCCGCACTTACCGCACTTCTCTGTGGCGAGCTTCTGCTCCAGCTCCCTGAGGCTTGAGGTGGTGCGCTCCTCCTCGTGCCCGCAGTTGCCGCACACTATCTTCACCCTGTAGCTCTCCACGTCCTCGGAGAACAGGAGCACCTCCACGGCTCCCATCCTCAGGTACTTCCTCACCTCCTCAATCCCGTAGGCGGCAAGCCCGCCGTCCCTGACCACCTCCTGCAGGAAGCGCTGCACCAGCTTCTTCTCCCTCACTATCTCCATCTCTTCCAGCAGCTCACCCGCCTTGTCAACCAGCTCGGTGAGCCCGAACTCGTCGGTGTAGGAGGTGTCCACTATCCCTATTATCTTCTTCTTCACCTCGTGGTGCAGGTAGTCGGCGTTAACGAAGAACTCCTTTGTGGGTCCTGGACCTCCCACGATGACCCCCTTCAGCTCGGGCTCGTTGAGGAAGACCTCGCTCGCCTTCTCACCGACCCGCTTGAAGTACTCGTGGGCGGCTATCTCTATCAGCCTCTCAAACCTGCGCTGGCTCTGCCCTCCGCGGCCGTGCTTCCTGGGCACGTTGGAGATTATCCTGCGCAGCGTCTCAATTCTCTTGCCCCGCAGCATGCCCACCGTAGCCTCGTTCCTGTCCACCAGCAGCAGCCCGTAGCTACCGCGCTCGGTCAGCATCTCCTTTATGGGCTCCAGCAGGAAGCGGGAGTCGCACCGGTAGAGGTAGGTGGTCAGGGGCTCCGGGGGCTCTATGATGTACACCTCCATCTTGTCCTTGGTACCCCTGGGCACAACTCCAGCGAGCAGCACCATCCCCTTCTCCGGGGGACGCTTGAAGAGCTTCAGGCGCTGCATTATAACCTCTATGGCGGACTGCACGTTCTTCCTGGTGCGGGCGCTCTTTATGTTCATCGCCTGGGAGTACTCCTCCCGCATCTGCGCCATAACATCTGCCAGGTTCTTGTTCGGGGGTATGTACAGGGTTATGAGCTCGGTGCCCCTGCCCTTCTTGCTCTCAAGAAACTCTATCTCCCTCTTCAGTCTGTGCAGCTCAACCGAGGATACTGACATTAACACCACCGCAAAATACCAGCAAAGCTTAAGTAATGCTGGTAGCGAATCCTGCATAGCAGGTTAACGTGGTGAGAGAATTGAGAGCGGTTATAAGCCTCGGAGGCTCAGTTGCGGCGTCTCCAGCACCGAAGCTGGGGTTCATGCGGGAGTTCGCGCGCATGCTCACCGGGGTGGTTGACAGGGGGTGCAAGGTTGCGGTGGTTGTCGGTGGCGGAAGGGTGGCGAGGGAGTACATAAGGTGCGCCTCCGAGCTCGGGGCTTCCCAGGAGGTGTGCGATGAGCTGGGGATAGCGGTTACCAGGATGAACGCCCGCCTGATTGCCCTCGCCTTGGGGGAGCGGGCGCATCAGCGCATACCCCGCTCCCTGGAGGAGCTCCCGGAGTGGGACAGGGTCATCGTCATGGGGGGCACGGAGCCCGGGCACACCACGGATGCGGTTGCGGCGATGCTGGCTGTGAGGCTGGGTGCCGAGGTGCTGGTTGTCGCCACGGATGTGGATGGAGTTTACTCGGCTGACCCGAAGAGGTTCCCGGAGGCGGTTAAGTACGCCAGGATAAGGGCGGAGGAGCTTGAGGAGCTCGTGGGAACCGTGCACACCGCGGGTGCGAGCACCATCGTTGACCCCAAGGCGGTGAGGGTCATAAAGGAGCACGGCCTCAGGGCTGTGGTTGTGAGGGGTGAGGTGGAGAGGATAAGGGCGGCTCTCTTAGGAGGTGAGCACGGGGGCACGGAGGTGGTGGGGGGTGCCTGAGCTGGTGCCCACCTCCAGGGGAATCTGCGTTCCCGGGTTCAGAGCCTGGGGTGAGCGGGATGGGAGGTACGGGGTCGCGCTGGTTGAGTGCAGTACTCCTGCTGTGGCTTCCCTGATGGTGACCTCAAACGCCATAAAGGCGGCGCCCCTGCTGGTGTCTGCGGAGCATGCGGCGGGCAGGGTGAGGGGCATTATAGCAAACTCGGGGTGCGCCAACGCCTTCACGGGGGAGGAGGGGGTGCGGGATGCTAAGGAGATGTGCGGGATAGCGGCGAGGCTTCTGGGAGGCTCTGCGGAGGAGTACTTGGTGGCGAGCACGGGGGTTATAGGCAGGAGGCTTGAGCTGCGCAGGGTGGAGGAGCTGGCGGTGAGGTGCTCACGGAGGCTCGTGGGCTCCCCTCAGGGGAGCGAGGCTGCGGCGAGGGCGATAATGACCACCGACACCTTCCCGAAGGTGTGCTCCCTCAGGGCTGAGCTGGGGGACGGGAGGGTGGTGGAGGTGGGGGGGATAGCGAAGGGAGCGGGGATGATTGCACCCTCCCTGAGGCACGCCACCATGCTGTGCTTTATTGCCACGGATGCGGCGGTGGAGAGGGAGGTGCTTGATGATGCCCTGGAAGAGGCGGTGCGCAGGAGCTTCAACAGGGTGGTGGTGGACGGGGATATGAGCACAAACGACATGGTTGTGCTCCTGGCGAATGGGAGGGCTGGCAACAGGAGCACCGATGGGTTTCATGAGGCTCTGCGGGAGGTTGCCCTGAGGCTCGCGAAGAGCATAGCCAAGGACGGTGAGGGGGCGAGCAGGTACTTGGAGGTGGTGGTGAGGGAGGCGAGGAGCGAGGCTGAGGCAGAGGCTGCGGCGAGGGCTGTGGCGGGCTCTGCATTGGTAAAGACGGCGCTTGCTGGCGCTGACCCCAACTGGGGCAGGGTCGTGGCGGCTCTCGGCTACTCGGGGGCTAAGGTGGTGCCGGAGAGGCTGAGCGTTTTCATTGAGGGTCCTGAGGGGAGGGTGTGCGTTGTGGAGCGGGGAAGGGGGAGGGCGGAGGAGGAGGTGCTTGAGGCTGCGCGCAGGGTGATGCGGGGCAGGGAGGTGAGAATAGTGGCACACCTCGGCGCCGGCAGCGCCTCTGCTGAAGCCTACGGGTGCGACCTCACCTGCGAGTACGTGAGGATAAATTCGGAGTACAGCACGTGAGCGCCTCCGGGAGCTCCTGATACCAGAGCAAGCGGCGGCGATAGGTTTATATTCCACAGGAAGCGGAGGTGATGCATGCTGCGTGCGGTTGCTATCGGGGTGGTGTGTGCGGCGCTCGGCTCTCTGGGGCAGGTCATGTTCAAGATGTCCTCAGATTCAATAAGCTTCCTGAGCCCCTCAAGCTTTCTCAACAGGTACCTCATCGCCGGGCTTGGGATGTACGGGGTGGCGACGCTCCTCTACCTCTACGCGCTGAGGGATGTTGAGGTGTCTGTTCTGTACCCGGTGATATCCCTGAGCTACGTCTTCGTGCTGCTGCTGGGGAGTGCGCTGCTGGGGGAGAGAACCTTCTACTGGAACTACGCGGGCGCCGCCCTGGTGGTGCTCGGGGTTGCGCTCATAATGTGGAGGTAGGCACCCCAAGGGATATAAGACGGGTGGTGCAGATTCTACCCATGCGCCTGAGTCAGGTGCTCATGCAGACCCTGGGAATAAAGCGGGAAGAGCAGGTGCTTCTTGTTACAGATACGGCGATGCTCGGGCAGGCTTCCATGCTGCGTGAGGCGCTGGGCGAGCTCAGCGCGGAGGTGGTGGAGGTGCGCATGAGCCCCCGCAGGATGCACGGAGAGGAGCCTCCCGCCTGCGTTGCGGCTGCCATGGCTGCGGCAGATGTGGTGGTGGCTGCCACCAGCAGGTCCCTGAGCCACACCTCCGCCAGGAGGCGTGCCTGCGAGGCGGGGGCGAGGGTGGCGAGCATGCCCGGGATAACGGAGGAGATGCTCACCTCCGGCGGCATGCTGGCGGACTATGAGGAGGTCAGGGAGCTTGCGGAGAGGGTGGCGGAGGTTCTCACAGGGGGGAGGAGGATGAGGATAGAGGCGCCCGGGGGTACCAAGTTTGAGGCTGACATCTCGGGGAGGGAGGGGCAGGCGGACACAGGGATGATTCACCGCCCCGGAGACTTCGGGAACCTGCCCGCTGGAGAAGGCTTTATCGCCCCCGTGGAGGGGAGAAGTCGGGGGGTGCTCGCCTTTGACTGCTCCTTCTCGGGTGTGGGAAGGCTTGAGGAGCCCCTGGTGGTTGAGGTGGAGGATGGCAGGCTGAAGGAGGTGCCGGAGGAGCTCTCTGGGATGCTCGTGTCGGAGGCTTCCAGGATGGTGGCGGAGGTGGGCATAGGCACGAACCCGTGCGCGGTGCTCAGGGGGAACGTGCTGGAGGACGAGAAGGTGCTGGGCACCGTTCACGTTGCCTTCGGGGACAACCACACCTTCGGCGGGAGGATAGAGGCGGAGGTGCACCTTGACGGGGTCATCTCCTCCCCGGATGTGTGGGTGGACGGGCACAGGCTCATGGAGGGAGGCAGGCTGTGCTTCCCGTAGTGCTGAACCTGCGGGGGAGGCAGGTGGTGGTGTTCGGAGGGGGAAGGGTGGCGGAGCGCAGGGTGGCGAAGCTGCTCCAGGCGGGGGCGCGGGTGAGGGTGGTGAGCATGAGCTTTACGGGGGCTCTACGGAGGCTCGCTTCATGCACTGGAGGTCTCACCCTGGTGCGGGCGAGGGTGGTTCCTGAGGAGGTGGAGGAGCACGTGGGTGATGCCCTCCTGGTTTTCGCCGCCACCAGCGACGGGAGGCTGAACGATGCCATAGTGGAGGTGTGCAGGAGGCTCGGAAAGCTGGTGAACCGCGCGGACGGGGTGGCTGACTTTGTTATGCCCGCCAGCTTCAACGTCGGTGATGTGGTGGTTGCGGTGGCAACGGGGGGAAGGAGCCCCGAGGTGGCGAAAATGATAAAGAGGAGGCTGATGAAGGCAGTTGCACAGGAGGATATTCTCTTGGTAGAGTTGCAGGAGAGACTTAGAGGCGAGCTGAGGAGGCTTGTGCCGTCCCCTGAAGCCAGAAGGCGTGTGCTCAGGAAGGTGGCGAGGGACCAGGAGGTGCTGCAGATGCTCAGAAGCGGGGACTCAGAGGGCGCCTTCAGGATGGCGATGAGGCTGGCGGAGGCTGAGCATGCACACGGTTAACATAAGGGTAACCCACAAGCGGGCGGATGTGGAGACCTTGGAGACCTTTGCCTTCCCGGATGTGGAGAAGGCGCTCAGGGACATCCACAGCCTGCCCCACGTGGAGGAGTGCGTGATTATCCAGACGTGCAACAGGGTTGAGATATTTGCAGCCTCTGAGGATGTGAGGGCGGCGAGGCACCACATAGTTGACTACATCATGGAGGATGTGCTCTCAAGGATGCGCAGGCGCAGGGGCATCTCGGAGCAGGAGTGCGTGCCCCCGGAGGTGCTCGCCAACCAGATAATAAAGTTCTCTTCAAAGCTTCATGATGTGATGGAGGTGGACTACCACACCGATGCCCTGAGGCACCTGCTGCGGTTAGCCTCGGGTGTGGAGTCAATGATAGTGGGGGAGGACCAGATTCTGGGCCAGGTGCGGGATGCCTACAACCTGGCGAGGAGAGCGGGAACGGTGGGGCAGTTTTTTGACAAGATATTCACCAAGGCGATACACGTGGGGAAGCTGGTGAGGAGCACCACGGGAATCAACAAGGGGGCGGTGTCCATAGGGAGCGCAGCTGTTGAGCTGGCGGAGCAGGTGCTGGGCACCCTGAGGGGCAGAAGGGTGCTGCTGATAGGCGCCGGGGAGATGGGTAAGCTGGTCTCAAAGGCGCTCTGGAGCTATCAGCCTGCAGAGATTCTGGTGGCTAACCGCACCTGGAGCAAGGCGGAGAGGCTTGCCGCCGAGCTGGGCGGAAGGGCGGTGAGGTTCTCGGATATACCACGGGTGATACCGAACAGCGACTTGGTTATAACCGCAACCAGCTCTGATAAGCCCATAATCACCAAGGAGGTGCTGGGGGACGGGAGCAGGAGCATGGTTATCATAGATGTTGCCATACCCAGAAACGTGAGCCAGGATGTTGCCTCCCTGCCGGGTGTGAGGCTGTTCAACATTGATGACCTGCGGGAGGTGGCGGAGAGAAATAAAAAGGCGAGGGAGAGGGAGATTGAGAGGGTGGAGGAGATTATTGACAGGGAGCTCGGGATGCTGATAAGGCACCTGTACAGGATTGATGTGGAGGGCATAGTGAGGGAGCTCTTCAGGGAGGCTGAGAGCGTTAGGCGGAGGGAGATGGAGAGGGCGCTCAGGATGCTGGGGAACGGGGTGAGTGAGAGGGAGAGGCGCATCATAGAGGACCTGAGCAGGGTGCTGGTGAAGCGCATAACCTCACCGATTGCCGAGAACCTGCGCAGGGCTGCGGAGATGGGGGACCAGGAGGCGGTGAGGGTTGCTGAGAAGCTGCTGAGGTGTGAGGATGTTTCCGAGGGTGAGGCTGAGAAGGCTGAGGAGAACTGAGAAGCTGCGGGAGATGGTGGGGGAGACCACCCTCCAGCCAAGCGACCTCATCTACCCGGTGTTTGTGGATGAAACCCTGAGCAGAAGGGTGCCGATTGAGAGCATGCCGGGGCAGTGGCGCCTGCCCCTGGGGGAGCTTCCGGCTCTTGCGGAGGAGATGGTGTCCCTTGGTATACCCGCGGTCATGCTCTTCGGGATTCCCGCAAGGAAGGATGCGAGGGGAAGCGGGGCTGCGGATACCGAGGGTGTGGTGCAGCGGGCGGTGAGGGAGCTCAAGCGCACCTCGGGTGATGAGCTGGTGGTGATAACGGATGTGTGCCTGTGCGAGTACACCTCCCACGGGCACTGCGGGGTGGTGGAGGGGGGTGAGGTGCTCAACGACCCCACCCTTGAGGTTCTCGCCAGGGTGGCGGTGAGCCACGCGGAGGCGGGGGCTGACATCGTTGCCCCCAGCGACATGATGGACGGAAGGGTTGGGGCGATAAGGCAGGCGCTGGATGATGCGGGGTTTGAGAGGGTGGGGATAATGAGCTACTCCGCCAAGTACGCCTCTTCCTTCTACTCACCCTTCAGAGATGCAGCCAGGAGCTCGCCCGCCTTCGGGGACAGGAGGAGCTACCAGATGGACTTCAGGAACGCCAGGGAGGCGCTGCGGGAGGTTGAGCTTGACATCGCCGAGGGGGCGGATATAGTGATGGTCAAGCCTGCCCTGGCATACCTGGATGTCATAGCCAAGGTGAGGGAGAGCTTCAGGGTGCCGGTGGCTGCCTACAATGTGAGCGGGGAGTATGCGATGATTAAGGCTGCGGCTGCCGCTGGCTACCTGGAAGAGAGGAGCGCCGTGATGGAGGTTCTTACCGCAATAAAGCGTGCGGGTGCTGACCTGATACTGAGCTACCATGCGCCTGATGTTGCGAGGTGGCTGCAGGAGGTGCGGTGATGGGCTCAAGGGAGCTGTTTGAGGAGGCGAAGAGGTACTTGGTGGGGGGTGTGAACTCCCCTGTGAGGGCGATGAAGCCCTACCCCTTCTTCACAGCCCGCGCTGAGGGGGCGAGGCTGTACGATGTGGACGGGAACTCCTACATTGACTACTGCCTTGCCTACGGTCCCCTGATACTGGGGCATGCGCATCCCGAGGTGGTGGAGGCTGTCAGGAGGCAGGCGGAGCTGGGAACAGCCTACGGCACGCCCACGGAGCTTGAGGTTGAGTTTGCAAAGCTCATCGTCAGAACGGTGCCCTGCGCCGAGATGGTGAGGTTCGTGAACACAGGCACGGAGGCGACGATGGCGGCGATACGCCTCGCCAGGGGTGCCACGGGAAGGAAGAAGATACTGAAGTTTGAGGGCGCCTTCCACGGTGCGCATGATTATGTCTTAGTGAAGGCGGGCAGCGGTGCTACCACCCACGGGGTGCCAACCTCTGCTGGGGTGCCGGAGGAAACCACCCGCAACACCCTCCTGGCGAGGTTCAACGACTTCCAGGGGGTGGAGGAGGTGTTCAGGAGGCACGGGGAGGAGCTCGCCTGCGTCATCCTGGAGCCTGTAATGGGCAACGCCGGGTGCATCCTGCCGGAGGAGGGCTTCCTGAAGTTCCTGAGGGAGATTACCTCGGAAGCTGGGGCGCTTCTGATTTTTGACGAGGTGATAACCGGGTTCAGGCTGAGCCTGGGGGGTGCCCAGGAGTACTACGGGGTCGTCCCGGACGTGGCAACCCTGGGGAAGGTAGCCGGCGGGGGGCTGCCCATAGGGATACTGGCGGGCAGGGAGGAGCTCATGCAGAACCTCTCACCCCTGGGCAGGGTATACCAGGCGGGCACCTTCAACGGGAACCCCATGAGCATGGCAGCAGGCCTGGCTGCCGTGGGGGTGCTCGCCAAGGAGAAGCCCTACGGGAGGCTTGAGGAGATGGGAAGGCGCCTGCGCAGGGGTCTTGAGGAGGTGTGCCAGGATGCGGGGGTTGAGGCGAGGGTTTACGGTGTTGCCTCCATGCTGCAGGTTTACTTCACCTCCTCCGAGGTGAGGGACTACGAGAGCGCCCTGAAGGCGGATGCGGAGCTCTTCCTCAGATACCAGCGGGGAATGCTGAAGAGGGGCGTTTTCCTGCCCCCGTCCCAGTACGAGAGCTGCTTCCTCAGCACAGCCCACACCGAGGAGGAGGTTGAGCTTACCTTGGAGCGCGCGGGGGAGGCTCTCAGGGAGGCCAGGGCTTAGGAGGCACGGCTGCGCATGCCTCTGAAAAAAGCTGGTGGCTCTGGAGCATGAAATGGCAGTCCATCCTGTGCACGAGGACAAGCACGTTATTTTTTGCATGCACCTCATTAAACGAAAGCTTTATATTCAAGAAGATAAGAAAATAATCCTGAGGTGGTGAGATTATGGGAGAACTACCAGTGGCAGCATGCGGTAGGATAATACGAAAGGCTACCAACATGCGTGTTGGCAGAGACGCTGCGATGGTGCTGGCAGAGCTGCTGGAGGAGATTGGTACAGAGATTGCCACGGAAGCAGGGAAGCTTGCCAAGCACGCGAAGAGAAAGACAGTCAAAGCCAGTGACATAAAGCTCGCGAGCAGGTAATCCAGCACTTTCTTCTCCTTTTATTTTTTGCGGTGGATTTATGCTGCAGGTTATTGGTTACTTGGTTGCGTCACTTCTTCTGTTTCTGGTTGCGATGGTAGCCTCCTACTTCATCTGCACCATGGCTGGATATTCTCACCCGGTGTACGCGGCGGTGCTGCTGTTCGTGCTGCTGCTGGTATCCTACGCCCTGATTCACAGGGACCCCGCAAGGAACTTCCAGCGGATAGTTACGGCCACCATAGTGGTGCTGCTCTTCCAGATGACCCTGCTTGGGGCAATAATAATCTTCGGTGCCGTTGGCTTCACCGCTGACGTGCTGGTGGTGCTCGCCTCAGTGGTGCTGGTGTACCAGGTGCTGCGGATTGAGAAGCGCTTCAGGAAGCTGAGCGCCGAGCTTGCGGAGGCAGGGGGGAGGGAGGTGTGCGTGAAGCTCAGGAACCTGAAGATATGCGCGGTGATGCAGCAGGAGGAGGAAGAGGAGGAGAAGAAGGAGCGCAGGAGAAGGCGTGAGGAGAAAGCCCAGAGCACCTCCCTGCGTGACGTGGTGTCCATGCGCAGGGAGAGGCTTTAGAGCCGCAGCACGGGGGCGCCGTATCCGGGGGATGCGAGCACCTCACCGTCCTGGAAGACCAGCTCACCCCGCAGGAAGGTCATCTTCACCATGCCCCGCACCCTCCACCCCTCAAAGGGCGTGTGCCCGGCTCTGGTGTGCATCCTGTCGGCTCTGATAACCCACTCGGCTCTGGGGTCTACCACCACCAAGTCAGCGTGCTTGCCCCTCTCAATCCCGCCCTTGCTCTCCAGACCGAGAAGCTCGGCGGGCTTTGAGGAGTACGCCTCTATCAGGCGCTCCATGCTTAGCCTCCCGCGGCGCACCATGGTGAGCATTAGAGGAAGGGTGGTCTCAAGCCCGGGTATGCCCGGCAGCTCCCGGCTCTCGTGGGGGGCGTGGTCGCTGGCGATGCAGTGTATCCTGCGGTCCGCGAGGGCTCTCCAGAGGGCTGCGCAGTCCCTCTGGCTCCTGAGGGGGGGGTTCACCCTGACCCCGTGCTTCTCGGTGAGCAGCAGGTGGTGGGGTGTGACCTCGCAGGTGGCTCTGCCCAGCTTCTCCAAGGATTCCGGGAGGGAGATGTGGCAGATGTGCACCCTCGCATGCTCCGCAATCTCGCCCACCTTCTCAACCGCAACCAGCTCCGCCCTCCTGCTCCTCCCCTCCTCCGCGATTACACCGGCATCCTCGGCATGCACAGCGCACAGCCTCGTGGAGCGGCACGCCTGCTCCAGCTCACCGTACCCCAGCTCACCCAGGCTTCCGTCCAAGTAAGCCTTTGCAATCGCACCCTCCAGCTCCCCTCCTGTGCAGTTCTCCCTGGTAACTCCCAAGTAAGCCCAGAAGTCGCAGACCGCCCTCCTGCTGGCGAGCTGCAGCCTCCGCCTCAGAGCCCGCCTGGAGTCTATGGGGGGCGAGGTGTTGGGCATCTCAATGCAGGTGGTAACACCCCCCGCGAGGGCTGCGGAGGTGCCGGAGGTTATGTCCTCCTTCCTGCTCTGGGTGAAGTCCCGCAGGTGCACGTGCATGTCCACCATGCCGGGGAGCACCAGCAGGTGCCTCAGGTTTATGCTCTCCCCCTCCGCTTTCAGGTGCCTGCCCACCTCGGCGATACGCCCGTCCTCTATCAGGATGCTGCCCTCCTGCACCCCGCGCTCCGTGCATATCTTAGCGTTCCTGAGCAGCATCCTCAGCCCTCAACCTGCACCCACTTGCCCTCGCCCTCCCAGAGGCGCACCCGGAGGGGGTGCTCCAGCCTGCTGCGCAGCTTCCTGAATATCTGGGTGCACAGGTTCTCGGCGCTGGGGTACTCCATGAGCTCGTTGAGCACGGCGTGGTCGTACTCCGCAAGCACCTCCCTGACCACCCTCCTGAGCTCGGCGAAGTCCATGAGTATGTTCCCCTCCAGCTCCCCCTCTATTACCACCTCCACCCTGTAGGTGTGCCCGTGCATGCGCCCGCAGCTCTCGTGGCCCGGCAGGTAGTGGGCGGCGTCAAAGTGCTCCCTTATCCCGAGCTTGAGCCTCATCACACACATCACCCCAGGTTAACCTTTGCCATGTTGCACAGAGGCAGCTCCAGAGGCATGTCCTGTAGGCAAAGGAGTTAGCCTGCCTCAGGGCACCTCCCTGTGTCCATAGCCATCCAGACTCAGCAGCCACCTCCACATGGGCACAAATTTTACCCTTCCCCTCCTGCCAAACCAGGAGATGTTGCGCTCATCCTCGTAGTCCCAGGTTATAACCTTTAACTCCCTGCACTTCAGCAGGTCTCCAGCCTTGAGCAGGGCTCTCAGCTCCCTGTGCTCCACCTCATCAAAGGCACTGGCGTGGGTAACCTGAATCAGCTCCTTGACCTTCGGCCCTTCTTTGACCACAAAGTCAACCTCATGCTGCTGGGCATCCTTAAAATAAAACACCTCCATCTCAGGCTTAAAGTAACTCCTTCTCCTCATCAGCTCAACAGCAACAGCATTCTCCATGAGCCTGCCCGTGTTTTCAGAGATTCTGAAGCCTGATGTCGTGAAAAACGAGGTGTCTACAAGATATATTTTCATAGGACTTCTATCCTGTTCTCTTACGCTTGTAGAGTACTTCTTTAGTCTGTAGTATAGCATGGAAGATGCTAAATGCGTTAAATAT
>Ga0256830_1001984_pt1 | contig 13955 bp, 10 predicted proteins | sample 128326metaG_FD_190537 | JGI IMG/M metagenome (GOLD analysis project Ga0256830, IMG submission 190537) | Hydrothermal vent microbial communities from Lau Basin, Pacific Ocean - 128-326 | ecosystem: Environmental > Aquatic > Marine > Hydrothermal vents | place: Pacific Ocean: Lau Basin | collected... | reverse complement strand
TCCTCCCCCCTCGTGTCACCCGGAAGAAACGATCGGGCGCCGGCCCCCCTCCATGGCCCGCGGGCCCCGCCCCTCGGCCCTCGGACGCGGAAACCCTTTTCCCCCAGGGAGATAGAAGATGGTCTGGCGGGAAGGCCGAACATCCCCCCGGAACTCTTCCCGCCCGGCACGCATGTTGATCTTCCGCCCGCGGAGAACCGCGGCGAAGGTCAAGTCGATCGGAACCCGGCCACCGGGGCCTCGGGTCGATCGGGGGTGGCCAGGACGGGTCGCCGCGGTTCTCGACCCTTTCCCCGGCCGCCCGACTCCCTCCCTCCATTCCTGGGCGCCCCTTCCCTTTCAATCCCTGAGCGCCAGGGCCAGCAGCATGATGTCGTCGTCGTAGGGGCGACCGCCGACATGCGACTCGAGCAGGCGGACGACGGCCTCGACGGTCCGGCGCGCCCCTTTCCCGCGGCAACCCTCGAGCACGCGGACGAGCCTCGCCTCCCCGAGAAAATCCCGGGCCTTAGAGCGGGCCTCGATCAGGCCGTCGCTGCAGAGGAAGAGGAGATCCCCGGCCTCGAGGGCGAGGGGCTCGGCGAGGGCGAAGCCCGGATCCTCCGCGAGCCCGAGGGCGGGGGCGTTCGTGTCGAGGCGGCGGGTTCCGTTTCCCCCGACCCGCCAGACCCCTGCGTGCCCGGCGTTTAGGTGATGGAGGACCCTCCTTCCCCCGGAAGGGGGATCCAGGCGCGCGAGGAAGAGGGACAGGAAGGTTCCGGCCTCGAGGCGGGCGAGGAATCGCCGGTTGAGACGCTCGAGGACCTCGACCGGATCGTCGAGGACCTCGAGATAGGAACGCAGGGCCGCCTGGGAGCTGTGCGCGATCAGGGCGGGGCCGATCCCGTGGCCGGTCACGTCCCCGAGCAGGACGTGCACGGCGCCGTCCTCCCTGACGACGAGGTCGAAGGTGTCGCCGGAGGCGGTCCCCGCGGCCTGGAACCAGGTCTCGGCCTCCAGGTCCCCCGGCAGGCCGGTCGGTTCGGGCAGCAACTGTTTCTGGATCCTCTGGGCGAGTTCCACCTCCTTCTCGAGCCGGGCCTTCGCCAGGGAATCGCGCAGCAGCCGCGCGTTCTCCAGGGAGACCGCCATCTGCCGCGCGAGGGCCGCGAAGAAGGCGAGGGACCGGCGATCGAACTCCCGGCTCTCCGCCCTCGAATCGACGTAGATCACCCCGAGCAGGCGCCCCTCGATCTCCATCGGGGCGCACATGACCGCCCGGAGCTTGAGGTCGTAGAACGACCTCCCGAGGTCTCTGGCCTCCTTCGAGGACTGGACGACCGTGGCCAGCGCCTGCCGTTCCTCGAGGACCTTGCCCGCCACCGTCGTGCTGTAGTGGGCCCCCGGCTCGAGGGCCCGCCCCCGCGCGTCCCGCGCGACGCGCACCTTAAGCCCCTCCTCCCCCGCGAGCAGGAGGAAGCCACGCTCCCCGCGCGTGACCTCGATCGACTTGTCGACCAGGCGCTCGAGAAGGTCGTCGAGATCGATCCCCGAACCGACCTCGACCATCGCATCCAGGAGGAGCTCCAGGCTGCGCCGGTCGAGGACGGGATCCCCGGTCAGGAAATCGACCGAATCGGACCCCGGATCCTTCCCGGGCGGGAGACGGCGGCGGAAGAGGTTGCGGAACAAGCGGATCCTCGGGCTCGAGAACGATCGATCATCCTGGCCCCGCCGCGGCCCGGGACCAAGTCCGCCGTCCCCACTTTCCGCCCCGTCCTCGAACCCCTCTCCCCGGAAGGGGCCGGGAGGGGCGCGGCCGACCTTTCCGGGCCGGGTCCGGACCGGCGTTGCGGAGCCCTCCGTCATGGTCTACCTTCCCCTCCCCGGCCGGAATCCACACCGAAACCGACGGGTCGGGTCACGGAGGCGGCAGGATGAAGATCGACAAACTCCTCTACGAGCACTTCGCCGAACTCCGCCTTCGCGGCGAGTTCGACACCTTCTACGCGCCGAAGCTCCAGGAGGAGGTCGACCACCTGATCTCCGCGGGCATCCTCTACGCGGTCCTGAACCTCCGGCTCGTCAAGTTCCTCAACTCGACGGCCCTGGGCGCGATCCTCAAGGCGCACAAGCGTTTCCGGGCCGAAGGCGGGGAGATGGTGCTCTGCCAGCCCTCGGCCTTCTGCCGGGACGTCATCGTCAAGCTCGGCCTGGATCGGGTCGTCCCGATGTTCGACGACATGGAGGAGGCCCGCGCCCATCTCGAGAAGGCCATGCCCGGCCCCGGCGCGCCGGGGGTCCTCGGGGACAGCCAGGTCCTCGTCCATCTCCGGGATCCGGCCGCCGTCGAGACCCTCGAGGGCAACCCGACCCTTCTCGGCCGCGTCCTCTCCGTCGACCACGAGGGCATGCGCTTCACCTGGGACGGAGGAAGGCGGGGTCTCACGAAGGCCGACCTCTGCGGCCTCTTCCCGGTCGGGGCGAAGGTCCACACCCGTTTCCAGGTCAAGCTCTGCAAGAAGGGCTTCTTCGAGGTCGACGGCCTCGTGAAGGCGGCGCAATACCGTGAGGACGAGGACGGCAAGGGAATCACGGTGGACCTCGAGTTCGTGGACATCGGGGATTCCGATCGTCTCGCCCTCGCCCAGTTCGCGGACGACCTCGACTACCTGAAGCGGCAGCTCGAGGATCTCTGAGTCCGGGGCGGGCGCATGCGGCCGAGGCTCCCTCTCCTCGTCCTCGCCCCCCTCGCGGTCTGGATCCTCTATCTTTCGCTGTTGCCGGTCTTCCCGAGCCAGGACGGTCCGAGCCACCTCCTGACCGGCAGGATCCTCTTCGACCTGTTCCAGGGAACGGGAGGCGCGCAGGCCTTCTACGTCTGGCGAGCAGGGCAGTGGACGAACCAGCTCTGCACCTTCGTTCTCGGGGGGCTCCAGTCACTCGGCCTCTCCCCCGGCCTCTCGGAGGGCCTCTTCCAGTGCGGGGTCCTCGCCCTCTTCCTCCTCGCCGGGGGAAGCCTCCTGCGCCGCGCGGGCGCGGCCCCCGAGGCCGGGCTCCTCCTGCTGCTCCCGTTCATGGGCCGGGTCCTGCACCTCGGGTTCTACAACTTCCTCGCGAGTCTGGCTCTCGGCCTCGCGGCCTGGACCTCGCGGCGGCCCGGGTTCTGGAGCCCCCTGTCCGACCTCTGCTTCCTCTTCTCGCTCTACGCCCATCCCCTGGGCCCGCTGGCCTATCTTGGCCTGCGCCTCTTCGATCTCTGCGCCGGGCGCCGCTTCCGGGAACTCCCCGTCCTGATCCCCCACGCCCTCCTGTTCGTCCTCGCGGCGCGGGAGAACCTCGGCGGTTCGATCCTCCCGGGTCCGGGCGCGGCCCCCGATCTCCTCGGGGCCCAGTGGACCCTCGTGCGCGGGGGCGAATGGGTCCTCGTGAGGGTCCTCCTGCTGCTGCTCCTGGTCGCGCGGCTCTTCCGGACCTGGAGCGACCTCCCCGCCCCGGCCCGGCGGACCCGGATCCGGCTCTTCCTGCTCGCGATCCTCCCGATGCTCGCGACCGGTCTCTTCCCCGACCTGAGCGAGGAAGCCATCGGCTTCCGGGCCCGCGCCGCCGTCTTCGCCTGGGTGCTGCTCCTCTGCGCCCTCGCTCCGGCGGGGGGCGGGGGTCTCGGCCTCCTCCGCCCGGCCGCGGTCGCCTGCGTCCTGATCCTCGTCGCCGGCAACTTCCGGCGCGACCTCGCCCTCTCGAGGGATCAGCGGGACCAGCTTCGTTCCTGGCCAGCCGTCCCGGCCGGGAGCACCGTGCTCGCGGGCTTCGATCTCTACGACCCCGAATCCTGGCTGCTCCAGGCCGGCTACGTCGCGGTCCCCCCGAGGACCTATAGGCCCCGGAGCCTGGCCCGGACCCAGGGTCCGCTGACCTTCAACCCCTGGATCCATCTTCCCGATCGCTGGATCCTCGAACGCGGGGCCCTCGCCGTCGCCGACCACCAGTCCTTCTTCCCCCAGTCCCCGCTCGCGCACCGGAATCCTCCGGACCGTTCCTGGCGGAGCGCTCTCGCGTTCAAGGGCGGGCACCTGCCGCTCGAGGAATGCGCCGGGGCGGCCGAGCGCATCTTCCTCGCGAACCTCCCCCCCGCTTGGTTCGAGGCGGCCCGCCTCCGCCTCCCTCCGACCCTGACCGTCGAGGCCAAGGGTCCCGACTGGATCCTCCTCCGCTCGGAGGCGAGCCCCCCGGAGCGCAGGCTCGAGAGCCCGTTCTTCACGAAACCCCTGACGAAGCTCCCCCTCCCCCTCCCCGTCCCCCGGACCTTCGGCGGCGGGAAGCTGGGCGCTCCGGGTCCGGTCGCCGCGGGAAACGCCCTCTTCCCGTTCCGGGCCTTCGTCTCCGACGAGAGGACGAGGACCTTCCGGGCCGCGACCGCCCGCGACCTAGACCCGCCCGAGGGGGTCTGGAACCGGGAGGGCGCCTTCCGCTTCCGGAGCGCGCGCCCCCCCGCCGCGGGGGAACTCTGGATCCTCCCCCGCTAGCCCGCCTCCCCCCCTGTGTCGGGATAGTCGCCGCCTTGGGACACTCGAATCATGTCATGTCCCAGGCTTCTCGGCCGGCGAAGTCAGAGCGTCCCAGAGGTCTTGCGTCTGGAGCGGGTTGAAGATACGGACGCCCCGAATTTCGAATCGCTGCTCTCCGTTGTAAAGGACGGCGCCTGCGGCGACACGGCCCACCCCCAAAGCCCTGAACCGTTCCAGACCCTTCATGAAATCGGTGGAGAAGGTCGCGGCGGACTTGATTTCCACCGGAACGAGTCCGCCTTTTTCCCTGATAAGTACGTCAACCTCGTTACAGTGGGAGTCGCGGAAGAAATAGATCTCCGGCCTGATTCCCCTGCCCAGCGCCCCCTTGACGATTTCTGCGATCACGAGGTTCTCGTACAAGTTTCCGCGCAACGGATCGCGGGACGCCTGTTCTTCGGTATGGATGCCCAGCAGGAAGGCGGCGAGCCCTACGTCCGTGAAATAGATCTTGGGAGACTTGATGACGCGCTTCCGGATTTTCACGAAGAACGGCGGCAACTCGAACACGACATATGAAGCCTTCAACACGCTCAGCCAGTTCTTGATGGTCGTTGCGGATACGCCCACGTCGTTTGAAAGGGACGTGAAGTTGAGGACCCGGCCCACCCTGCCCGCCAGCAGGGTGAGGAACTTCTGGAACTGCGAAAGGTCGCGCAGATGGATCAGGGCGCGCACATCGCGCTCGACATAGGTCTGGAGGTAGCCGTTGTAGAACCTGCGCGGCTCGAGACCTTCTTCGTGGAGCCGGGGGAAACACCCCCTGACGATCAGCTCGAACGCCCCCCAGTCGGGCTTGTAGCGGCGGAGCTCGGAGAGGGAAAGATGCCCTGGATGTACGAAAGCAAAGCCGGAAGCCTCTGCACCTCGTCCAGGATCGCGCCCTCCTCCGCCTGGCCTAGGCCCCCCCGGGGGTCTGCTTCGGCCGCGGTCCGTACGTCCGAGTATTCCAGGGAGAAATACGGCCTGTCCGGGAAGGTCATCTGGACCAGGGCGGTCTTGCCCGACTGGCGGGGCCCGAGGATCGTGACCACGGGATACTTACTCCGCAGCGCACTCGACCAGTTCCTTCGAGATCTCCCGCTTGATCACGCCCTCTTCGCAACCGACCTTCGTGCAAATCTCAAGTTACCCTTTGAATTTGCACGCCTTCTCTTGCCTTCGGGCGGGATCCCGGGTGCAACGTGGTCGTGCCAAGGTCTTCATCTAGATCGCTCCTACGCCGCCCTAGCCCCAGCGCGGGCGCCCCCTGCGCGCTGCCCGCATGCAGGCCCTCGCCCACCACCTGCAGGCCATGATCGACGCCGGAGACGTCCCCGACCGGGCGGCCCTAGCCTCGGCTTCTGCCGCGCCCGCATCGACTAACACCTCGATCTCCTCCTCCTTGCCCCGACATCCATGAGGAGATCCTCTTCACTGAGGTGCCGCCCGGCCTCGACCCGATCACCGAGAACGACCTGCGGGGAGTGGTCCGGGCGGCTCTGTGGAATGAGCACCAGGAGCGAGGGGAGGGGTTGCTCCTGGTTCGGTGGCAGAGCTATTAATAAGAGCCGCATCAAGCTCGCCCCCATGCAATCAATAGCAGCAGGCGTTCGCCGCGTCGTCGCTCCATCTTCTTCCCTTGCCTCAAATTGACAGACATGCAGAAACAGGCGATAACCTGCATCAGTTTGCAGGTTTTTCACTGCTGCGCCGGAGGATCCCCGATGTCACAAGACGAAGTCCTAACCCTGAAGGAAGTCGCCGCGCTTCTGAAGATCGCCGAGAGGACCGCCTATATGATGGTCCAGCGTGGTGACCTGCCGGGTTTCAAGGTGGGTGGGCAGTGGCGGTTCAAGCGGAAGGACATCGACGCCTGGATGGAGGAGCAGAAGCGCGCCGACCACCAGGGAGGGGAAGAGTAGATGGCCGCCCCCTTGTCCCACCGTGTCGCCGAGCGGGTGCCCGACGCCGCGGGCGTCTACCACAGGCTCATCCTCGTCGTGGGACCACCACGGACGGGGAAGACGAGCGCCTTGCGTGACCTCGCAGAGGAGCGCGGCTGGCCGCTCGTCAACGTCAACCTCGAGCTCTCCGAGAGGCTCCTCGAGCTGACGTCGAAGCAGCGCGCGCTGCGCGTCCCCCGCCTCCTCGGGGAGATCGTCGAGGGACACCCGGACGATGTGCTGCTGCTAGACAACACGGAGGTCCTGTTCAGTCCGGATCTTGCGCAGGACCCGCTCCGCTTGCTTCAAGGGCTCTCGCGCAACCGCACGGTCATCGCCGCCTGGAGCGCCGAGATGGACGGCGAGAACCTGACCTACGCCCAGGCTCCGCATCCGGAATACAGGCGGTACGTCCGCCCGCAGGTGATCATCGTGCCGGCCCTGGATGCGCAGGCGGCGACCGAGCGCGAGCCCGAAGGGCCGCAGGAAGAACAGGAGAAGTCGGCATGAAGTACTCGGAGCTCATCCAGTTCGAACCCATCGAGTCGGTGGTTCAACTCCGCGAGGCAGACGCCGAGGACGACGCCCGGCGCCTCGTCGAGACCTACGTGATCTCCGAGCGGATGGCCGAGCAGCTCACGCGGCTCGTGTTCAGACAGCTCCAGTTCGACAAGCCGGCAGACAACAAGGGGCTGCTCATCGTCGGCAACTACGGCACGGGCAAGTCGCACCTGATGGCCGTCATCTCGGCCATCGCCGAACACGCCGAGATGGCCGCGGCCGCGACCAACTCGCTCTTCTCTGACCAGGCCGGGAGCATCGCCGGCAGGTTCAAGGTGCTGCGCGCCGAGATCGGCTCGACTACGATGTCGCTCCGGGACATCCTCTGCGCCACGATCGAGGACAAGCTCGCCGACCTCAGCATCTCCTACCAGTTCCCGCTCGCCTCCGAGGTGACCAACAACAAGGACGCGTTCATCGAGATGATGGATGCGTTCCAGCAGCAGTACCCGAGCCAGGGGCTCCTGCTGGTGCTCGACGAGCTGCTCGACTACCTGCGGACGCGCAAGAAGCAGGAGCTCATCCTCGACCTCAACTTCCTCCGAGAGGTGGGCGAGGTCTGCAAGACGACCCGCTTCCGATTCATCTCCGGCGTCCAGGAGAGCCTCTTCGACAACCCGCGCTTCCAGTTCGTCGCGGAGACGCTCCGAAGGGTCAAGGACCGCTTCGAGCAGGTGCGCATCGCCCGCGAGGACGTGGCCTACGTCGTGTCGCAGCGGCTGCTCAAGAAGACGCCTGAGCAGGAGGGGCGCATCCGCGAGCACCTGGCCCAGTTTGCGCCGCTCTACGGCTCGATGAACGAGCGGATGGACGACTTCGTCCGGCTCTTCCCCGTGCACCCCGCGTACCTCGGCACCTTCGAGCGGGTGTACGTCGCGGAGAAGCGCGAGATCCTCAAGACGCTCTCCGCCGCCATCCGCCAGATCATCGACCAGGACGTGCCTGACAGCGAGCCGGGGCTCATCGCCTACGACAGCTACTGGGGGACCCTGAGGGACAACCCGTCCTTCCGGTCGGTCCCCGACATCAAGGAGGTCATCGACAAGAGCAGGGTGCTCGAGGACCGGATCCAGCAGGCCTACACCCAGCCCCGGTACAAGAGCGTCGCGCTCCGCATCATCCATGCGCTGAGCGTGCATCGGCTGACGACGGGCGACATCTTCGCACCGCTGGGGGCCACCGCCGAGGAGCTGCGCGACGACCTCTGCCTCATCCTGCCGACCCCCGAGAAGGACGCGGCCTTCCTGAAGACGCTCGTAGAGAAGGTCCTGGTCGAGATCCTGCGGACGGTCAGCGGGCAGTTCATCACCTACAACAAGGAGAACAGCCAGTATTTCCTGGACCTCAAGAAGGACGTCGACTTCGACTCGCTGATCGCGAAGAAGGCCGACACGCTCGAGCCGAGCCAGCTCGACCGCTACTACTTCGACGCCCTGATGCTCGTCATGGAGTGCGCCGACCAGACCCATCGCTCCGGCTACAAGATCTGGGAGCACGAGGTGGAGTGGCGCGAGCGGAAGACCGAGCGCAGCGGCTACCTGTTCTTCGGGGCACCCAACGAGCGCTCGACCGCCCAACCTCCGCGGGACTTCTACCTCTACTTCCTGCAGCCGCACGATCCGCCCGACTACAAGGACGAGAGGAAGCCGGACGAGGTGTTCTTCCGACTGAAGCATCCTGACGAAGACTTCGACCAGGCGCTCAAGCTCTTCGCTGGTGCGCGCGAGCAGGCGACGACGGCTTCGGGCGAGAACAAGCGGATCTACGAGAACAAGGCCAGCGCGCACCTGCGCACGCTGACGGCCTGGCTGCGCGAGCACATGACGACCGCCTTCGAGGTCACCTACCAGGGGCGCACGAAGACCCTGGCCGAGGTGATCCAGGGCAAGGTGCCCGGCGGCCTGACCCGCGCCTCGGTGCGCGACCTGGTGAACATCGCCGGATCGGTGTGCCTGGCGCCGCACTTCGAGAACAAGAGCCCCGACTACCCGATCTTCAGCGTGCTGATCACGGCGAAGAACCGTGAGCAGGCAGCGCAGGAAGCGCTCCGGTGGATCGCGGGCTCCGTTAGGGCCAAGCAGGGTACGGCCGTGCTGGACGCGCTGGCCCTCCTCGACGGAGACCAGCTCAGGCCGCGGCAGTCCCGCTACGCCAAGCATGTGCTCGACCTGCTCTCCAAGAAGAAGAAGGGGCAGGTCCTGGGCCGCAGCGAGTTGGTGGCGCCCGAGGACGGCGTGGACTACTGGACGCGCTTCCGGCTCGAGCCGGAGTTCCTCGCGGTCGTGCTTGCGGCGCTGGTGTACAGCGGCGACATCGTCGTCAGCATTCCCGGCAAGAAGATCTGCGCCGGCGCGGTCGACCAGTTCGCGCGCTTGGGCCTAGGCGACCTGTCGAACTTCAAGCACGTCGAGCGGCCGAAGGGTTTGCCGCTGGCTCCGCTCCAGGAGCTCTTCGACATCCTGGGGCTCCCCAAGGGGCTGATCGTGGGCGAGGCCACCCGCGACCAGGCCGTGCAGAAGCTCCAGATCGAGGTGGCCAGCCGCGTCGAGAAGCTCGTCCTCGCCCAGGCGCGGCTCCAGGAGGGTCTCGTGTTCTGGGGCAAGCCGATCCTCTCGGAGCAGGAGGCCTCTGAGTGGCGGACACGGCTCGCGGAGACCAAGGCCTTCCTCGAGTCCCTACAGGCCTTCAACACCGTGGGCAAGCTAAACAACTTCCCTCACGACGTCGCCAAGGTCTCGGCGCAGAAGCCGGGTCTCGCCCTCGTCAAGGAGGTCGACGAGCTGGTGGAGCTCGTCCAGCAGGTCGGCCCGCAGACCTCGTACCTGGCCACGGCCGAGGCAGTCCTTCCGGCCGATCACCCCTGGGTCACCCGGGTGAAGGAGGCGCGCGCCGAGCTGCTCACCAAGGTCTCGGACCCGAAGCACCGCGCGGACACGGGCTTCCAGCGGCGCCTGGGGCAGACGCTCGCGCAGCTCAAGAGCAGCTACCAAGACGCCTACCTCGAGTTCCACAAGCGCGCGCACCTGGGCGCCAAGGACGACGAGAAGAAGGCCAGGCTCACGCGGGACCCGCGGCTCGGTCAGCTCCAGAAGCTCGACGGCGTCGAGATGATGCCCCACCACCAGCTCAAGGCCTTCCAGGATCGGCTCTTCGGCCTGAAGACCTGCTACGCGCTGACGCGCCAGGACCTTGAGGCGTCGCCCACGTGTCCGCACGCCCCGTACCGGCCGGTCGAGCAGCCCGCCGATCCTGTTTTGGGCGCGCTGTCCGCAGCCGAAGTGCTGGCGAGCCTCGACGAGCAGCTCGACGAGCTGGTGCGCGAGTGGTCGCAGACGCTGCTCGCGAATCTGGACGACCCGACGGTCGCCGAGAACATCGAGCTCATCAGCGACGCCGACGGCAAGCAGGCCATCCGGGACTTCCTGGCCTCGCGGGAGCTGCCGGATCCGGTGCCCCCGTCGTTCGTCAAGGCCCTGCAGGAAGCCCTGACGGGCCTCGAGAAGGTGGCCGTCTCCGGGGACGGTCTTCGGGCCGCGCTCACCCAGGGGGGCATCCCCTGCACGGTCGAGGAGCTGAAGCAGCGATTCGACCGGTACGTCGCGGGCCTGACCAAGGGCAAGAACGTCAAGAAGGTCCGCGTGGTGGTGGAGTGAAGGAGAGGATGATGGACACGAGCACGATGCCCCTTCTCAAGAGCATCACGCTCCGAGGGTTTCTTTCCTTCGGACCTGATTCGGGGGCCGTGCCTCTGACGAGTCTGAATGTGATCATTGGCCCCAACGGTGCCGGGAAATCGAACTTCGTCGAGGCTCTGTCTGTGCTGCGGGCGGTCCCACGAGACTTGCCGCTGCCCATCCGGGAAGGGGGAGGCGTCAGGGATTGGATTTGGAAGGGCAAGCCCGAGACGGACAGGGCAAGCGTAGAAGTCGTGTTCTCGGGTGGTACCGTTACGCAGCCAGAACAAGCACACCCAGCCGTCCGCTATCGACTGACCTTCGGTACGGAGGGAGACCGGTTCACGGTACTCGATGAGCGGATCGAGAATGAGTCCCCTAACCCGGGCGAGCCCAAGCCCTACTTCTACTTTGGGTACGAGCACGGCCGCCCCATGTTCAACGTCAAGGGGCAGGGGCGCCGCTTTCTGAAACGAGAGGATATCGACCCTACGCAGTCCATTCTGTCCCAGCGTCGCGACCCGGACACCTACCCCGAGGTAACACGCGTCGGTGATCTGCTTCGAAAAGTTGTCATCTACCGTAGTTGGTCCTTTGGACCGTATTCGACACTTCGCATTAGCTGTGCGCCAGACGTGTTCACCGGCCATCTTGCCGAGGACTTCAGCAACCTCCCCGCCCGGCTAGCGGTGCTGAAACGAACCCCAAAGGTCAAGAAGCGAATCATTGGGCTTCTCCAGGAGTTCTCCGAAGGATTCAACGACATTGAGGTCGTTCCCGAAGGCGGTCAACTTCAGCTCTACCTGGAAGAAGGAGACCGCATGGTGCCGGCTCGCCGTCTCTCGGACGGAACGCTCCGGTACCTGTCTCTCCTCGCCATTCTGGTGGATCCCGCTCCCCCCCCACTGGTTGTCATCGAAGAGCCAGAACTGGGATTGCACCCCGACATCGTCCCGACGATTCGAGACCTGCTGGTCGAGGCAAGTGCGCGCTGTCAGCTCGTCGTGTCGACACACTCGACACAGTTGGTCGACGCGATGACGGAGCACGCCGGGTCGGTGTTGGTCTGCGAGAAGCACAAGGGAAGCACCTGCCTGACACGCCTCTCTCAAAAGGAGATCGATCGCTGGCGCGAGCACGGCAGCCTCGGAAACCTCTGGATGAGTGGACACCTGGGGGGAACTCGATGGTGAGACGTTCCGGTAAGAAGCTCTTCGTCGAGGGAGGCGGCGACAACGACGCACTGAAGGCGGAGTGCCGCAAGGGCTTCCGTGAGTTTCTCGAGAAAGCCGGACTGAAAGGTAGGATGCCGAGGATCGTCGCCTGCGGTGGCCGTTCTCAAGCGTACAGCCAGTTCTGTGTTGCCATTGGCGAGGCCGCAAATGGCGACGTGTTCATTCTCCTCGTGGATTCCGAAGGTCCTGTGTCCACACCCGCTGATGCCGCGCAACCGTGGGACCACGTGAACAATCGCGAAGGAGACGGCTGGGACAGACCCAAGGGCGCAGTCGATGATGACCTCCACTTCATGGTCGAGTGCATGGAGAGCTGGTTCCTCGCGGACAAGCGGGCCCTGGAATCGTTCTTCGGTCAGGGCTTCCGGGAGGGAGCGCTCCCTGCCAACCCGCGGATCGAGGAGATCTCGAAAGCCGACATCTACGATGGGTTGAAGAATGCGACCCGCGAAACACAGAAGTGCTCCTACGGCAAGGGTGCGCACTCCTTCCAGATTCTCGCCATCATCGACCCGACCAAGGTTCGCGATGCGTCACCCTACGCTGCGCGCCTGCTGAACCACCTCTATCAGGTGCTGTGATGGTGGTGGAGTGATGCGGTGAGAACACTCCGAGACATCGAGGAGATCCTGAACCAGCTCGACCAGCAGACCGCCGACGAGCTGGAGAGCCAGGATCTCGATTTCAAGGAGTGGGACGGCTCCAGCATGAGGAAGGCCGTTCGCACGGTCATCGACTGGGCCATCTGCATGGCCAATGGTGGCGGGGGCACGGTCGTCTTCGGTGTGGCCGACAAAGTCCGTGGCCGCGCCTCGGCCATCGTAGGGGTGCCGCCCGAGGTGGATGTCAACCGGCTCAAGCTCGCGGTATACGACGCGACCGACCCCAAGCTCACGCCGGTGTTCGAGGATCTGCGCGTCCCCGAAGGGACGGGGCGTCTGGTCGTGATGCAGGTCCACCCTGGGCTGCCGCCCTACACCGACACCAAGGGGCGGGGCACCGTGCGCGTCGGTAAGGACTGCAAGCCGCTCACCGGCACCCTTCGCCGCAAGATCGCCGTGGAGACCGGTGAGAGCGACTTCACCGCGGTCGTGGCCGATGCCCCGACTTCGAGACTGCTGTCCGCGGCGGCCATGGAGAAGCTGCGCGAGGTGGCCGCCCAGGAGCGCGCGCCTGCCGATCTGCTCTGCCTCGATGATGCGGAGCTGCTCGAAGCGATCGGCGTGCTCCGACAGGGCAAGCTGACCCGCGCCGGGTTGCTCATCGGCGGATCGGCCACGGCGATCCGCGAGCACGTTCCGGGCTACGTCTGGACACACCTGCGCATGGCGAGCGGCACGGACTACACGGATCGGGCCGATGGTCGCGACGCGATACCGGTCGCCCTCGGGCGCGTGCTCGACCGCATCCTGGCCGACAACCCGATCCAGACCGTGCGCCAGGGCCTGTTTCACTTCGAGTACCGCACCTACCCCGAGATCGCCCTGCGTGAAGCCCTACTCAACGCGCTGTGCCACGCCGACTACCGCATCGCCAGCCCGATCCTGGTCAAGCAGTTCCAGGACCGCATCGAGATCACGAATCCGGGTGGCCTCATCGGCGGCATCACACCGGAGAACATCCTCCACCACACGCCGGTCACCCGGAACCCCTGTCTCGTGGATGCGCTGGTGCGGCTTCGGCTCATCAACCGCAGCAACCTCGGCATCCAGCGCATGTACACGGCGCTGCTCATCGAGGGCAAGGAGCCGCCGTCCATCGAGGATCTCGGCGATGCCTTCCGGCTGACGCTGCGCGCATCGAAGCTGTCTTTTGCGTTTCGGGCCTTCGTCGCCGAGGAAGGCAAGCGTGGCGTGGACCTCTCCGTGGACCACCTGCTGGTCTTGCAACACCTGCTTCGCTACCCGGAGATCGACTCACCCACCGCCGCGCGGCTCTGCCAGCGCTCCCAGGAGGAGATCCGCGAGATCCTATCCCGAATGGAGCGGGATCTCGGCTATGTGGATCGGGGCG
>Ga0256830_1001983_pt1 | contig 13955 bp, 14 predicted proteins | sample 128326metaG_FD_190537 | JGI IMG/M metagenome (GOLD analysis project Ga0256830, IMG submission 190537) | Hydrothermal vent microbial communities from Lau Basin, Pacific Ocean - 128-326 | ecosystem: Environmental > Aquatic > Marine > Hydrothermal vents | place: Pacific Ocean: Lau Basin | collected... | reverse complement strand
TGGGAAGGTTGATATCAACACGGCTGCTGTGGAGGAGCTTATGACCCTGGAAGGCATCGGCGAGGTGCTCGCCGGACGGATTGTGGTTTTCAGACAGGAAAATGGCTTTTTCAAGGACATAGCAGATGTCAAGAAAATTCGTGGTATTGGTGAGAAAAAGTTCGAAAGGATTAAGGGTAAGATAAATCTTGGTGATGTTGAAGGCACGCACTAACTAATCAGAAGCCAAGGATCAGGAGAATATCCTTAATACCTTTTTTACCTTTACCTTGGAGTAAAGAGATGATATTAGAGAAAGTTTAAAAAAGAACTCAAACCTGAAACTGTCAAAGGAATTATTAAAAAAAAAGCTCACCTGCCAGGCAGAATGAATATTATTATTGAGAAAAATGAGATCGGAATTAAGAAAGTATCGGAAGAGACTGCCCACCCTGAAAAAATGGTTGGCCTGGGAAAAGGTTTTTTTAGAGATGGTTCTGTAACTTTTCAGAGAAAACTGAGAGAAGAAGGTAAACTGTGAAGCAAGGCTATTTTGAGGATTTTGTGACTGAGGGGGCTTCGCCTTAAGGCTACGACCTTCCAAGGGGAGCGGTCAAAGATGGTTCGAAGGTGAGGTGTTAAAATGCGAAGTTATTTTTGGGCAACTCCATAGGCCAATCCTCTATACAATAAATTGGTAGAAAGCATTTTTTTCTACTTGGCAATTCATATAAGTAGAGAGGTTTTTTTGTGACACAAAATAGTACTGATCAGCAGACAGCATTATCAACAGTGCATAGCGATTATGGTTATCAAGAAGAATTAACATTGGTAGATCTGTACTACATTTTGATAAAACGGAAATTTTTTTTTATAGCAGTCTTCTTGTTTGTTGTCTTGCTTATTGGAGCGAAGACCCTACTGATGAAGCCGGTATATGAGAGTCGTGCCGTAATTCAGGTAGCCCAGATAGGAAGTGAATCGCAGTTTATCGAGCAGCCAGAATCCCTGACCCGGAGACTGAAGGAAAATTACCGGGTTAATGATGAAAGCGAAGGCCGCAGGAAACTGCCGTATGTCGAGAGTGTCTCAGCCGGTAAAGGGAATAATACTGATGGAGGTGCTATTACAATTACTTCTCACGCTAACAGTGCAGCAGAAGCACATGATTTCCTAAGTGGCATCGTGCAACAACTGTTACAAGAGCATAAGACTGTATTCGATAAAGCTATTCAAGAACGAAAAAAAGAGTTTGACGAACTTGTTAGACAGATTGACAGCATCCAGACTCAGGCTGATGTCCTTTCAGAGCGTATTCGTATGTTAACGTCGCAAAACCCTTCTCTAGCAGGGATGTTAATATTAGAAAAAACCCGAATTATGGCGGAACTTCCCGCCCTTCTTCAACGCCGTGGAGAATTGGAATTTGCTTTGTCATCAATCAAATCAAAGCCAACTCGGGTAATCAGGAAACCTACGTTGCCTGTAAAGCAAATAAAACCACGGGTAGGACTTTACATGCTATTATCTGTGTTGGTTGGGTTAATGCTGGGCATTTTTGCAGTTTTCTTCAGTGAATTTATATCCAGAGTTCGCCAGGAACTGAAGCGGCGTGATGCAGTATAGACCTGATCAAACAGTTACTACCCTTCATTGTTGGTAATTGCCTGGAAACAGTTCACACGGCATGTCTAAAAAGAGGAATCATGCCAGTCTGACCAGTGGACGTAGTTTGGCGAAAAATACTGTCTGGAACCTGCTGGGCACAGGAGCACCGTTGCTGGTGGCTCTCGTTGCCATTCCAATGTTGATCAAAGGTTTGGGTACAGCGCGTTTCGGTGTGCTGACGCTCGCCTGGATGGTGGTCGGTTACTTCAGCCTGTTTGATCTGGGACTTGGCCGGGCGCTCACCAAGCTGGTGGCGGAAAAACTGGGCGAGGGTAGGGATGACGAGATACCCGTCATAGCCTGGACCGCGATGATGCTCATGGCCGCTCTTGGCGTACTGGGGGCGGTAATTGTTGCCGGACTTTCCAGTTGGTTGGTAGGCAATGTGTTGAAAATCCCCGCAGAGCTACAGCTGGAAACTCTCAAGGCCTTTTACCTGCTGGCCGTCTCCATTCCCATCGTCATCGGCACCACTGGGCTGCGCGGTATTCTTGAGGCCTACCAGCGCTTCGGCTTGGTTAACGCCGTACGCATCCCCCTCGGGATATTCACATTCCTCGGCCCGGTGGCGGTGCTGCCTTTTTCCAACAGCATGGTTCCAGTGGTGGCAGTGCTGGTTATAGCCAGACTAGTTTCCTGGTGTGCGTATGCGGTTTTATGCTTGCATGTCGAACCTGCTCTTCGTCACTCGTTCAACATGCATCGAATGATGGTAAAACCACTGGTTAATTTCGGGGGCTGGATGACAGTAACCAACATCGTCGGCCCACTGATGGTCTATATGGATCGCTTCCTCATCGGAGCCGTAGTCTCAATGACGGCTGTGGCCTACTACGCAACGCCCTATGAAATCGTCACCAAACTTTGGATTCTTCCTGGGGCGCTCATGGGTGTAATGTTTCCTGCCTTCGCAGTTGCCTTAGTGCAAGACCGAACGCGCGCTTCCCGCTTGTTTGACCGAGCTGTTAACTATATTTTCCTCTCACTTTTCCCTGTCGTGCTCATTATTGTTACATTTGCCCGCGAGGGTTTGACCCTATGGCTCGGCAGCGAGTTTGCTAGCAACAGCACCTTGATTCTGCAATTGCTGGTCGTTGGGGTGTTCATTAACAGTCATGCGCGTGTGCCTTCTGGGTTGCTGCAAGGCGCAGGACGACCAGATCTCTCTGCTAAGCTGCACCTGATAGAGCTACCCTTTTACTTGCTGATTTTATGGTGGCTGCTCGGTGCTTATGGCATCGTTGGCGCGGCCATTGCCTGGGTACTACGAGTGGCTGTCGATACTATATTCCTTTTTGCTATGGCACACAGATTGTTGTCGGCAGTGTCACCGTTTAAGCTACGACAGGTGCTCATGGCGTGTATGGCATTATTCGTATTGGCTTTGGGCTCTCTGATGCCTAGTCTTGCTGTAAAAGGGCTATTTCTGTTACTGGTTCTGCTCTTCTTTGCAGTAGTCGCATGGTTTGTTATCCTCATAGCAGACGAAAGGAGTATTATACGCAGTCGCTTGAAGACAATACATATTTTCAACTAACAAGAAAAAATATGACAATCACAAATAACCAAATTCGCACCCGTCCAAATCCAGACTGTCATGTTTGCAACACCAGGGGCGAGCCGCTTTACCAGTGCTTGCGCGATCGCCTGTTCGACGTGCTCGGCGAGTGGGACCTGAAAAAATGTCCGAATCCCCAATGCGGTCTTGTATGGCTGGACCCTATGCCCATAGAAGAGGACATAGGCAAGGCGTACCGTATCTACTACACGCATAAAGACAATAGTTTGCCTCCGACCACACTGTTGCGTCTTGCTTACCGGCGAGTTAAGGCTGGTTATCTGGCTGGTAAATATGGGTATCAACTCGGAAACACCTCTCAATTAGTTCGCCTATTAGGCAAGATGCTGTATTTGCATCCAGGTCGCAGAGCGAGTTTGGATGCCAGTGTTTTCTATTTGGCTGCTCAGCCTGGTGGGCAATTATTGGAAGTTGGCTGTGGTAATGGGGCTACTCTGCTGGGAATGCAGGAGCTAGGTTGGAACGTGGAGGGGGTCGACTTCGATATCAATAGTGTGCGTAATGCGCGATCCAAAGGTCTAACCGTACACCATGGCGACTTAATGGGACAGCAATACCAGGATAATACTTTTGATGCGATCGTGATGAGTCATGTTATCGAGCATGTGCCCGATCCTTTGAGATTATTTCAAGAGTGCTATCGTATCATTAAACGAGGGGGGCAATTGGTTGTACTAACACCTAATGTAAAGAGTTTTGGACATTGGATATATGGGGCTGACTGGCGGGGGCTTGAGCCACCTAGGCATTTGCATATATTTAACTCTTCATCGCTATCCAGGCTCGCTTTACAAGCTAAATTTGATGATGTTAGTTGTCAGTCTTCAGTGCGGTCGTGGAAGATATTCCTTGAAAGTCACATTTGCTCTAGGGATGGTAAAGTCCATGATTTGAAACACTATTCCGTGATGATGAGAATATGGGCAGAAACGATGGAACTATTGGAAGGATGCATTAAAGTCTTTTTTATAAGTGCTGGTGAAGAACTTAAACTGGTAGGCAAAAAGAATGTCTGTAATTGATAGAAAAGTAAAAACCAGCGCGTTGGTCAAGGATAAGCCGCTTGTGGGAATAATTGTGCTTCACTGGAATGCTTTTGATGAAACATCTATCTGTATACAGTCATTATCTAAATTACGTTACGAGAATCATATTATTATTGTAATTGACAATGGGTCTGTCATACCGCTTCAAAGTCAACTCAATGAACAGCTTTTAAATATTCGGATTATTCGGTCTTCTGAAAATATCGGTTTTGCTGCTGGTTGTAATGTTGGGATCAATTCGGCGATAGAGCAGGGATGTGAATTCGTGTGGCTATTGAATAATGATACGATAGTTGATCGTGATGCACTTAGTTATCTGATTGAGAAAGCAGGAAAAGAACGAACTGCTGGCATCATTGGGTCCACTATTTTGGAGAAAGAGAATGAGAGGATTGTTAATCATGTGGGAGGTTGGATATATCCTCACTTGGGATTATGTGTTCACTTGGGGAGGGGGAGGCAATATGAGTTTGTACTGAAACAGAGAAAAATAAGCCCTACATATATAACTGGGTGTAGCATGTTGGCTCGGGTCGAAATGACTCGAGAAGTGGGTTTGATGGATGAAGGATATTTTCTATATTGGGAAGATGCAGATTGGTGCCTTCGTGCTAAGAAGCGAGGGTGGGATGTTGCGATGGCATACGAGTCTGTTGTATACCATAAAGGTTCAAGTGGCCTTGGACCCACATCACCATTAAAAGGTTATTATTTGGCTAGAAATTCACTTCGTTTTGTTTTTAAGTTTTACCCATGGCTTTTACCTTTAGCAATTATTTGGTGGCCAAGGCGACATTTTGTTAATCACTTGTTTAGAAGAAGGTTTGTCCATGCCAGGATGGCTTTACAAGGAATGTTGGACTTTGTAAAAGGTCGTGTTGTTCTTCCAGAGTTGGATGGAAACACTGCATCCGATCACAGCCATGGAGTAATGCGGTTTAGAAAGTAGATGAGTGTTTATTCAAAATGGAAGTCATTTTTTCCTAAAAAACGTATTTTTTTAGAAAATTGTATACCTAGTGAGGTGTGGCATTTAGCATCTAATCCATATATGTACAGTATTTCATGGTTTTAGTATGAGTATCGTATTTGACTTATTGGCAACACAATCCCTCGATAATAACGTGCATGGGGGTGGTGAGTATGGAAAAACAGTATTTAAGTGTTTGTTAGATAATATGTCAAGCAAGCACATTACCGCGTTCTATGATAGAAATCTACCTATAGACGAAATCCTTTTGAAGAAAGCGAAAGACTATGGCGTAGATCTGATTGGCATTGCTAATAAATCAGATATTCAAAATATCATTAACTCTAAAAAGGACAGTACATTTTATTCCGCACTGCCCTATCAATATCATAATATTGACTTTCATAATATGAAAGTGGTGATTACAGTTCATGGCCTTAGGGCGATAGAAATTGCATCAGATTGGTATGAATACAAATACGCCGAAGGATTTTCTGATTTGATGAAATGGATATCGAAGAGTGTATTCAAAAATCTGTATGTGGGTTGGCGAACTTCTCAGTTTCGAAAGCTTCTGAATATTCGAGTAAAACATCTTCAGATTATTGTTCCAACACAACATACAAAATATTCCATCCTAACAAAATTTCCTGACCTGAACGTATCAAAGATTACTGTTCTGTATAGCCCGGAAACCTCCGTCGGGCGTGAGATAAGTCCAGATCCTTCTGTGCTTACAAAATACGGGTTACTTGAGCGTGGTTTTATATTACTGGTATCAGGTAATCGATGGGTTAAAAATGCATATAGGGGATTGATGGCCTTGGAAGAGTTGATGGATAAATTCGATATAGGGAAACAAGTTCTTGTTGTCGGTGGGGCACCACAAAGAATGCCTAAAATATGGCATCGCAAGTTTAGTTTTTTGCCCTATGTGACGCAGAAAGAGCTGGTTGCATTTTACAAATCAGCCTTTTGCTTGTTATACCCAACGCTTAACGAAGGCTTTGGGTATCCGCCTTTGGAGGCTATGCGTCATGGAACGCCAGTTATTTGCTCTTCTATCACATCCACTACTGAAGTTCTCGGTGATGCACCGATGTATTTTTCACCATATTCTCATAGTGAAATTGAGAACCGTGTCTTGTGCCTAGTGAATAATGATCAATTATGGAAGATAAAGAGCGAGCAGGGACTAGAGAGGTATACTCTAGTAGCCTCACAACAAAAAAAAATGCTCAATATTTTGTGTAAAATGATTGCCAAATGAAAAGTATTCAGTATTTTATATTTATATTATTTCCTGTATGTGTGGCTTTAGTCACGATTTTATTTGTGAATGTGAGCAGCATTGTTAGTCTTCTTTTTTATTCTTTGCTTTTTATAATAGTATGGAGAATTGTTCTGCAATGGAGTGATCCATTGAGAGGTCTTGGTGTGTTCTTTTTTTATGCAGTTCTAGCGGTATGTCTTTACGAATGGCAATTACTTGTTATCCCAGGTTATTTTGGTTTTTCTGGTGGGTTGGGTGTGGGCACTGATGATAGTTATTTTTATTCACTAGCGGCAATGGATCTCCCAGCAGATTTTCCTGTGAGAGAGTATTATTGGCTGAGATCTCACCACTATTCGGATGTATTAAAAATATTTTCAGGGCTATTTACTGCACTATATTCTGACTCACATCCATTGGATTTAATATTGTTCAATGTATTAGGTTTGTCGTTGGTGCCCTTTTTTTCTGAAAAGGTTGCATTTCTAGCTACTAATGATTCTCGTACAGCAAGATTTACATTTTGGACAACACTTATTTGTCCGTTTTTACTCGCAAATGGTTTAATTTTGATTCGGGATGGTTGGATTGCAATGCTATATATTGGCGCATTTTATTTCTTGATGACTCGCCAATATTTATTGTTAGTGGGTATGTTGCTGGGCACGTTTTTTTTGCGTATGGAGTCAGGCTTACTACTCATGTTTTCGGTTGTTTTGTATGGTTCTATGGTTGGCAGATTATATTCTTCAGAAATAGCAGATGTTACTCAAGGCTGGAGAAGTGTTCCAATCATCTTAGCTATTCTTACCGGATTACTTATTTTGGGTATTTTTGTAGTGGCAGTGATCGGGATAGACCAGATCGGTGTGATGGCCATAACTCGATTTTATAGAGTCGACTTTTTGGAAAGCTTTATTGCTCAGACTAACGGTGTGGGTGGCGGGGGAACATTTTACAAGATTAATCAATTGCCATGGTTCTTTAGTATTCCTCTTGGATGTATTTTTTTTCTTGGATCTCCGTTTTTTACTGTGCGCGAGCTCATGCTAGATGGTAATTTTATACCAAGAATGCTGTTGGCTAATCTGTTTTCCATAATGTTTATTTGGTATTTTGTGTACTTTAGTAGTGCAATGGTTCGTATTTTAAAAGGCAGTAATTCAGTCATCACAATATTAGCATTTATTTTCCTAATAGATGTGTTGGTATTGTCTCAAGCATCTATGCAGATTCGTCACAAGATCGCGTTGATGCCATTGTTTTATGTGATATTAGGATACGGATATGTTTATAGAAGAACTATTTCAGTTGTAGTAGGTTCTTTGTTTGTGAGCATTTCTGTGGTGCTTGTAAATATGGTGGCTATTGTCAGATGAAGGGCCAAGTGTCTCTACCTGGTAAACTGATGCTGGCTTTTCAGCTTCCAGAGTGTGATTGTTTGTTTAGTGTTTTGTCGAGGGATAAATGATTGAGGTAAAAGGTAGAAATAGTGTAAGCGGTTAATTATCCTAAACGTTGCAAAAACAAATTTGTTGGAGCGCCTTTTCAACCAGTTAGTACTTGATAAGGCGCTTCAATGATCGTATTTTCGGAATTCACCTATTGTGAATTTCAAGAAGCTCGTACATGCCAGGCCCAAAACACTATCTATAGCAGCATATTCTGCTGTTTAACCCAGTTTTTAATGTAACTGTAAGGATAACTCTTCTTGGTTGTTGGGCACACGCACGTCTTAAGTTTACAAATGTGGTTAAGGCTGCGCCTAAATCCGGCCGCAAATCCGGTAGTGCTGATGTGGCCTTGGGCTTTATTCATACATCTGTACCGCATTGAGGACAAAGTGGTCGAGCTGAAGCTGTCTCCGGGTGATATTTACAAGATTCGCCAGGAAGAGTCCAAGCCGATTCTTGATAAATTCCTTGAGTGGCTTAATAAGCTGGCGTAAGAACTGGCTGTTCTCAGGTCATCCCCGTGGCGCTTAAAAATTTTGGATATGGGGTGTGGTGAGGGGACAATAATTCAACAATCTTCTTGACGATGAGCATGATATTTATGGGGATGATTTCCCCCATAGTTTGAAAATATTGCAAAGAAATTTCTTAGAAGGAATTTTAGGGGACTTTAATCAACATATTAAAATAGTTGTAGATGAACGTCATATACCCTTTGAAAACTCTTTTTTTGATGTGGTATATGTTAATCAAGTATTCGAGCATGTAAAGTTTCTGGATCGAATGTTTGAGGAGTGCGCAAGGATTCTAAAACCCAATGGCATTCTGCTTATCAATTTCCCCTAGCAACCTATCCGATAGGCAGATTGCTACCTTAAAGAGAAAACTTATTACCGATTTTTGAACGAAATAATGGCTGTGGGTGGATATTGGTTTGAGTCAGTTGAGGTAGAAACAAGTCAACTGATAAAAGCTAAGGCAGACCTCATGGACGCTTACAGGGGTAAGATTAGTAGGTGTTTTGATAAGTTATTTGCAAAATCGGTAAGAGTTTCTGGTTTTGTGTTAACGCATTTTTTTAATGCGGCCTTCTGCCTTCGTCGATTGAAAAACAATGAGTCGTGATATTGGTGGCGAGAGCGTGGCTGGAAAAGTTGGGGTTCTTCATATTATCACCGGACTTTCTACAGGCGGGGCTGAGCGGGCACTTTATAACCTGTTGAATGGTGGTCTTGCCGAGCGCTTTAAAAGCTACATTATTTCTTTGAGTGATGAAGGAACCATGGGGTCTCGGATTAGAGCGCTAGGGGTGCCTGTTGCTACTCTGAACATGCGCGGAGGGCGGCCCTCGCTTTCCAGTTTGACAAAGTTGCGCTGGGCAGTTAGAGATTTCCAGCCTGATATTATTCAGGGCTGGATGTACCACGGCAATTTGGTGGCAACTTTTGCATGCCGCTTTGCATCGGGCTGCCCTGCTCTGGTTTGGAATGTCCGCCACACTTTGTATGATCTGGGTTATGAAAAGCCAATGACACGGCAGGTGATCCGTTTAACTCGGTTCTTTTCTACCGTTCCTGATGTTCTTCTTTACAATAGCCAGCTTTCGCGGAAACAACATGAGATCTTCGGTTTTGCCTCAGGTAATGGACAGGTCATTCCTAACGGGATTGATATGCAGAGATTTTTGTTTTCTACTGAATCGTGTCAGAGTGTGCGTTGTGAACTGGGTATTCCGGCAAAAGCTCAGGTCATTGGTCATATAGCCAGGCTGCATCCTATGAAGGATCACCCGGTTTTCTTGCGGGCAGCTGTGGATATCGCCCTGCGGTATCCAGAGACTCACTTTATACTCAGCGGCCGGAATGTTTCGCTGGATAACAAAACTTTTGAATATTTGATACCAGTTCAATTACGCGATAGATTCCATCTGCTAGGAGAGTCTAGTAATGTGTCTGAACTGATGAGCGCGATGGATGTTTTTTGTCTTAGCAGTGCCTGGGGTGAGGGTTTTCCAAACGTAATCGGTGAAGCAATGGCGACCGGGATACCTTGTGTGGCGACTGATGTGGGTGATAACGCGATTATTATTGCTGACACTGGCATGGTTGTTTCGCCTCGAGATGAAGGTGCACTTGTTGTCGGAATCGAGAAGCTTTTAACGATGCCTCTGGAGAAACGTAGCATTCTGGGTGCTAGTGCACGGTCTCGGATTGCAGAGAACTATACATTGGGAGCAATCGTGGATCAGTATGCCGAATTATATGAGCAGTTAATGCTAAAAAAAAGAACTGGTTGTGCATAGTCGGTCATTGGAGTAAAGTGAGCACAGATGTAGCAGTCTTTGGGCAAATGGCGGTGCAGGTCCAGGTTTGGACTCCAGATGACGTTGGCATCTGGTTGTCGGTTATTTTCATGTTCCAGGCATGGTTGGAGTAGCAGAACGCTTGAAACCGAAAATCCTTTATCTTGTCACCGAAGACTGGTATTTCTGCTCCCACCGTTTGCCCATAGCACGGGCGGCTAGGGATGCAGGATGCGAGGTTGTGGTAGCTACTAGAGTGCAGAAACATGGTGAGTCGATACTACGGGAAGGATTCAGGTTATCCCCGATAGGGATGCGCAGGCGCGGCAAGAATCCTTGGTTCGAGTTACAAGCCGTTCGGGAGTTGAAGCGCATTTACCAGCTGGAACAACCTGACCTTGTGCATAATGTGGCTTTGAAGCCGGTCCTCTATGGCTCGCTTGCGGCACGCTTTGCCCGCGTGCCTTCGATTGTCAATGCTTTGGCGGGACTTGGTTATGTTTTCTCCTCTCGCAATTGGAAAGCTGCCCTCTTGCGCCCTTTTGTTCAGCTTGGTTTTCGTTTTTTCTTAAATCAACCGGGAAGCAATGTAATTGTGCAAAATCCTGATGATTACCAAATACTGTTGCGAGGTGCCGGCTTGCCGAAGAAACAGATGAATCTGATCCGCGGTTCCGGCGTTAATGTTTATCGCTTTAGAGAACTGTCTGAACCGAAAGGAGTACCTGTCGTAACTATGGTTTCGCGCATGCTGTGGGACAAAGGTGTCGGTGAGTTCGTGGCAGCAGCTCAAATGCTTAAACAACGTGGAATCAAGGCACGATTCGTGATGGTGGGTCCGCGCGATCAGGAGAATCCTGCATGTGTTCAGCAAGATAAACTGTTGGAGTGGCAAAGGAAAGGTGTGGTCGAGTGGTGGGGGCAGAGAGATGATATCCCAACTGTGTGGGGTAATTCCCATATTGCCGTTCTCCCGTCTTATCGCGAAGGTTTACCCAAGACTTTGTTGGAAGCGGCGGCTTGTGGTAGGCCAATTATCACTACAGATACGCCTGGTTGCAGGGAGGTTGTCCGAAACGAGGAGAACGGTCTGCTGGTGCCGGTACGCAACCCACAGGCACTCGCAGATGCTATCCAGCGGCTAGTGGAAAATCCCGATGAACGTTATCGAATGGGGCAAATGGGTAGATCTCTTGTAGTGGAAGAGTTTTCGGAAAGTATTGTGGTTCAGAAAACACTTGATGTGTATCGCTCTTTACTGGGGAAACAATGGCCGACTTGACCGTTCGAAAAAGTTCAATCCCGTCATTGTTGGAAACTGGTGTGAAGAGTGTTCTTGTCACAGGAGCCTCCGGGTTCATCGGCAGGACATTGTGCCGCCGACTGTCTGAACAACAGGTTGCGGTTCGTGCGCTTCTGCGTCACAAGTGTGAAGGGCCCTGGCAGGATGCTGTGTATGCGGATATAGGTTCGGGTATATTGCCTAAAAATCTTATGGAAGGCATAGACTCGGTGTTTCATCTTGCAGGAAAAGTCCATGCTTTGAGTGAAGCTTCTAGTGATGAAACTGAATATAACAGCATTAATGTAAATGGTACCCGTGTGTTGCTTGAAGCCGCGGCAACGGCAAATGTGCGGTGTTTCGTATTTTTCAGCAGTGTAAAGGCTATGGGTGAAGGCGGTGAAACCATGCTTGATGAAAATTGCGATATTCCTCCGGAAACTCCATATGGCCGATCCAAACGGAAAGCTGAGGAACTGGTTTTAGGCAAAGGCTATGTGCCGCATCCATCTGTACTGCGTCTGAGCATGGTATATGGCCCGGGATCGAAGGGAAACCTGGTCAGAATGATCGAGGCTGTGGTAAAGCGCCGGTTTCCGCCCTTGCCGCAAATGTACAATCGTCGATCGATGGTGCATGTGGATGATGTGGTGCAGGCAGCCATTTTAGCAGCGGAAAACCCTGAAGCATCCGGTCAGACTTATATCGTTACCGATGGACAGACATACTCCACACGGCAGATCTACGAGTGGATTTCCGAGTCCCTCGATCGTTCGGTTTCTTCCTGGGGTATTCCGCTTATAATGTTTAAAATGGTTGCAAGAGCGGGGACTTTGCTAGGCAGCATAAGAGGACGGCGGGTTGGATTCGATACGTATGCATTGCAGAAACTTATCGGATCAGCTTGGTACAGTTCTAAAAAAATCGAGCGGGAATTGGGCTTTTTGCCTAAATGGAGCCTGCGTAAAAGCCTGCCTGGAATCATGCACTCTATGGGATTTGGCAAAGAATAGTTTACATCATCTGAATTACAGCGTATAATTTTCTACCTTATAATGTTACAGAATGTAAATGTACTTGTGATGGTTCTGGCCTCACTTCCTTCTTTTGCCGGCTCTGCCTGGTTGACTCGCTTACTTGTACATTCATCATCCAAGCTTCGTATACTGGATATTCCCAATGAACGGTCTCTGCACAGCACTCCAGTCCCCAGAACCGGTGGTCTGGCCATTTTTCTTGCAATAACTGTAGCTTCGACATGGACTACGAGTGTTATAGAGCCGGATAGGCCCCTGGGATGGTTAGCTGTTGGAGCACTACTTATAGCCGTTGTTTCTTTTATCGATGATTGCTTCAGGTTGAGGGCTTTATACCGCATTGTTGTACATACTGCTGCCGCTGGTCTGCTGTTATACGGTGGCTTTTCATTTAGTCTTTTTGACCTGCCTGGCTTGCATTGGGTATGGCCATATGGTTTGGGTGTGCTTTTTACACTGCTGTTTGTTGTTTGGATGCTGAACCTTTACAATTTCATGGACGGGATGGATGGCCTTGCAGGTGGAATGACGGTATTTGGATTTGGAGTTTTTGCTATTGTCGCATGGCAAGGTGATAATATGCTGTTTTCGGCGCTCAGTCTTGTTATCAGTGCATCAGCTTTGGGGTTTCTGGTATTTAATTTTCCGCCTGCAAAAATTTTCATGGGTGATGTAGGCTCATCAACACTCGGATTTCTTGCCGCAGCCTTTGCGGTATGGGGCAGCATGGATGGTTTGATTCCTTTTTGGGCTTCAGCGCTTCTTTTTTCGCCATTCATAGCCGATGCCACTGTTACTCTGCTGCGCCGGCTTTTTCAGGGCAGGCGGGTGTGGGAGCCGCACAAAACTCATTATTATCAGCGTTTGGTCCGATTGGGCTGGGGACATCGCAGGACTGTTTTGTGGGAGTACTGCTTGATGGCTGGCTGTGCCGTATCTACCCTGGTGGCGTTGGAGCTGCCTGTAGTTTTTCAATGGTCGATTCTTGGTTTATGGACTGCTTTTTATGGCATACTGATGGCGTTTATAAATCGCCTGGAGGTCAAGGCAAGCCGGCCAACAGAATTTACTTGATTTTATTAAATTGCTGACATAAACTCTTTACATTATGATACCCATAAAGAAAACACCGTTTAACCGTGGCGCATTTTTTATCTTGTTGGACATTGCTCTGCTTTCCTTGTCTGTTTACATGTCATTCCATCTCAGGTTTGGAAGCTCTATTCCGGAGCCGTACCTTTCGATGCTTCTGCCTACCGTGATTTTGTTTGTTTCTCTTCAGATTTCAGTACTTGCTTTAACCAGGGTGTACAAAATTAGTTGGTCGTACTTCGGCATGTACGAGATGTGGAATATTGTGAAAGC
>Ga0256830_1001982_pt1 | contig 13956 bp, 11 predicted proteins | sample 128326metaG_FD_190537 | JGI IMG/M metagenome (GOLD analysis project Ga0256830, IMG submission 190537) | Hydrothermal vent microbial communities from Lau Basin, Pacific Ocean - 128-326 | ecosystem: Environmental > Aquatic > Marine > Hydrothermal vents | place: Pacific Ocean: Lau Basin | collected... | reverse complement strand
GTGAATTTTTTTGTATTTAATATTTTATTTTTGAGATCAACATCAAAGGTCTTGCGTAATACACCAATATCAATATCGACATCATGCGGAATAAATTTCGCATCTCTAAATTGACCAAGAAAAGTGCCGCAAACAAGAAAAAAGTGTTGCTCATGCTGATCTAATATCGATTTCATATCAGATAAAGCTCGCTTAAACCGCCTTTCTTTTTTTAAGGCTCTAATTTTTTTTCGCAAACTAATATACTTTGATGATTTACGAAAAAAAAAGAATACACAAGACATAAAAAGAAGAAATAGCAATATAACTATATATACCTCCACCAAACACCTCGAATCTGAATAATAAAATTGCTACCAAAAACTCTTCACATTATCCCGTGCATTTAAGTAAGCAAAAGTTCTTCAGTCACTCTTAACTTTACCTAAACCCAAGTCACCCACTAATGCAGGCTGCTCTACCACAACACCTTTATGAATCCACTCTTTAACACTATCACCAGATAAATTTAATTTCTTGTACTCAGCATCTAAACAGCCTTCTTTATAAAGCGCATACCACCGCCTCCAATGCCACCCTGCATTTTCATCAAAGGTTGTATTTTTTTCCAAAGCAGCACCGCCTTGAATCACTTTGTCGAAAAAACATTTTCGCCCCCGAACAGGGAAATGGTAAATAATAATATTCTCGGATGCTTTAGACACATATTGTTTGCGATCAACTACTCGATGATTACCAGGACCTACATCTAAATAAAAGCCTGGAATTTTATACATTACTTTTGGTGGATATCGAAACAAAAAGAAAGGTGTATTCTTCGAATCCTCTTTAATATCATTTGAAAAAATCGGGTTCGACACAACATATAAAGCATCATCTGGAAATTCTTCCTGTAACTCCTGATCCTTCAACAATACATTTTTTACTTCAATTTCAAATATATCTACAAAAGGCTGGGATAATAAATCCAATTTCAAGTTCCCATTTTTCGGAAACCAAAACTCATCTGCATCACAATGAAAAATCAAGTTTGCTCCAAATCTCTCGCATGCTATTTTCCCCATTCGATTAACCCAGGCAGCTTGGTCATAATCTTGACTTTTTTCTTCAATTAAATATAAAACACCTTTTTCTTCATATTCTTGTAAAATTTCGTAAGTACCATCAGTTGATACATTGTCAGTTGCAACTATAAAATCAACACCCTGCCTTAAATGAAACTCAATATTTTGCCTTATTACATCAGCTTCATTTTTCACCAGCAACGTCATAACAAGCTTGCATCTATCTAATCGCTCTTGAGTTACTCTTCGCCTCACAATCATTGAGAAAAATTGTTTAAACTTCTTTTTTATTTTGACACCAACTTTATTTTCCATCATATAAGTTCTCATAAGCTACAGAGTATTTCAAAATTATTCGTCCCGCTTTCCGTCTTCTGTTATTGACTTTATGATTTTAGTTGTTGATGAACCATTAAGAAAACTCATAACTTCAACCTCTCCGCCATGTGCTTTTATACAACTATAACCTGCGATATCTTCGGGCTCGTAGTCCCCACCTTTCACTAAAACATTAGGCAATACTGAACAAATTAATCGCTCTGGTGTGTCTTCAGAAAAAGAAACAACCCAGTCCACACTAGATAAGCCGGCCAATACTGCCATCCTCTGCTCAAGTGGTACAATAGGTCTATTTCCACCCTTAAGACGCTTAACTGAATTATCGTCATTTACTGCAACAATCAACCTGTCACCCTTTTGTCTGGCTTGCTCAAGATAGGAAACATGCCCTGCATGCAAAATATCAAAACAACCATTTGTCATTACGACCTTTTCATTTTTTATTTTTGCGTCCATCACACACTCAAGCAATTGCGACTCTGACAATATACCTTGATCATGCTCTTGGTTTTCTTTTAACGCCATGCGCAATTCTGATTTGGTGACAGTTGCCGTTCCTAATTTCCCGACCACAATCCCTGCTGCTATATTTGAAAGATCGGCTGCATCCTGCAAAGAAAATTTTGCCGCATAAGCTGCAGCCAGCACCGATATAACCGTATCGCCAGCACCAGTAACATCGTATACCTCCTTAGCTTTAGCTTGAATATGTTTTGGATCTTCATTTGGCTGAATTAACGACATCCCCTGCTCACCACGAGTCACCAGTAATGCCTCAAACTGATAACACTCAGCAAGCTTAAGTGCTTTTTCTTCCACCGCGGAATTATTTGAAGCCGAACCAGCAACCGCTTCAAACTCGCTACTATTTGGCGTTAATAAATTTACACCTTTGTATTTTTCAAAATCGTTACCTTTAGGATCGACAATTATGTATTTTTTAGCTTTGCGAGCAAGACCAATTAATGCTTTAATCTCAGCCAAAGTTCCTTTGGCATAGTCCGAGAATAGAATAACATCGGCTGAATCGAGTAAATGATGAAAGGTAGATTTTAAAGAACTTAAATCAGCGCAACTTAAGTCCTCTTCAAAGTCCATACGAATTAACTGCTGATGCTGACTGATAATCCTTAACTTAGTAATCGTCGGTAATTTTTTATCCGTAATAAAATGACATTTTATTTTTGACTCACCAAGTTGATGTTTAACACAAGCTCCAGCTTCATCTTGCCCTGTTATACCCAGCAATGTCACGTCACAACCTAATACAGCTAAATTTAAGGCCACGTTTGCAGCACCACCTGGTTTATTTATAGTTTGCTTAACACTAACTACAGGCACGGGGGCTTCAGGTGAAATACGTTTAGCACCACCATGCCAATATCGATCAAGCATAATGTCACCAACAACTAATATCTTACTTTTTGAAAAATCGGGTATTGAAAGCATAATTACGTTACTTTTATTTAGTCTCTCACTAAGTCTATGACTTAGCTACTTTAGCCACAACCACATACTGAGGAAATCTCATATCCGCCATTAAAGACCCGAAAAACATTCGAAGAAACAGAATCGGTATCGTATTCCATCGGTGCGGATTAATCCCTTCAATTGAAATCACTTCGTAACCCGCCTCTTCAAATGTTCTCACCATGCTCTTCTTTGTAAAAAACCGCAAATGAGTTCTATCGAGAATACCTTTATCTGTATATTTCCAGTCTTTTTCAAATAAAACATGGCGAATATTTCGAATAAACCTTACATTTGGTATTGACGCGACAATAACTCCCGTGTCTTTCTTAAGCTTTGTTTTTGCCAGTTCAAGCGGTGGGAATGGGTCTGGAAAATGCTCTAAACTGTCGTTAAACACTACAGCATCAAAATATGCATCAGGCAAAGAGGCATGCTCATCAAACAAACCATTAATTACCTTATCTAAAACCTTATCAGCACTAGCTGCAACATCGCTAACTGGCTCTACACCCCAAATCTCAATGTCTTTCTGTGCTTTCAACCCCGCACCAAAAGCACCAACTCCGCACCCTATATCTAAAATGACACTCGCCTGAACGGGAAGAAAATCGACAACTTCTTTTCTATCTTGCTCATAATAGTTGGGTTGCTGCAAAATACTCTCCTCAAAAAAGTAGCATTTATATTGAAATAAACGCCTGTTAAATTCAGCCGAATCATTAGTTATGTGTCTATTTTTCAAACAACATCTTTTCGAATAATTATTTATCGCAAATATTTTCTTAAAACAACTTTGATTATACTGTATAAAACAAACTTTCAGTTGTAAAATAGGCAGTAGGCAGTAATTCGCCGCCCAACGCCTTACTTCATTAGAATTTGAGAACGAGAATGCCTTCTCCTTTAGTGTCTATTATTATTCCTACATATAACCGACTACCTATAGTATGCCGAGCTATTGATTCTGTCCTCTCGCAATCATACAAGCAAATTGAATGCATCGTCGTCGATGACTTCTCAAACGATGGCACCGTGGATGTCCTGTCAAAAAAATATGGCTCACAAATTACGATTTTACAAAATGAAAAAAATTTTGATAAGTCCTATAGCAGAAACAGAGGAATCAACAATGCAAATGGTAACTTCATTTGTTTTCTAGATTCTGACGACGAATTAACCCCAAAATCAATAGAAAGTAGACTTGAAGTTTTTTTAGATACCCCTTCTTTTAAGGGAGTGTCTTTCGGCATGAGAATGAACGAAAACTCGTCACCAGAAACAGCTTTAAAGTCGATCAAACTTATGGCACGAGAGTCATTAACATTAGATGATTATCTAAATAATACTCTTTTACTGTCTACAAATAGCTTTTTAATACCTAAGAAACTTATGCTTGAACACGGTATGTATAATGAGGCAATTAATAACAAAGAAGATATTGAATTATTTCTAAGGCTACTAACCTCTTTACCTTTTATTTTTTGTGGCACAGTTGTTACCACCGTGCATCAAGATGCCAAAAATAGAACAAGAAACGATGAAGAGAAATTTTTACTTCAAAAAAATATATTTACAGAAACAATATCAACTAACACTTCTCTTATGGAAAAACTTGGGCCGAGATTTAAAGATATACAAAAAGAAGAGCATAATGAAATATTACGCGCTTTATATCGCACATGTAAGGGGAAAAAATACAGACGAACTTATAGAGATGGATGGAGCAATAAGCTCAGCAGTCGTAACTTTAAGTTTTTAAAACGATACTTGTTATCGTACTTTCATTCGGAGTCTTAGCTACAAAAATTACACGCTTATTATCACTAACACTCAGTATGTCACCCTATCTCAGTTTCAAAAAAAACACCGGATAAAAAACAAAAATGAAAAACCAGAACGCACTCGCTATCATTATTCTAAACTGGAATGGTATAAGTGACACTCTTGACTGCATATCATCAGTTAAAAAAAACAGCTTTAAAGACTTTCAAATAATTGTTGCTGACAATGGATCTGCAGATAACTCAATAGATATTATCAAAACGGAATATCCCGAAGTCACTATAATTGATAACAAAAAAAATCTAGGATTTGCAGAGGGAAATAACCGCGCTATTGATTACGCGATCAATAATTCGTTTAAGTTTATTTTTTTATTAAACAATGACACCACAATTGACCAGCACTGCTTAAGAAGCTTAATGCTAAGTTATGCGTCACTTCCAACAGATAGTATCTTAGGGTGCAAGATATGCTACAGTACAGATAAGGAAAAAATTTGGCACTTTGGATCAAAATGGAATAAGAAAAAATTAAAGCTAGAAAAATTAGCAACCAACGAGCCAGCCAATGACCATATGAAAATTCAAGAAGTCGATCAAATAGTTGGTTGTGCAATGTGGATTAGCGTAAACACAGTAAAAACTGTGGGCCTACTCGAAAAACGATATTTTTTAAATTACGAAGAAACGGACTGGTGCTTTCGCGCAAAACGCGCTGGCCATAATATTTATTCAATTCCAAATGCGATCGTTTACCATAAAATATCTGCATCATTTAAAGGCTCTGCCCATTCAAATTATTTTTTAAGTAGAAACCGACTGCTATGGATACAAAGAAATTTCCCCACACACACAAGAATTAGATTTTATTTAACTCAAGACATTCCAGCCTTTATGAAAATGACTATAAAGCTCCCTTTAAGAATAATATTCCTTCCCCCCCTCTATATCTTCGATCAACAAAGCTACAATCACAATATTGATAAAATACTAAGCTGCATTTCAAGTTACGTAGGGATAGCACATTATCACTTGAAAAAATTTGGAAACTGTCCAAACTATATAATTAAGCTTTCATTACTTAGAAAAAAAAATCGCTAAACCTCGCCTGAATCACTTAATCCCTTCAATTATGACTTCGATAATACTCATTTTGCTAGCAATATCATGCTTCTCAGCAAGGCTTCTTGCACAAATACCACCCTTACTCGCCACATCAAAATCACACCAATAATTTAAAACCTCTGAAAACTGAGCTTCATCATCTCCATCATTAAGTACCTCACCCTCTACTCTGCTAGTAATCAATTCATGCGCGCCGTTCTCAATAGTTGTAATCACGGGCAAGCCACTCGCCATTGCCTCTATTGTCGTATTTGCAAAAGGATCAAAACGTGTCGGCAGAACGAATAAATCGGAGGCCGAATACAGCGCTTCAGTGTCACGTCTGCCACCTGCGAATATGACATTGCTTGACACACCTAACTTCTCGGCTATCTGCTTAAACTCATCAATCCTTGAGCCATAGCCAACAACAATGAGCTTAATGAAAGGCTTTTGCTTAACAAGCGCTGGCATAGCATTGAGTAGCCTATCTAAGCCTTTTCGGCCGTAATTCGTACCTAGATATAAAAGCACAAAGTCCTGATCTGATATTCCAAGCTCACTTCTTATGGCATTTCGATATTTAATTCGGTTATTTGGATTAAATCGCTCAAGGTCTACGCCGTTGTAAATCACTTCGATACGATCATCAGGCAACTGGTAGCGGCGCTTAACATCCTCGGCTACCATTTTTGAATTTGTAATTACTTTTTTCAGCTTTGGATTTGCAAAGGCTTTTCGCTCTATCGCCAATTCCACTTTATTAACGATACGGTCTCTACCCAGCTTAATTTGCATAGGGCTTCGGGAATACACATGTGCTTGCTGCAAATAAGTTTCATGCAAGCCAAAGCCAAGTCGGATAATATCCTGAGACCAGGTTTTACCAAGGCCATAGACGACATCATATTTAACTTGCTGCACGTGCTTTTCAACGGCTTTAGCAAAAGTCCATGTTCGATGAGCTGGGCCTAAGGCAAAGGGTTTTAATTTTATAAATTTAACCTTAGGATGATGAGGCTCTTCATGCCGCCGACAAACAATCGTAACGTCATGCCCTTTATCTGCCAGATGACTGGATAAATTATTCAGATATTTTTCAATACCACCATCACCAGCATGTTTTATATGTACCAATGCGATTTTCATGCGACTCGATTTAACGCTTCATAAACCGTCATTACATGCTTTGTCGTTTCCAGGGGATGAAACTGTTTAACATACGCCTTGCCCCGAAAAATCATTTCTTCCTGCAAGTCAACGCTGCTCAGTACCTTTTTTATTTCGGCAAGCAAAGCATCTGCATCTTGTGGATTTACATATTTAGAAGCCGGGCCACCAGCTTCAGCAAAACAAGAATCCGTTGAGGTTATCACCGGCACGCCAGCAGCCAAGGCTTCAATAATCGGTATGCCAAAGCCTTCAAACAATGAGGGATAAACGAATATTGCTGCGCCTTTAAATAATGCAGGTAAGTCACCATTATCAATAAAACCCGGAAAATGGACTTTATCGACAATGCCCCAATCAGCACTTTGTTGCTTTAAGGTTTTCTCCAAGCCACCAATACCCGCAAGCACTAAATGCACATCAGTTTGTTCACGCTGTAATCGATAATAGGCTTGCAACAATTTTTCCAGGTTTTTACTTGCGGTTAACGCACCGACGTATAACAAATAGTTTTCAGGTAACTGATACTTTTGTTTTGTATCTGTCACTTTGTCTGCGGAAATCGGCTGAAAAAATCTCGGCTCACAACTCTGGTAAACAACCCGAATTTTTTTGGCCGGAACCTGTAAAAAATCAATCAAGTCCTGCTTCGTTTGCTCGCTTATGGCTATCACCACATCGGCGGCTTTACAGCTCGATTGTAATTTTTGTTTATAGATAATACGATTAATTTTACTGTGAAATTGTGGAAAACGTAAAAACAACACATCATGCACTGTGACAATGGATTTTATTCCTGATTTTGCAATACCGGCGGGTAGTTCGTGGTGCAGTCCATGAAACAAGTTTATATTGTTTTCCTGTAAATCCTTCAACATCCATTGGCTTCGCCACAAAGACGGTATTTTTTCAGCAACAAGGCCACTGGGTTGCACGATTTTCAACTCTGGCACTTTTTCCTGCCAGGCCAATGCTCTGCTATCTTTAATCGCAGGTGTGAAAGCGAAATACCGATTCTCAGGATATGTTTCACTTAAACCTTGAATCAGATTTCGACTATAGTTACCTAAACCCCGAAAATTATGGAATGCACGCTTCGCATCAAAACCAATATTCATCAAGATAAAACTTAATCTTCCAGCACGTATTCAGCGCCACAATAAGGGCATTTGCCTTTACCTGTTTTTTCTAGCGAGATAAAAACACGTGGGTGCGAGTTCCACAATGACATACCATCCATCGGGCAATGTAATGGCAGGTCTTGCTTGGTAACAGTATATTTGTTTTCTGCGTTTGCTGGAATTTCAGCGCCGTTATTCGTGTTACTCATGATTCATTTTGCTCCAATAATGCGTGCCAGATTTTTTCTACGCCTTGCTGATGTACGATAAAGTCACCAAGCTCTACGTCCAAAGACCGGCCTTGTAATGTGTTTATATGTGCCTTCTCACGATAGGCTAAATATGCGGTGGAAAGAATTTTAGCATCTTCATCGCAAAGTATCGCGTTTTTCACCAGGCTTTCTAATATCCGTAAGTTATCCGTATATTCTATAATATCAGGGTATTTATTAGCCCACGCCAAAGCGAGAAACTGAATAATAAACTCAATATCCGTTATTCCGCCAACACTTTGCTTAATATTGAACAGTCCTGTTCTATTTTTAAACAATTCTTTGCGCATTTTTTTGCGCATGTCAGAGACATCTTTCTTCAGTTCATTGTGGTCTCGTTTTTGGGTCAATACCTCACGCCGAATTTGATTAAATTCTTCTCTTATTTTCGGGTTTCCGGTCACTGCGCGCGCTCGAATGAGCGCCTGATGCTCCCATGTCCAGGCTTTTTTATGCTGATAGGCAGAAAAAGACTGCAAATTACTGACGAGTATTCCAGCACCTCCACTTGGCCGCAAGCGCGTATCCACTTCATACAACACACCATTTTGCGTCCGTGTGTTAAGAAAATACATTATACGCTGTGCTACTCGGGCAAAAAACAAACCGTTGTCAATCACCTTCTCACCATGCTCACCGCCGGATGTGAGCTGCGCCATGCCCTGGCTATCGTGCAAAAAGACTAAATCCAGATCCGAACTAAAACCCAGCTCAATACCACCCATTTTTCCATAGGCAATAACACAAAAACTGGCCAATTGCTTTTGCGGTTGCTGTTTTTCACGAATATATTCCGGTTTGCCATGGCGCGCAATGACGTGGGCGAGAGATAACTGCTCGACTGTCGCAAGTACAATTTCTGCAATGTCTGTCAGTTGATCGCTTATTTTATTTACGGGCATTACTCCGCTTAATTCCGAGGCGGCCACTCTAAATACATTACTTTGCTTAAACTCACTCAGGCAACGCATTTGCTGTTCAACATCATTTTCACAAAGTTGCATCTGCACCTTGAGTTCTTGCGCCAAGTCAGTTTTATTACTTATTTCATACAATCGTCGTGCATCAAGTAGCTCATCCAGCAACACCGGAGAACGCACCAATATACTGCTAATCCACTCGCTTTTAGCGACTAGCTGCACTAATTGCGATAACCCCATTGGATGCTCGGACAATAATGCGATATATGCCGAGCGCTTTGTTATGGCTTCCATCAAATCTATTAGGCGCAACAGGCAAATATCCGGCTTATCAGTTTGTGCGACACTGACAAGTACAAGCGGCATTAGCTGGTCAACCCGATGCTGGCTTTGGGGGCTTGCACTTTTGTAAACAACACCATTTTGAAAGCCTTTTATCAACTGAAGCGCTTTTTGCACATCCCCATAACCTAAGGCCGTTAAAATATCCAAGCGTAATGCATCATTTTCTTTTTCTGCCCAAATTTGCTCTGCAAGGTAGCTATTTTCATCCCCTTTTTGCCCAAACGTCTGCAATTGCGGTGCTGAAAAAACTTGCTCAAATATCTCATGCACCGTTTGCATTGTTGATTTAAGTCTGCCTTCAAATGCCTCCCAACAATCAAACCCAACGGCATAGGCTAAACGGAGTTGCGGCAAAACCGCATCGGGCAGCAGATGTGTTTGCCTGTCATCAAAAGCCTGAATGGCATTTTCCACCTTTCGCAAAAAAACATAAGACGATCGTAACGCGGTATAAACATAGTCCGGAATCAAACTTTGATCCTGCAAAACAGCCAAGACCCCAAGAATGGGGCGAATCTGTAACTCAGGTGTTCTTCCGCCACGAATTAGCTGAAAAGCCTGCCCAATAAACTCGATTTCGCGAATACCACCGGGGCCTAATTTTACATTTTTCGTGGCACCTTTGCGTTTTAGCTCTGTCTCAATCAATTCTTTCATTTCACGCAAGGATTCAAATACGCTAAAATCGAGATAACGCCGATAAACAAATGGGTGCAATCGCCGTGTAATTTCCAGGGCAGCATGTTCATCCAGCGAGATTGCACGCGCCTTTATCATGGCATATCGCTCCCACTCACGTCCGTGTCGCTCGTAATAGGCCTCCATTGCACTAAAACTCAATGCTAACTGGCCGCTATCACCAAACGGCCGCAAACGCGTATCAACACGATATACAAAACCATGTGCTGTGTTTTCATTAAGCAAACGAATAAAACGCCGGCTCAGACGTGTAAAGAATTCATTGTGACTTATCGTTTTGTTTTTTACTGGGCGGCTTATTTCACCATCATCTGAATAACAGAAGATTAAATCTATGTCTGATGAGTAGTTCAGTTCATGCGCCCCCAGTTTGCCCATGGCTAATACCACAAGCTCAATCACCCTTCCCTCACTGTTAACAGGCTTGCCATATTCAGCTTTGCAAAGCGCGGAGATTTTTTCCAGTGCAAGGTGAATACATGCATCTGCCAAACAAGACAATTCAGCCAGTATGATTTCCACATCAATATTTCGCACCATATCCCGCCAGGCCAAGCGCAACATTTGTTGATTTCGAAACTGACGAAAAATAATACCAAGCTTGACTTCATCCTCTTCATCACCACAACGCTCAACGAGCATTTGGAAATAATCCTCATAGCCGTATTCGCGCAGCAACACATCGCCATCAATCAACTCCTTGACATACGCCGGGAATTGTACACATATTCGATAGGCAAACTCACTTGCCCTAAACAGTTTTTTTAACTCCTCAACAGCTTCCGGCCCAATATTTTGTTCCTCAAATGGCGCTGAGCACAACAGTGCTGCCAGCTTTTCTGCTATGTTGTTTTCAAAACCAGGCTCAAAGGGAGTGCGGGATAAATTCTGCGTTATTGTCATGATAAAAGCCTCATTACCTGTCGGCAAAAAACAAAGTCCTGCCTGAATATCAGCTAAACTTGCCAGCAAATAGGATTTATTTTCCAGCAAGGATAAAACTCAAGATTATTCAATCATTCGTCGATAACCAGAATACCTAATTGCACTCAACAAAAACAGGTACATCTGCTCAAATGGACTTTTCCACACTACTCAATAAAATGGTTACACACGAAGCATCCGATCTTTATCTCACCACAGGCGCGCCGCCAAGTGCAAAAATATTCGGTAAATTAACGCTTTTCAGCCAGGAAAAATGCCAGCCTGGTGACGTTAAAAAAATTGCCTACCGGCTTATGACGCCAGAACAAATTGACGAGTTTGAAACAAAGCCGGAAATGAACCTTGCCATTTCTGAGCCTAATGTTGGTCGTTTTCGTGTCAATATTTTTAAACAGCGCAACCAGGTGGCAATGGTGGTACGCCACATTCAGTTTAATATTCCCTCTATTGATTCACTCAACTTGCCTGGCATATTAAAACAGGTCATCATGGAAAAGCGCGGACTGGTGCTTTTTGTGGGCGCGACCGGATCGGGAAAATCCACTTCGCTGGCCTCCTTAATTGATCATCGCAACAGTCACACTAGCGGACATATTATTACCATTGAAGACCCCATTGAATTTATCCATCAACACAAAAAATGCATTGTTAACCAGCGCGAAGTGGGCATAGATACCGACAGTTACGAAGACGCCTTAAAAAACACCTTGCGCCAGGCACCTGATGTTATACTTATCGGCGAAATTCGTGACCGAACAAACATGGAACATGCTCTGGCCTTTGCCGAAACAGGCCATCTTGCGCTGTCAACCCTGCATGCAAATAATGCCAACCAGGCATTTGATCGCATCATCAATTTTTTTCCCGAAGACAGACGTAATCAAATATTAATGGATTTGTCACTGAATACAACCGCCATTATTTGCCAACGGCTTATCCCAGGTACGGATGGCAGACGCGTTGCCGCAGTTGAGGTATTACTTGGCTCACCATTGATCAAAGATTTGATATTAAAGGGGCAATTCAACCAACTAAAAGAGGTAATGGAGAAATCATCAAATATCGGCATGCAAACATTTGATCAAGCCTTGATTGCCTTGCATGAGTCAAAACTCATTACTGCTGACGAAGCCATAATGAACGCTGACTCACAAAACAATGTGCGTCTTAAAATAAGTCTGGCCAGTGATGGCTCATCCATTAGCGCATTTTCAGCCGAGTCATTAGGTCGCGCTGTCGATATTGAAACACTTGCTAATAGCCGACCAATAGAAGAAATCTGCAAGAAAGGCGAATTTCACAAAATCAAGGCTATTGCAGAAAAAGCCTTACTTGAATCCGGTTTCGGCTATGATGATTTACTCATTGAATTGTTCAAGCGCAAAAAAATCACCTTAAATGACACCATTCAACAGGCTGAAGACAAGGAACACATAAAACCCCGATTGGCCCTGCTTGAAAACGCTATCCACCGATCATCCTTAACACTAAAACCCAAGTAAATATTTTAAGAAACTGCTTTTTGTGCAATTAACAAGGCTTCATTTCTAAAACCGAGACTGGTATCACCCAATAAGCCTTCTTCACGATAGACAACAACACGTAATTCACGAAAAAGCGATAACAACTCATTTTCAGCCAGGCGAAAATCCGAATTCGAAGGCCCCGAATATGTCGGTGTCACTGCCTGAGTAAAGGTTTGATAAAATAGCAAACCACCAGGCTTTAATGCGGCTATCAAGCGAGGAGCCAGCGTTCGCTCCAGATAATGGGCCACCGTAATCACATCGTAGGACTCATTTTCCGGCGGAGAAATATTAATATCGCGCGCCTCCGCATTAATCGCCAGACGATTTTCGGAAGCAAATCTTGCAATTTTACCAATAACGGCATCAGAAATGTCCCAGGCATCGACCGTTAAACCTTTTGAGGCAAGAAAAATAGCATCACCGCCGGTACCACAAGCAAGGTCTAAAGCGCTACCGCTATTCATAATTAAATGTGCATTATCCAAAAGTCCTTTGGATACACTGTGTTTTTTTATATCGACATCGGAATAAATTGAATTCCACTTGTTTTTTGATTTATGATCCATAATATTTTCTTTTCTTAACCTTGGATAGCAACACCTATTTGCGCCAAAAGGCAGGTGTTAACAATACCAATACCGTAAAAATTTCAAGTCGCCCAAGTATCATTGCAAAACATAAAACCCACTTTGCGGGGTCATTTATATCACCATAATACGAGCCCACATCACCCAAGCCCGGCCCCAGATTATTCATACAGGCAGCCACAGCCGAAAAAGCCGTAACCAAATCCAAACCCGAGGCAGCCAATAACAAAGCCATGAGCAAAAAGCTGCCAACGTATAACGAGAAAAAACCCCAAACCGCATCGATAACCCGATCTTCGAGAACTTTTCCGCCAATTTTAACCGGAACCTGAGCGCTTGGATGAATTAATCGCAGTACTTCCCGCATTCCTTGCTTAAACAGCAACAACACACGTATCACTTTCATACCACCGCCAGTGGAACCCGCGCAGCCACCAATAAAGCTCGCCAATAATAAAAGTGCCGGCAAAAATCCTGGCCACGTGTGATACTCCGCCGTTGTAAACCCGGTTGTGGTACCGATTGAAACCGCCTGAAAAATACCATTATGTACTGAATCCCAGGCATCAAAAGTGCCCGTATTGTACAGATATAAACAGGTGACAAG
>Ga0256830_1001981_pt1 | contig 13960 bp, 13 predicted proteins | sample 128326metaG_FD_190537 | JGI IMG/M metagenome (GOLD analysis project Ga0256830, IMG submission 190537) | Hydrothermal vent microbial communities from Lau Basin, Pacific Ocean - 128-326 | ecosystem: Environmental > Aquatic > Marine > Hydrothermal vents | place: Pacific Ocean: Lau Basin | collected... | reverse complement strand
CCGCTTCAGCTCACCATTTATTACAACTTTACCCGTTATCTCACGATACTCTTTGAATGGCGGCAAGTCCAGGAGGACGTACCCCTCCTCCAGGCCCAGCTCAGAGGCCAGCTCCTCTTCTATTCTCCTCCATCGTGTAAGGTTTCTTCTGAGTTCGTAGATCCATTCACGAGATTCCTCTTCAAACTCGGGCAGGGGTTTTGAGTATGCCTTCTTGAATAGCTCACGTCTATCGAATCTCTCCCCTATCTCCCCCACATATCCCCTGGCGCTCCTGAAGAGGTTATGCATTTGGTAGTCGTCCATTCTGTACAACAACTCCTTGTTAAGGAGGCCCTCCTCTATCGCTTTCTCTGTGGCCTTCAGAAACATGGCATCTGCTATTCTGCTGGTGTGATGGAGGTAAACCGTTGGGGTCATCAGAAACCGAGCCACTAGTAGGGCCTCCACAGCCTTCAGTCCCCCTTCTTCTACCACCAGGTCCTCATCGTGGACCCGCAGAGTGTTGAGTAATCTGTCTAGGTCTATAACTCCATAGGCAACCCCTGTGTGATGGGCGTCCCTTACAAGGAAATCCATTCTATCGACGTCGTACTCGCTGGCGATGGCTTTGCTGAGGTATCCTCTTTTACCAGCCAGTATTGCGACTATCTCCCTGGGGTCAACACCTCCCTCCTCTAGAACCTCCGTTACCTCAGAGTCCTCTATGACCCTGCGGGTGGTCTCCTCATGGCCAACGCCGAGGTAGCGCCTCAGGAGCTCCTCTGATGTATGGGAGAGGGGTCCATGGCCCGTGTCATGCAGGAGAGCGGCGAGTCGCAGCTTCTTTTTTTCCTCTTCATTCAGGTGTAAATTGTCGGAGAGCCTGCCTGCCAGGTCTAATGCTCCTAAAGCATGCTCGAATCTTGTGTGGTTGGCACTGGGATAAACGAGATAGGTCATCCCAAGCTGCTTCACCCTGCGGAGTCTCTGAAACTCCAGGGTATCAACTATTCTAAGCTCTGTTTCGTCCAGAAAAACGTCGCCATGGATCGAGTCTCGGATGACCTTCATTTTCCTGTGCTCTGCTCTGAACAGTTAAGGATTTCCGTTCAGCACATTAAAAAGCTTCGCAGATTATTCCCCGATAACCTGAACAACCACTCTCCTCTGCCTGGGGCCGTCGAGTTCTGCAAAGAATACCCGCTGCCATGTGCCAAGGTCCAATCCCCCGTTTACCACGGGTATGGCCACACTGCCTCCAAGAAGCACGGCCCTTAAATGGGCGTGAGCGTTTCTGTCGATTCTGTCGTGCTCATAGCCAGCGCCCTCAGGCACAAGGCTCAGAAGGCGTTTATAGTCCCGTAGGAGACCTGATTCACCCTCGTTTACGAATACTGCGGTTGTTGTGTGTCTCGTGTAGACAGTTGCTATCCCCTCTTTAATTCCTGATTCCCGCAGAGCCTTCTCAACTTCTCCAGTGATGTCGATGAACTGAGTGGCCCGGGATGTGCTCAGAGAAATGGCTTTTCTGTGAAGCATAATAAGTAATATCAGAAAACCTTTATATTCATGTTTCCTTAAGGTGCTGTGCATGAAGATTCTCCTGATACATGCGGACTACATGAGATACGAGGCCAAGAGCAAGACAAGGGTGGCTGAGGAAGTAGAGGAAGGTCAGAGAGAAGGAGAATTCAAAGAAGCCCTCGTGGCTTTTATCGCCGTGGAAGAAGGCGACGGAGACGATCCCTTGAGGGCGGCTAAGTTGGCCGCCGAGGAGATAGAGGACGTATACAAAAAAGTAGGCGCCGAGAGGATAGTTGTTTATCCCTACGCTCATCTGAGTTCCTCCCTGTCGTCCCCTAAGACGGCAACTATCGTTTTAAAGGGGATTGAGGCAGAGCTCGCGAAAAAAGGCTATGAGGTGATGCGAGCCCCCTTCGGATGGTATAAGAGCTTCGAGATCCGATGCAAGGGTCACCCCCTGTCAGAGCTCTCCAGAGGGGTCATCGTTGGAGAGGAAAAAGAGAAGGTCTCTAAGGCCCTTAAAGCCGAGAAAAAACTTCGGTCTAAATGGTATGTCCTTCATGATGGGAAGTTGATACCTGCCGATGAATTCGATTTTTCCCCGTTTCCCAGTCTGAAGATCTTCTATGAGTACGAGACCTCGGGCACGCGCTTGATGAATCGGGAGCCCCCCCATATAAGACTGATGAAAGAGCACGAGCTCGTGGATTATGAGCCGGGCAGCGACCCGGGTAATCTGCGATGGTATCCAAAGGGAAACCTCATAAAGAAACTTCTGGAGGAGCACGTGACCAACATCCTCCTTGATTACGGTGCAATGCAGGTGGAGACCCCTATTATGTACTCCCTGGACCATCCGCAGCTCAGAAGTTATCTTGACAGATTCCCCGCTAGGCAGTATATCGTGAAGAGCGAGGACAGGGAGTATTTCCTGCGATTTGCTGCCTGCTTCGGGCAGTACCTCATGAAACACGACATGACCATCTCTTATAAGAATCTCCCGTTAAAGCTCTATGAACTCACCCATTACTCTTTCCGCAGGGAGCAGCGGGGTGAACTGGCGGGGTTGAAGCGTCTACGCACCTTCACCATGCCGGATATGCACACTCTCTGCAGGGACATGGAGCAGGCCAAGGAGGAGTTCATCAACCAGTACAAGCTGAGCATGAGATGGATGAGTGACTTGGAACTGGAATACGACGTGGCTATGAGGCTGGTCAAAGACTTCTACCATGAGAATGAAGACTTCATTAAACAGCTGGCGGAGCTTGTGGATAAGCCCATCCTCGTGGAGCTGTGGGACAAGCGCTTCTTCTACTTCGTCATGAAATTCGAGTTCAGCGTTAACGATGCATTGAATAAGGCCGCCACCCTGTCCACTGTGCAGGTGGACGTGGAGAACACTAAGAGGTTCGACATAAAGTACATCGACGAAGACGGCGAGGCCAAGTACCCTGTGATGCTCCACGCAAGCATATCTGGTGGCATCGACAGGAACCTATATGCCCTTCTGGAGGTTCAGGGAATGCGGGCCCAAAGAGGTGAGAAGCCCATGCTGCCTCTCTGGCTTTCTCCGGTTCAGGTTAGAATAGTGCCCGTCGCCAAGGATCATCTCGAGTACTGTGAAAAGCTCCTTGAGGACCTGGAGAAAGAGAAGATAAGGGCGGACCTGGACGACGAAGACAGGACCCTTCAGCGGAAGATCAGAGAGGCGGAGAAAGAGTGGGTGCCCTATATCGTGGTCGTGGGTTCCAAGGAAATCGAAAGCGGCGAGCTCAGTGTTAGAATACGGAGAGAGAAGGGACGGCAAGTGAAGCTTGACAAAAAATCCCTCGTGGAGAGGATAAAACAAGAAACCGAGGGAAAGCCCTTCAGAAGGCTTCCCCTTCCCAGGAAGCTCTCCCTCCGTCCTAAATTCAGGTAAAGTTTTAAATATCCATATACCTACTTTTCACATAGGTGGAAGTGAGGGCCATGAAGCTTACTCATGCTGGAGAGAGGGGGGTGAGGATGGTTGAGGTGGGGGAGAAAAGGGACGTGAGACGGATAGCCCGGGCCAGGGGCGCTATAAGGCTTCGAAGAGAAACCGTCGAGCTCGTGAGGACCGGGAAAATTGAGAAGGGAAACGTCCTGACAACCGCTCAGATAGCCGCTGTACAGGCGGTGAAGAAAACCCCCGATATCATTCCCCTCTGCCACCCCCTGCTCATAACAGGCGTGGATGTGGACTTCAGCTTCGACGACGATGAGATCGCGGCTGAGGTCGAGGTACGGAGCATGGGGAAAACCGGTGTCGAGATGGAGGCCATCACAGGGGTAGCCGCTGCCCTTCTAACAATATGGGACATGGTTAAGGCGGTGGAGAAGGACGAGAGAGGACAGTATCCGGAAACAGAGATCAGGGAGATAAGGGTTCTGGAGAAGAGGAAAGGATAATCATGGGAGAAACAACCGAGAAACATAAGGCAGAGGCCCCTAAGGCCCTGCGGGCGGCTGTGATAACGGTCTCAGACTCTAAATACGATTATTTATGGAGCCAAAACAAGAGCCTCGATGAAACCGAGGATGTTTCAGGGAAACTCATCATAGACGGGCTTAAAGAGTCCGGAAACGAGGTCGTGTTTTACACCATCATCCCAGATCACGAGGGGATAATAGTGGAGACCCTTGACTATATCGCCGCCACTTATGCCCCTGACATAGTAGTTACCACCGGGGGAACTGGTATTGGCTGGAAAGACGTGACAATAGAGGCCCTGGAGAGTGTTTTCGATAAGAAGCTTGACGGCTTCGGTGAGCTGTTCAGGAAGATAAGCTTTGAGGAGCTGGGAAGCGCGGCTTTGCTGAGCAGGGCGACAGCGGGGATTTGCGGCGACATAGCGGTTTTCGCCCTCCCCGGATCCCCTGATGCTGTTAGGACCGGCCTAGAAATTATCCTGAAGGAGGCCGGCCATATCGTGAAGCACGTGAGGGAATGACCTTGGAACCTGAAGACGTATTGAAAAGACTTCCGGGACTGGACTGCGGCGACTGCGGCTTTAAAGGATGCGCGGAGATGGCCGAGGCTATATCTAGGGGGGAGAAATCCTTCAAGGACTGCGTCGTCATAAAGGCTGGTAGAAAAGTAGAGATCAAGGTGGGAGACTCAGACATCCCCGTGGGCAGCTTTGTTCAGGGATTCATCGCCAAATCCGTCCTGGGAATGATTTCGTCTCTAAAAAAGGCCGAAGTGAAAGCGGGTGATGTGGTGGAGCTTAGGATAAGGGTGGACGAGGATGATATCCGATAGCTTCGGCAGACCGTTGACCAGTATGCGCATCTCTATAACTCAGCGATGCAACCTCAACTGCATCTACTGCCACAGGGAGGGGGTTTTCGGGGAAAGCAGCAGAGAAATGACACCCCAGGAGATAAGCAGGATAGTTAGGATAGCATCAGGACTGGGTGTTAAAAAAGTAAAAATAACCGGTGGTGAGCCGTTGATTCGCGGCGATGTATGCGACATCGTTGAGGGAATAGCGGGCGTTGAGGGGATCAGCGATGTCTCCATGACCACCAACGGTGTTTTTCTGCAGGAATACGCTGAGAGGCTTAAAGAGGCGGGATTAAATAGGGTTAACATCAGCCTCGACACCCTTAGACCAGATGTTTTTTCAATGATAACCAGGGGAGGTAAGCTGGAGAAAGTTATCGCAGGCATAGACGAAGCTGTGCGTGTTGGACTGGATCCTATCAAGCTCAATATGGTGGTTATGAAGGGGATAAACGACGACGAGATCCAGGAAATGATTAAAACATACTCGAGAAACGGGGTTGTACTCCAACTCATAGAACTCGTGGACAGTGATAAAGAATTCTTTCATAAGTACTACTTTGACCTTGATAGGATAGAGGAGGAGATAGCGGATAAAGCCAGGAACGTCAGGGTGAGGAAGCACATGCAGGGCAGGAAAAAATACACCCTTAACGGCGCCCAGGTGGAGGTAATTAAGCCCATGCATAACACGGAATTCTGCGCCCACTGCACCCGGCTCCGCGTCACCGCAGATGGAAAGTTCAAGCCCTGCCTAATGCGCCAGGACAACCTTGTGGATTTCCTCAAGGAGATGCGGGCTGGCGCTGATGACAATCGAATCAGGGAGCTCTTCATGAAGGCTGTTATGCGGAGGGAACCTTATTTTACGAGGTGATTTCATGCAGTTAGAGCTCTCAATGCTTCAGATAACAGATTCATCCTACGTTAACGCGGCCGTTGTGTTCACCATATTTTTGGTAATAGGCAAGGTCGCCGACGCATTTTTCAAGAAGCTCCTGAAAGACCTGGCAGCCAGGACCAAGACTGAGATAGATGAGAGACTGATCAACACCCTTCACAAGCCAGTGTACAAGACCATAGTGATCACAGGCGGAATACTGGCCACGGCTTTCATAGCTCCATCAGAGAAGATAAATTTCTTCGTCACAGGCATCCTGAAATCGGCCATCCTCCTCATCTGGGGAACCGTCATATTCAAGCTGAGCCGCTTCCTGATAGACGAGATCGGAAGCCGGATAAGCGATGTTACAGGCCTCGGAAAGGAGCTGCTCCCTCTCTTCGAGAACATCGGCAAGATACTCATAATCGTCGTCGCGGGCATGATATTCCTGTCTATCTGGCGGGTTGACATAACCCCCCTACTCGCCACCGCCGGAATTGCCGGATTCGCCGTAGCCTTTGCCGCAAAAGACACCATAGCGAACTTCTTCGGAGGAATAAGTGTTTTCGTGGACAGGCCCTACAAGATAGGTGACTATATAATCCTTGACTCAGGGGAGCGCGGCGAGGTCGTCGACATAGGCGTGAGGAGCACCCGGATAAAGACGAGAGACGATATCTTAATCAGCATCCCTAACTCTATAATAGCCAACACCAAGATAGTCAACGAGAGTGCCCCCATCCCGAGATTCCGTATCAGAGTGCCCATAGGGGTGGGCTATGGCAGCGACATTAACCGGGTCCAAGAGATCCTTCTTGACATAGCCAACAAAGAGGAAAATGTCGTCCCCAGACCAGAGCCAAGAGTAAGATTCCGGACCTTCGGAGACTCTGCCCTGAACTTTGAGTTACTGTGCTGGGTCAACGACCCGCGTCTAAAGGGAAGAACCATTCACTCCATAAACTCCGAGATATACCGCAGGTTCGCCGAGGAGAACATCGAAATCCCCTACCCCAAGCGGGACGTGCGTCTCTACAGAGAATAAAAATACCTGTATACAATCTTTGTCATCCCTTTTAATCCGACCCTGAACCAGGCCTTGGAAGCGTCCCTGAATAATCCTTCTTTGTCCCGGTTTTCAATATGGTCTATTATTTCCTGGACATGGGCTGCATCTATTCTCACGTCCACGTCAGAGATGCAGAACGTGCAGCGCCTTATCCGGCCCCCGGAAACCCTGAACTTTGCCCTTTGATAGACTTCGCCATCCGACACGATGCTGACACTGCTGACTCTTCCCTCATTTCTCCGCAGAATCGGCTTCACATCTTCCCATGTGTTGATGCTATTAAGAATCGCCTCGACCTCCTGGTTTGTTAGGTGAAAACGAGGAGCTCTATCACTGTATGTCCCCGTTGATTCGCGGAAAACAACCCTGAACCATGCCTTTGTGGCATCGTATATCAGCCTAGGTATGCTTCTGGCCTCAATGTGCCTTATGACGAGGGGCACCCTCCGGGAGTCAATCCTCACCACAACCCTTGGACTACAAACATAGCATCTCTCGATGGTCCCGTTTACCACGATGAACCTTGCGGACTGAATTATAACCTCATCTTTAACCGCCTGTACCTCAGCAGTTTTCCCCTCGTACCAGGGGAGCACCTTTGCCACCCTATCCCAGCTGTTGAGGCTGCTCAGTAGCTCTGAGATTTCCTCCTCGGTAACAACCTGATCTTCCTCTCCAAGAACTGGAGGCAGGAGATGGACATGAATAAGAAATACCAGAGCAAAAACAACGGTCCATTTGTTATTAAACATACACCCTAACGTCGTAATAGGCCTTGAATATTTCCACGACCTTTATCCTAAAGTTCAGGGTTTTACCATACAGCGGATGATTAGGGTCTTTGAATCCTTTGTCTGGCTTTACCACGACTTCCCTCTCCTCCATTAGCCTCATACCAGGCAGGGCCTCGTCGAGGCCCTTGACCACAGCCCCCGCTCCAACTAGGATCTCTATGGGGTTGTAATCCTTTCTCTTATCAAATATCCCCTCCTCCTTTGCAATCTCCTCATATGTAGTGTCGAAGACTCTGCCGTCACAGCTTCCGGTGTAGTGGACCTTGACTGTGTCGCCGTTTTCCACCACATCATCCCCGGGCATGGCCTAACCCCCCATGTGCAGGAGCTCCTCCAATAAAGCCTCCACTGCGCCCTGATAAGGTTTCTGGAGGGTTTCTAAGCTAGCAGTCTTATGGATCCTGCCCTCAGGATCAAAGGCCACGATGAGAGGGGCCTTCTTTGTACCTATGGCCGCCCCGTAACCCCTGCAGAGCTCACCCGCCTTTTCTGAGCGATACCTGTCTCCTCCATAGATATCTATCTCCTCTATATTCAAGTTGAGCTTGATATCATGGCGCCTCTCCAGGATGCCTTTTACTATTTGACTCATCCCCATGGACTCCGTTGACACGCCTTTAAAGTAGACAAAACTGGGTTTCCCCCTAAGACTCTTCCCCAGGAATTCCTCGATCTCTCTGATGCCGTCCATGGTTATCTCCCTCCTGCTCTTACAGTAGAAAATTAATCATAAAAAGTTTTCTTATAAACCCCTCTGGATAACCCTCTCCTTGAGAGGAATTTTCCATGATACGTTTCAAACCTGGAAAAATAAAGCTTTTATACCTTTCCGGGAGGGTCAGAATTAGAGGATTTCTATGCAGAGCCTTAAAAAACCTAAAAGGTGGGAGGAATTAACCTTCGTAGAGAAATGGACATGGATAAACGAGAGGATTAAAGAGCTGGAGAAACTAGTTGAGGAACCGAATTAAAAAATTAAAGACATCCTCATTACCGCATGCTCACATCATCAGCTGCTTGAAGTCGATTTTACCGCCTTTAGCCGGGAAATCCATGGCCTCAGGAGGTGTGGATGGGGCTTGAACAGACGGCTGTGGAGCCGGACTTTCCTTCTCTAATCCTCTGGCAAAGAGTACTTCATCTATTTTCAGGATCATCTCTGCCAGCTCACTTGCCGAGATAATAGCGTGTTTTTTCGCCGGCAAGGACTCCAAGATACCAGTTTTTCGGACATCCTTAACCTCCCTGTCCCGCAGGTCCAGGCCATAAGAAACTCCTCCGGCCTCGTGCTTAGCCCGGAGCCTTGGCAGCAAGATTAGGGGATCTATTCCTGCGTTGGCGGCGAGGTAACGGGGGATGACCTCTAAAGCATCCGCAAAGGCAAAGACGGCCAGCTGAGGCTTGCCCTTTACTGAGGGAGCGAAGGTCCGCAGCCTCCGCGCCAGCTCAACCTCGCATGCTCCTCCTCCCGGAAGGCATCTCTTATCCCTCAATACCCGCTCTAAAGTGGATATCAGGCTCTCAAGTCTCTTGCTTACCTCAAGGGCGGTGTTTTCAGACCCCCCTCTAACGAGGATTGCCGCCGCCTTAGGATTCCTGCATCCGGTGACGTACATAATTTCCTCCAGGCCGATTTTGCCCTCCTCCACCAAGGCGGCATATCCCAGGGACCCGGGATCTATGTCCCTAACATTGCTTACTATCCTCCCCCCCGTGGCCTTAGCGAGCAGCTCCAGGACATCCTTTTCAACGTCCCTCACCCCGAGGATGCCCTCCTGGGCTAGGAAAAACATTGCAAGATCCTCGATGTTTTTCTGACACAGCACAACATTGGCCCCGGATGCCTTTATCATGTTCACGGCGACCCTGAGAACCTTGCTCTTGTACTCTTTGAAAGCCCTCATCCTCGCAGGATCCATAAGCTCTACCTTCGCATTGTTCACGTCATGTACAGCGAACTCGGTATCCACGAGCAGAATCCTGGCTCCCTCAACCCTCTTGGGCATAGATGGATGAACGCGCTTGCCCAGGTCAATAATCATCCCCCTCACCAGGTGGGTGTCCTTTACGCTTCCACCGGGTCGATGCAGAACCTTAACGTTATCCTTATCCCCGGCTATCCTCACGGCATCAACCGCTATCTTTGCAAGATATCTGGCTTCGTCCTCCCCCACTTTGCCCATCAGCATGGTTGTCGCAAGATCCAGCAGCATTCCGTCTTCCACCGGCAGAGAGGCTTCTTCAAGATACCTCTTAACCTCTTCCAGTGCTATCCTATACCCCTCCACTATTGTGGCAGGATGAAGGCCCTGGATAAGGAGTTCCTCGGCTTTTTTCAAAAGCTCTCCGGCAAGGACAACTACGCTTGTTGTGCCGTCACCTGTCTCAGTGTCCTGTGCCTTAGCTGCCTCAACCAGCATTCTGGCGGCGGGATGCCGGATATCAATCAGGGATAGGATAGAGGCTCCGCGGTCGGTGATGGCAACTTCCTTGGATCCTGTGAGGATCATCTTATCCATGCCCTTCGGACCCAGGGTCGTCTTCAGAGTCTCTGCCACCACTCTGACGGCCATGATGTTTCCCAGAATGGCGCTTTTTCCCTTAATCCGGTCCTCTGAAACGGGCTGCGGAATCTTCATCTCCATCCCCTATGTAGTGAGCTTCCTGTATATCTCAGGCAACTTTCTGGGAAGCTTCTCCACATTGTCCACTATGATGTAGCTGACTTCCCCATACATATGCTGAATGTAGTCGCGGGCTTCCACATCTATGGTGATGCAGAAGGGTTTTATGAGCTTTTGCTTGGCCTCTATTAGGGCCTTTCTCGTATCCTCTATTCCGTGCTCCCCCTTGTATTCATCGAAATCCTCTGGTTTGCCATCGCTCAGGATTATCATTATTTTCGTCCTTGCCTTGACGTCCTCCATTATCTTGGTTAGATGGCGAATGGGCGCACCCATTCTTGTATAGTCGAAGGCGTCCATGCCGGCGATACGCTGCTTCACATCGTCGTTATAGTCCTCGTCAAAGCGTTTGACGATGTAGAAGTCGCATTGTTTCCTCGTTCTCCCGGAGAAACCGAAAATAGCGTACTTGTCCTCCAGCTCTTCAAGGGCCTCACACATCAGCACAAGAGCCTCTTTCTCCGTCTCTATGACCCACCCTGTGGTGGAGCCGCTCATGTCCACAAGAAAAGCAACAGCTATATCGCGTTCTCTCTTGTCTATCTTGATGTAGAGGTCTTCTGAGGGCTGGATCCCTGCATGTATATCTGCCCTAGCCTCAATAACGGCGTCAAGGTCAATTTCCTCGCCCTCCTTTTGCCTTTTGAGCTTTCTGTGCTCGGGACGCAACATCTCGAACTGCCGCCTGAGCAGGGAAACCATCCCAGCGTACTTCTCAAGGGTTTTATCTACAAACTTGTCGGATCTGCGCTCCACGAGTTTCTCTCTTAGGGCACACCAAGCCGCCCTGTAACTCCCTGCCTCGTGATCCCATTCATCGTAGAGGATAGCTCCTCTCTTATCTTCCTCGGTGAGCTCAACCTGGAAAGTCGTGGGAGGAGCACCTATCTGGGCCCTTATCAGCCTCCCAGTGTTTTCCAGCACCTTGACAAACATGCTGGAGTCTAGCTCTCCGAGCTCTCCCAGGCGTTTCTCTAGTTCCTCTATTATCTCATCCATCAGCTCGTCCGGAAGCTTAACTCCAAGCTTCATGAGGAGTTCCTCGGCGTCCTCGGCCTTCATCATGGAGAGCTCGCCTTTGATCTCCTTGACCTTCTCCTCGAGGAGATCGTGGCTGGGGATGACCCCTGTGATCTCGTATATCTCCCGGAGGGCGTTCTTCAGTTCCTCTTCAGTCTCTCTCAGGGCGATGGTAACTCTCTCAGGCTTTATCATGCCCCTGTATATAACGCTAGGTACGCTAGTGTACACTCCGCCCAGCTCCTCCAGGATATCATAGATCCCGGCTGTAAGGACCAGAGAGTCCTCAACGCTGGGGCGCCCTTCAAGCTTTTTCACTACCTTCGAGTAGCACTTCTCTACAAGGTCCCCTACTTTACCGGCCAATTCGGGTGACTCCCCTGTTAACAGCCAGTACTGCAGCCCCCAAAGAGCCAGGTCCTTGTCAGTTGCCTCCTTGGGAGGCTGCCTGGATAAAAGAGAGTTTTTTATGAACTCCATATCCTTGGCCAGGCCTTTGAACTCTTTTGTCAGGTAGTGCTCCACCCTAGTGTTCTCTACGATCTCATAGATTTTAAGGGCAAGGTCTCTGTCTGGGAAAAGATTGAAGAAGTTCTCTAAGTCACTGACCCCTTCTATGAATGTTTTTCCATATTTGTCCTGAAGCTCATCCACGACCTCAGGTATTTTCCGGAGAACAGGCTCAAGACTGCGGTAACGCATTTGGGCATATTTGTGGGCGGCGATGACCTTGTATACCTTAAAATTGTTTTCCCTGTCAGAGAACTCGTGGATCATTTCAGGGAGAAATATCCGCCTAGTGTCGCTGAAGGTCTCTTCACTTCCAACAATCTGGAGCCTGCCTGCGCTTAGCCCGTTTACGTAAATACGTAGTATGTTTTCAACATCCTCGAGGCGCAGACCCACAGTGCGTATTTCATCAATGAGCTCCCTGGTTATGCCTTTGAAGAAATTCCTCGCTGGTACTACACCATAGCTTTCGTATAGCTCTATACCCCTCTCAACCCACTTAGTCATGTCCTCGAAGCTAAAGTGCTTAATGGCCTCGGGTGCTGTTTTGAAATAATAAAACGCCATCTCTGGGTCTCGCTTGGCAAGCCGCTTTCCAAGCTTATAGACCTCTGCCAGCACATCCTCCCCCAGGGTTGTTAGACCCGGGGTCGCCTCATCGATGCTGTGGGTTCCTTTTGCGTAATGAGTTCCCGTGTATCTCTGTACGATAACGTCTTCTCCGAAAGAGAGCTGTCCAAGGATTTTAACTAGCTCTTCTCTTACTTCTTCATCGCTGGCCATGGTACCTCACATAACCGTGGATATGAGTTCACGGATAGCTATCTGCATTTCTTTATCGTCGGTTACTGGATTAGTGAGAGCCACCTCACAGGCGACCCTGGGATCTATCCCGGCCTTTATGAGCTGGCCAGCATAAATCAACAGCCTTGTCCCGGGGCCTTCTTCAAGACCTTTATCCTTCAGGTTCCGGATTTTCTCCCCTAGCTTAACAAGGTCGTCGGCCACCTCTGGTTCCAAGCCACTTTCGTGAACGATTATATCCCGCTCCAGCTCCTTGGGCGGGAAGTCGAAATCCATACTAACGAATCTCTGCCTGGTGCTGTGTTTAAGGTCTTTTAAGACGCTCTGATAACCCGGGTTATAAGATATGACGAGCATGAACTCGTCTGGTGCCTTTATTATCTCCCCTCTTTTCTCAATGGGCAGCACCCTCCTGTCGTCTGTCAGCGGGTGGATAACCACTGTGGTATCCTTGCGGGCCTCCACTATCTCGTCAAGGTAACATATGGCCCCCACCTTAACAGCCTTGGTCAAGGGACCATCGATCCAGACAACTTCACCCCCTTTAACGATATAGCGTCCTACTAGATCACTGGCCGTTAAGTCATCGTGACAAGCAACGGTGACCAGGGGTCTGCCCAGCCGCCAAGCCATGTATTGGACGAATCTGGTTTTACCACAGCCCGTTGGCCCTTTGAACATGACGTGCATTTTGTTTTTATAGGCCGCCTCAAACACCTCAATTTCATTACCTACTGGCAAATAATAAGGCTCTTCCTCAATCACGTACTCCTCGATCTTCAGGGTCTTTGCCTCTTTATCGCTCACCATCACACCTCCATGGGAACATGTCAAGTATTTTTTTCACCAATAAATATTTTAGCCTATACGTCACCTGGGAATTATTATGAATGCCACAGGTATTACCAAGGAGCTTAACATCATAGCTAAGAATATCAGGGTTTTTATAAAGAAAAACAAGTTAACGAGAGAAGTCTTAAAAAACATGGGGTTGGGGTTCGAAGATATTAGCGACGACATACGTTCTATTGTGGAGGATGCCGCCGGTGCCCTTACGGATGAGTCCATTCCGGAGAAAGAAAGGATTGAGAGGGCTGAGAAAATCCTGAGAAAGCTGCAAAAAGAAGAAACCCTCCCCACAAAGATAAACGAGATGATTATTTCTACCGCCCTAGAGCGCCTTGAAACAGCCAAAACGGCCCTGGAAAAGCCGGAATATGCCGTGGTCGCTGGTTTGATCAGAATAGAGCCTTCTCTGGATCTCCTCATCTACGAAGACAAAAAGACCCTGAAGCAGCTTAGGAACTTTGGCGTGCTGGAGATTCCTGATTTTGTAAGAGAAACTGCCAAAAAAGCTAAGGGGTTTCTGGATGATAA
>Ga0256830_1001980_pt1 | contig 13962 bp, 12 predicted proteins | sample 128326metaG_FD_190537 | JGI IMG/M metagenome (GOLD analysis project Ga0256830, IMG submission 190537) | Hydrothermal vent microbial communities from Lau Basin, Pacific Ocean - 128-326 | ecosystem: Environmental > Aquatic > Marine > Hydrothermal vents | place: Pacific Ocean: Lau Basin | collected... | reverse complement strand
GCCCACCGTGCGTTGGGCCAGCAACTTGTAATCCTCGACGATATTCCAACGTGAGATGTCAAACAGCAGTGGCATTTTGGACTCCTTTCATGGTTGAATTTGGGGGAACTCGGAAAAGACGTTGCAAACGGGAACATTTTCCCGTCGAGGGGAGACATGCACTCATTATCGCGCATTTGTCACATTTCTGCAACGGTTTTCAGAAAGTCCGCTACCCAGCGCGCGTAGACATCCATCCCATCTTGTGATAGGTGAATGCCGTCTGGCTGGAAAAGGCTTTGCAGCCGGGCGGCGGGTAGTGTATCGAAGCGGGCTTCCATGTCCAACAGCCACCCCTCGCGGGCCACCTGGCGCACGATCCGGTTGTACTGCCGATGCGTTCGCACCACCGAATCCGCGTCCACCGCGAAGCCGCGTGCCGTGATTTCCTGTGGCACTCCCAACCGCGCGTGCGCGGCGGGCGCGGTGACGAACACCACCGGAACGCCTGCGGCCTCGAACAGGCTGCGGATCGCCAGCAGGTTTTGGCGGTACGCAGCGGGGGGAACGCGCACCACCCCGGTCCCGGTCGCGGTTGCCCTTCCCAACCGCTGCCAGGCCCAAACATACCCCTGCAAAGCGCGGCTTTTGCGGTAGGCCGCGTGTGCCCGGATTTGCCAGCGCGAGGGTGGTGCAAAATTTTTCTGCGCGTCCGGCTGCCCGAGCGCCAGCCAGTGGTCGTTCCAGCCAAACTGCACCACCACCAGATCGGGTTGCAGCGCGCGGCCATATTGCTCGGCCAGCATACGCCCCTGATAGGACGAATACCCGTTCACGGCCAGCACCACGCTCTCGACCCGGGACGCGGCCGCCCCGCGTCCCGCGTTCAGAATCTGCTCCACCAATACGGGGTAGCCCTGTTGGGAGATCGAGTCGCCCAAAAACAGGATGCGAAACGTGCCCTCGGGCTTGGGAATGTCGATCTCCTCCCCCGGAAAGCCGAGTGAATTGACCCCCGGGGCAGCCGGAGGTAGCCGCCAGAAGACTTCGGCATCGGGCTGCAATTGCGCAAAATCCGCGGGCCGCGGGTAGACAAACTCGCCAAAGGGATCGTACTCAAAATCGATCAGCCGCAATCCCAGTTCCGGCACCAGGCCGAAGACATTGATGAGTGTCAGAGCGACGAGCAAACCGCTGCCCAGTTTTCCAGGCGGCGCGTTGCCGGCCAGCCGCCACAAAACCAGCGCCAGCACCCCTGCTCCCAGAAAGGCCAGCCGCCCGCGCAGCGCCAGCACCATCCCCAACGCAGCCATGATCACCAGCGAACCGTTCAGAATGGCGGGGAGATAACGCATGGCATACACGTCCCGATCACCCATTTGGAGGAGATGGCGAATAGCATAAACGAGGGATGCGCGCCTTCTGGCGCGAGGGTATTATAACGGCATAGTACCCGGATACTATCTGGAGGCCCTGATGAACCCAAAACATTCCCATTCTGCCTTGATTTTGCTGTTCTTCTGGCTGGCGGGCTTGATTTTCCTGGGGGTTTTTCTTTCTTTCAGAAACGTTGCGCGCGCCAAAGCGCAACCCACAGGTGGGGCGGCCTCGATCACGGTGGAGGCTGCCGCTTCTGGGCAGAACATCAACGCCTGTGTGCTGGGCACCAACCTGCCCGCCTGGTTGGGGGCCTCCCGCTTCGAGAACCCCACCGTGCAAGCCCGTACCCGGGCCGCAGGGGTGACGCTTATCCGTATGCCCGGCGGAAGCTGGAGCAACTGGTACCCCTGGCTGGACTGCGAACAAGACAACAGCGCGGTCTGTGAGGACTGGATCGCCGACCCCACCGATTTCATCAACTTCCTGCGCGCCACCGGCCTGCCCGGCATGTGGACCGTCAACCAGAACCGCACCTCCAAAGAGGCCGCCGCGCTGGTGGCCTTTATGAACGGCCAGGTGGGGGACGATACCGTGATCGGTGTGGACGTCAACGGCGTGGACTGGGGCACGGTCGGCGACTGGGCGCAGCTGCGCGCCAACAACGGCAACCCCGACCCCATCGGCATCCGGTATTGGGAGGTGGGCAACGAAATTTACGGCGGTACGCAGGACAGCGGCAAGGACTGTTTGTGGTACGGGTGGGAAGATGTGTGGACCTGTGATGGCGTCGAATATGTCAACGGCATCGGCAGCGGCTCGAACCGCAAAGAAGGCTTTCTCGAGTTCCGCGACGCCATGCGCGCGGTGGACCCCACCATCATGGTCGGTGCCGTCGGCATCCCGGGCGACCAGAGCGAATGGACGAACTGGGGCAACGAGGTGATCGCGGCCGCAGGCGATGAGATGGACTTCTACATCGTCCACCAATACGCTTACTTCAACCCCCCCGGCAGCTTACAAGAGGCCCTGGCACAGCCCCAGCAGGTTTGGGCCGGCATCACGCAGGGCATCCAGGATTCGTTCGACCAGAACGCGGGCGGCAGGCAGGTGCCCGTGGCCGTCACCGAATACAACCTGTTCTCGGTGCAGGACATGGACAACAACCGCTTGATGACCCAGGCGGTCAATATGCTCTTCATGGCCGACACCATCGGTCAAATGATGGTCAACGGTGTGGACATCGCTACCCAATGGGACCTGATGAACGGACAGGCCGGGAACGGCACCGACTACGGCCTGATGCACGCCGATACCTATTCCCGCTACCCGCAATACTACGTCTTCCCCCTGTGGGCGGGTTTCGGCTCCGAGATGCTGCCGGTCAACACCGGATTGGACGCGGAAAGCACCCTGAGTGTGTACGCCGGGCGCATCGATGCCAATACCCTGAGCGTGCTGGCGATCAACAAAACCGGCAACCCGGTAGAGGTGGACATCACCTTCGACGGGGTGCGTGCAGTCAGCGCGGCGTATGCAGACGTGGCGCAGGCCAACTCGTTGACGGCCACTTCCGTCACGTTCAACGGAGTCAGCGACCCTCTCGACGACCTGTCCAACGCGCCCTCCATACCCTTGAGCAATCCCGGCAACCCGCTCAGTTACAGCTTTGCGCCCTACTCTGTCACCCTGCTGCGGGTCACGGTGTCCACCGGCACGGCCCCCAACGGGGAAGTGCAACTCACGCCGTTCGTGTTTTTGCCTGTGCTCCAAAACGGCGGGACGACGGAGCAGCCGGTCTGCGCGCCAACCTCCCCTTGAGGCAGGGGAGGTTGGGGGCATATTGAAATGCTTCGGTTGCGCTCAGACAAGCGCCAAACGCAAACTAGTTCTCCTCACGTTCCTTCGCGGCGATGATCTCGCTGGCCAGATGGGAGGGCACCACTTCGTAGTGGGATTCTTCCATGCTGAACACCCCGCGGCCGCCGGTCATGGAGCGCAGCACGGTGGTGTAGCGCAGCATCTCGGCCAGCGGCACCTGCGCGGTGATGATCGAGCGGCCTTTTTCCGAATCCATACCCTGCACGCGGGCGCGGCGGGTGTTCAGGTCGCCCAGCACGTCGCCCATGTTGGCTTCGGGTACGGTGATGCGCACATTCATGATCGGCTCCAACAACACCGGATTGGCCTCCCGAAAAGCCATTTTGAAACACTCGCGGGCCGCAATTTCAAAAGCCACCGGCTTCGAGTCCACCGGGTGCTCTTTGCCGTCGGTGATGGCAACCCCGACCTTGATCACCGGGTACCCGGCCAGCACGCCGTCGCGCATCACGCCTTTGATGCCTTTTTCGATGGCGGGCTGGAAGTTTTGCGAGATCGCGCCCCCAAATACCTCCCATTTGAACTCGTAATTTTCGTCCTCCAGCGGCTCCAGGCGCATTTCCACCTCACCAAACTGGCCCGCGCCGCCGGTTTGCTTTTTGTGGCGATAGCGCGCCGTGCCGGTGCGGGTGATGGTTTCCTGGTAGGGCACTTTCGGTTCCGCGGTGTTCAACGAGACCTGGAACTTGGTTTCGGCTTTGCGCAAAGCCACGTCCAGGTGCTGGTCGCCCATGCCTTGCAGGATGGACTGCTTGGTGGTCGGGTCGTTGTACCACGACAGGGTCATGTCCTCTTCGCACAGGCGGGTGAGGGTGGGGCCCATCTTGGCCTGGTCCGCCTGGGTTTTGGGGCTGACTGCCAGACGGTAGAGCGCGTTGGGGTATTCGGGCACGGGCAGGGTGAGGGGGTGCCCCCGCTCGCCGAGGGTGTCTCCGGTAGCGGTTTCGCCGAGCTTGGGCACCGCGCCGATGTCTCCGGCGTGCAGCGTTTTGACGCTGAGCTGCTCCTTGCCGCGCATCACGTAAATGTTCCCCAGGCGTTCTTCGGTCTCTTTGTTGTGGTTCCAGACGCGCGAATCGGCCTGCACCACACCGGAGTACACCCGGAAATAGGTGATCTTGCCCACGAAGGGGTCGGCGGTGGTCTTCCAGACGTAGGCGGCCAGCGGGCCGGCGTCGGAGGCGGGCAGTTCTTCCTCGCCCTGCGCGCCCTGCGCGACCGCGGGCGGCATGTCCGCGGGGGAGGGCATCAACCCGACGATGGCCTCCAGCAAAGGGGCCAGACCGATTTCGTCCGTGGCCGCCGAGACCAGCACCGGCAGGTATTCGCCCGCCTGGATCACTGTGCGCAGGCCGCGCATGATCTCCTCGGCAGACAATTCTTCCCCTTCCAAATACTTTTCGAGCAACGCATCGTCGCCCTCGGCCGCGGTTTCGACCAGCTCCATGCGCGCTTCTTCAGCCGCCTCCGCGTATTCCGCCGGGATGTCTTCGGCTTTGTCCCCCGCGCCGGCGTAGGCTTTCATGGTCAGCAGATCGATCACGCCTTTGAACTCGGCTTTTTCGCCCCAGGGCAGTTGCAGCGGGATCAGCCGGGTATCGGTGATCTGGCGTACCGAGTCGAGCGCCTTTTCGAAGTTGGCGTTGTCGCGGTTCATCTTGTTGATCAGAATGAAACGCGGCAGGTTGAATTTCGCACTTTCGTTGAGCGCGATTTCGGTGCCCACCTCCGCGCCGGAAACCGCGTCCACCAGAATGATCGCGCCGTCCGCCACCCGCATGGCCGAGATCATTTCGCCGATGAAGTCGGTAAAACCGGGCGTGTCGAGCAGATTGATTTTGACGCCCTTGTATTCCACGGGAATCACCGCGGTCGAGAGCGAAATGCCGCGGCGAATTTCTTCCTCCTCGAAATCGGACACCGTGGTGCCGTCTTCGATCCTTCCCAGGCGGGTGGTCGCACCGGTGAAGTGCAGCAGGGCTTCCGTGAGCATGGTTTTCCCCGCGCTGCTGTGCGAGGCCAGCGCGATGTTGCGGATTTGTTCGGTGGTATACTCTTTCATCTACAAAAACCTTCCTGAAATTGGAATTATGATTTACGAGACAGTGCTTACGCAGTTGAGACCTCACAGGTCTACTACCACACGATGCAGGAAGATTTTACCCAAAATAGATTGCATCCGGGCATCTCCATGCGCTTTGAGACCTGTGAGGTCTGGGAACGTGTGCAATTATACTCGCAATACACGCCGCTGGGGGGCACGGCGTGGATTTTAAGGGAAGATGAACAACTTGTCAAAGAAAGGATGGCTATGGCTCAGATTTTCAACCAGTATTCGTACCTGTTCGTGGCGCTGATCGTGTTGGTTGTGGTGGCGTTCGTGTTGCCACGGGTGTTGGCGCCCCGCAGTGCGTGGGTGCTCTTGCTGGGGATGGCGGTCGGATTGGGCGCGGTGTGGTTCTTGGTGCGGCCCGACAGGGGCAGCCTGGCCAGCGCGGACGACATCCGCGCCCAGATCGGTGCAGGCACGCCGGTGCTGCTCGAATTTCAGTCCCCCTTTTGACTGGCCTGCATCCAGATAGAGCCTGTCGTGGATGGGCTGGAAGAGGAGTTTGCCGGGCAGCTGCGCGTCATCCGGGTGGATGTGCAGACCCCGGCGGGGCAGGCGTTAGGCGAGCAGTACGATTTTCGTTTTACTCCCACTTTTATTTTCTTCGATGCGCAGGGACAGGAGCAATGGCGCCAGGTGGGAGGGCTGGAGACGCAAAACGTGGTGCGTTCACTCATGGAAAGTCAAACGGAGTCCCCATGATACGTCGCTGGTTCTTCAACTTGTGGTACATCTTCTCGCGCCCGCCGTGGGACACCGGTGTTTCGCCGCCGGAATTGATGGCCTTCATCGAAAGTCACTCCCCGGGCCGGGCGTTGGATGTGGGGTGCGGCACGGGTACCAACGTGATCACCCTGGCGCAACACGGCTGGCAGGCGGTGGGCGTCGATTTCGCGGCCAGCGCGATCCGCACGGCGCGCAAAAAAGCGCGCCAGGCCGGGGTGCAGGCCGTTTTTCACGTGGACGACGCCACCCAACTGAAAACCGTGCAAGGCCCTTTCGACCTGATCCTGGACATGGGCTGTTTTCACGGCCTGTCCGATGCCGGGATGCAGGCCTACGCGCGCAACATCGACCGGCTGCTGGCCCCTGGCGGCACGTTTCTGCTGTATGTGTTCTTTCGCAGCGCGCCGGAGGCAGCCCGGCCCGGCGTGGTGGAGCGCGACCTGAGCGTGTTTTCGCCCCCCCTGAAGCAGGTACACCGGGAGGACGGCACCAACATGGGCACGCGCCCCTCCGCCTGGTTGACGTTCGAGAAGGATGTGGCCTAGTAACACAGCCCCCGCGGCTGAACACTCACCGGCGGGGGCAGAGCGAAAAGTGCCCACCCATTTTCCGGTATGAAGTTCTTGTTTCTCTTCCTCGACGGGGTGGGGCTGGGCGCGGACGACCCGGCGATCAACCCGCTGGCCGCCGCGCAGATGCCCAATTTGCGCGCTCTGCTGGGAGGGCGCAGGCTGCTGGCGCAGGATGCCCCAACCGAAACGCGGCAGGCTGCGCTGCTTTCTCTGGATGCGGGGCTGGGCGTGCCGGGCCGGCCGCAATCGGCCAGCGGCCAGGCCGCCCTGTTGACCGGGCGCAACGTGCCCGCAGAGATCGGCGGGCACTACGGCCCCAAACCCAACCCTCGCATCGCGGACATCCTGGGCAACGGCAACTTGTTCAAATCGCTGCGCCAACGGGGGCTGCGTGCCGCGCTGCTGGGCGCCTATCCACAAACCTACTTTCAGGCCATCCACTCAGGCCGGCGCCTGTATTCGGCCATCCCGTTGGCCGCGGTCAAGGCCGGTTTGCGCCTGATGACCGAGCAAGACTACTACGCCGGCCGCGCCCTGCCCGCGGATTTCACCGGCCAGGGCTGGCGCGAACACCTGGGCTACCCGGACGCGCCGCTGCTCTCCCCACGGCAGGCCGGAAAACGCCTGGCCGCGCTGGCCCGGCAGCTCGATTTCGCGTTCTTCGAGTTCTGGCTGAGCGATTTCGCCGGGCACCGCCAGGACATGGCCGCCGCGCTCGACATGCTGCACACCCTGGACCGCGTGCTGGGCGCCCTGGTGGACGAATGGCCGCACCAGGAAGGGCTGATTTTTTTGACCTCCGACCACGGCAATTTGGAAGACCTGTCCACCCGGCGGCACACCCGCAACCCCGTCCCCGCGTTGGTGATCGGCCATCCCGCGCTGCGCGCCCCCTTTGTGGTCGGGCTGCGCGATCTGACCGGTGTCACGCCCGCGGTGTTGCGGATGTACGAAAAGGGGTGAATGCTCGGGGTCGCAAATCGAGAATCCCCTACTCGTCCGTCACCAGCGGCAGAAACAGCACGTTGCTGCACGGCGAGATGCAGATCAGGCCGTCATACACCTGCAGGGGGATGGCCGTGCCGTCCGGTTGCGTGAAGGTCAGCGGGATGATGTTCAACAGGCTGATTTCGCCAGCCGCGCCCACCACCTGGAACGTCAGGTAAACCAGTAAGGGGTCCCCTGCCACGCCCGCGGTGGAAACGAGTGTGAAGCGCGCCGTGTCTGGGAACACGCCGTCCGCCTCGAAGTCCGGCTGGCAGTCCTGGATGTCGAACAGGCCGTCGGGGTCCGGCTGGCAGGCGGTGATGTCCACCACCGCGGGGTCGTACTGCACTTCGACCAGCACCTGCCCCGCGCCAGGGGGTTGCAGCGCGCGCGCGGTGACCGGTAGCGAGACGCTCGCGGCAGGCGCCACCACACGCACACCACCGGCGATGGCGGGCGGGGGTGTCGGTGTGGGCGTGGGGGTTGGCGTGGGGGTGAACGTTGGGGTAGGGGTGGGGGAGGGCAGCACCTGGCGGAACTGCAACGCGCTGAACGCGATGGTGTGCGAGAGGTTGTCTTCTCCGTTCAAATCGCTGAGGGTCACCCGCGCGGTTTCCCCCGCGTTGAAGGAATATGTGCCCAGGTCGAGGTACTGGTTTGCCATCGGCCCCTGGTTGCGCGAGACCGTGGTCTGGCCGTTGGCGTGGACGATGGTGTAGCGCGCGTCCCCGGTGTCGCTGGAGACGGTCAGGCTGGGGCACAACCACTCGATGGGGTCGTGATCGGGCACGAAAGCCCGCACCAGGTATTCTCCGCCCACCGGCAGGCTGGCCGCCCACTCCGCGGAGTTGGTGGATTGCAGCGGGTCGTTCACGTTCAGGGTCAGGTAGGCGGGGTGACCGAATTCTTCCAGGTCGGGGAAGATGCGGTGCCAGGCGGTGACGCACATGTCGCCGGTGTAGGCCGGTTGCAGGCTGGTGGGTTCCAGCAGCGTGACGACCTGGTTTTGCAGGCCGTCCCAACCCTCGGTCCATAAAAAGGTGACGTCGATCCAGGCGTTCACGCCGGGGCCCAACCCGAGGTCTTCGGCCACTTCAAAGGCCAGGTCGATGGCGAAGGGCGCGGTGACCAGGCGGTCGAACTGGTCCAACCCGGCGTTGTAGTCGTCGAAGTACGCGGCCTGGGCCGCGGGCATCCCCAGGTCGAGGTCGGTGAACAACCGGCGGGGGTGCGGGTCGTCCAGCGCGGCCCAAAAATTGTCGTCCACGTTCCAGGGGCCGGATTCCAGTACCGGAACGGTCAGGGCGTTGTTCTGGTAGCTCAGTTTGACCGAGTAGTTTTGGCCGCTGGCATAGCCGGAGCCGTTGCAGATGCTGTTGCCGCCGTTGGCGAACTTGAGGCACTTGTCGGGCAGGGCCACGGTGTATGTGCCGCCGGAGTCGTAGCGGGTGGCGTAGATCGAGTAAGTGCGCCCGCCGTCCGGGCTGGCTTTGGCCTGTGGTGTGCGGCGCAGGGCGGCCTCGACGGGCCAGCGCGCCTCGATCCAGTTCACCAGCCGCGCGTAGGCTTCGTCCCCCAAAGCGGCTTGCAGCGCGGCCTGATTGTTGCTTACGATCCGGAGGGTCTTCTGGTTGTAGCCCAGTTGGGCGATGCGGCTGCGTTTTTCTGCCGGGGTCAGGGCCGGGTCGTTGAGGATCGGCTGCGCGGCCAGCTCCAGCGCGCGTAGCTGATCGGCTTCCTGCCGGGCGATGTCTTGCACGGTCTGGAATTGCGCTGTGCTCAATCCTGCGCCGGATTGCAGTTCGCTGGCCAGCCCGGCGGTCAGGGCGAAATAGGCCAGCACAGGTTTGCGGCCCCAAACCGGCTGCACCCCCGCGGCGCGGCCCGCCTCATTGCGCAGGAGGGCCGCAACCAGCACGGCCAGCGCCATCAGAACAACCACCCCTCCCCCGGTTTTGAGCGATTTGTTATCCATGGTACAGCGTTATACCACAGAAACATACCGCGTATGTGTGCCGTGCCCTTTGTTTACACGGGCCTCTTTACTCCAAAATGGTGATCTTGTCCGGTTTGTTGGGCACCAGGCAGAGGAACTCGAACGGCTCGTCCCCGGTGTTTTTGTACCAGTGCGGCACGCCCGCGGGGATGAAGACCACATCGCCCTTTTTGACCTGGTAGGTCCGCTCCCCGATCCCGATTTGCGCCTGGCCGTTGAGCACGTACTGCTCGTGTTCGACCTGATTGGTGTGCCGCGGCATTCCCCCGCCCGGCTGCATCACAAAGCGGCGCATGGCAAAGTTGGGGCCTTCTTCGGGCGGGATCAACACCTGGATGGTGGTGCCTACCCCGGCTTCGACGGTTTTGGCTTCGATTTCCTGGCTGTGTTTGACGGACATGTTTCGTTCCTTCCTTGTGACTGTTGAGGCCACACAGTTTCAACGCAAAGGCGCAGTACCGCGCGCTTCGCAATTATACAGGCAAAAATGCCCATTGGAGGGGGAGTAATTGGCGGATGACAAAATGCGTCATTTTGATTAGGATTAATGTGAGAGGCTTTGATATGAAAACACTCGCAGAGACCCCCGCGGCCACAAGTCCTGCCCCCGATCCGAAGGCCACCGCGCTCACCCGTGCCCGTTACCAACGCGTGGCCCCCTTTTACGATTTGATGGAAATTTTGCCGGAGCGGCGCTACATCCCCTGGCGCAAGCGGCTCTGGAGCATGGTGCGCGGCGCGGAGATACTCGAAGTGGGCGTTGGCACGGGTAAAAATATGCCCCATTACCCCGAAGATGCCCGTGTGACAGCCGTCGATCTGACCCCTGGGATGTTGGAGCGCGCCCAGCGTAAAGCGCGCCAGTTGAATTTGAACAACGTGGAATTACGGCTGGGAGACGCGCAGCAATTGGATTTCCCTGGCGAATCTTTCGACACCGTGGTCTCGACTTTCGTCTTTTGTTCCGTACCCGATCCGGTGTTGGGTTTTCGCGAACTGAAGCGGGTGCTCAAACCCGGTGGCAGGATTTTGATGCTTGAACACATGCGTTCGGAAAATCCGTTCCTGGGCGCGATCATGGATTTGCTCAACCCGCTGGTGGTGCGTATGACCGGCGCGAACATCAACCGCCGCACGCTCGAAAACATACGCCTGGCGGGCTTGAAATTAGAAAAAGCTGAAGATTTAGCGCTGGGAGGGATTTTCAAATTGCTGGTGATCAAAAAAGATGATATAAACGGGTAGCAAATGAGCAAAACGAAGTTATCCCGCCGCGAATTTTTGCAGCTTTCCGCGCTGGGTTTGGGGAGTCTGGCGTTGGGGCCGCGCCTGCCGCGGCAGCGCCCCCTCAGCGGCCTGCCCGATTTTCCAGAAGGGGAGATGCTGGGCCGTGCCATTTCCAGCATCCCTCTGCGCGTCCGCCCGGACGCGGACAGCGCGGTCGTCCGCACCTTGTACGAAGACGAAATCTTCCCGGTCATCCGCCGGGTGGTGGGCACCAACCTGTACCGCGTCAACCAGACGTGGGTGGAGACGCCCGAGGGCTATGCCTGGTCGCCGGACGTGCAGCCGGTGTTCAACCAGCCCAACCAGCCCGTGCGGCGCCTGCCCGAAACCAGCCTGGGCGAGGGCATGTGGGCCGAGGTCAGCGTCCCCTACGTGGACCTGACCTTAGCAAACCCCCCGGCGCGCGCGCCGTGGTTGATCAACCGCCTGGAAACCGGCCTGCCGCCGCGCTTCTTCTATAGCCAGATTGTGTGGGTCGATCAGGTGATGATCGATGACAACGATCAGGTTTTCTATCGCCTGAACGAGAAATACGGCTACGGGGATATTTTTTGGGCGCCTGCCGAGGGGCTGCGTCCCATCACCCCCGAAGAGATGACCCCCCTCAGCCCGGAAGTGGAGGACAAACGCATTGTGGTGGACATCGACCGCCAGACCATGTCGTGCTACGAGGGCAACACAGAGGTGTACTTTGCCCGCGTTTCGACCGGCGCGTTGTACAACATCCGCGGCGAGCGGGTGGACGAGTGGGGTACGCCCCCAGGGCAGCACCGCATTTGGCGTAAGGCGGTGTCCCTGCCCCTGACCGGCGGCAGCGCGGAGACTGGCTGGGCCCTGCCCGCGGTGGGCTGGATTTCGCTGTTCGTCGGCACCGGCGTGGCGTTCCACTCGACATATTGGCACAACAATTATGGCGTTCCCACCTCGCGCGGCTGCGTGAACTGCGCACCGGACGATGCCAAGTGGGTGTTCCGCTGGACTCTGCCGCAGGTCGCCTATGATCCGGGGGATGTGACCGTCGGAATGCCGGGGGGAACGTTGATCGAAGTGGTAGAACGGGCCTGAAAGGCCGGTTATCGTTTTTTTCTTATCATGTCCCATGTCTAAACCTAAAATCCTGGTCATCGACGATGAACCGGGTATCCTCAACCTGGTCACAGCTTATCTTCGTCAGGAGGGGTTCGAGTATTACACGGCGACAGACGGCCCCTCTGGGCTAAAGGCAGCCCGCGCCTTCAAACCCGACTTGATTGTGCTCGACATTATGCTGCCGGGGATGGATGGCATCGAGTTGCTCACCCGGCTGCGCCGCGAGTCGGATGTGTACGTCATCATGCTGACTGCCAAAGCCGAGGAGACCGACAAAATCGTGGGGTTGTCTGTCGGCGCGGACGATTACCTGACCAAACCGTTCAGCCCGCGAGAGTTGGTGGCGCGTATCAAGGCGGCCCTGCGCCGGCTGCAAAAAGGCAGCGGCCATCCCGACGGAAGTGTGTTGGTGTTCGAGCATTTGCGCATCGACACCGCCAGCCGCAAGGTGTGGGTGGATGATAGGGAAGTCGAGCTGACCAGCACGGAATTCGATCTGCTCAAAACCCTGGCCGAACACCGCGGTATCGTTCTCAGCCGCGAACAATTGCTCGAAAAGGTGTGGGGGCACGACTATTTCGGCGAAATCCGGGTGGTGGACGTCCACCTCGGTCACGTGCGGCAAAAACTGGGCGAACACCACGGCATCGTTACCGTGCGTGGGGTGGGGTACCGCTTTGAGGGGTAGGTCTGATAACGTGCTACGCGGCCAGGCGTTGGTAATGACCAATTCGGCAGTGTGCTTTTGCGATCTGTGTCAGCACCGTTTTGGTGGGGATATGCACATCGAGTCGTCGAGAAAAAAGGGCTGGCGCTTCAGGTGGAAATTCCTTTCCCCTCACCGTTTCATTAATTGACACGCATAGGCCTTCAAAATTATGCTTTCCTACATCCGAAGACGCCTGACCTGGAAACTCTTCTTCTCTTATCTGGTCGTGGTCTTGGTGGGGGCTGTGGTGCTGGCAACCACCGCCGAGCTGGTGATCCCCAATGCGTTCGAGCGACACATGGTCGGCATGATGGGAGAAGGCGGGATGGGGATGATGATGGACAGGCAAATGGAGGATGATCTGTTTACCAGCTTCCGCGCCGCGGTCTCGGAAGCGTTGACGCGGGCCACGCTGGCCGCCGTGATCGCCGCGGTCGCGGTCAGCCTGTTCGTCAGCCGCCAGGTGGTTGCGCCCATTCAGGCGATGCGGGAGGCCAGCCAGCACATTGCAGACGGCCACTACGAAGAGCGTGTTCACATTCCGGGCGATCCTTCCGAGGCAGATGAGTTGGGCCAGTTGGCGTTGAGTTTCAATCGCATGGCTGCCAAACTGGCGCAAACCGAGAACATGCGCCGCCAGTTGATCGGCGATGTTGCCCATGAATTGCGCACCCCGCTGACCACCATCAAAGGCTCGATGGAAGGGTTGATGGACGGGGTGCTGCCGCCCACGCCCGAGGTTTTCCAAGAAATTTACCGGGAGGCCGACCGGTTGCAACGCCTGGTGGCCGATTTGCAAGAACTCAGCCGGGTGGAGGCGCGCGCCTACGAGTTGAACCCGGCGCCAGCCCGCCTGGGCGAACTGATTGCACGCGTCGCAGCCCGGTTGGAACCGCAGTTTGCCAGCAAGGGAGTGGCACTCGAAACCAGCATCCCCCCTGATTTGCCCCCAGCTCTGATCGACGAGGACCGGATTACTCAGGTGTTGACCAATCTGATCGGTAACGCGTTGCAATACACCCCCTCCGGCGGAAAGGTCCACATTCAGTGCTCGCTCATCGACAAACCGTTACCGGCACACATCACGCCGCAGGGGGAGGTGAGGGCCGACCGCTGGATTCTAGTGAGCGTGCGGGATACAGGCATTGGCATCCCCCCGGAACATCTGCCGCACATTTTCGACCGTTTTTACCGGGTGGACAAATCCCGCTCGCGGGTGAGTGGCGGCAGCGGGATCGGGTTGACCATT
>Ga0256830_1001979_pt1 | contig 13965 bp, 12 predicted proteins | sample 128326metaG_FD_190537 | JGI IMG/M metagenome (GOLD analysis project Ga0256830, IMG submission 190537) | Hydrothermal vent microbial communities from Lau Basin, Pacific Ocean - 128-326 | ecosystem: Environmental > Aquatic > Marine > Hydrothermal vents | place: Pacific Ocean: Lau Basin | collected... | reverse complement strand
AAAGCGACCAGCGTGAACAGGGCAATCGCCACCCCCACCACCTGGCCGCCGCGGCGCCGGCGCGCCGACCGCCGGGCCGAGCCCTCCAATCGTCCCCGATCGTCCTCTCGCACAGGTTTGTCGGCCACCTACCTGAGCTCCTCAGCCGGCTCGACGCCGATGATCTCAAGCCCCGATGCGATCACCGTGGCCACTCCCTGGACCATGGCGAGGCGCGCCAGGGTCGCCCGCTCGTCGTGGGGCTGGATGAACCGCAGTTCGGAGGCTGATTTTCCCTTGGTCCACAATGCGTGCAAAGCCGATGCGAGGTCGTAGAGGTAGAAGGCCACGCGATGCGGCTCGTGCGCCTCGGCGGCGGTCTCGACCAGCCGCGGCCAATCCGCCGCCGCCCTGATCAAATCAAGCTCGGCGGGGTCGGTCAAGCAAACCAGGTCGGCCGCCGCCAAAGCCTCGCGAGAGAGGTCGAGGCCGGGCATCTCGCGCGCCGCCTGACGGAACAGCGAGCGCACCCGGGCGTGGGCGTACTGGACGTAGAACACCGGGTTGTCGCGCGACTGCTCGGTGACCCGCGCGAAATCGAAGTCGAGCGGCGCGTCGTTGCGGCGCGTCAGCATTATGAAGCGCACCACGTCGCGGCCGACCTCGTCGACGACCTCGCGCAAGGTGACGAAGCTGCCGGCGCGCTTCGACATCTTCACCGGCCGGCCGCGGTCGAGGAGATTGACGAGCTGGCAGATCTTGACGTCGAGGTCGGCGGCGCCGTCGCTCAGGGCCTTGACCGCCGCCCGCATGCGCTTGACATAGCCGCCGTGATCGGCGCCCCACACGTCGATCATGTCGGCGAAGCCGCGTTCGTACTTGTCGAGGTGATAGGCGATGTCGGCCGCGAAGTAGGTCCAGCCCCCATCCGATTTCTTGAGCGGCCGGTCGACGTCGTCGCCGAACTCGGTGGCCCGGAAGAGGATCTGGGGCCTCGGCTCCCAGTCCTCGTTGATCCTGCCCTTGGGTGGATCGAGCACGCCGGTGTAAACGAGCCCCTTGCCGCGCAGCACCTCGAGGACGTGCTCCACCTTTCCCTCCCGGTGGAGCGCGAGCTCGGACGAGAACACGTCCTGACGGATGCCGAGCGCCGCGAGGTCGTCGCGGATCAGCGCCATCATCGCTTCGCAGGCGGCGGCGCGGAAAGGTTCGAGCCACTCGCTCTCGGGACGCCCGCGCCAGCGGTCGCCGTCCCGCTCGGCCAACGCCCGGCCGACGGGCACGAGATAGTCGCCCGGATAGAGCCCTTCGGGGATAGCGCCGATCTCCTCGCCGAGGGCTTCCCGATAGCGGAGATGGACCGATCGGGCCAGCGCCTCCATCTGCGCCCCGCCGTCGTTTATGTAGTACTCGCGGCAGACCTCATAGCCCGCCTTCTCGAGAAGGGCGGCGAGCGCGTCGCCGAACACCGCCCCGCGGCCGTGGCCGACATGCAGGGGGCCGGTCGGGTTGGCGGAGACGTACTCGACATTGACCCGGCGCCCGGCGCCGGCGTCCGACCGGCCATAGGCCGTGCCCGCCGCCAACGCGTCGCGCAGGCGGTCGTGCCAGAAGGCGTCGGCCAGCCGCATATTGATGAAGCCCGGTCCCGCCACATCGACGGCGGCGACCGCCGCGTGCCGTGCCAGGCGCCCGGCCAGCAGGTCGGCGATCTCGCGGGGCTTGCGCTTGGCCGCCTTGGCGAGAACCAGGGCCGCGTTCGTCGCCACGTCGCCGTGCTTCGGGTCGCGAGGGGGCTCGGCGGTGACGCCGGCGCAGTCGAGGCCGGTGGGCAGCGCGCCCTCGGCGACCGCCTCCTCGACGGCGTCGAGGACAAGGGTCCGGAAGTGGCGGAAGACGTTCATCCTCTCACGGCCTCGTGCCCCACCAGACGCGCATGCTCGGTCTGGGCAAAGCGATCGGTCATGCCGGCGATATAGTCGGCGACGACGCGCGCCGCACGGCGGTCGTCGCCGGGCGTCAGCTTGCGGCCCCATTCGGCTGGCATCAGCGTCGGATCCTCCAGATACCGCCCGAACAGGTCGCGCACCACGCGCCGCGCCTCGTCGGTGCGACGGTTGACCTTCTCGTGGCGGTACATGTGGTCGAACAGGAACGCCTTCAACGCCCGATCGTTGGCCGCCATTTCGTCCGAAAAGGCGGCCAGCGGCCGGCCCATCCCGCGCACCTCGCAGGCGTTCCGCGGCCGCCAGCGGACGAAGCGCCGGCGGGTCTCGGCGATGAGGTCGCGGATCATGGCGTCGATCAGCCGCCGCACCGATTCATGGATCACCCGCGAGACCTCGAGCCCCGGATAGCGGGCCATGACCTCGACGAAAACGGGGCCGACCAGGGGAACCTCGCGCAGGTCGTCGATGGTGAACAACCCGGCCCGCAGGCCGTCGTCGATGTCGTGGTTGTTGTAAGCGATGTCGTCGGCGAGCGCAGCCACCTGGGCCTCGACGCCGGGCCAGGTATGGAGCTCGAGGTCGTGCTCGGCCGAGTACTCGGCGATCGCCGCCGGAATCGGGCGGCCCTCCAGGGGAGCGCCCGACGGGTCGAGCCAGGGGCCGTTGTGCTTGACCACCCCTTCGAGGCTCTCCCAGGTCAGGTTGAGGCCGTCGAACTCGGCGTAACGGGCCTCGAGCCGGGTCAGGACGCGGAGCGTCTGGGCATTGTGGTCGAAGCCGCCGAACTCGGCCATGGCCCGACCGAGCGCGTCCTCGCCGGCGTGACCGAAGGGCGTGTGGCCGAGATCGTGGGCGAGCGCCAGCGCCTCGGCCAAGTCCTCGTCGAGACCCAATGTGCGGCACACCGAGCGGGCGATCTGCGCCACCTCGAGCGAGTGGGTCAGGCGCGTGCGGTAGTGGTCGCCCTCGTGAAAGACGAAAACCTGGGTCTTGTATTTCAATCGGCGGAAGGCGGTCGAGTGGATGATTCGATCGCGGTCGCGCTGAAAGACGGTGCGCGTCGGGCTCTCGGGCTCGGGATGGCGGCGGCCGCGGCTCTCTTCGGGTTTGGAGGCGACGGCCGTCAGCAACAGCGGCGGGGTCATGGCCGCAACCTACTGCCCGGCCGGCCGGCGATCAATGGCCCCGGAAAGACCCACCGGCACGGTTTGACAATCCCCCGCGAATCCCTACATTGCCAGGAGGCGCACAAATCACGAACCCCGGAGATCGAAAGCCATGGGCGAAACCGCCCTTGCCGACAAGCCGCCGCCGGTGACGGTTACCGAGCGGGCGGCGCGACGCATCGCCGAGATCATCGAGGCCGAGGGCAAGCCGGGGCTGATGCTGCGGGTCGCGGTCTCGGGCGGCGGGTGCTCGGGCTTCCAGTACGGCTTCGACTTCGACGACAAGAAGGGCGACGACGACCTGGTCATCGAGAAGGACGGGGTCACCGTCCTCGTCGACTCGGTCTCGCTCCTCTACATGTCCGGGGCCGAGATCGACTATGTCGAGGACCTGATCGGCGCCTCGTTCCAGGTCCGCAATCCCAACGCGACCGCCTCGTGCGGCTGCGGCGCCTCGTTCTCGGTGGCCTGACGGCCTCGTCGGCGGGGACCGGGGCCGGCCGCCGATGAAGATCGTCAGCTGGAACGTCAACTCGATCAGGGCACGCCTGCCGCGGGTTCTCGACTACCTCGCCGAGGCCGCCCCCGATGTCGCCCTCCTGCAGGAGACCAAGGTCGTCGACGAGGCCTTCCCGGCCATGGAGATCGAGGACCTCGGCTACAATCTCGCCCTCCACGGCCAGAAGACCTACAACGGTGTCGCGATCCTGAGCAAGCATCCGATCGACGACGTCGCGCGCGGCCTGCCCGGCGACGAGGCGGACGACCAGGCCCGTTATATCGAGGCCGACGTCGCCGGCGTCCGGGTCGCCTCGATCTATCTTCCCAACGGCAACCCGGCCCCTGGGCCCAAGTTCGACTACAAACTCGCCTGGATGGCCCGTCTCCGCGACCGGGTGAGCGCGTTGCTCGAGTTCGAGCAGGCTTTTGTCCTCGGCGGCGACTACAATGTCTGCCCGACCGACGCCGACGTCCACGACCCCGCCGGCTTCGCCGACGACGCGCTGTGCCGCCCCGAGACGCGGGCCCGCTTCCGCGAGATCCTGCATCTCGGGCTCTGGGACGCCTACCGGGCGCTCCATCCCGGCACGATCGCCTACACCTACTGGGACTACCAGCGCGGCGCCTGGCAGAAGGACCAGGGCCTCCGTATCGACCATTTCCTGCTCTCGCCCCATGCCGCCGACCGGCTCGGTGCCTGCGACATCGACCGCGGGCCGCGCGGGAAGCCCAAGGCCTCGGACCATGCGCCGATCTGGTGCGAGATCCGCGACTGACCGCGACCCCTCGCGACAACCTTCCGATCGGTCTCCAATTGTGGTGCAATCGGGCGCCTCGTTCGGGAGATCGACATGACAGACGAGCCCGGCGGATATGCCGGCGGCTGCCTCTGCGGCGCCATCCGTTACCAAGCAGCCGACCCGGTGCGGGTGAGCCACTGCCACTGCGCCAACTGTCGCCGTGCCACCGGCTCGCCGTTCGGCACCTGGGCGGTGTTCCGCACGCAGGACGTGACCTTCTCCGGCGCCGAGCCGGCGCGATACCGCGCGTCCGAATGGGCCGAGCGCGGCTTCTGTCCGACCTGCGGCGGCGCCCTCCTGTTCAGCTATGACGACAGGCCGGAGCTCACGATTCTCGCGGCGGCGAGCCTCGACGATCCCTCGGCGGTCACGCCCGAGCGCCACATCTGGGTCAAGAGCCGGCTTGACTGGATCCGATGCGGGGACGGCCTGCCGACCCACCCCGAGACCAGTTACGGCAAGGCGGAGAAACGGACATGACCGGACGCGACGGGGCAGCCACCGCCTACGAGGGCGGCTGTCTGTGCGGTGGGGTGCGTTACCGTTTCGCCGGTGCTCCGATCGTCGCCGGCTACTGCCACTGCAGGCTCTGCCGCAGAGCGGCGGGAGCAAGCGTGGTGGCGCTCGCCGTGTTTCCGCGCGCCGCGTTCGCCCTCGCCCGAGGCGCGACCCGCACCTACGACACGTCGGCCAGGGGCCGGCGCCACTTCTGCCCCGACTGCGGGACTCCGCTGTTCTTCGAGCCGCTCGACGATCCGGACCGCATCGAGGTCATGCTCGGCACCCTCGACGATCCGAACGCCCTGCGCCCCGGTTTTCACATCTGGATGTCGAGCGCGGTGCCGTGGCTGAATCTCGTCGACGACCTGCCCCGCTTTCCCGAAGGCCGCCCGCCGGGCTTCGGGGAATCGGGTCGAGCCCCGCCGGGGCCGTAACCGCCCTCCGCCCTCAGCGGCGGCGCTCGAGCCGACTCGGATCGCGCACCGCGCCCTGGGCGGCGCTGGTGGTCATCGCCGCATAAGCCTTGAGGGCCGCGCTTACCGTTCGCCGGCGGTTGCGCGGCGTCCAGGCTTCGGTGTTGCGCGCCTCCATGGCGGCGCGGCGACGAGCCAGCTCGTCGTCGTCCACCGCCATGCGGATCGAGCGCCCGGGAATGTCGATCTCGATCATGTCGCCCTCTTCCAGGAGGCCGATATTGCCCCCTTCGGCAGCCTCGGGCGAAACGTGGCCGATCGAGAGCCCCGACGTGCCCCCCGAAAACCGGCCGTCGGTGACCAGCGCGCACGCCCGCCCGAGGCCGCGCGACTTGATGTAACTCGTGGGGTAGAGCATCTCCTGCATCCCCGGACCGCCGCGCGGCCCCTCGTAGCGCACGACGACCGCGTCGCCCGGTTGGATGCGGCCGCCGAGGATGGCCTCCACCGCCTCGTCCTGGCTTTCGCAGATACGGGCCGGGCCGGCGAAGGTCAGATTGTCGTCGGAGACGCCGGCCGTCTTCACGATGCAGCCCTCCTCGGCGAGATTGCCGTAAAGCACCGCCAACCCGCCGTCCCGCCTGTAGGCGTGCTCGGCGTCGCGAATGCAGCCGGCGGCGCGGTCGAGATCGAGAGAGTCGTAGCGCTTGCTCTGGCTGAACGCCGTCGTCGAGGGGACGCCGCCCGGGGCGGCGCGGTAGAACGCCCGCACACGGTCGCTCGATGTCCGGCGCACGTCCCATTCCGCGAGCGCCGCGCCGAGCGTCGGGCTGTAGACGGTGGCGACCCCGGGATCGACGAGCCCCATGCGCTCGAGCTCGCCCATGATCGCCATCACTCCGCCCGCGCGGTGCACGTCCTCGAGATGGTAATCGGGGGTGCTCGGCGCCACCTTGCAGAGGTTCGGCACGCGGCGCGACAGCCCGTCAATGTCGGCCATCGTGAAATCGACCTCGGCCTCGCGCGCCGCCGCCAGGAGGTGCAGCACCGTGTTGGTCGAGCCGCCCATGGCGATGTCGACGGCCATGGCGTTCTCGAAGGCCCGGCGGTCGGCGATGGCTCGGGGCAGCACCGACTCGTCGCCGTCCTCGTAATGACGCCGCGTGATCTCGACGATGCGCCGGCCGGCTTCGACGAACAGCCCGCGGCGGTCGGCATGGGTGGCGACGAGGCTGCCATTGCCGGGCAGCGCCAGCCCGAGCGCCTCGGAGAGGCAGTTCATCGAGTTCGCCGTGAACATGCCCGAGCACGACCCGCAGGTCGGACAGGCCGCCCGCTCCATCGCCAGGGTGTCCTCGTCCGAGACCTTCGAGTCGGCCGCCGCGACCATGGCGTCGACGAGGTCGAGCGCCGTCTCCTCGCCGCCCACGGTCACCCTGCCCGCCTCCATCGGCCCGCCCGACACGACGATGGCCGGCAGGTTGAGGCGGAGCGCCGCCATCAACATGCCCGGAGTTATCTTGTCGCAGTTCGTGATGCACACGAGCGCGTCCGCGCAGTGGGCGTTGACCATGTACTCCACCGAGTCGGCGATGAGCTCGCGCGAGGGCAGGCTGTAGAGCATGCCGTCATGGCCCATGGCGATGCCGTCGTCGATGGCGATGGTGTTGAACTCGCGGGCGACGCCGCCGGCCCGCTCGATCTCGTCGGCGACCAACCGTCCGAGATCCCTGAGATGCACGTGGCCGGGCACGAACTGGGTGAAGGAATTGACGACGGCGATGATCGGCTTGCCGAAATCGTCGTCGCCCATGCCGGTCGCGCGCCACAGCGCGCGGGCGCCGGCCATGGTGCGGCCTTCGGTCGACGTCTTCGAGCGATAATCGGGCATTCTGGGCCTCCCTCGGGCGCCTACTTGCGCCTCTCCCGTTACCTATCCTGTCGCGCCGCCGGGGGCAAGCGCATGGCGCCCGCCGGATCCGTGGGAAGGGCGGCGGCGAAAATTTGCTCTTGACATCATGTTGCAGTGCAACATATGTAACGTCGTCCCAACGCCAGCCCGAGTCAGTTCAATGGTTGAAGAAACGCCCCGTTCGGGGTGCCTGTGGCCCATGTGGCCCCATGCCGCTCGCCCCAGCCACGAGTATTGCGGTCACCGGCGCGCCATCGGCAGCTCCTACTGCGAAGAGCATCGCGCCCTGTCGATCCGTGGATCCGACGACGAGCCCGAGCGGCCCTTCGTTCCCAACAAGATAGCGGCCTGATCGCACCGACGCGGGGGGCCGAAGGTCCTCGCCGACGCGCCGACCGTCAGAATCGACGGGCGTGGACGATGAGGCTGACGATCGTTTCCTCGCCCAGCGCCCGGCACGCCTCGAGCCGGTGCAGCCCCTCGACCAGGACATAGCGCTCGCCGTCGCGGCGGACTCTGATGGGCGTCTTGAGCCCCTCTTCGATGATGCTCTCGGCGAGGGCCTCGACTGTCTTGGGGTCGAGCGTCCGGCGGCGCTTGACCGGGACGTAGATCTCGTCGATCCGTAGGACGGAGGGCTCGAGCATCACCGTCCCCCGCCCGGCCTCGCCTCTGGCCGCTCCGCGCCGTCGGCTCGGCCGGGAATCATCCGCCGCTCCCCGTCCCGGCCAGCGAGGCCACGTCGGCGAAGAAGCGCGACGGCGGCACGCCGGCCAGGAAGCGCCGGCGGAGGTCGTCGAGGGCCTGCTGCGTGACTCCGAGATGGCCCGCGCCGAAGAGCCGCGTGTCCGGCGTGTGCATGAGATAGGCTTGCATTTCGTTGATCACCAGCGTCTCGTTGCCGGGATCGTAGTCGCGCGAGGCGAGGAACGAGCGGAAGGCGGCGCGCTCGCCGTCGGTCAGCTTCTCGCGCCAGAAGAGAGAGCTGTACTCGCGATAGGCGCGGTTGAGGAAGAACTCGCCGTGGCTCAGCTCGTGCCGCAGGATCGTGTGCCGTGTCAGGGGCTCCACCCGCTCGTCGTACGGCGTCGTCGGGTCGTCGGCCTGTTCCTGCGGCACCGAGACCAGCACCTGCTCGGGCTCGACGATCAGATAACCGTCGCTGCCGCGGGTCATGAACCTCTGTTCCAGGAGGATCCGCCGCAGGCGTTCCTCCTCGGCGTTGAGGCTGACCCCCCCTCGATCGGCGAGGTTGAAGAAACGGACCATGTCGGCGGCCCTGTAGTCATGGCCGAACGCGAAGGTCTCGGGGCTGCTCCGGGCGGCCCGGATGTAGCTCGCAAGGTCGGCGTCGTTGAGCACCCGGTCGCGTGGCGCGCCGCGGTCCTCGACCAGCGCGATGACCCGGTTGAGCGCCCGCCCCTGGGCCGTCAGCGAAGGATAGTCGAGGACCAGGATTCCCTCGTTCCCGGTATAGCGAAAGAGCGTGAGCTCCCGCGTCGCGTGGTTGGCGATCCCGGCGAAGTCGGCCCGCATCGCCACCAAACCAACGGGCGCGGCTTCGGAGGGAGGCGGCGGCGCCGGTTCGACCCTCTTGTCGAGCGCGTCCGGCGCGAAAATGGCGTAGGCGACGAGCCCGGCGATGACCAGCGCCGCGGCGGCGGCCGCGCCGGCGAACAGATAGACCATGCGGCCGCTCGGGGATCCAGGCGGCGCGGGTGGTGTGGGCGGTTCGACGCGTCGCCCCCCGCCGCCCATGGGTCGTGCCTCCATCATCGCCTGACGCAAGGCCGATTCGGCTCGCGGAGCGACCGCCGACGCCGGTCCGGCGTCCTCGCCATGCATCGGCACCGTCGGGTCCGAGCTCGAGCCGGCACCCGCTCCACCGGTCCCTTCCCCGTTTTCCGGCGCCACCAGGGTAAAGGTGAACGAGACGGTGCCGAGGCGAAGCTCGTCGCCATGCTCGAGCTTGGCCGATCGCACCCGTTGACCGTTGACGTAGACCCCGTTCGTGCTGCCCAGGTCCTCGACCACCCAAGCACCCGGCTCGGGAACCAGGCGGGCATGCCGGCGCGACAGGCTGACGGCCGCGAGGCTCACCTCGCAGCTCTCGTCCCGCCCGACGACGATCTCCCCGCCGCCGGCGAGGGTGATTTCGAGGCTCTCGGCCGGGCCGTCCTCCGGTAGCGGCCCGACGCGGGTCAGCCTGGCCTCCGGCGCGCCGCCGGGCGTCGGCCCGGACGGCCTCGCCGAGTCGGACCGCGCCTCGCCTCTCCGGTCGTTCATGCCGCCCTCGTCACGGCAAAACGTCCTTGGTTCCGCCCTGCACGAACTCTCGCGTCCGCACCGCGAACCGAGTTATTAGCACGACGAATTGGCCGCGACGAACCCTTTCAATCGACGACGGGGGCACGGCGCCGTCGGGGCCGAGCGCTACCCGGCGGCCGGAAGCCGCTCGAGCGCCGCACTCAGGCGGGCCCGCGTGCGCTCCGCCTCGTCGCGCCGTTCGCGCTGCTCCTCGACGACGTGGGCCGGCGCCCTGGCGATGAACTGGGCGTTGCCGAGCTTGTCCTCGAGCTTGGCGATGTCGGCCAGGCACTTGTCGATCTGACCGGCGAGCCGGGCCCGTTCGGCCGCGAGATCGATGACGCCGGCGAGCGGCAGGACGACGGTCGCTTCGTCGAGCACGAGCTGGGCCGAGCCGCTGGGCACCCCGCCCTCGAGCGTGATTCCGTCGAGCCGCGCCATGCGCGCGACGACGCCCTCGTGGGCGGCCAGCCGGCGGCGGGTCTCGGCGTTGGCGTCGAGGAGCCGCATTGCGATCCGGGCGGAGGGCGGGACATTGGCCTCGGCGCGGACGGCCCGGACCTCGCTGATGAGGCGGATCACCCACTCCATCTCGGCGGCGGCGGCGGCGTCGACGGCCCGCGAGGCGTGGTCGGGCCACGCTTCCAGCATCAGGATCGAACCCGACGGCCCGGCCAGCCGCTCCCACAGCTCTTCGGTGATGAAGGGCATGAAGGGGTGGAGAAGGAGGAGGATCTGCCGCAGCGTCCACGCGGCGCAGGCCCGCGCCTCCTCGCGCGCCAGCTCCGAACCGTCGCTCAGCACCGGCTTGATGAACTCGAGATACCAGTCGCAGAAGGTGCCCCAGGTGAACTGGTAGATGGCCCCGGCGGCCTCGTTGAACTTGAAGGCGTCCAGGGCCCGGCCGACCCGCTCGGAGGTCTTGGCGACCTCGCCGACGATCCAGCGATTGACCGTCTCGCGACAGGAATCGGGATCGAAGTCGGGCTTGGGAAGGCACACGTTCATTTCGCAGAAGCGGGCCGCGTTCCAGAGCTTCGTCGCGAAGTTGCGATAGCCCTCGACCCGGCTCTCCGAAAGCTTGATGTCGCGCCCCTGCGCGGCCATGGCGGCAAGGGTGAACCGCAACGCATCGGCCCCGTACTTGTCGACCAGATCGAGCGGGTCGATGACGTTGCCCTTGCTTTTCGACATCTTCTGGCCGCGCGCGTCGCGGACGAGCGCGTGGATGTAAACGGTGCGGAACGGCGCCTCGCCCATGAAGTGGAGGCCCATCATCATCATCCGGGCGACCCAGAAGAAGATGATGTCGAAGCCGGTGACCAGCACGTCGGTCGGGTAGTAGCGCTTGAGCTCGGGCGTCTCCTCGGGCCAACCCAAGGTCGAGAAGGGCCACAGCGCCGACGAGAACCAGGTGTCGAGCACGTCCGGATCGCGCGCCAGATCGACATTGGTGCCGTAATGGAGCTTGGCCTGCGCCGCCGCCTCGTCCTCGTCCATGGCGACGAACATGCGGCCGTCGGGGGCGTACCAGGCCGGGATCTGATGACCCCACCAGATCTGTCGCGAGACGCACCAGGGCTGGATGTTGCGCATCCACTCGAAGAAGGTCTTCTCCCACTGGCGCGGCACGAAGCGGACCTCGCCGCGCTCGACCGACTCGATGGCGCGCTCGGCCAGCGAGGCGGCGTCCACGTACCATTGGTCGGTGAGCCAGGGCTCGATCGGCACCCCCGACCGATCGCCGTAGGGCACGGTGTGGGTGTGGTCCTCGACCCTGTCCAGCAGCCCCCGGGCCTCGAGGTCCTGGATCACCCGTTCGCGCGCCTCGAAACGGTCGAGCCCTCGATAGGGTTCGGGCGCCATCTCGTTGATGCGGCCGACCTCGTCGAGGACGTTGATCATTTCGAGACCGTGCCGGCGGCCGACCTCGAAATCGTTGAAGTCGTGCGCCGGCGTGATCTTGACGGCGCCCGTTCCCTGCTCGGGATCGGCGTGGATGTCGGCGACGATCGGAAGGCGCCGGCCGACCAGGGGCAGCAGGGCGTGGCGTCCGACCAGATCCTTGTAGCGCTCGTCGTCGGGATGGACGGCGACGCCGCTGTCGCCGAGCATCGTCTCGGGTCGGGTCGTGGCGACGGTGATGAAGGCGTCGTTGCTGCCCTCGATCGGGTAGCGCACGTACCAGAGATGGCCCTTGACCTCGCGCTGCTCGACCTCGAGGTCCGAGATCGCCGTCTGGAGCTTGCAATCCCAGTTGACGAGGCGCTTGTCGCGATAGACCAGGCCGCGCTTGTAGAGATCGACGAACACCTTGCGAACGGCCTGGCTGAGTCCCTCGTCCATGGTGAAGCGCTCGCGCCGCCAGTCGCACGAGGCGCCGAGCCGGCGCAGCTGGCTCGTGATCGCTCCCCCGGATTCGCGCTTCCAGGCCCACACCCGGTCGATGAAGGCGGCGCGGCCGAGATCGTGGCGCGACCGGCCCTCCTGTTCGAGCTGGCGCTCGACCACCATCTGAGTGGCGATCCCCGCATGGTCGGTGCCGGGTTGCCAGAGCACGTCGCGGCCGCGCATGCGCTGATAGCGAACGAGCACGTCCTGAAGCGTGTTGTTCAGCGCATGCCCCATATGCAGGGTGCCGGTGACGTTGGGCGGCGGAATGACGATCGTGTAGGGCTGCGCCTCGGGGCGCCGGCCGCAGGCGAAGGCGTCGTTCTCCTCCCAGCGTGCGTAATGCTTGGTCTCGACCTCTGCCGGTCGATAGATCTTGTCCAGCATCGCTGAACCCGTTCTGTTTTACTGTGACATTGTCGGAGGTGCGGCGCGGTCAGGCGACCGCCCCGGGAGCGACCCCATGCCCGATCACGGCCAGCCCGTCAAGTCCCCACCCCCGTCGTCGGCTCGGCCGGCCAGCTTGATGACCTCGCGTTCGACGATGCGTTGGACGATTCCGGCCAGGTTTTCGTCGAGCCATTCCTTGAGCATCGGGCGGAGGAGCTCCTTGACGACATCTTCCAGGGTCCGTTGCCCCTCGCCCATGGCAAGACCCCGAGCGGCCTGCACGGCGCCGCCGAGATCCGCGAACGAGCTCGTCGCCGCCTGCGCCACCGGCTCGGAGACCAGCCCCGTATCGCCCGCCGGGGCAACCACCGGCGCAGGCGTCGGCTCGGGCTCCGGTTCGGGTTCCGGCGCAGGCTCGTCTTCGGGCTGGAACACGACTTCTTCCGGCTCGGGTTGCGGCTCGGGTTCCGGCGCCGGCTCCTCTTCGGCGAGGTCCTCGGCGGGTTCGCCGTCCTCGACGATCTCCGTGAGCTCGAGCACGTTGCCGTCGTCGATCGGCTCTTCGACCGCCGGCTCCTCGGAGGGGGGCTCCTCGGTCGCCTTGTCCTCGACGGCGGGTTTCTCGGACGTCGGTTCCGTCCCGGTCTTGGCCGCCTCGTCCTTCCCGGCTTCCTCGCCCTCTTCGCCTTCCTCCGAGATGATCCGGCGGATCGACGCGAGGATCTCCTCCATGGTCGGTTCTTGTTGCGGGTCCGGCTGGTTCATCGATCACCCCTACGTCGCCGCTTGGCGCCAACCCTATGACAGCGGACGGACAATTGCCAGTCCCGAGATGACGCCCGATTCCCGCCGTGGTGCCCCGTTGCACCCGCCGCCCGGGACGCCGATCGTGCAGCAAAGTCGTTGATACAGGGTGAACGAGCCGCGCGGGCCTATTCGAGGCCGTTTCCGAGCCCTATCCACTTGCCACGCACCTTGCGATAGTAGCGGGTGGGGTCGTAGGTCTCGACCTCGAGCCCGAGGTCGGCCGCGGTGAGCCGACCGATCGCGGCCTGCAGCGCGAACGCGGCGACATACTCGTCGCGCTCGGCCTGAACCAGCGCGACCCGCGCGTTCAGCAATTCCTGCTCGGCGTCGAGGATGTCGAGCGTCGTCCGCGACCCGACGTCGGCCTCCTGTTTCACCCCGTCCAAGGCGATCTCGCTGGCTCGCACCTGCTCCCGCCGCGACGCGATGCGGGCCCGCGCCGTGGAGAGCTGTTCCCACGCCTTGGCTATGGTCTCGGCCACCGAACGGCGCGCCTTCTCGATCTCGATGCGCCGCTGGTTGGCGGTCTGGCGCGCCTGCCGGACCTGGGAGTAGACGGCTCCCGACTGGTAGAGCGGAACCGTGACGACGGCGCTCACCTTCGTGGTTTCGCTTTCGTTGATCGACGACGACGTTTCCTCGGAGCGGGTGTGGCTGGCGGCCAGGGAGACGGTCGGCAAGAGCCCTCCCGATGCGGCGCGAAGGTCGGCGCGCGACGCCTCCTCGAGAAAACCGGCCACGGCGAGATCGGGGTTCTCCTCGAGGCCTGTCGCCAGCGCTTCCTCCTCGCTGCCGGGAAGCTCCGGCAGGGGCGGCGGCGGATCCAGCGCAACCGGCAAGTGACCGATC
>Ga0256830_1001978_pt1 | contig 13968 bp, 11 predicted proteins | sample 128326metaG_FD_190537 | JGI IMG/M metagenome (GOLD analysis project Ga0256830, IMG submission 190537) | Hydrothermal vent microbial communities from Lau Basin, Pacific Ocean - 128-326 | ecosystem: Environmental > Aquatic > Marine > Hydrothermal vents | place: Pacific Ocean: Lau Basin | collected... | reverse complement strand
TATTTGAAGGACAGGCAATTTATGAAACAATTAAAACTTGAGGATGTAACTAATTACGTAGAAAAGAATATAGGCACATTTCATCAAAAACGATTATTAAGCTTGGATAAGTTGAAGCTCCAAAATGTGCTTAGACGTAAGAACCCTTATCTCTTTAAAGCTAAATATTTATTAACTGCCCAAGATATAGTCAAAGGCTTTGTTGACGCACATATTTCTTCCAGTGAAGAAGGGATATTTGGCGATTGGCTTGAAGGACTGGCTATATTTATCAACAAAAGCGTGTATGGAGGAAGAAAATCAAGTACTGAAGGGATTGATCTAGAATTCGATAAAGACAATATACGATATATAGTCAGCATTAAATCTGGTCCGAATTGGGGAAACAGTAGTCAGATCAAAAGGATGATCACTGATTTTCAAAAAGCAATAAAAACACTGAGAACTAGCAATTCAAAACTGCATGTCATTTCAGTCAATGGCTGTTGTTATGGAAGAGATAATAACCCTGATAAAAAAGGTATTTATTATAAATACTGTGGGCAACGGTTTTGGGAATTTATCTCAGGCAACGAAAATTTATATATTGAAATTATTGAGCCACTTGGTCATAAAGCTAAAGAGAGAAATGAAGAATTTGATCAAGCTTATTCTCAAATATTAAATATATTCACTTTCCAATTCTCGAAAAGTTTTTGTACCTCAGATGGCATGATAAAATGGGAGGAACTCGTTCAGTTCAACTCAAGAAAATAAAATTACTAGCCTCTAAAACCTATCTCTATGAGCCTCAGCCGCCGCAATTTTCTCCAACAAATGAGTGCTGCCAGCCTCGCAGCCATGGCCGCAACGATTCCCACGGCGAGCTTTCTCTCTTCATGTGGATATAGAAGCAGAAGAGATGCTACGGCAGACCATGTAATCTTACTGTGGATGGCAGGCGGCATGGCCCATACAGAGACCTTCGATCCTAAGACTTATGCGCCTTTTGAAAAAGGACTGGAAAGTAATCGAGTGCTTAGTACCTTTCCTTCGGTACCTACCCTTGTAGATGGGCTTAGTTTTTCAGAAGGCTTGGAAAATATCGGCCATCTGATGGATAAAGGGACGATCATTCGCTCCTATCGAGCGGCAGATTTGGGGCATATTCTGCATACGCGGCATCAGTATCATTGGCATACTTGTTATGAGCCACCGCAGTCTGTACAAGCTCCACATATAGGCGCCTGGATCGCCAAAGAACTGGGGCCAGCCAATCCAGTGATTCCACCTTTTATCGATATAGGCCAGCGTTTTACCGTAGGAGAGGGGGAAGAACTCAAGGCTTTCCATTCAGCGGGTTTTCTCGGAAGCGAATACGGCCCTTTTAGCATCCCTGACCCTACAAGTGGCTTAGAAAGTGTCAAACCTCCAAAGGGCATGGATGCTAAGCGTTTTGCCAGAAGAAATCAGTTATATCGAGCGTTGGTTGACAGTAGTCCGATGAGAGATCATGGAAGTGATTATCAAAAAGAATCACTTATGCGAAGCATGGAGCAGGCTTATCGTTTACTCAATTCTCCCGAGGCTGGGGCTTTTGACCTAAGTCTCGAAAGCAAGGAAAGTTATGATATCTATAATACTGGTCGCTTTGGGCTGGGTTGTCTGCTGGCTAAGCGTTTGGTACAGCAAGGGGCTCGTTTCATCAGCGTTACCACAGAGTATGAGCCCTTTCTTGGTTGGGATACACACGAAAATGGCCATACACGCCTAAAAGGGATGAAAGCCTATGTGGATCGTCCCATTGCCCAACTGGTCAAAGATCTCGATCAGAGTGGCCACCTTGATCGGACAATCATTATTCTCGCCAGCGAGTTTAGTCGTGATATGATGATGGAAGGCCGGCCCGGACTCAAGGTCAAGGATCAGGTAAGTGTACCTGATAAGATGCAGGAACTCAAGCATTATGGTATGCATAGACATTTCACAGATGGTTGTTCGATACTGCTTTGGGGAGGAGGAATCAAAAAGGGATATGTACATGGGGCTACGGCTGAAGAACGACCCTGTAAGGCGATTACTGAGCCCGTTCTCATCGACCAAATCCACCAGACGATTTATCACGCACTGGGCATGGATCCGGAAACTAATTATGTGGTAGAAGGCAGGCCCTTTTATAGCACACCGGATGCTAAAGGAAAGGCCTTAACAGAGGTGCTTGGGGGAGGGAGAAATGATGAGATAAATTCTGCATAACTTTATTGGTGTATTTTTTTTCTCCCGCTGATCTCGCAGATTTAGAAGTGTTAAAATAGACACATATACTGAAACTTTCATTTTTTCAGCTTTGCAGAGTAAGGGGCTTTGGCTAAACTGATTCATATTTAGAGGAAAGCTTATATAGACAGTTTCTAAATGTGCATCTTAATTCTATTTGGTGCTTATTATTTTACATTAAATCCAGCTAATGTATTAAATTAGCCGAAAAAAGAACCCAATACAACATGAAAGAAGTAAGAATCCTACCCAAACTCATCAGCAGTATCCTGCTCTTGGCGGGATTTTGGAGTTGCCAACCAAGTACGGACTACAAAAGCAAAGTTGCTCAGGCCGACTTTTTACATCGTTCTATGAAGCAGTTGACCGATGTAATTGTGCATGATATTTTCTCCCCGCCAGTAGCCAGCCGAAATTATGCCTATCCAAGTATTGCTGCTTATGAGGCCTTATTACATGACTTTCCGGCATATCAGAGCCTGGTAGGTCAGCTGCATGAGCTGGATGCACTCCCTCAGCCAGATCCAGAAAAAGAGTATTGCTTTCCGCTTGCAAGTGTGACGGCCTTTTTAACAACAGCAAAACATTTTATTTTCTCTGTAGACAAAATGGAAGCCTTTGAGGCAGATATGTACCAGGAATTTAAAGAGATGGGAGTTCCCAAAGCCGTATATAATCGTTCGATGGAATATGGCAAAACAGTCGCTGAACATATTATCTCCTGGTCGGATGGCGACAATTATAAACAAACACGTACATTTCCCAAATTTACGGTAACAGAAGATGAAGGAAGATGGCAGCCTACCCCTCCGGGATATATGGAAGGAATCGAGCCTCACTGGAATAAGATTCGACCTTTTGTGATTGATTCAGCTACACAATTTGTACCCATTCCGCCTACCCCTTATGACATGGATAAGAACAGCACATTCTATCAGGAATTGATGGAGGTCTATGATGTCGGGCAAAAATTAGATGAGGAACAGGAAGAAATCGCCCAATTTTGGGACTGTAATCCCTATGTATCACACCATCGAGGACATGTGATGTTTGCGACCAAAAAAATCACCCCTGGTGGGCACTGGGTGGGGATTGTGTATATCGCTTGTAAAGAGACCGGAGCAGATATGATGCAAACAGCAGAGGCTTATGCACGTACTTCTATCGCTTTAGCGGATGCATTTATCAGTTGCTGGGATGAGAAATACCGTTCAAGCCTGATTCGTCCTGAGACCTTGATCAATCAGCATATTGATGAAAACTGGAAACCCCTTCTCCAAACGCCTCCATTTCCTGAGTATACGAGTGGGCATAGTGTTATTTCCACCGCTGCGGCTATTACTTTATCAGACATGTTTGGAGAAAATTTTGCCTTTATTGACTCTACAGAACTGGAATACGGGCTTCCCCCGAGAGAGTTTGACTCCTTTCTGGACGCCTCATCAGAAGCTGCCATCAGTCGCCTATATGGAGGGATTCACTATATGCCAGCCATCAACAATGGTGTTGCTCAGGGCCGAGAGGTGGGGGAATATGTAGTAAAAAACTTGAAGACTAGGAAATAGTGAGAGATTTAGACATGTTTCATTTTAGCCTATAGCACTAGGCATTTTCGGCTAATCCACTGGTTCAATCTGAAGCCGACTGCCATTATTGCTCCAACTTGCCTTTACGCGTTTGTTGTTGTCAAAATCTAGGCCATCAAGCCTGAATACGATCATTTTTCCCTTTTTCACCCAGTCAAAACCCGTAACCAAATATCCGTCATAGGTCTGATCTTGGATGATACAGTAGGGATTTTCTCCATTAGCCTGATGAATCGAAAATAGCTCTTTTTTAGCCCATTCCTCTACCCGATAAATCGTAATAGTCTCCTCTAAACAATCTCCACAAGAACCCCAGCCGAATGGATCATGCGGTCTATTTTCTTTAATAATCAACCCTACCTTCCCATCTGGAAAGCTAAAGTGATCATTGTCAATAGCTGCTGAGATTTCGTCTAATGTAAGGGTACGCTGTACACTTAAGACCTGATTTTGAACCAATAAGTATTCGCGCTGATACGCTAATTCATTGACAGGATTAACAACTACCTTTAAACTTTCTAAAACAAAATCGCTTTGGTTTATCCGCTGGTAATCTATATTTTGGTTAAAGTATTTGATTTCAGTAAGTTTGCTGCTGGTTTTCTGTTCCTGATAAACCAAGACATCTGTATCTACGCTTGTGGGAATCCAACCAATATCAGCATACATATAAATCGGGTAGAACTGTGTTTTTTCAAACACCTCAACGGGAATCTCATCTGAGGGAGTGGTGCGCAAAGGAGTAGAAAAGTAGACTTGGTTAAATGTATGTACTTTGGCAGCTTCACGCTTAGAGGAAGTTGTTAATTGTGGATATACACGCTCTCCTTGTCTATCAGAGCCGGATATTTCTACCATAAATCGCAGTTGGTCCATATAGGGCAATTGTACGAAGCCCAAAGCCTGTGGAGCGATCTGGGCATTGATGATGTAACCATCATCCATAAAATCTACGGTATAGGTAATTCCATTCTGCAAATCTCCCATCTGAATATTCAGCATCTCTTCAAGCGGCTGATGGTATTCGCTATTATAGAGGACAGCGGGGCGTTTGTCGGTAAATAATCCATAATGGACGATTCCGTAATGAACTTCACTTTTTTTGAGTCTTTCTGGACTGGGAACGCTCAGAAGTTCACGTTGAATTTGCCTACTAGATGGGTAGTCAAAGTCTGCCAAAAAAGGTGCTAACTCAAGATGGTTGCTATGTTCGGCGTATGTACTAAAAAGTCTGGGACCTAAGCGATCTTGGGTATTTCGTGATTCTTCAGCCTGAATATATTGGGGGTGTAATTGATATTCGAAATCTTCTGGATAAGCAGACTGAGGTAAAGCTAGCCACAGTTCGACCTGATCTGTAAAACGATTGCGACCCTGAATTTGAATACGAGGATCTTTAACTTCGACTACCAAGGAAATATAGTCTCCATCGCAGTAAAGACTTACATTGGCATCTAGTGGAGGTTCTGTAGATCTTGCCCTAGACTCTAGTCTATAGAGGCTGGGCATGTAGAAATCAGGCTCTTGAGCAAGTAACAGGAACGGAGGCATTAATGCCAACATTAATAGTGTCTTCAAGGAAGCCATACAAGAATCTAACGTATCATTTGGCAAATAATTTTTTATCAATCAAAAAATCACATCAAGATAAAAAGTTTGCTATTTAAGTTTTGATAGATCAACAATTATACCACTAGTCTTATTTTTACTCAGCCTACGTCTATATATTTCAGCCTCATTACGAGATTCAAAGGGGCCTAGGATCAACCGAAACACTGTTTTCCCTCTATTATTCATGACATGAATCATCGTTTTGCGCTCTTTTTTTCGCTGCAATTCACTCACTGCTTCTATGGCATTCTGGAACTTGGCATAGGCGGCTAGCTGTATGCCAAAGCCCTCTTTATGTGCGCGAAAAGCATCCATGTGAAAAAGTCCCATTCCTCGCTCAGAGGCTGTAGTTGGAGAGGGAGGAATACGTGTATCTTCACTCATTTCTTCCAGTTTTAAAGGTGCTTCTGTAAAACTACCTTTTTTCAATATCTGTAGCTTTACCATCGCTGTACCTTCCTGAATAAGGTCAAGCTCCCGAGCCGCAGCCCGGGAAAGGTCAATAATCCTTCCCTTGACAAAAGGGCCTCGATCATTTATTCGCACCACAACGGTTTTGTTGTTATCCACTCTAGTTACTTTAATGGTTGTGCCAAAAGGAAGCGTCCGATGAGCAGCCGTATATCCATTTTTGTTATATGCTTCGCCACTAGCTGTTTTTTTCCCATGAAACCTGTCTGCGTAAAAAGAGGCATAGCCTGACTCATGTTGTTGAGCATAGGTGTTGCCAAAGCTTATTAATAACAAACACAAACACTGCCATCTGTATATGCGACCCATATAAATGTATTTAATCGTACTATCCCTATGTAAATATAAAGCAACAAAAGCTAAATAAATTGTCAACTGTTTGGCTCAAAAACAAATTTTATGCCTACTATTGCCCTAATGAAAGTAATAATCTATACAGATGGCTCTTCTCTTGGTAATCCTGGCCCTGGAGGCTATGGTGCAGTTCTCCAATATGGATCCCATCGCAAAGAGCTATCTGCTGGCTATCGTTTAACAACGAATAATCGCATGGAGTTATTAGCAGTTATCAAAGCCCTAGAGGTTTTGAAAAAAGACGGCCTAGAAATCGAAATTTTCACCGACTCTCAATATGTACAACGAGCTGTAAGCGAAAAATGGATATTTGGCTGGGAAAAGAAAAATTTTAAAGACAAAAAAAATGCAGATCTATGGCGAAGGTTCTTGCCCTTTTATCGAAAGCATCGTATAAAATTCAGGTGGGTGAAGGGCCATGCTGGTATAGCTGGCAACGAGCGCTGCGACCAACTCGCCAATACTGCGGCTAGAGGAATGGATCTACAGATTGACCAGGAATATGAAGCCTCAAGGGATGAAGGGGTTGTTTAGCCACTGAGACACGGAGGAGGGAGAGGGATGAGTTATTTGCCTTCTCACAGCAAAGTGATCTGACATTGTCTATACGGGTGCAGGAGGCTTTCAGCTATATTTCCTTGAATTGATACGATGCCTGCATATTTCACCCGTCTATACCCATAGAGGTCTTAATCCCGTATATCTTTTAATACACGTAGAAGAAAAGCCCATGTACCCTAAAGCCCAACTGGAAAGTATGTCTCCCAACGAACTTGAAGAGCTCGCTAAGCGCGCAGGCTTGGCTCGTGTTTCTTCGCTTACTAAAGAGGAATTAATTGAGCAACTTCTGGCTGTGAGGGAAGAAAACTCGGAATTTATTTCTGATGAAACGGAGGACTCCGCTTTTATCTCTGATGATGAGGAGGCCTCAGGCTTTCTTACACAAGAAGAGCAATCTGCCTTTATTTCCGAAGAGGGTTCTGCTTTCATTAGCGAAAGTGAGGGTTCAGGCTTTATCAGCAGCAATGAGGCTTCTGGATTTATGACAGATGATCCTCCCACAGGCAAATCAAAAAAACACCAACTGGGTCCAGGCGATTCAGTCAAGCTGAACGATAAGGAATATCTCATACAGGAAATTATCTCTCAGTCTTCGGGTGAGGCGGTGATCTACAAAATTCAGGCTCAGGATGCTACTACTTTGGCCTTAAAACTATATCATGAAGCCAGAAATATAAAACGAGAGCCTAATGGTGAAGCACTGGAACGAATTCGTGAAATCACACACAAAGATATTCTAAAGCTCCACGACTTTGGGACCAAAGACCAAAAGTATCTGGGCAAATATTGTTTTGAGATCAGCACCTTCGCTAAAGGAGGGGATTTATTATCTGTAGCAGATTTTCGAGCCACTTATACCTATCCCTTTATTCTTCAGGAAGTTGTGCCTCAAATTTTTCATGGGATTAAGCTTCTTCATGAACAAAAAATCTATCATTGTGACCTTAAACCACAGAATGTGTTTTTTTTGGATGAGGCTCAAAAAGATTTGGTGATAGGCGACTATGGTTCTGCAAAGACATTTGCCGCCGGCTCTAATCTAGAGCATAAACGGTATTCGGAGGTCATAGGTACCAAAACATATCTCGCTCCTGAGCAGGCCAATGGCATTATTTCAGAAAAGAATGACTATTATGCTTTTGGCATGATTCTGCTTCATTTGCTCTATCCTGAAGCAATTGCACAGGCAGATAATCCTCAACGTATTGATAGAGAAAAGCTGCATAAAATCAAGGAGCATCAATATGAACAAGTGCGGATTTACGGCTTTTTGCCTGAATATAGAAGGCTCAACCAACTCATAGAGGGCTTGACGCTCTACAATCACAAATATCGCTGGGGAAGGCAAGAGGTAGAAGGTTGGTTAAGGGGGGAACATGTCTCTGTAAGCTATCATGCGCAATCAGTCATCAAACCCATAAAGCTGGGTTGGACGACCATTCGGATGCCCGATGATCTCATACAGGCGGTAGAGCAACACTCTCCTAAGCAGTGGTATTCGGATCTGATTCAAGACGAAATCAATTTTCGAGATTTATTGATCTGGCTCAATAATCTTCAGGATGCTCAACAGCGAAAGGCTTTTCAGAAGATGGTGCTTTACTATCAGGACGAAAAAGCCTCTGGCGTAAAACGAGAAGAACGTATCCCTTATCTTAAAGAGGCGATCATTCGTTTTTTTGATCCATACCGTCTCCTCAAGTTGGGAGCCGATGAGTTTGATTTTATTGGTTGTGAAAATATATACACGGAGATAGGCCGTTTTTTTGATACGCTTGATCAATTTTGGAAAAAAACAGAGCTGAATAGAATTCGATTTAGCTTGTTTAAGTTTGAATTTGCTTTGCGACAGGCTCAAAGCTTGGCCATAGCCGAAAAGCAGACTGCTATTGAGGGAGCCTTGACTGTATTGGCCAAAAGAATCAAACTAGCTCCATTTTCTGACTTTGGAGACTATCAGACTGTTCTTCAAAAACACTTTGTTCCAGATAAGAGAAAAGAGGCCATATTTCATAAAAGTATTTTACATCTACTCTATCTTTTTACTCCCCAAAGAGGTTTTCGCGACATGGAAAATAATGCTTTTAAGAGCTTAGAGGAGGTGGGCTTATTTTATGCGCGTAATCAGGCACTTTTTGGTCATAAAACTCTACAACTAGAAAAAGCTTTTTTCTTAAATAGTATCAATCAATACGCCCTTCACCAACTGGGGTATGAAAATTTCCTTTTTCAGGTATTTAGCGCTGAGGTCAGCACTCATTTTGATTTGACCGATGTAAAGTTAGCCTCAGATCGCTCACTGGTGTTTAAATATAAATACTATAAGGCATTGGCTGATTTTTTTGAGTCTAAAGAAATTGATAATCAGTTAATTAGAACTCAGACGGGCAATGATACCTACACGGTTAAAAAGGGCATATTCCAGGGAAGCAATAGCATTTTTAATGAATTTCTCACAGGGGTAAAACGCCAACATAGTATTCCGGATGAGGTGCTGGACCAAACGCAAACAAACCAACTCAAAAAGGAGGTCAAAAGAGCCTTATGGCGCAATGGCTTTTTGCTATATACAGGAGAATGGCTGGCGGCTATCTTCTTACTGATCCCATTTATAGGAGGGGCAGGGCTTGCTTTGATCAAAAATGCCGAAGGAGTATCTCTCGGACAACAACTGTATAGCTCTTTTAGCTTAAATCATTATGTGACTGATCCTGAGACCAATTTTAATACTGTAGAAGGTTTTTATTTCATTTTCGCTTTTTTCTTTATCACTTATCTATTTGCGCTCATTCCCCGCTTGTGGTGCGGGTCCAAATTGAACCTTTTTGGGAAAGCGGACGCCAAAGCCTTTGATTTATTGACTTTGCCTACAACAGCTGTGGCAGGTACATTTTTGCTGATGCTCTTTTTTCCCGTCATTTTTTCTTTTTCCAACTGGCTTTTAGAACCGCTAGGCTGGGTGTTGCTCTTGATTATTGGAGGGGCACTTAGCTTCGCAACTGGGGAAAAAAGAGCTCGTGTATTAGGCTTGATGGTCATTTTGGCTACAATCTTGAGGATTGTGTATATGGTCCAACAAGGAATAAATGTAGAGGTATTTCCCTGGCAGTTCAATAGCCGTCTGAATCGCGGGTTGATTGATGTGGTGCTCTATACATTGATGATGTCTGTTGCCCTTATGCCTGCGATTATCTACCAATTATTTAAAGCGCATAGTACCTTTTATTTCGGCATAAAAGCTTTGATTCTGGCATTGGTTTTTGGCCTGACAATGGTACTGAATACGGGCGTGGGCAATATAGGAGCTCAGAACTGGGTGATGACGGTTCCAGGTTATACCCCCTCCTCTACATTTACAGAGCATGAGGGTCTGGAAGAGGGGACATATATCGCAAGACTCAAAGCCAATATTCACATTGCCAATGTACGCAATGGCCGTAGCAGGAGATCAACGATTGTTACGAGACTCAATAAAGGAGAGACTTTCACCGTAACTAAAGATCCTCAAAATAGCTGGTGGTTAGTGAAAACTCAAGACGGTGCCATCGGATATATATACAGGGAATTGGTAGAGCTTGTGAATGAACAATAGGGCTTTGGCCTTTATTGTTTTGCCTTGCTAAAATTGGTTATTGGGAAAAATTTAATCAACCCACTCTCCATTCCCCCAATTATTCCATCTATAAAATGATTTACTGGTACAAAATTTGATGTTATCTATATTTTTTGGGCTAATAGATATACATGGCATTGATTACGAGCAAAAGCAACCAACCGAAATTAAAACAAGCAGCTGAAAACTTAAAAGCTGTTGCTCATCCAGCACGCCTAGCCATGATTTACCTCCTGAAAGAAGGAGAAAAAAACGTCACTGAAATTCATCGATCATTAGGACTTGAACAAGCTGTCGCTTCCCAGCATTTGAGTATTTTGAAAGATAAGGGAGTATGCGCTTCTCGCCGTAAGGGAAAACATGCATACTATTCTTTAAAAGACCATGCTTTAGTAGAAGCTGTAGGTATGGTGGTGAGTGAGTTGTAGGGAATGGGGGAATTTTTATTCTAAGTCATAATCGTATACATTTTTGATCAATGAAACTGATTGGTCGAAAAAATTACGAATATCTCCTTTCGTCAATTGCTCTTTAACCTCAGTAATCTTGCTAATGTTAAAGTGGTAGTTGAGTAAAAACACAAATTTTGTACCTTCTGTTGATATTTCAAAGTTTAATACACATGCGTCCTGCTGAAAAACTCTTTTAATTACAAGTGGTTTCTATTTCATGACTTACCGCTAGAAGTGCATTGCTATCATTAAGTTGGAATAAGGATTTTAGATTGCCAGGATTCTCTTCAACAAATCCAAGGTTTATACCAAAACCCACAACGGGCGTATGCGGCAATTTGGGCTGCACCCACAACCAAACACATCAAGATATTGACGGTTTACGTATTTTGTTCCAAATAAGTCTGGCCTTGGCCCACGCTTTGCAAATAGGTAAGCATATCAGGACGGTAATCTGGAATTACAAGAGCAAGGGCCAGGGTAGATTCACGCAAAGCGTTTGAGTCCCCTGGTTTTTTTAGATTTACTAAATTTTTAAAATTTAGTAAATCTCTCCGCCAGAGGTTATACCTGAGATTTGTCGCTTCCCCCTGTTTTAAAGCCTATAGGCGCATGGTGAGGAAACATCTTCTGAAGCTTTTCATCGTAATAATCAGCACTATTGCCTACTCTCGTAATTAAGTTTACGGCTTCCTGTACATCCATGCCTGCCACCTCTCGAATCCCCCGGATAAAAATGAACTCTCCATAAATGCTAAAAGCTACACCAGCCATGCCATGATTCATTTTGAGTAGCTCTGTAATCAGCTTCTCTAAGTTTGACTTAGGCGTTTTCATAATGGGCGCCATGGCTGAGAAAAAAAGTGGCCCATCTTTCTTAAATTGAAATAAATCTAAGACAATCTGAGCTGTACCTCTACGAAGACTCCACTGACCGGGCTTTGGCCCACGTGTTGTCTCTGGGTCAAGACCGATTTTAGCTATGCTTTCATCGATCAATCTGCGATAATATTCGAAATTCTCCATGCTCAAAGATAATGAATTATGAATTAGGAATTAGGAATGCTTAGTACGGACTGGATGCGCAAGTAGTCCGTAGCCATGGAGTTTCCCAACTTCATGGCTACATTTCGCTCGTCTCCTGACGCTTTGGGATATTTGGGCATCGCCTAACATGCCTATTTTTGCTAAAAATGATTTCCGCCTAAATTTCCAGAGAGCCTTAATTTTCCATTGACCAAGCACTCATTTGCTGAAGCAGATCTGCCTTCAGCTTACGAAGCTCTTCTGTATTTTCCTGACGATTGTAATAGGCCAGTAATAAATAAGCGTGATGCATAAAGGTTTCTTGCGTGGTATGTATGCCTTGCACAGCATTATAAATCTGATCTTTGGGCAAATTGAAAAAGGCACCACCTGTGGTATGTATCACGCGGTTTTTCTCCAATTCAAAAACTTTAGCATCAGCGGTAATATTATTTTCCCGTGTGCTAGCTCCATAGACATGCAGGGATACATAAGGTTTGGTTGTAGGATTGCCCATTTGATGAATAAGGGCATTATTGACCTTAATGGCATCTCTTGGTTGAAGAATTTCTTTTTTGCTTAACTGAAAAGTATCATCCTTTATGCAAAAGAGGTTGTTTTGAGCAACGCCAAATACCTGCACTACTCCCCACTCCGTATAACCGTGATTGTGTATTGCCGAATAGTCTCCGGGTCTCCATGACATAGCCATCACCTCAAAACCACCCCCCTCGTAGATGAGTACACGGCCATAACAATCTTCTACAGGATGATTAAATGTTTCATATTCCATGAGGTCGTCTACTTCCACCTCTGCTTCCAATACGAGTTCTTTGGCTTTGGCTGGTTTGATGTTGGAATTTTTCGATAAAATGTTGACAAGTCGTTCTAATGTTTTAGGTAGAGTTTTTGATTCTGTATGCATGTTGCTTTTTTATATAAAATTATTCGTAAATAAATATTCGTTCATATAGGGATAGCGTTTAGTCGAATTATTTGAACACATATTGCATAATAACAATATCCATCCATTTGCCATTGACCACCCCTATTTGCTTTTGTACCCCTACAATTTCATATCCTAGCCGTCTATTGTATTCAATACTGCCCTTATTGATCGCAAATATTTTTGCCACTAAATGATGATAGCCCAAGGCTTTACAATGTTTAAGTATTTCTTTTTTCATATAGCTTCCATAGCCTTTTCTCCTTTCCTCTCCTTTTAAGTAAATCGCTGTTTCGCAGGCAAATCTATAGCCTTCTCGATTACTATATCGCTTAATAATTCCCCAGCCTATGGTCTGCCCCTCTCTTTTTAAGACAAAGAGTCGCTCGCGATCATTAAACTGCTCTATCCATCTTTGAATGTCAGCAGCTTTTTTTAATACCTGATCCATCGTTGACTTTCGAGCTAAAATATGCTCATTATAGATCTCTGCGATTGCTTCATAATCGGCGACCTCAGCTAATAAAAATTGGAGTTGCTCTTTATGCATGCCTATGACCTCTCAATATTTTTCCGCTTTTGCTATCATTCATTTTTCCTGATTCAATGACTTGCTGTCCATTCACCCAAAGATGATGAACGCCGTCAGAAATGCGTTTAGGGTCTAAATAGGTAGCATTTGCTCGAATCTTATTTGCCCTAAAAGCTACCAAATCGGCATAGAAACCTTGCTGTATTTGTCCCCTACCCTTCAGTTTGAAAAACTGGGCGGGGAGGAAAGTGATTTTGTGAATGGCTTCTTCAAGGCTTAGTAGTTTTTTTTCAAATACATAATCCTGAAGGTACTGAGTAAATGCACCATAAGAACGCGGATGGGGTTTGCCAATGACCTGTGGAGAATTGATGGGATAACTCCATGAGTCCGTGCATATCATGGCTAGTTTCCAACTGATGGCTGTATCCATGTCCTGCTCACTGATGCAGTGATAGACAATCCACATCTCTGTGCTTTGGGTCAGAATCTCTGCGATGGTTTCTGCTTCTGTTTGTTGTTGCTCACGGGCAATGGCAGCGACACTTTTTCCACAAAAT
>Ga0256830_1001977_pt1 | contig 13971 bp, 11 predicted proteins | sample 128326metaG_FD_190537 | JGI IMG/M metagenome (GOLD analysis project Ga0256830, IMG submission 190537) | Hydrothermal vent microbial communities from Lau Basin, Pacific Ocean - 128-326 | ecosystem: Environmental > Aquatic > Marine > Hydrothermal vents | place: Pacific Ocean: Lau Basin | collected... | reverse complement strand
CACCACCCCCAATCCCGCACCGGAAAGGCCCGTAACGGCAGGGCGGTGGTTCATCTCGAGAGTCTCGATTCCCGCGATACCCGGAAGCACGATCTTACCGCCGCCTCCGAACCCCGCGTAGGGATGAGGAAGAACCGATCCGACGGCAAGCTTGACGTCGGCCTCTACGAAGAGCGAGTTCACGCGAATGGGAATTCCACCGGGCGATTCGCCGAGATCGGTGAGATTCTCGTAAGGGTGATGATTGACGACATCGCACGATTCCATCACTCGCCGGCCGACTTTGTGCATCAACTCGTCATGACGCATCGGTCCGTGACCGCCAAGCGCCATGATCACGGTCACTCGCTCCGACGGGATACCCCCGGCCGCGAGTCGATCGAGTATCGCTTCGAGAATCGGGCCGGCAATGACGGGCCGCGTGATGTCTTCGACTGCGATGGCAGCGGTGACCTTGCCGCGCGCGAGTTCGGTGATCGCCGGGGCGCCAATCGGATCGTCGAGCGCGGCGTCGAGATCCGCACCGCGCGGGCCGTCGCCGATCGCCGCGACATCGACCCGCCAACCTTCGGGTAGGTCGAAAGCGCGTTCTTCGTCGTGATCCCAGGCTCCCCAAGGGATGCGGATCTTCACCGACGTGCCGATACTCACACCCGCCCCCCGGGAATCAAACGCGGAACCGGTTGATCGGTTTCGCCGTTGGCTTCTCTGCCGGTCAGTTCAGCAAAAGTTTCCAAGAGCTTCCACGCCAGATCACTTCGCTGATACTTTTCGAGCACGTGGAGGCGCCCCCTCGAACCCATGGCGTCCCGCTCTTCCCGGCTCATCGCCGCGAGGCGCCGGATCGCTTCTGCCAATTCTTCGGCGTTCTCCGGCTTGGTGACCAGTCCGCAGCGCGCCTCGTTGACCAGATCCGCCATTTCGCTATCGGTGGAAGCGAGCACGGGACGCCCGGCAGCGAGGTAGTCGAAGATCTTGTTCGCCAGCACCATCTTCTGAAATCCGTTGTCCCAAGTCGTGACGATGCTTGCCGAGCCTTCCCGCAACCTTAGGAAAGCCTCGTGCTTTGCCACGGAGCCGTGAAAGACGACACGGTCGAGACCTTCCGCCTTTGCGCGCGCAGCGAGCTTCTCCCGCTCGTCTCCGTCTCCGTAGAAGGCGAATTCGATATGCGTTTCATCAGCTAGCCGTCGTGCCGCATCGAGAATCGTGCCGAGACAGTTCGCCCGACCGTGCGCCCCGACGTAGACGACACGGAAAACGCCGTCCGGCGGCGAAGACACCTCTTTCTCGCCAGCTTGCACCATCCAATCGTCCACCCCATTCGGAACGAAGAGGACTTTCTCGGGATCGACCTTGTGCGCGATGACGCCCCGGGCGATCCCGCGTGTCAGCGCCACGACGCGCTTCGCCCGGCGATAGAGCACTGCCGAAAGGCGCGTTGCCAAACGAACAGGCAGCGATTTTCGTCGCAGAACCCCCAATGCCACGGCGGATTCGGGCCAAAGATCCCGCACCTCGAAAACGAAAGGAACCCGGCGAATACGTGACAGCAGAAAGCCGGGAATACCAACGGTCAGCGGCGTCGACGACGCGTAGATCAGGTCCGCCTTTCCTGCGCGCACGATCCCGGCCAATGCGGCGCAAAATGCAAAGGAAAGAAAATTCAACAAGCGCTTCTTGAATGAACCGCGAATTCCTGCGTAAGACCACACTCGCAATACGCGGATGCCGTCGATCTTCTCGCTCACCGCTAGGCGACCACGGTACTTTTCGTCGACACTGAGCGTCTTGTGATTGACCGCGCCGGTCAAGACCGTGACCTCATGCCCCGCCTTCGCCCACGCCCGAGCAAACTGGTAGGGCCGCGAGCCGCCGGGCTCATGGGGAAGGTTGAAATACTGGACTACATAGAGGATTCGCACAGCCGCCTCTCACCCGATGCGGTCATCCGCCTGCACCTTCGCGCATGCACCGGATCCGATCTTCGCACGCCCGGCGGCGCCGAAGTGACTCAGGTGCGCTTGCTCCGTACGAAAGCCTCGATACGCGCGAGCGTATCGAGATTCTCCGGCGTCAATTCCGAATCGGCGATCTTGATCTCATAGCGCTCTTCCAGGAAAGCTACGAGTTCCAGTACCCCCGTGGAATCTATCACGCCGTTCTCGATGAACGAGGCATCAGAGTCTAGAGCATCACCATCATAGAAGAAATTCTCTCGAATGAAGCTTTCTACGTCCGATTGAACCGTCGCTGTAGGCACGTTTCATCTCCCTTTTGCTGCGAATGCTTTCGATCCTCGGTTTTCCGGGGGCTTCGGTGAATCGCCCGGCACGCCCTGCACCGGAAACTCGGCCAAGTCCACCTCGGCGCTCGAGCCCCATGCCCGGCCGGCCCATTCGTTTGCGAGAATTTGGCAAGACAGGATACCCACGAATGCCATGTTCTCTCTTTCCCCGAGTCGGCGCGAAGCCAAAGCCCTATCGCGCAGCTTCCCTACACGAGCCGGATCGAAGAGGCCGGTCGCCTCTAAAGATGTGTCCCCGAGGTAGGTCTGCGCCACTTCTAGACCGATTCCCTGGGCGAAAGTCCGAATATTCGGGGCCGTGTAGGGGCGTTTCGGCCGGCGCAGCACGGATTCAGGCAGCAGGTCGGCGAGCGCGCGCCGCAGAATCCACTTCTCGGATAGGCCGAAGAGCTTGAGCGCCGGATCGAGCCGCGTCCCCCACTCGACGATGCGATGATCCAAGAAGGGATAGCGCCCCTCGACTCCGTGACCGAGACTCATGCGATCGCCCTGAGAGGCCAGCAGGTATCCGGGCAAGAAGTGTTTCGTCTCAATATATTCGGCTCGGGCAAGGGGCCCGCGCTTGTCGAGAGCGGCAGCCCAAGGCCCGAGCAGCGCTTCGGACGGATCTTCGCCGTCGATCTCTCGACGCCAAGACGGAGAATAAAACGCCCTTCCATAGAGTCCGTTTTTCCATGTCGGGCGATGAGAAAAACCCGGATCCTCGGGATCGTCGATGCCTTCGCGGTAAAACGCCTCGAAAAACGCGGCGGCACGCGATCCCGAACCGGGAGCAAAAGGGTAGAGCTTGCGCAACAAGGCCGGGCGCATCGTGGAATCGGGGCGACGGGCCCACCATGCCCGAATCTTCGTCTCCTTGAAGATGTCGTAGCCCCCGAGAATCTCGTCCGCCCCCTCTCCCGTGAGCACGACCTTCATTCCGTGATCCCGCACCATGCCCGAAAGCAGGAAAAGCGGTACCGGCGCCGTGCGCAAGATCGGTCGCTCGGCCCTGATCACGGCATCCGAAAAGGCCTCGGCGATGGAATCGTAGGTGATCTCGAGTACGTGGTGACGCGTTCCCAAGTGCCGTGCTGCATCCTCTTGCTCGGGCCGCTCGTCGTAGTCTCGATCGGCAAACGCGATCGAAAAGGTCTCGAGTTCGGTCTCGGTGACCTGACGGACCAAGGCGACGGCTGCGGTCGAATCCAGCCCACCCGAAAGGTAGGCTCCGACCGGCACGTCCGCCCGCAGACGCAGCTTGACCGAGTCTTCGAGCAATGCGCGCAATTCTTCCGCCGCTCGATCGACGTCGCCAAGCCATGCCCCATCCTCCGGAGGATCCGGGAGGTCCCAGTAGCGGTGCGTGCGAGGAGAAGAAGCACCCTCGGCGACGAGCAGGTAGCCGGGGGGAAGCTCGCTGACGCCTCGAAGAATGGTTCGCGGCGCAGCCGTCGTCCAGGTGACGAAGACCTGGTCCAGCCCCGCGAGATCGAAGTCCTGAGAGGCTCCGCCTGCAAGCAGAGCGCAGAGTTCGGACGCAAAGAGCAGGCGCGATCCAACCTCCGCCCAATAGAGCGGCCGAATGCCCAAACGGTCGCGGGCGAGCAGCAGCCGGTCGCGCTTTTCGTCCCAGATCCCCAACGCGAAGTTCCCGTTCAAGCGCGCAACGAAACCGTCGCCCCACTCCTCATAGCCGTGAATCAGGACCTCGGAATCGGATTGGGTGCGAAAGCGATGACCCGCCTGCTCGAGTTCTTCTCGCAGCTCGAGATAGTTGTAGACCTCGCCATTGTAGGTCAGCCAGATATCACCCGTCTCGTTCGTCATCGGCTGCGTGCCGCCCTCGAGATCGATGATCGAGAGTCGAGCGTGCGCCAAACCGATCGGCCCTTTCGTATAGAGACCGAAACCATCCGGGCCGCGGTGACCTAGGGTCCGAATCATCCGAGCGAGTTCTTCGGGTTCGGGCCGGGCCCTATTCTGTTTGTCGAAGATTCCCGCGATTCCGCACATGATCTGCGATCCGCGCTATTCCTGGTTATCCAAGAGTTGATTCTCGGGAACGTCGCGTATCGGCTTCGCCGGCACACCCATCGAGATGCGTCGTGCCGGCGCGTCCCGCGTCACGATCGACCCAGCGGCAATCAAGGCGTCTTCCCCGATCGTCACGCCCGGCAAACAGGTGACGTTTGCCCCCACACGGGCGCCACGCTCGAGAGTGATGCCCTTGTGGTACTTGAAGCGCTCCTTGGTTCGCCCCAGAAAATTGTCGTTGGTAAAGGTCACCTCCGGCGCCACGAAACAGCCGTCTCCGATGGTCGAAAGCGCCGTGATATAGGCTTCCGTCTCGATCTTGCATCGCCGGCCGATGGCAACCTTATTTTCGACGCTCACGCCGCGACCGATGATCGTCATCTCTCCGATTTCGACGTCTTCGCGAATCGTAGCTTGATCGGCGAGCATCACCTTCTCGTGAATCTCGGCTCCGCGATAGATGATCACGCCGGCACCGATCAAACACTCGTTCGCGATCTTCAGCGGCGGCAGTTCTCGCAGCTTGGTGACCGCGGAAGCCGCCGCTTTCATCGGGAGTTTTCCGATCACCGAATGGTCGTCGATGCGAACATCATCGCCGATTTCGGTGCCGGGATGAATCACGACATGATGGCCGATTCGGCATCGACTGCCGATTCGCACACCCTCGGAGACCAGCGTGCCGTATCCGAGGGATGTCTTTGGGCCCACTTCGGCATCGGGATGCACGGCAGCCTCGGGATGCCAAGTCCGAACCTTCGACTCGGTGCTCATGTCGTCACCTCCGCCTCGATCCCGCTTTCCTTCGTGCCCCCGGTACCGATCGGAACCGGAAGACCGCCCGACTCGAGCGATCGTTGTGCGGCATCGAGAAGACGTACGACGTCGACACCGTTTTGACCGTCGCTAATCGGCGTTTTCCCTTCTACGATGCACTCGATGAAGTGGTTCGCCTCGGTGCGCAGAGGTTCTTTCATCGCGATCTTGGGAATCAGAATATCGCCCGAGCGCACCGCCAAGGACTCGGAGTAACCGACCGCATCGGCGCTGCGCTCCGCCCCCTTGTCGTAGATACGCACTTTTTCTTGCGCAGCCATATCGTCGAATACCGCCATCTTTTCGTCACCGACCAAGGTGATCTGCCTGACCTTGTGCGGATCAAGCCAAGACAGGTGGATATTGGCCATGCGTCCGTCGCGATAGCGCAAATTGACGAAGACGACGTCTTGCACCCCATCTTGCACATAGGCCGCGCCGCGCGCCGAAACATCGGCGATTTCACCGGGCATGAGATAGCGGACGATCGAGATATCGTGCGGCCCGAGCGACCACAGCGCGTTCTCGTCCGGCCGAATCACGCCAAGATTGAGTCTCTCGCAGTACATGTAGAGCGTCTTGCCGAGTTCCCCGGAATCGATGCACTGTTTGAGAAAGTGAACGGCGGAATGGTAGAGCAGCAAGTGTCCTACCATCAACACCCGCCCTGCTCTTTTCGCTTCCTGCTGGATCGCTTCCGCGTCTTCGATCGAGATCGCTAGAGGCTTTTCGACGAAAACATGCTTTCCGGCACGAAGCGCCGCGCACGCCAGATCTGCGTGGGTGGGCGAAGGCGTGGCAACGACGATCGCATCGACCTCCGAAGAGCTGATCAGATCGCCGGCATCGCCGAAGGCCGTGACCGTCGGATACTGCTTCTCGACGGCCGATCGAATCTCGGGGCGACCATCCGCAATGGCCGTGAGCACGACGTTGTCGAGCCCGGAAAAAGTGCGCACGTGGTTCTTTCCCCAATTGCCCGCACCGATGATCCCTACTCGAATCATCCTCGGTCCTCCATGGACGGCGTTCGTGGTCGTTCGGATCGGTGGAATCCCCGAGTACTCGGTCGGAACGAGCCGTCAGGCCCGCACCGCACCGAGGCGACTCGGGATATCCATTGGATGGTACAACGAAAGCGTCCCGAGAGATGAACTCGAGCCGCCCTCGCGCGCGCTCACGCCTGGACCCGGTTCCGCTCCAACCAAGCCAGAAGCTCGGATTTCTTGTAACGGAGGGACGACGTGCGCCCCGAACCCACACGGTACGCGGGGAGTTGCTTGGACTTGGTGAGTTCCCACAGTTTGGTACGTCCGATTTTGAGGAACTCCTGCGCCTCCCGGCTGGTGAGGATCTCGTCTTCGCGGTTTTGAATCTCGGAGGCCATAGTTTTTTCTCCTGTTGGCCGATTCCGTCCCTTACGGAATCGGGTTGCCTGGTTGTACACCCCTGAACTCGAGGTTCGTGCTATAACCAAGCCCATCTCGAGCGGAGGCATCCACCCGTTGATAAGCCCGGCTGCAGCCCGGTTGATCGGATTGCTCAACCTCGATCATCCCTGGCCGAGTCAACTCTCTGATGAGAGCTGGTCTGCCGTTGTGCGTCTCGCCGACGCCTTGGGCGTCAGCTCCCTTCTTGCTCATGAAGCCCTCGCGCGCGGCAAGAGCTTGAGCCCGACCATCAAAACATGGTGCAACCAACGCTTGCGCGTCGAAGCGCGGCACCACGGTTTCTTCTTCATCGAAGCCGAGCGCATCACGTCGGCCCTCGAAAAACGGAACGTCGCCTCGGTCTTGCTCAAGGGCACGTCGCTCGCGCGCACGATTTACGACCGCCCGGAGGCACGCTCTTTCGCGGACCTCGACGTGCTGATCGACAAAGCCGCCCTCGATACTGCGCTCGAGGCTCTCGAAACCGTCGGATATCGCGAAAGCGTGCCGCCCAACCTGAGTGCGGTCTATCGCCGCGACCATTTCCACCTGATTCTCGGCGACCGCAGTCAACCGAAGATCGAACTCCACTTCGCCCTGACCCGACCCGACGATCCGTTTCGGCTCGATGCCGACGATCTTCTCGATGGCGCCTTGCAGACCCGCGATGCACCGTTCTTCTACTGCCCGCGAGCGGCGGGTCAACTCCTGCACGCAGCTTCTTCTTGCTTGCGCTGCGGATTCACCGATATTCGGCGCTTGGTCGATGTCGATCGCATGCTGCGTACCCGACCGCAACTCGACTGGAAGAGCATCAATCATCGCGCCCGCGATCTTGGACTCGATCGCGCCCTGCGCCTCCTGCTCGAGCTCAGCCGAGAGTGGTTCTCGACCCCGCTCGGCGATGCGCTCGACAGCCTCGAGTCCATCGAGCGAGAGCGTGCCTGGCTCGATGCCATGAGGATCGAACTCTTTCCGCTCGGACTCGGCCCCTCGGAGTGGGGACCGGCGCGACACCTCGTACGCTTCTTTCTGCTCAACCGAAAAACCCGTGTTCTGAGAAACTTCCTCTTGCAACCGCATTTCGATCGCCGTCGAGCTGCAGCGCTCGGCGTTCCCGGAATTCGCCGGCATTTTCTCCAAGCCAAACGCGGCGTGCTGGCCTTTGCGGCAGCAGCCTGGCTGGTTTCTCTTCGCCTCTCTCCGGCTCATCGCGGCACCCATCCTAAGAAGAACGCTTGGCCGCCCAGCTCTGAACTTGCGGCGGAAGATAAGGGCGATACTCAGGGACCAACTCCTTGAGCGTTTCCCGAATGGCGATGTCGTTCATCTCCACCGCCTGACGAATGATCTTGGCAACCTTCGAATCCAGATCCGGAATGGTAAGGCTATTCGACGTCAAGCGACGGATCTTCAAATGGCGCGTAGGCTCGCTGCGCTCCATCGGCCCGGCGAGTTCTTCATTGAGTTTTTCGCCGGGGCGCAATCCGCAATAGACCACGGGAACGTCTTTGTCCGGTTCGAGCCCGTGAAGGCGGATGATGCGGCGAGCAAGGTCGTCGATGAGAACGGGTTCGCCCATATCGAGCACGAAGATCTCACCGCCGCGGGCCATCGCGCCGGCCTGGATCACCAGCGCTACGGCTTCGGGTATCGTCATGAAATAGCGACGCATTTCCTTGTGAGTCACCGTCACCGGCCCGCCGCGCTCCACTTGCGCCTGAAACACCGGAATCACAGATCCGCGCGAACCGAGCACGTTCCCGAAGCGCACCGCCGTCACCAAGCTGTTCTTCCAGCGATCACTCTGCACATAGAGTTCCGCCACACGCTTGCAGCAACCCATGATGCTGGTCGGGTTGACGGCTTTGTCGGTGGAAATGCACACCACACGCTCAACGTGAAACTGGTCGCACATCTCGATGACGTTGCGCGTTCCAAGAATGTTGTTCAAAACCGCTTCATCGGGATTGAGTTCCATCAGAGGCACATGCTTGTCCGCCCCCGCATGGAATACGATCTCCGGTCGATAGCGGTCGAAAACGCCCTCGAGCTTCTTCTTGTTGATCACATCACCGATGATTTCCACCAAGCGGGTTTCCCCGCGTCGAGGCATCAACTCGTGATAGATCGCGAAAATGCTGTTCTCGCCGCGGCCGAGCAGTTGAATCTCTGCCGGATTGAAGCGAAGGATCTGCCGGCAAAGTTCGCCGCCGATCGAACCGCCCGCCCCAGTGACCAGCACCCGGCGGCCGCGCACGTAGGCCGATACGGAATCGGTATCGAGTTCGATCTTCGGACGCCCGAGAAGGTCTTCAATCTTCAGGTCACGCACGTCGGACATGCGCGGCCGGCCGTGCACGAGGCTGGCGAGATCGGGAAGGATCTTCATGCGCACACCGGTTCCGCGGCATATCTCGACCAACGGGCGGATTTCTGCGGAAGTTGCGGACGGAATCGCGATCAGGATCTCATCCACGGCATGTTGTGCGACGAGACGAGGAATGTCTTCGCGCGTACCACGCACTTTGACGCCGTGTATGCGCATGCCCTTTTTCAAGGGGTCGTCATCGACCAACCCGACCGTCATGTAGCCCAAGCTCTCATTTCGGCTCATTTCGCGCACGAGATTCTCACCGGCATCGCCCGCACCGACCACGAGGATCCGTCTCTCGCTTCCACGAACCGCCGGCGACAAGAAACGTCGCATCCCCGAGGGCAAGGCCGATACGAAAGAGGTCGTAACCCGCTCGCGAAGCAGCCGAGGCACCATTCGTGCGAGACCGCAAAGGGCGAGAGTGAGGAACGCATCCAAGAAGAGCACTTCAGCCGGAAGATCCACTGCGAACATGTAGAAGAGAGTGACGACGGCGAGCGATGCGAGAGCCGTCGAGCGGATCAGTCGCATCAGGTCGTTGATCGATGCATATCTCCAAAGCGTTCCGTAGGAACCGAGCCCGGCGAAGGTCAATGTCTTGACCACGACCACGACGGGAACCCAAGCGACGGCTGCGCTGAAGCTCGGCGGCAACGACCAAGTTCCGGCTCGGAACACACATGCGCCGATCAGCGCAGTCGCGAAAATGACACCGTCCGTTCCGGCTTTGGCCAAGATATGCCAGATGCTTTGCAGACTTCGCTTCACTGCCTACCCTCCCTCAACCTCGGCGTGTCGCGCTCATCCCGCTCTGAGTCCTTCTTCTTTGCCGCCCGTGAATCGCCGCTCACGCCTTCTCGCCTTTCATTCCTCCACGACGCGTAGCTCGTCAGCACGCTTCCCGCGGTGAGAATCGGGTCGTGCCGCACCTTCGGGGTCGTCTTCAACATTTTCTTCCTGAAGACATTGGGCACCAAAGCATCGATCTCGTCGTCTTCCGAATTGACCGGCTCGGCGCCTTCCGCCTGATAGCGGATCTGCACTCGTACGGGGATTTCATCACAAGCGAGCAACGCGGCGTCGAGCACTCCTTCGCCCGCATGTCGATGAACGGCGCGCACGTGATCCGCGGCGGAGAACTGCCCCGTTTCACCGACCTCGGTCATGGCGTTGACCACCAGCACCCGAAATGCTTTCGTACGCCGAAGCGCCTCGGACACATCGGGAATCAAGATATTCGGAATGATGCTGGTATAGAGGCTGCCGGGACCGAGCACGACGATATCCGCCTTATCGATCGCCTCCACGACGCCGTTCGTCGCCGGCGGATCCGAAGGTTCGATCTTCAATGAATCGACGATTCCGCCCGCTGCAATCAAGGCTGCCTCACCGATCACATGACGACCGTCGCGCAGCCCGGCCACGAGTCGCGTATGGACGTGGGTCGAAGGATAGACGCGCCCTTGGATATTCAAAACCTCGGATGCCAATTCGACTGCGCCGAGAAAGCCGTTTTCCTCTTGAGCAAGCCCCGCCAAGATCAAGTTGCCGACGGAGTGACCGTCGAGCACGCCGCCGCAACGGTAGCGCGTTTGAAACAGGCGGCTCATCAGCGGTTCGTTGTGACTGAGCGCCACGAGACAATTGCGAACGTCTCCCGGCGGCAACATCCCCAGTTCGTCGCGCAGACGACCGGAACTCCCACCTTCATCGGTCACGGTCACCACGGCTACGAGTCGCCCGGGATCGTCCGTTCCCTCGGGAAAGAGCAGGCTCTTCATCCCGCGAAGAACCACGGGAAGCCCCGTGCCGCCGCCGATGGCGACGACACGCAAGGGGAACCTGATGGACTCAACGATCTTCACTGTCGTAGTAGCTCCCACCGTACTCGTCGTAGCGGTAGTAGTAGCGATCGATCACCGTGTAGCGCACATCGTTGAGAATGACGCCGATCACACGTCCGGTCGTAATCTGCGATAGCGCCTTACGAACGATCTGCTTCGATGTCAGGCCCGCTCGAATGAGAAAAACGAGGCCATCGGCATACGAATTGAGGATATTGGCATCGACGAAGCGCATCAGCGGCGGTGCGTCGAGAATGACCATATCGAACCGATCACGAAGCTGCCGCAGCAAGCGCCGGAAGCGATCCGACTTGATGACTTCCGCCGGCTTGTCCGGCGGCCGACCGGCCGGCAGCAACTTGAGACGCGACTGATTGAGACTGACGGTCGCAGCATCGAGATCCGCCTTGTCTTCGAATACGTCCATCCAGCCGAGACGCGGCTTGCTCAGCAAGAAGTGATGCACGCGCGGCCTGTGCAGGTCGACGTCGACGAGGCAGACCTTCCGATCGCGATCCTCGGCCAGTACGAGAGCGAGGTTCATCGAAGAGAGCGTCTTGCCCTCGGCCTCTCGACTCGATGTCATGACGATCATCCGGTAGGGATTGTCGTCGCGAGCCCCAAGATGCTCGATATGGGTCGTCATACGACGATAGCGCTCTGTGACCGGCGAACGCGGGTCGACGATCGGCAGCAGCAGCGGATTGGGTGCCAAGTCTCGCGGCGTTCGACGCGCGGCGGCTTTGCCGCCTTTCCGATCGGTCATTGTCGATTTCCCCGTACCCACTAGTGGGACCCTCTCTCGGCTTTTCATGCGGAAGCCCTCTTACCGGAGGACTTCGTCCCCGAAGATCCGGAGTTCGATGGCCTTCCTTTGCCCTTTCTCGCCGTCCGATCGATCGCATGGTTGAGATCGGGTACGACGGCAAGAATCGGCAGGTCGATCGCTGCGGCGAGTTGCTCCTCGCTCTTGAAGGACTGGTCGAAGACTTCGAGCAGCAACACCAACCCGACACCGAGGCCGGATCCCACGGCGAATCCCATGAAAAGGAACAGCCTCAAATCCGGCCAGAACGGTTCTTTCGGCGGTCTCGCGAAGTTGAGCACGACGAGCTTTTCCGACCCGTCGAGTTGTTCGAGCGCCGCGCCCTCGGCGGCATCCTGCACCTTTTCCTGCGCCTCGCGGTATAGATCGGTCAGGCGCTCCTGCTTCCGCTGGTACGCCTCGAGAATGATGTCGTTCTCCGGCGTCATCAATAGCTGGTCCGTGATCTTCTCGTTTTGCTCCACGAGCTGAGCGCGTTTGGCTCTATTTTCTTCGATCTCGTTTTCGAGCCTCTGTATTTCGAGCAACTGCCGCCGGCGGTTCAGTTCCTGCGGCGAGATCAGCGGTGTATCGCCGCCGCTTTCCGCGCCGAGCTGCTTCTCGAGCGATGCGATGCGCCGCTTCAACATGATGACATCCGGATGCTCGTCGGTTTTGTTCTCGTCCCGCGCGGCTTCGAGTTCCGCTCTGCGCTGAGTCAGTTCGGTCAGCCGCGGATCTTCCTCGACCGGCAATGCGGATGTGCTCCCTGCAGAAAGGTTCAGCTGGAGGTTCTTGATTTCGTGCCGCGCCGCCTCCACCTCGCGGTCGATCTGCTGGATCTCATTGTTGTTGCGCTCCAAGAACTGCTCGTTGGTGGTCTGATAGCTCCCTAGAGCGTAACGGTGTTTCGACTGAAACTCCTCGACCTGTTTGTTGATCTCGTCGAGTTGTCTTTCTATATCCTCACGATCGGCAGTGAGTTGTTCGAGAGTTTTTCTGGTCTTTGTCTGTCGATCTTCCTTGCTGGCCCGGATATAGATGGCCGCGAGTTCGTTGGCGATATTCGCCGCCAAACGACGATCACCCCAAACGACGGAAAGATCGAAGAAGCGCCTTCTTTCATTGACCTCGAGATCAATCGATGCGTTGATTGCCCGCGCAAGTTCTTGCAGATCCGCCGGGCCTCCCGGAGTACCGATCAGCGGCACCCGCTCCTGCAGCTCGCGCATGTAGACTTCGGAGGTGATCTCCGCCGAAATGCGGTTGATCCCCGCCACTGGATTCTCTTCGAGCGTCGATTCGAGCAACTTCTTGGAGATCGTCTGTGGTCGCAGTGTCACTCGCGTGCTCGCCTTGAACTTCTGCGGCATCTTGAAATAGAGCGCAATGGAAAAGAGCAGTCCGCAAATGGTAGGAATGATGATCCACCAGCGGCGCCTGAATGCCAGATCGAGATATTCCTTCAACAGAGGGTTCTGCTGCATCATCTCTAGCGTCCTCTCTCTGCCAGGGGAGACCATCGCAAGCCGAGGCTCCAAATGTTGTAGTCACCATCGAGGGATGCGGTATCAGATCGCTGCGTGACCGATTCGCCCGCCGTTACCACATGCCACGCCCGCCCGAGGGATGCACCCCACTCCGCTCGGTAGGATGAGGTCGTCGTAGCGCTCGTTGCCAAGACTCCGGCATCGATGGGATCGCGTTCGGAGCGACGCCCGAAGAAAGCCAGGTAGGAACGGCGAGCTACCGGCACGCGCAGCGTGCCGAAAAAAGTCGTCGACACCGCGGCACCGGATGTCCCTCCCGTTGCCGTAAAGTCCCGCGCAGCACCGAAGAGAAGCTCACCGCGCCGGAAGGCTCTAAACCTCAGGGAAAGGGAGCCGACACCCGAGGTCGGTGATCGAAGATCGGATACCGGTACCGGAGCGTCGCCCGGCCGCGGCCGCCCGGGATCGACGATCTTCGCTTTGCCCATCCCGAGATCCAGGATCCATTGCGTTCGTTCCGGACGACCGCGCGTCACCCCGACGAGCACACGATGCACGTCGGTCGTGCCGCGAAATCCGCTGTCGATCCTGCTCCCGACATAACGCAGACGCGTGGCCGTGCGCGAGGAGAGGTCGGTTTCATAACCGCCGCTGAGCGTGACTGTCGCGATATCATCGACTTCCAACGGATTGGGATCAGCGGTTCCGTCGCCGTCGGCATCGACGGCGATCACATCCCGCGCGTAGCTCGTCGCAAGATAGGTCAGCCCGGTCAGCATCCGCCCCCGCGTTCCCGTGCCCCAGCGGCCGGAGAACCTCGCCGTCAGCGCATCGGTCTGCGTACGTGGAACGGTGATCAACTCCGCATCCGGAGTTTCGAAATCA
>Ga0256830_1001976_pt1 | contig 13971 bp, 26 predicted proteins | sample 128326metaG_FD_190537 | JGI IMG/M metagenome (GOLD analysis project Ga0256830, IMG submission 190537) | Hydrothermal vent microbial communities from Lau Basin, Pacific Ocean - 128-326 | ecosystem: Environmental > Aquatic > Marine > Hydrothermal vents | place: Pacific Ocean: Lau Basin | collected... | reverse complement strand
TAGCATCCGGTCGGATGCTATGTTTGTAAAACTGAAGCCAAATAGACACACAGCGATCATGAAACCGATAGACATCCAGGAGATCCCCAAAACACCGGCCGAACGCCGCGAGTGGATCAAGCGCCAGCTTCATCTCCGCGGGTGGTCCCTGGCCGCTCTCAGCCGGGCTCACGGCGTATCCCGGACAATCGCCCAGATCGCCCTCAGCGACCCCCTGCCCAAGTGGGAGCGAATCATCGCCGATACCTTGGGCACACAGCCCCAGCTCCTGTGGCCCGAGCGCTACGACGATCACGGCCGTCCCAACCGCCCCCGGGGGCGCACACTCGCCCAACGAAGGGTCGTTAAGCGATCCCATCACAAGCAGCCGGGGCGGCGCAACGTAAAAAAGGGCCGGGCCGCCTGACATGGCCAGGCAGCGGGACGACCGCACCTTGGATATGTTCGAGGTGCCGCGCCCGGCGTCGCCCGTGCCCGCGTCGATGGACTACCGCTCCACGGTAGCCCACCTCCTGGCCGATGCCCTCAAGGCAGCCGAGGGCGACCGCTACGACGTCGCCGCAGAAGCATCCCGCCTGGTAGGCCGCGACGTGTCCAAAGCCATGCTGGATGCGTACACCTCCGAAGCTCGCAACGCCTGGAATCTACCCTTCTGGCTCGTCCCGGCCCTTGAGGTTGCTTGCCGGACCCATGCTCTCACCCAGTGGCTGGCCGAGGTCCGCGGTGGACGCCTGTACGTAGGTGGCGAAAACCTCGCCGCGCAGCTCGGGCGGCTGATGAAAGCCAAGGAGGAGACGGAGGCACAGATCAGGCGCCTCAAGAAACTGATGCGCGAGGCTGGCAATGACTGAATGGTACACCGCCGCGGAGCTCGCCGGCCTGCCCGGCCTGCCGGGCACGGAAAGACGTATTCGGGATCGCGCCGCCCGCGAACAGTGGCAGTCCCGACCGCGCGCCCACGGCAAGGGGATCGAATATCACATCAGCGCGCTGCCGCTGCCGGCCCAGGCCCATCTGTTTCGGCAGCAGGTCATCGAACCCGAGCGGGAAACTCTGCTCCACATCATGGACCCGGGCGCGGACGAACGCCAGCGCAGGCGCGAGCAGGGGCTCGCCCGCTGGGCCGGGCTGCAGTCAGACGATCCGCGCAGGCTGCGCGCCGAGGCACGCGCCTGGCTGCTGCAGCGCTGGGATGAATACGCGAGGGAATGGGGCACGGTGCCGGGTGCGTGCGCCGACGAATTCGGGGATGCATACCAGGCGGGCCGAATCGAGATCCCGGAGGAGCACCAGTGTTGGCTCCCGAGGTGTCTATCCAAACGCACCTTGTTCCGCTGGCGCCAGGCGTACCGAGAGCAGGGCATCTATGGGCTCGTGAGCCAGTACGGTAACCGGCGCGGGCGCGACCGGATCAGCACAACCCCCGAGCTCCAGTCCGTGATCCTGGGCGCCATGTACGACAACCCGGAAATCACACCCCGGCGCATCAAAGAGTACCTCGTGGCGGCGTACCCGCATCTCAATATCGTCAGCGAGAGAGCCATCGGGCGCTGGATGGCCAGGTGGAAGCGCGACAACGCCCAGTTCTGGACCTACATCACCAACCCGGACGAGTGGAAGAACAAGTATATGGTGGCCTTCGGGTCGCACACTGAGCGGGTCACCCACATCAACCACGTGTGGGAAATCGACAGCACGCCGGCGGACTGGATGCTGACCGACGGGCGCCACACGGTGATAGGCGTCATCGACCTGCACACCCGCCAGCTCAGGTTCCGAGTCTCCAAGACATCCAAGGCCACAGCAGTCTGTGCCGCGCTGAGGGATGCCATGCGAGAGTGGGGCGTGCCCGAAATCGTGCGCACCGACAACGGCCAGGACTACGTCAGCCGCCAATTCACCGATGCGCTCGCCGGGCTCGGCATCACGCACGAGCTGTGCCTGCCCTTCGCGTCTGAGCAGAAAGGCACCATCGAGCGGGCCATGCGCACTATGTCGCACGGCCTGCTCGAACTGCTGCCCGGATTCATCGGCCACAACGTCGCCCAGCGCAAGGCCATCGAGGCACGCCGATCGTTCGCCGAGCGCATCATGAAGCGCGGCGAAGTGGTGGAGGTGTCGATGACCGCCGCCGAGTTGCAGCGCCGGCTGGACGACTGGTGCCGGCATGTCTATGCACACAATCCCCACGAGGGCCTGGGCGGGCGCACGCCTTTCGAGGTGGCGGCCGCCGCCGGCAAGGTCAAGCGCATCACGGACGATCGGGCCCTCGACGCGCTGCTGATGGAGATCGCCGGCACCCGCGTGGTGACGAAAAAAGGCATCCGCTACGAGCACTACCACTACATCGCCCCCGAGCTCGCGGCCTACGTCGGCCAGCAGGTCAAGCTCAAGCGCGATCCCGACGAGCTGGCCAAGCTGTTCGTATATGACGCCGATGGTGTCTTCATCTGCGTGGCGATTGCCCACGAGCTCAGGGGTATATCGCGTACCGAAGCGGCGGCCGTCACCAAGGCCAAGCAGCGCGAGCTGCTGGCTGCCCAGCGCAAGGAGGCGGCCCGCCACCGCCGCGCCATCAAGTCCAACATCGCCGAGGTCGTGCTGCAGCACCGCATCGAGCAGTCCGAGAAGGTCGCCCTGCTGCCGCGTGCCGCCGAGGCCCACAACACGCCCGACCTGGCACAGGCTGCGCGCGCGGCCCGCAGTCAGGATGGGCCGCGCGACAGCGGAGCGAGCGACGAAGCGCGGGAGCTGCACGAACAGATGGTGGCGGAGTGGGAGGCAGGTGTCGCGCGCATCAACATCACGCCCATGCGCGAGGCGGAGACACCGCGCCAGACCTTCCGGCGGTGGGTGCGCCTGTGGCGCGCCGCCCGGGACGGCAAGTCGCTGTCACACGACGAGTTGGAGTTTTTGACCTACTACGTCCAGCAGATCGAGTTCCGCACCGAGTTGCGGCTGCACCGCGAGTTCGGGCTGCTGGTCGATGGAGAACCGGTCGAGGCGGCAGTCGAGGCCGAACAAGAAAAAGGCCCGCAAAAGCAGGCCGAACGTTGCGATAAGGAGTAGTTATCATGCGCGAAGACGATACCGTCGTCAACTTTCCCACTCTGACCACCGCGCCGCTGAGCAATGTCAGCGAGTGCGTCTCGGCCCTGCAGCGGGCCCAGGACCGCCCGCCGCACCTACCGGGCCTGGTGGTGATGCACGGCCCCAGCGGCTACGGCAAGTCCACCGCCGCGGCCTACGCCGCAAACAAGCTGCGGGCGTACTACGTCGAGGCCAAGAGTACGTGGACGCGCAAGGCGCTGCTGTTGGCCATCCTGCGCGAGATGGGCGTGCAACCCGCCCGCACCCTCTACGAGATGGCCGACCAGGTGAGCGAGCAGCTGGTGTTGTCACGGCGCCCGCTCATCATCGACGAGTTCGATTACCTGGTCGACAAGCGAGCCACGGAAATCGTCAAGGACCTCTATGAGGGCTCAGGGGCGGCGATCATGATCATCGGCGAGGAACAGCTGCCGCACAAGCTCAAGGCCTGGGAGAAGGTCGACGGCCGGGTCCTGCGCTGGGTCTCGGCCCGCCCGGTGAGCCTGGAGGACACGGAGCTGCTGGCACGCCTGTATTGCAAGGACATCCAGATCGCCCCCGAGCTGCTCCTGCGCATCCACCAGATCGCGAAGGGCTCCGTGCGCAGGGTGTGCGTCAACCTCGAAAACATCCGCCGCGAGGCCGGCATCAACGGCTGGCGAGAAGTGGACCTGGCCAAGTGGGGCACTCGCGAGTTCTACACCGGCGAGCTGCAGCGGGGGGCACGCGCATGAGCGGCAAGGTCTATGCCCCGGGGATGCTGACCCTGTGCCGCCACGTCGGCGTGGCCCGCGCCGGCGGCCGCCTGTACCGGCTGGGCGTGTCGGTCGCAGACAAGCGGCCGGTCATCAAGTCCGCCCGCACCGGCCGGCTGTGGACCATCAGCTGGGACGAGTTGGTGGAGCAGGCGTGCGCCGCCGGCATCGACGATCCGGGCACCGAGCCCGAAGGGGGTCCCGATGCCGCGTAGACCCGCACATCTCGTCGCAGACGCCCGCCGGCCCGAGGGGCGCGAGGTGATCTGGCAGGCCATCCGCAAGCTGGGCCAGTTCACCACGCTGGACCTGGAAGGCGAGACTTACATCAAGGAGAGCACCATCCGCACCTACGTGATGGGTCTGGAGCGGGCCGGTTACCTGGAGCGCATCGAGGACGCCCCGCCCCGCGTACCCGGCGCCTTCCGGGCTGCACGCTGGCGGCTGGTCAAGGACATGGGTGTCGAGGCACCGCGCGTGCGCCGTGACGGCACCGTCGTCGTGCAGGGACTGTCGCGCGAGCAGATGTGGCGCACCATGCGCATCCTCGGCACGTTCACCTGGCGCGATCTGGCCGTGCAGGCGTCCACCGAGGAGTGCCCGGTGGCGGAGTCCGAGGCGCGCCACTACTGCCGCTACCTGCACCGCGCCGGCTACCTCCACCAGGTCGACGCCGGCGGCCCGGGCCGCCCGGGCACTTATCGCCTGTTGCCCGGGCGCTACACCGGCCCCCGCCCGCCCATGATCCAGCGCGTGCGCCAGGTCTTCGATCCCAACCTGGGCGAGGTGGTCTGGAGCGCAGGAGGTGAGGCATGAGCCAGGCGCAGCGCACCACCTCCACCGACAACGCTCTCGCCGCCTGGGGCGAGACCATGCCCGAATGGATCCGTGTCCTGGCCGAGGCCTGCGACTGCCGCAGCCAGAAGCGCGTGGCCGAGGAGATCGGCTACTCCGCCACCGTCATCAACCAGGTGCTCAAGGGCACCTACAAGGGCGATTTGCACGCGGTCGAGCACGCCGTGCGCGGCGCGCTGCTCGCCTACACCATCGAGTGCCCTGTCCTGGGCGAGCTGCGTGCGCACCACTGCCTGGAATACCAGCGCCAGCCATTCGCCAACACCAACCCGCAGCGGATCCGCCTGTACCAGGCGTGCCGGTCCGGCTGTCCGCACGCCCGCTTGCACCACTGAGGAGGACACCATGTACAGCGACGAACACATCGAGCACTACGGCCGGCTGTTCGTGGCCAACGATCTGCACCGCCGCACCGGCCTGCGCTTCGAGACCTTCATGCGCGATCCGGAGCACTGGCTCCAGCACCTGGTCTGGCGGGAGACGCCTGCGGACGAGGCCCCGCGTCCACTGCTCAGTGCCCAGCGCCAGGTTCAGGCCCGCGTGGACATGGCCATTCTGGCCGAGGAGGCCGCCGCCGAGGTGGAGCGCCGCGCGCAGCTGCGCGGGGCCCACATGATCGAACCCCTCAAGCATCACACGATGCCCTGGAAGCGATAGGAGGCACGCCGTGACCGATACAAACACCGAATTCCCCGGCATTGACGGCATCGATGTCCTGGAGGTCGAGGATCGGCGCCGTGACATGTCGTTGCGACAGGTCATCCACGTTGCCCGGCGCATGGCCGAGCGGCTCTCCCACCTGGCCGAGGAGCAGGGCGACTGGCTCGGATCCGAGCTGGTGGAACAGTGGCAGGACGTGCTCCGCGATCTGCGCCGGCCGCAGGCGGAGCGCATCGGCCGCTGCGATTGGTGCGGCCTGGTGGACCACCACCTGGTCGATGGGATCTGCGCATCGTGCGCTGACAAGTCGCACACGGTAGGGGGTGCGTTATGAGTTGTATCGTCATTGGTCTGCTCGGGCTCCTGGCTGGTGGAATGGTCGGGGTCATCGCGATGGCGGCGCTGGTATCCGCCAGTGATGCGGATGACGCCAGCGACCACGCGATGGGAGACGAGGCCGCCTGGCCGGGACGGCGCCATGATGACGCGTGACCAGGTGCTCGCCGCACTGGCCCGGCATGTGGGCCCGGAGAACGGCCAGCGGGCGGACCTGCTGGTGGCGGAGATCACCGGTGCCGCCCCCAGTGCCGCCGATCAGCGCCGGCTGCGTAGGCTCATCGCCGAGCTGCGGGCCGAGGGCCACCACATCTGCGCGCATCCGGAGACGGGCTACTTCATCGCCAGGGACGAGGCCGATCTGGACCACACCTGCCGCTTCCTCTACGAGCGGGCCATGTGCTCGCTCTCGCAGGTGGCGGCGATGAAGCGAGTGAGCCTGCCGGACCTTGCCGGCCAGCTCAGGCTAAAGCTCTAGGAGGAGACATGGCGACGATGGACGAGATCGAGCGCCGCACCCGGGAGTACGCCGAGGCGCGCGAGCTGCTGGCGGCACGGGTCCAGGCGATGCAGGAGGAGATCGAAACGATCAAACGCCGCCGACTGCGCGGCATCAAGCGGGCTGTTGCGGTGGCGGCCGAGGCCCACGACAGGCTGCGGGCGGCCATCGAGGCCAGCCCGGAGCTGTTTCGGCGTCCCCGCACCCTGGTCATCGCCGGAGTGCGGGTGGGCTTCACCAAGGGCAGCGGCCGGCTGGTGTTCGACGATCCGGGCCGTGTCGTGGCACTCATTCGCCGCCACTTCCCGGAACAGGCCGATGCGCTCATCCGGGTCAAGGAGGAGCCGGTGCGCAAGGCCCTGGCGCAGCTGTCCGTCGCCGAACTCAAGCGCGTGGGCGTGAGAGTGGAGGACACCGGCGACCAGGTGGTGATCAAGCCCACCGACTCCGATGTGGACAAGCTGGTCAATGCGCTGCTGGCCGATGCCGAGCGCATCGAGGCCGAAGCGGCCGAGGCGGCTGAGGTGGTGCAATGAAGGCCGCGGACGGATTCTCCTGCCCGGGCGAGGCTCTCTATGCCCGCGTGCGTGCCGTACTGGCAGAGCGCGGCACGTCCATGTGGCCGTATTGCCGCGCCCGCGGCCTCAACTGCTCGACGGTCCGTGGAGCGCTGCTGGGCGAGTGCCTCGGCAGGCGCAGCATCGAGGCCGCAAACGGGGTGCTCGCAGACTGTGGGCTGCCGCCGCTGCCGCCGCCCCAGCGCCGCCGAAAGGTACAGGCGCCTGCGCGCCGCAGGGCTGCCGCGCCGCGGGTGAGCATCGAGGTCAAGCCGGCGAGGTTCGCGCCGTGGGCGCCGGCAATCGACGGCTGGCAGCCGGCCTGGGCGTGGCGGGTTCGGGTCGGCACCGAGTGCGTCACGGGCGCCACCGCCGGCAGTCGCCATGATGCCAATGCACAGGCCGCCGAGGCCAGGCGACGCCTTGAGGCACTGCAATGTGAAGGTTTCAAGGGGATGGGGATCGGGGCCCCGGCCGGTGACTGAGATAATCGTCACGCGCGAGGTGGCCATCGCCCTGCTGGTGGGCGTGGTCATCGGCCTGATGGTGGGCCGCGCGCTCGGCCGGGAGGCTGAGCGCGAGCGACTCATCCGGCTGGGCCTGCTGAGCCCTCCGCGCGAGGAGTCCGGTGATGAGTGACGACCGCAGGCGGGCGGACCTGGCCAAGATCCACATTGCCGCCAAGCAGCTCGGCCTGGACGACGCCACCTACCGCAACATGCTGTGGACGGTCGCGCGCGTGCGCTCGGCGGCTGACCTGGATGAGGCGGGGCGGCGGGCGGTGCTCCAGCACCTGCGCGCGCGCGGGTTTCGCTCGCGCCAGCATGGTCGCAGCACCCCGTCGGTGAACAGGGCACCGCTCATCGCCAAGATCCGGGCACTGCTGGGCGAGCGGCCCGAGGCCTACGCCGACGGCATGGCCAGGCGGATGTTCCACGTGCAACGCTTCGAGTGGTGCACGCCGGATCAGCTGCGGCGCATCGTCGCCGCGCTCGAATACGACAGACGGAGACATCAAACATGAAGGACACGCTTGCTGACGAGTCGCGCAGGGCCTGGTTCTCGGACCGGGACAAGCCGCCCCTGGACCAGCTCAAGTTCGGGTGCCTGCAGCGCATCGCCGATGCGACCGAGGCGATGGCGCATGAGCACAGGCGGCTGCTTGCCGAGCGCGACCGCCTGCAACAGTGGCTCGACGAGGAGCGGGCCGAACGCAAGCGCCTGGAGCGTAGCAACCGCGCCTTGCGCGCTCACATCACGAGACTCCGGAAGAAGCAGGCCGTATGAGCGATCTTCTCGTCATCGGCATCGCTTTCGCCTGTTTCGTTGCCGGCTACGAAGTCGGGCGCATGTATTGCCGGGGGCGCCAGGCGAAACAGGACACCGTGCACACCATCACCCTGCAGCTGCCGGCAGGCCACGCCAGCATTACCCTGAAACCCAAGGTCATCCACGCCCTGCTCGATCAGCAGGGCCTCATTGCCGTGCCCAAGGGGGCGGACTTTCGGCCCCGTGCAGACGAGACATGCAGCTGACCTGCCCCTGCTGCCAGGCGCGTTTTCCCATCGAGGCGGCACTGACCGACGATGCCGCGCGCCAGGCAGTGGCCGCCGCCCTGCGCCTGCCCCACGGCCTGGGGCCGCTCATCCTGCGTTACATGGGCCTGTTCCGGCCTGAAAAGCGCGCCTTGTCCTGGGAACGCGCCGCGCGCCTTCTCACCGAACTGGCCGGGGCCATCGAGGCGGGCGAGGTCACGCGACACGGCCGCGCCTGGCCGGCACCGCACGAGTACTGGCGTACCGCCCTGGAACAGCTGCTCGCACGCAGTGACAAGCTGACCCGGCCGCTGCGATCGCACGCCTACCTGTACGAGGTGGTCGCAGGCCTCGCGGCCAAGGCCGAAGGGCAGCAGGAAGCCAAAGCAGAATCTGACCGGGGCTACCGCTACAATCGTGCCAGCGGTGGCCTGCAGCCGGCGCGGGCGCACATCGACCGCGCTCGCGGCCAGGCCGAGGCGGCCAAGCTGAAGCGGGCCCTGAAACGATGAGTCGTGATCTGTTCGAGACCGACGCCCTGCCGGATGACGTCTTGGAACACCTGGACGATCCGGACATCCGGGCACGCTGGCCGGAGACGCTGGCGAGCATGGTGGACGTCGCGGCCCACGCCCTGGTGCGCGAGCTGGGCGATGCCGAGCACGCGCGGCGCCTGGCCGCGGCAGTGATCTACGCGCTGGCGAAGTACCACGGTGGCGCGACGTTCTATCTGCCAAAGGGTGACGAGCTCGACTGCGCCATCCGCGACAAGAAAATGTGGGACCGCTATGACGGCCGGCGCGAGAGCGTCCTGCTGCTGGCCAAGGAGTACAAGCTCACCGAGCAGGCCGTCTATCGTATCCTTGCGCGTCAGCGCGCCATCCATCGCCGGCGCACGCAGCCGGATTTGCCCCTCGATAACTAACCCGCGTTAAACCCTACCCGGCCTGCCCCGCGCCGAAGATGATCGCATGGGGCCGGACCGCATCATCGACGAGATCATCCGGCGCGAGGGTGACCAGTACACCAACCGCCCGGCCGACCGGGGCGGACCCACCAAGTACGGCATCACCCAAAAGACGCTGTCTCGCTGGCGCAAGCGCCCCGTCAGCGCGCGCGAGGTCGCCGCGCTGCGCGAAGACGAGGCCAGGGCCATTTACCACCATCTCTATATCGTCGAGCCCGGCTTCGACGGCATCGAGGACCAGCGCCTGCGCGAGCTGATGGTCGATTCGGGCGTGCAACACGGCACGCGCCGGGTGACGCGCTGGCTCCAGCGCGCCGCCGGTGCCAGGGTCGACGGCATCCTGGGCCCGCTCACACGGCAGGCCATCCGAGAGACGGGCGAGGCGGTGGTCTACCGCAGGGTGCTCGCCCGGCGGGTCCGGTTTTACGGCCGGATCGTGACCCGCTTTCCAGACCAGGCCGAGTTTGCCGCCGGCTGGGCCAACCGGGCGGCGGAGTTCATCGAGGCGGCGCCATAGCCGCATGGGAGGTGCAACGTGGAGACCAAGGACTTCTTCCAATCCAAGCAGACCTGGGGCGCGATCGTGTACCTGCTCGCCCCGTTCCTGTCGTCGCTGGGCATCGAGATCGACCAGCAGGCTGTGGTCGATGCGATCCTGCAGATCATCGGCGCGGGCCTGTTCCTGTGGGGTGCGTTCTCCAGGAACCGCAAGCCGGTGGGATCGGTGGCCGGGATCCCGGTCCAGGGAGGTGGAGCATGATCCGGGCCGTGATGCTGGTCGTGCTCCTGGCAGGCCTGGCGGCGTGCGCCGCCATGCCGCCCATCGACACGGCGCGCAAGCGCATGGCCGCGTTCGAGATCGCCTACCAGGAGGCCCTGGCGGCGGTGAGCCGTCACCTGGACGAGGGGCGCATCTCCGCCGGCGGCCGCGCCCGGCTGGCGGAGGCCATCAGTACCATCGAGCTGTCGCGGCGGGCCGCATACAGTGCGCTTGAGGCCGGCGATCTCGATGTGTTCAACAATCGCATGCGGCTGATGCAGCTGGCGTTGCAGACGCTGCGCGACGTGGTGGCTGAGTCCTCGCCGCCGCCCGCCGGCGCATCCACCTGCCTGGAGGTGCGACATGGGTAACAACGTATTGCAGGCCATCGATCTGCTCATCGCCGTGACGAATACCTCGCTGCGGCTGCAGGAGCTCCTGCAGCGGGCTGCCGCGGAGGGGCGCGACATCACCGACGAGGAGCTGCGAGAGCTGCGGACGGCGAGCACCGAAGCCGCCGCTGCCCTGCTCAAGCGCCTGGCCGACGGCTAGGGGCAGCACAACTGCAGTCACTGGAGGTCGAGCGTGGATTATGAGGCGCTCCGGTTCTGGTTCGATGTGTTCCAGCTGCTGCTGACCGGCGTGGTGGCCGTCTATGTGTGGCTGACGAGCAGGCATCGCGTCACCACCAGTGCGATCCGCAAGCTCGAGGAGGATGTGGACCAGAGACTGGACAACCAGGGTGATCGCCTGACGCGCGTGGAGCAGGTCGTCGAATCGCTCCCGCGGCACAAGGACATCGGGCAGGTCTACGACCGCCTCAACGCCCTGCACGGCCAGCTGCAGAAGCTGACCGGGACTGTCGGGGGAGTGGCACGCCAGCTGGAGCTCGTCAATGACCACCTGTTGAATCGCGGAGGCAAACGGTGAGCTACCGCCAGATCGTGGACGCCGATGCCAGGCTCGCAATCCTGCAGGCCCTGGAACAGGACCCAGGCTACAGCCACAACGAGCACGTGCTGCGTGAGATTGTCCGCTGCGTCGGCCATGAGCTGAGCTACGACAGTCTCCGCGCACACCTGGCATGGCTGGAGGAGCAGGGGCTCGTCACCCAGGAGGAGGTGGCGGGCATCATCGTGGCCAGGATCACCAGCCGGGGACAGGACGCCGCCCTGGGCCGGGCCCGGGTTCCGGGTGTGGCCCGCCCGCGGCCGGAGGCATGATCGTGGGCGAGGTCGTCCCGTTCAGCCCGGGGGCGGACGGCGCCGAGGTGTTCGTCCACTGCGCGTGCACCCCCGCCAACCCCCCAGACCTTCTGCCGGTGGTCAGCCTGGATGGACCGGCGCCTGTCATCGTCGCCCTGGCCTGTCCCGCCTGCGGCGCCGCTGTGGCAGTGGAAAACGGCCGTTTGCTCCTCGATGAGGAGGCGCCGTAATGGGCCGCCAGTCCACCATCGACCGCCTGCCGCAGGAGGCCCGCGAGGCCCTCAATGCCTGGCTGCGGGACCCCGCCATCACCCAGGAGGAGGCCACGGCCCGGGTCAACGCCCTGCTCGAGGAACTGGGCCTGGCCGAGCACAAGGTGAGCCGCCATGCGGTCAACCGCTACGACCTCAAGATGCGGGAGGTGGGTCGCCGACTGCGCGAGTCACGCCAGGTGGCAGAGGCCTGGATCGCCAAGCTGGGCGCGGCGCCCCAGGGCCAGCTCGGCCACCTGGTCAACGAGATCCTGCGCACCCTGGCCTTCGATCTCAGCCTGCAGCTGCAGGACGGGGTCGCCTCGCTGGATGCCGAGAGTGCCCCGGCACTGGTGCGGATGCTCAAGGAGCTGTCCATCTCGGTCCACCGACTGGAGCAGGCCGCCGGTGAAAACGTCCGCCGCGAGCGCGAGATCCGTGCTCAGGCCCTGGCCGAGGCGGCCGAGCGCGCCGGCGAGGAGGCCCGTCGCGGAGGTCTGTCGGATGAGACCATCGAGGCCATCCGCAACCGGATCATGGGGATCTCCTGATGGCTCGTCAGGCGACGCGGCGGGTGTGTCGTCACTGTGGCGCGCTGGTGCGCCGGCCGCAGTCGGTGCGCACCGGCAAGCGCTGGCGCATGGAACTCGGCGATTGCCTGGAGCTCATGGCGCGGATCCCGGATGGGTCGGTGGACGGCATCATCACCGATCCGCCTTACGGCTCCGGCGGTGACAGCGCCAGCGTGCGCATGAGAAACGCCAAGAGCAAATACGTGAGCACCACGGCCAGCTACCAAAGCACGCTCCCCGAAATCCACGGCGACAATGTCCATCCCGAGGCGTGGGCCGAGCAAATGGCGCGCTGGGCCCGAGAGTGCCGCCGGGTGCTGGCGGAGGATGGTGTCTTCGCCGTGTTCATCGACTGGCGCAATGCCCCCACCCTTTATCGCATCGTCATGGCCGCCGGCATCCGCGTGCGGGGCGTCGTGGTGTGGGACAAGGGGCAGGGGTGCCGGCCATATCGTGGCGGTTTTCGGATGCAGTCGGAGTTCGTGCTGTGGGGGGGGGCAGGCCACCTGCCCCGCGACGACATCTATCTACCGGGAGTCATTAAGGTGGCGACGAAAAACGTTGGCAAAGTGCACATTCTGGAAAAGCCGGTGTCGCTCATGCGCCAGCTGGTGCTGGCGGTGCGGCCAGGTGGGCTCATTCTCGACCCCTTTGCCGGCTCGTCGTCGACAGGTGTCGCCGCGCTGCTGGAGGGCTACCAGTACCACGGCATCGAGTCGGTGCCAGACTACTTCAAGCTGTCGTGCAAGCGACTCCGGGAGGCTGCGCGTGGGCCGAGCCAGGATTAAGCCGCCCGACACCGAGGCGCTCTTTCTGCCGTACCAGGCGAAGTGGGCGGCCGATGGCAGCCGCCTCAAGCTCGGCGAGAAGTCGCGCCAGATCGGCTGGTCCTGGACCACTGCTTACGCTGCGGTGGAGCGTACCGCCCGGCGCGGCGCGCGTCACGACCAGTGGGTCTCGTCACGCGATGACCTGCAGGCGCGGCTGTTCATCGAGGATTGCAAGATGTGGGCAAGCGCCCTGGAGCTGGCGGCCGAGGACCTGGGAGAGGAGGTCATCGATCCTGACGCCAAAATCTCTGCCTACGTGCTGCGCTTTGCCAATGGACGGCGCATCCACTCCATGTCGTCGAATCCCGACGCCCAGGCCGGTAAGCGTGGCGGGCGCATCCTCGATGAATTCGCGCTCCACCCCGATCCGCGCAAGCTGTGGTCCATCGCCTACCCCGGTATCACCTGGGGCGGCAGCCTGGAGGTGATCTCCACACATCGCGGCAGCCACAACTTCTTCAACGAGCTCATCCGCGAGATCGTCGAGAAGGGCAACCCCAAGCGAATCAGCCACCACCGTGTCACCCTGCAGGACGCGCTGGAACAGGGCTTTCTATGGAAGCTGCAGCAAATGCTGCCGGCGGATGACGAGCGCCAGGACATGGATGAGGCGGAGTACTTCGACTGGGTGCGCGCAGGCTGCGCCGACGAGGAGAGTTTCCAGCAAGAGTACATGTGCCAGCCCGCCGACGATGACGTGGCCTTTCTCGAATACGACCTGATTGCGTCCTGCGAGTACGAGCGCGGCGTGGACTGGCGGGCCATCGAGGGTGAGGCCCTCTATGCCGGGGTCGACATCGGGCGGCGACGCGACCTCACCGTGCTGTGGGTGCTCGAACGTCTGGGTGATGGCCGCTACACACGCCACGTCGAGTCCCTGCGCAACAAGACCAAGGCCGAGCAGGAGGCGGTCCTGTGGCCGTGGTTCGAGCGTTGCCGGCGGGTGTGCATTGACGAGACAGGCCTCGGCATCGGCTGGGTGGATGATGCCAAGCGGCGCTTCGGAGAATACAAGATAGAGGGGGTGACCTTCACGCCCAAGGTGAAGGAGGAGCTTGCCTACCCGGTGCGATCGGCGATGGAGGACCGGCGCCTGCGC
>Ga0256830_1001975_pt1 | contig 13983 bp, 17 predicted proteins | sample 128326metaG_FD_190537 | JGI IMG/M metagenome (GOLD analysis project Ga0256830, IMG submission 190537) | Hydrothermal vent microbial communities from Lau Basin, Pacific Ocean - 128-326 | ecosystem: Environmental > Aquatic > Marine > Hydrothermal vents | place: Pacific Ocean: Lau Basin | collected... | reverse complement strand
AGGAAGCTTTGGTTTGGGATATAAAGATAAATATTCCGATGCTAACCTTATAATAGTTACATCTGGCAAAATAACTCTCAAAGAATTTACTGGAAAGATAAGATTGTTGAAATTAGAGATTCACCCCTGCCCAGAGATTTTTAAAAACCTGAATATGCTTCCTGTAAAAACAAAAGACATGAATGTTGACTTAAGATTAATCAGCATAAATAAACTGAATAATGCCAATAATAATTATCTAAAAAGATGCCTTAAAATTGTCTATGATCCTAAAGGCATACTCAAAAAATTCAGGAAACAAATTCCCCATAATAACAACTTTGAGTCTGAACTGAAGTCAATTGTATATCCTCTAAGAATAAAAAAACATATAGAAATATGCAAAAAAAAGAAAAATCTGCTTGCCCTTAGCAGCATAATAAATAAATCAGTTGAAATGCTGGTAAAAGCTTTATTTGCGCTAAATAAAAAAGAGCTTATATCAATGAAATGGGCTCTAAAAGAAATTCAAACATTCAAAAAGAAACCAAAGAGCTTTGAAAAAAGGCCGAATAGAATTTTGTTATTGAGCAACAAGAAAAAAGAATTAATTAAAAAGCAGGAATTAATACACGATTCAGGGGAAGAATTATATTCACTAATAATAAAACATCATCCGAAAATAAGAGAAATAAAGCCCATATTAAGTGGATGGACAGTTGATTCACTATATTTATAAATATCTTGTTATTAGAATAAAAATGGAAAAAAGAGGAGATTACAGCATATCAGACATTTATCAGGGAGGGTATTCCTCTTTAAAGCCAAACTATGGAGAACTTCAGCCAGAAGTTAATTTTAGAATTGCCTCAAGTGAATTGGGTGCAACAACAAACCCAACAACTGCCAACCAGATAGATGCTGTGAGCAAAATCCTTAATCAAGGAATTGTTCCTATTGAAATTGGATCAATTCACCCAGACCAGTTTGACCAAATCCCTAAACAACACTTCAAAGAAATAAACCGCCTGGCAAAACTGACAGGAGCAAAAATCTCTGTTCATGCCCCAATTCAAACAATGGAGCCATCGGGAATTACTGAACAGGGATGGAGCGAAGAAAACAGGCAGTTAATTGAAAGAAGGCTAAACAATGTTGTTGATAGAGCTGTTGAAGTAAGTGATGATGGTGGCGTACCAATAACAATTCATGCCTCAAATATCCCCGGAACAGAATACAAAATGACTCCTGATGGGAAGAAAGTTAGCCAGCTAATGATAATAAACAGAGAAAGCGGACGTATGGGGCCTTTACAGGAAGAAATAAGGCACTATCCTGAGCTTCAGAACGTAGAAAAAGCAAAAAAAGTAGATCCTGAAGAAGAGCTTAAATTGGTTAATAGGCAAGTGTGGGAAAAAGAGGTTTCAAATAATGTATTTAGTAAAGATTATGCTGACCGAATGCTTTCTGAGAGCTATCCTCTTGGAAAAGAGCTTTACAAAAAATTAGCATCAGGAGAAATAAGCCAAGAAAACCTTCAGCCCCAACAGGTTAGTGTAATAAACAGAATACATAATGCTGACGAGTATTTAAAGAATACTGAGATGAGTCTTCGTTCTCTTTTTGATAGGGCATATAAATTCGGTACAGAAGAAGACAGAAGAAAGCTCAAAGAAATCTCAGACAAATATAGACAGGCTCTCGGAATAAAAGGGAATGAAAAGCCAGACAGATTTGATCTTATGAAAAAATCTCAGGCACTTCAGATATTAATTAACGGGTTGAGTGAAGTCACTCCTGAGATGTATATTCCAGTAGAAAAGTTTGCAATTGATAAGTCAGCGCAAACATTCGCAAATGTAGCGTTTAATGCTTTTGAGAGATACAAAGACACTGGAAAAGTTCCTACGCTGAGCATAGAAAACCTCTATCCAGGAATGGCTTTCTCAACAGGGAAGGAAATGAAAGAATTGATTGAAAAGTCTCGTGAAAAATTTGTTGAGCAAGCAGTTAAAAAAGGAGTCTCGGAATCTGTAGCAAGAAAAGAGGCAGAAAAAATAATAGGAATGACTCTTGACGTAGGCCATTTGAATATCACAAAAAAACACGGGTTTAAAGACGAAGACATTGCAAGAGAAGCTGCTGAAATGGCTAAATATGTGAAACACGTTCACCTTACTGACAATTTCGGGTATTCTGACAGCCATTTGCCTCCGGGAATGGGGAATGTTCCAATCAAGAAGATTCTTGAGAAAATTGAAAAGGCTGGAACTTTGGAAGGGGCAAGAAAAATAGTGGAAGCCGGAGGATGGATACAACATTTCCAGACATCTCCCCTTTCATACACTCTTGAAGCATTCGGTTCTCCAATTTACTCAATGAAAATGGGGCCTTACTGGAATCAGGCAATGGGATATCACCAGGATTATTCAGGAGGCTATGGAATGATGCTTCCGCAGGTAAATTACGAAACTTTTGGAGCAGGATTCTCGCAGTTGCCAATGGAGCTTGGAGGCCAGAGAATGGGTGCCCAGGGAGGAAGAATGTCAGGGAGGCCAATGGAATAAGTGACTACTTCAATCAGATGACTTTGATTAAATTTAAAAACTACTCAAGCATTATAAAAATACAAAAAAAGAGGAATATGGCAAAGAAAAAAATTTCTAAGAAAGGTGTGAAAAAGAAAAGCCCTAAGAAGAGCTCTAATGCAAAAAATATTCCAACGCTCCAGCTGAAATCAGAATCAGAAATAGCCATGGACTTTGCAGTCAAGGTTTACAAAAAATTCAACAAAACAATAAAATCAATTATTCTCTTTGGGTCAATAGCCAAGCAAGAAGCAGTAGCCGGATCTGATATAGATATAATAATTGTGATTGATGATGTGACAATAAAATGGGATATGGAGATGATTGCATGGTACAGAGAGGAGCTTGATAAAATTCTAAGGGCAAATCCGTATAAAAAAAGCCTCCATATAAATACAATAAAATTAAGCACTTGGTGGGAAGACTTAATGAGAGGAGACCCTGTTATCATCAATATTCTGAGATATGGGGAAACAATGATAGACATGGCAGGATTTTTTGACCCATTAAAGTTTTTACTTATAGAGGGAAAAATAAAGTCAACTCCTGAAGCAATTTACTCTGCTTTGCAGAGAGCTCCAAAACATATCTTAAGAAGCAAGACTGCTGAATTGAGCTCTATTGAAGGGGTGTACTGGGCAATGGTTGATTCTGCTCATGCCGCCCTTATTGCCGCAGATGTTCTCCCGCCTTCTCCAGAGCACATTCCAGTTGATTTAAAAGAGACTTTTGTGGATGCTGGAAAACTGAAAATGAAATATGTTGTATGGTACAGGGATTTGTTTCACCTGCACAAGCAAATTGCTCATGGAAAAATCAGTGAATTGAAGGGAGTTGAAATAGATGCATGGCAGGAAAGGGCAGAGGAATTCCTGAAAGTAATGGCTGAGCTTGTAAAAGAGATTATTGAAGAGAAGGAAAATAAATAACTTTACCCTGTTTACTTTAAATAATCACTTAGATTTATATTCCTGTAGCTGACTTGTGGTCCTTTAACTGTCAAAATTCCTGTCTGGCCAAAACTTAAGCAACCGGAATTCCAGAATAAATTGTCTGTATAAACTCCTTCCTGAACTTTATTCCCGTAGCTGTCATTTGCCCTATGCCCTGACTCATGAAAATGCCCACTGACAGATTTTGTTATTCCTAATTCTTCATAAAGGTTCTTTAAATCATCATTTCCTCTGTTTTCTTGTTTTATTTCTACAGGTAAAAGAGAGTCTTTAGAAAGCATATTTCTTGCATGCTCGATAGGTATAATATGGCCCGAAGATATATAATCTCTCTCCATAATCTCTTTTACTTTCAGATATTTTAAATAATCTACTAATTGTTCTCTAGATAAATCACAGAAATAAATAGTATCATTTTGACCGTTCTCTAATTTTACTCTTAATTTTTGAAAGTCTTTGTAAGGCATTCCAAATTCTGCAACATCAACTGCATTTTCTAACTTGTTAAATTTTCTTGGAACATGGGAGACAACAATTGTTTTTTCTGGTTCTGTTACTAATTCTTTCAAATCATTTATGTTGGCATATTGTATCATTCCTTTTAATTTTCTTAGATTAGATAATCTTCGCAATTTTTCTTTAGGAGTTGATAAAGGTAAAAATTTGTTATGAATATCTATGAAATATTTTCCACTTGGAATTCTCCCGTTTCCAATCTGATACTCTCCTCCGCAAAGAGAATCACTTCCAGGAAGAAAAACTAACTGATGCCCGTTATTACTTACTTGAGAGATTCTCTGGCAGTCAAGAATATTGTCGTATTTATCTGAAAAATACTCTATAACACATCCATATCCTAGAAGAGTCTCATGGCTTCCTGGCTGAACAAAACTTTCCAGCCCGCTTTTGCCTATTGAATCTAAAACAAATGCAGTATATCGCTGACTGTCTTCAAGATTTTCTTGCCTGTCGCATATGTCCCCGTTAACCAATAATTTTTCTGCACCCTGAGATTTTAAAACATCAATAGCCAAAGGCACTATATTTGGGTCTCCATGCAAATCAGAAATTACTCCATATTTAACTTCTTTCCCCATTTTATTCATTCATCTTTTTCATAGTTATTTCTGCTATTCTTAAGCTGGAATACGTATGCCTTTCTTCTTTTTTAAATTCCTGAAAAATCCATAGGCTTAACTTCATTTCCGATTCTTATTCTCTTTTTCTTCCTTCTTACTTGGATCCTCTTTGAGAATTGATTCAAGATTCTTTATTATACCTCTGCCACTCTCTGAAATTGCTTCTCCAATCCCAATCTGTTCTACAGACCTAAAGTAAGCTTCTACAAGCCCATTGTAAATATCCTCATTGGCTTTTTTAAAATCCTCCATATACATGTCTTTCTGATCTTCAGATATGTTCTGTTTATGAACCTCGCTGATTCCCATTAAGTCAAGAACATCTCTTACTTTAACCCCATTTATGGCGCTTTGATAAAATCCTTCTGCATTCTCAAGAAGTCCGATTGGAGTGAATGCTCCATGTTCATAAATGTCTTTTCCCTTTTTTTGCGCTTCAATTGCAGCCTTTATATAAGGGGCAGCCAGAAGTTTGCTAAGAGGAGTATCTGGATTAGTTAGGGCCTGAAGATAAAGGCCTGTCCCTGTAGCCTTTCCGATTTTGCCATATCTTTCGGCATCCCTGCTACGGGATGCAAGATAAATATTCTTAACAGGACCACTCTTAAGAATTTTCAATTGCTCTCTTCTCATCTCTTCCTTTTTTCTTTCTTCTTCTGTTTTGTTTTTTGCCATTTTATATTTTCTTTAATTTTTATGATATTTCAAGAACTGCGGACTTTATAAATCTTTCGATTATGTTACTACCAGATAGTTAATAACACTATATTTCTTCAGAAATAATCCTTGTCTTGCAGGGAAGTTTTGACTTAACCTGCTTGAAAACTCTTCTTGCAAACTGCACTGCTTTCTTATCAGGCAAAGCTGCAAAAAAAATCCCTGAACCCTCTTTAAGAATAGCTGCTTTCCCCATTGCCTTTCCAAAAGAGAGCTGCATTCCGGTCTGCATTCTGTCTGCTCCTGCTCCAGTAAGCATCTTGTTTTCTCTCTGTATATGATGTGGAAAAGGTATGACTTTGAACACATACTGTCCTGAAAGCTCCTTGTCAAGCTTTTTATTTATATACTGCCTGCAGGCTTCAAGAGCATTATGCCTTATCTGGACCTTCTCTCCTGAAACAACATAAAGCTTAAAGCGAAGCTTCCCTTTGTTAAGAAGCTCTTCATTCCCCATTGTAAACTTTACTATTTTTTGCTGAGGGACTGTTTTTATGTAAGACTTCTGCCTTCTCTTACTGACTCTTGTATATGGAGTAACTTTCTTTTTTGAGTATGCTGTTGCTTTTCTTAATGCCATTTTCAGACTAGCTTATCTATTAGACCTCCTTTTTCAAGGATTTCAGTTTTATGTCCATTCTGGTCATAACCAACCGGGAGTCTCTCAACTAAGACAGGGCTGTAAACATCTGATTCTTTTCTCATAATTATTGAACCTTCTTCAGTGTATATCATTTTCTTTATTCTATTTTAACCTCTGTTGTAATTGCCTGTCCTGGAAGGCCTTTTTCAAAAATAGCGCGGACAATCCCTTTATTTCCATGAGCATCTGAGATTTTTCCAGTAATTATTTTGCCTGCAGGAGACTTCCACTCCACCTTTTTCCCTGCAAGTTTCTCTGCATCCTTTCTTGTAGCAACTCCTTCAACTTCTATTAAAAAATGCCTTTTCTTAATAGTGTGTCTTCCTCTTCTGAATTGAATAACTTTTCCTTTCATAATAATTATTCAAGAAATTTGGTTTATAAGGTTTGTGATAGGAGCTAAGACTTCAGATATCTTTCAATCTGGCTTATTTTTCCAGAGTCAACAGCATATCCTACTGACACCCTTCTATCGCTGTTATACAGCTCTATCTCTCGGACGAACTTTCCTTTAAGACTGCTCAAAAGCGCTTTCACAATTTCCGGCTTCATATTTCTTATTGGCTTACCATTCCTAGTCATATAAGTAGAGATTCCTGTAGGGGTATAATAGCTGGAGTTGTCCCCAAATCCGCCATTTTTTCGGCATAGCTCTAAAAGAGATTCAAGAACTATTTTTCTTTTTTCTTCTATATCCTCTTTAGTTAATTTTTTAGGAGACATGTTCTTAATAACATTGTTATTTTTATAAAAATTTGTATTCCTGAACAGAAGTTTATTTCTCTAAAACAAAAATCTCCCTTCCAACAAGCTGTTTCTTCCTAAATTCCTGAAGAGGGAATCCGCCAATAACTCTCAGCCCTGTTCTCTTTGAAATTTTATCAGAATTGCATGAAATTCTTCCATTAAAAGTCTTTATTAGAGGAGAGGTAAAAACAATTCTTCCTGAAATGCCTTCCTTTAAATTATTTAATACTTTTATAATAATGTTCTCAAAGCCAAGAATCATTTTCTCTGCTTTTTCTTTTGAAGGAATTTTTCTGAGTGCCTCTCCAAAATCAGGCTCAGTTACTATAACATCTGCTTTAAGATTCTTAATTTTGCTGGAATCTCCATTAATCAGCTTATAATTATTTTTTGAAAAATTAGACCACTCAAGATTTTTTCTTGCGCCATTAATTGCTTCTTCATCCCTGTCAATTCCGATAACAGTTATTCCCTGTATTAGTGCCTCATTAAGAATGACTCCTATTCCGCAAAAAGGGTCTAAAAGAGTTTCATTCTTTTTAACCATAGAAAGATTAATCATTATCTTTGCAAGGCGCGGGGAAATTGACAGCATCTCTCTTCTTACAGGCTTTCCCATATCTCTCTTCTCTATCTCTTCATAATCACACCTCTCTTTTATTCTTCCAAAATAAAGGGGGCTTTCATTCTCTTCACCACTAAACAAAAAATACTCCTCACCAACTAATGATGAAGAAAGATTGGGAACTTTCTCTCCGCTCTGAAGTGATATCACTCCAGCCAGTTTCTTTTCTGTTGCTTTTAATCCCTCTTTCCTGAATCTTTTTTTCAAGTAATCAGATATCTTCCAGTAAAAATCCTCATTGCAGAAATTCCAGATAACATAATTAAACTTATTGCATGCTCCTTTGTAAATCTCTTTTCTCTCAAGAGAGGTTATTATCTCTTCAGGATTTCCAGAAATAATTATCTCTCCAATAGATATGGTTCCTCCAAGGTCTTTTATTATATTTTTTTTAAGCGGCTTTTCTACCTCAACTAAGACAGAATTTCTGTTTTTAGAATGCATTTTAACAGAATTGCCTTCTTTTTCAATATAAGACACAATTTCAGCAACTGACAATTCAGGATTTCTTCCAAGCACAAATAAGTACATCATAACCAGTAATAAGGAGTATTGTTTAAATAGGTTTAGAAAGGCTTAACCATATACCCTCCTTCCTTCTCCAGTATGTATCCTAATTTTCTGTAATATTCCCTTACTCCTATTCCTGAAATTATGCTTAATTTTTTTATCTTATGCTTTCTAACAATCTCTTCTGCCTCTTTCATCAGCCATTTTCCAAGTCCTTGGTGCTGCTGTGCTTTTTCCGAGACATCTCCTATTCTCAATGACTGGCCATAAACATGAAGCTCCCTTACAATTGCTTTTTTTTCTTTTTTTCCGAAAATTCTCAGCCTCAGCAAACCAAATAAAACATCGTCTTTGTTAATTATCTCAAGAAAATGCTCCTCTCCTTTAGAGGCTCTGTATTTTGTAGTTTTTAGCCTTAATTCAGGATTAACTGGCTTTTTGTCTCTCAATGCAAAGCCAATTTCCCTGTACCTTATTTCCTTCAGTCCGGTGTTCTTCTTCTTAAGTTCCTCTTCAATGTCTTTTCTTAAGTCAATCTTTGTTATTCCTGCAATCAGATACTCTGGAGGAATCTCCCTCATTATTCTCATGACTCTGCAGTATCTTGGAACAATCTTCAGCATGCTAATAATGATTTTTTCAGTCTCTTCTTTTGTATATGGCCTAAACTTTCCTCTCCAGTATAAATCCTCAAGCTCTGAGCCCGGCATAACCTGGCAGGGGTATATCTTCAGCTGGTCCGGCTTAAACCTCTCATCTGAAAAGAGCTTCTTGAAAAGTTGCAGGTCTTTTCTTGGATTGCTTCCAGGAAGGCCAGGCATTATATGATAGCCAATCTTAAAGCCAGCATCTTTCAGCCTTTCAGTAGCTTTCGCAACATCCTTAACACTATGCCCTCTTTTGATTTTTCTGTATATTCTGTCATCAATAATCTGCACTCCAATCTCAACTCTTGTCGCCCCCCATTCTCTCATTTTTTTAATATCAGTATCAGTGCAGTTGTCCGGCCTTGTTTCAATGCAAAGTGCAACGCATTTGTGTTTTCCAGTTGCTTGATTTATTCTCTGAGCTTGTTTTAGGGATTCTGATTTTTTTTCATTGAGAGCGTCATAACATCCCTTAATAAATTCATACTGGAATTTTTTAGGGTACTGCAGAAAAGTCCCTCCCATTATAATTAATTCAACTTTGTCTGTAGGGTGATTCATTGCCTTAAAGGCCTTTAATCTTGATTGAACCTGCTTGTAAGAATCATACCCTAATTTAGAAGCTCTCATGACTACAGGGGACTTGGGGGTGTAGCTTTGAGGAACATCGAGGTTTGGACAATACAAACAGGCCCCGTGCCTGCATTCTCTTGGAGGAAGCATCACTGCCACAGGAGTTATTCCTGAGATAGTTTTTGTCGGCTTTCTGACTTCGTTTTTTTTGGGCTTTAGCATGATAAAATTAGAAAAAAATAGTTTAAAAATATTGAATAAATAAAAAAAGAATCTAATCTAAAAATTAGCTAGTATTTATTAAAAACTCCGTAAAAAGTAAGGTCACTAAACGCCCCTCTGAAAATTTCAATCATCTCTCTCCTATCTTTATTAGCCCTATACTCTCTGATATCAGTTGGTTTAGGCGGCTCCTCAGGCTTTTTCCAGTATAAATCTTCAATTCTTGGAGGTTTATTATTCCATCCTTCTTCTGCAATTTTTATCAGATCTCCCATTTAATCAAAGGATTGCCATAGTTTATAAAATTATCTGTAAAGGAGGATTGTTGCCTTCCACCCATATATTCAGAATAAACCATAAATCTTGTTGTTGCTCCCATAGCATTAACAAACTGCTTCTGAACTATAAAAATCCTTATAAAGGCTTTACTTATTTTAATTAAATGATAGGTCTTCCTAATAACCCAGAACTAATAAAAATTATGCAAACCTGGCAAGGAAAAATGTTTGCAAGGAAATATGGGATTCCATTATCAGCACTTGAATTCTTTATTTCTGATGAAGAATTAATAAAATCCCTAAATAAATGTATTAATTTTAAAGATATCAATGAACCTTTTTTTCCAAGAAGCAGGAGAAGTCAGGTTGATGAGGAATTGTACAAATATTACAGGTTAGATAATTTTCCAAGATATTGGATTATTGCAGAAAAAGAAAATAAAGAAAAAAGTTACAGAAGAGTTTCTTATAGAACCTTAGAAAAATATACTAAACAAGATAGATTATTAAGGGATATATACGAGAATCTTGAGAAGAGAATAAAAATTTCTGTTCCTCTTAACAGCTTTATACAATGGGAGAATGGGATTGCAGTATATTCTTTCAAATGGGAAAATGGAAGAGAGGTAAAATTAGACATGACAAATAAAAAAGTAATATATGTTTAAAATGCCTGAAAAAATAGGGATAATCGGCGGAAGCGGGCTTGAAAAAGGAGATATTCTGCAGAATATTGAAGAGATTGAGGCTGAAACTCCGTATGGAAAGCCATCTTCAAAGATAAAAAAAGGAACTCTTAATGGAACTGAAGTTTATATTCTATCAAGACATGGGTTAAATCACGAGATTACTCCTACAAATGTAAACAATAGGGCAAATATCTATGCTCTTGCAAAACTCGGATGCAAGCAGGTTTTGGCAACAACTGCTGTCGGTTCATTAAAGGAGAGTATTGCTCCCGGAGATTTTGTCATAGCAAACCAGTTTATAGATTTTACAAAACACAGGAATGTAACTTTTTTTGATGACTTCAAGCAAGGAATAAAGCATGTAAGCCTCGCTGACCCGTTTTCTGAAACCCTGAGGCAGTATTTGATTGATGCCTGCGAAGAATTAGGCTTAAGGCACCATAAAATAGGAACCATTCTGACTATTGAAGGCCCGAGATTCTCAACAAGGGCAGAGAGTTTTATGTTCAGAAAATTTGCTCATGTGGTAAATATGTCCACCTCGCCTGAGGCAATTCTGGCAAGAGAGGCAGAAATTGAGTATGCAGTAATAGCAATGTCAACAGATTATGACTGCTGGAAAAAAACAGAGAAGCCTGTAACATGGGAAGAGATTGAAAAGGTTATGAAGCAAAACTCCGAGAATGTAAAAAAAGTCTTAATTAAAGCAATTGAGAAAATTTCAAACAAAGAGCTGATTAAAAGAGATGTTGAATCCATTAAAAGCAAAATAAGGACAATACCTGATTTTCCTAAGCCAGGAATTATGTTCAGAGACATCACTACCTTATTCAAGGACAGGGAAGGAATGGAGAGAGTAATGGACATTCTTTATAACAGATATAAAAACATGAAGATTGATATTGTTGTTGGAATAGAGTCAAGAGGGTTTATTGTCGGAGGGCATCTGGCTGGAAAATTAAACTGCGGTTTTGTTCCAATAAGAAAAAAGGGGAAGCTCCCGCATGAGACAGAGAGCCACGAATACGAGCTTGAATACGGGACAGACACAGTAGAGATACACAAAGACGCAATTCATCCCGGACAGAGAGTTTTGCTTGTTGATGATTTAATTGCAACAGGAGGCACTGCCTTGGCATCATGCAAACTTATAGAAACTCTTGGAGGAAAAATTGTTGAGTGCGCTTTTGTTATTGACCTTCCTGACTTAAAGGGCAGGGGAAAGCTGGAAGAAAAAGGCTACAGCACATTCCATATAGTGGAATTTAAAGGAGAGTGAGCGCATTTAAAATAGTGGGGAAGTTATTAAAGAGTAGGAAAACAGCCGAAAGATTTGTAAAAATAACTTTATAACTATATTTTATTTCTCTAAACCATGAACTTCAAAAAACCAGATACCCTGAAAAATCAAAAACAAGTATGGAATAACATAGCAGAAGAGTGGTTTGAATTCAAGACAAATCCTGCAGAACATGTTTTTGAATTCTTAAAAGACAAAACAGGGAATATTCTTGATTTGGGAAGCGGTGCAGGAAGGCATCTTATTAAAATCAAGGAAGGGAAGATGTATCTTGTTGACTTTTCAGAGGAAATGATAAGGCTTGCTCAGAAAAAATCAAGAGAAAAAAACATTGATGCAGAGTTCTTTGTATCAGATTTAGCTAAGCTTCCGTTTAAAGATAATTTTTTTGACTCAGCAATAGCCATATCATCAATACACTGCATTGAAACGCCTGAAGCAAGGAAAAAAGCAGTTGAAGAGCTTTTCAGGGTTTTAAAGCCAAATTCAGAGGTGCTTGTCGGGGTATGGAATAAAAATTCAAAAAGATTCAAAAACTCTCCTAAGGAAAGATATGTGAAATGGAGAGAGAAAGGAAAAAGATACTATTATTTGTTTGATGAAAAAGAAATACATGATCTATTCAGATATGCAGGATTTAAGATAAAAAAAACACTGAATACAGGGATGATGATTAATTTTATTGCTGAAAGGCGCTTATAATTCTTGAGCAAAAGTTGCTTTTTCCTATTTTTTCTTCCCTGTAATGCTAAGCATGCCCATCAATGATCTTTCAGAAGAATCACAGAATCATTTAAAATAAGGGCAGTTAAGGAAAGAAGAAGAACAGGGAAATAGCCATGGCAGCTGATTTGTTGATGGAAAAACAAAAATATTATAAACTATAGGTCTTCTATAGAAATATGGTTACAACAATACAACTCAATGAAAAAACTAAAGCAAAATTAGACAAACTTAAATCTAAAAAGGAAACTTATGAGCAGGTTATTGTGAAGCTTATGAACGAAGCAGAGAAAAATAAGAGAAGACAAAAAGAACTCCTTATTGAAGGTTATAAAGAAATGGCTGAAGACTCTCTAAAAATTTGCAGGGAGTGGAAACATGCTGATGCCGAGTTGGATTGGGAATGGGATGAAAATGAAAATTAACAGAGGAGATATCTTTTTAGTTAATCTTGATCCTGTTGTTGGTTCTGAACAAGGCAATATTCGCCCGGCAGTAATTATACAAAATGAATCAGGGAATCAATTCAGTCCAACAACAATAATTGCCCCTATAACATCAAAAATATACTCCAAAGAATTCCCTACAAATGTTGAGATAACAAAAGAAGAATCCGGATTAAAAGTAGATTCAACAATATTAGCCAATCAAATAAGAACAATTGGCAAAAAAAGGATAAAAAGGAAATTAGCTTCTTTAAGCCAGGAAGTGATGGAAAAATTGGACCTTGCACTTAGAATAAGCCTTGGTTTGAGTTAGAATATTTAACCAGCATCTCCTATTTTTTCTTCCCTGTAATGCTCAGCATATCAAAAAAAGATTTTTTCTCAAAAGAAGTTATTTTCCAAAATGGCTTTTCTGAAAGGTCTATATTAACTTTCAACAGGCCGAACATCGATATAAATACAGTTCCAATTAGAAAAGCCTTTCCTTCTTTATTTTGAAGGGAAAAAAGTATTTTCTGGATTTTATTCCTTAAGTTCTCTTTTTCCATTCTCTCAGCAATCATCTTTTCCACATTATTAAAATCAAGATTAATGTCACTGGAAATTTCCTCTGAATCCATCCCATCTGGGAATCCGGAAGTATCAAGAGGGACAAGCTTAACCCCCTCTTCCAGCTGAAAACTGAACATTTTTCCCTTTTCATTCTTATCCTTTGGAGGAACATAAAAATCAAGATGGGACTTGTTGTCAGGGCTTTTCATGTTTTCTTTGTCAATGGAAAAAAAAGCAGAGCACAGATAGGCATCAGGGTTTTCCCTCTTGAATTTCTTAAACTCTTCAGATGCATGCAGCTTTTCAAGGTAAAATTGCAGGTTCATTTTAAGACTTTACTGATATTGTCCAGAATCTTTTATTGACAGTTATTTTATAGCTACGCATAATTTATTTTCATCTTCTGGATAGATAATGATCTCTGTTTCTTTTCTTAATTTCATAAATTTTGCCAGCTCTTTTGGTATTCTTATGATAAGAGAATTCCCGGAATAACCTATCTTGCTTTCTCTTGATAATCCAAAAATTCCGGCCTTTTTCTCTGCATCTTCTATTTTTCTGGATACTGATTCGTCAAACCATTGTTCCCCGCACGAGCCGCACACTAATGCCTTAAATTTTCCGATGCTTTTGCCATAGACCTTATAATCTA
>Ga0256830_1001974_pt1 | contig 13983 bp, 12 predicted proteins | sample 128326metaG_FD_190537 | JGI IMG/M metagenome (GOLD analysis project Ga0256830, IMG submission 190537) | Hydrothermal vent microbial communities from Lau Basin, Pacific Ocean - 128-326 | ecosystem: Environmental > Aquatic > Marine > Hydrothermal vents | place: Pacific Ocean: Lau Basin | collected... | reverse complement strand
ATCCCCACCACCGGCTTGTCCAGCTTCTCGGCATAGCGCGCGACGAAAAACTGCGCCAGCGCCGGCAGATCCTCCATGCGCTCGCGCAGGGGCGGACAATGCAACTCGGCGACCTTGAGACGATAGTAGAGATCCTCGCGGAAGCGCCCCGCCGCCACTTCCGCCTGCAGATCGCGGTTGGTGGCCGCCACCACGCGCACGTCCACCGCGATGGGCCGGGTGCCGCCGACGCGGTAGATCTCGTTTTCCTGCAGAGCGCGCAGGAGCTTGGCCTGGGCCTCGAGGCTCATTTCGCCGATCTCGTCGAGAAACAGCGTGCCGCCGTGGGCCAGCTCGAACTTGCCCTGCTTTTGCGCGTGGGCATCGGTGAAGGCGCCCTTCTCGTGGCCGAACAGTTCGCTCTCGATGAGGGCCGCCGGCAGGGCGGCGCAGTTGACCGTCACCATGGGTCCCGCGCGCCCGCCGTGGCGATGCAGGTAGCCGGCCAGCAACTCCTTGCCGGTGCCGCTCTCACCGGTGATGAGCACGGTCACCGGCACCGGCGCCAGCTTGGCGGCCTGGCGAATGACCTCGCGCATGCCGCCCTCGGCGCCGATGATGTCCTGGCCGGCGCCCTCGGCCACCAGCCGCTCGCGCAGCACGGCGTTTTCCTCCACCAGCTGTTCCTTGAGCTGCTCCACCTGGCGCAGTCGCTGGCGCAGTTCCTGGTGCAGTTCGTCGATGGTCTGGCTGGAGACCCAGTCCTTCTCGCGCAGGGCGGCGAGATCGCGCTGCATCTGGTTGAAGGCGCGGTTGAGATCGGCGATCTCGTCACGCCCGTCCTCGGGCAGGGGCTCGTTCCAGGTGCCGCGGCCGACATGCACGGTATGGGCCTGCAACTGGCGCAGGCGGCGCACGATGCCGCGGCCGAAGACCATCACCAGCAGGGAGGACAGGATCAACACCGGCAGGGTCACGCCGACGATGGACAGCAGCTCCTTGCGCACCTCCTCGGCGAGGTGATCGGTGGAAAACTGCACCACCAGCATGCCGATGTTCTCGCCCAGCTCCTGCAACAGGGTCTGCACCTGGTAGTCCTCGCCTTCCGCCACCGGCAGGGTCTGAAAGAGCACCGTGGCCTCGGGGTCCTGCAACAGGGCCGGCAGGGGGTAGCGCTTGCCGTATTCGTCGATGTTGGTGTGCGCCACCACGCGGCCCTCGGCATCCAGCACCCAGGCCTTGCGGATGTGCAACTCCTCGCGCGAGCGTAACTCGTGCAACAGGGCATCGAGCAGCACCTCGTCGCCGGAGGCCAGTGCCTGGGCGAAGGCCAGGCTGGCGGCCTGCACCATGTCCTCGGAGCGCTTCTGGTTGTTGGCGTAGGAGTGCTCGCGCGAGAAGAAATACAGGGTGGCGCTGATGGCCAGGGAGGCAATGAGGATGGTGGCGATGACGGCCAACGCCAGCTGGGTCTGCACACCGAACCGCGATCCTTGACTCATGGCGACACGAAATCCGTGGACGGGACCCCTAGTATACCCCGCGCCGGGGCATTCACCATCCCCGGCCCGCCCGTACGGGCGACCCTTTATCATTTGCCCTGAAGTTTTCTAGAATCCGGTCGATAGCCAATTCTGCCGATGGCATTGTTTTGTGGAGGAGAACTGCCATGTCGAAGTTGAAACAGTTTTTCACCCGGGACAAGCTCACCGCGTTCGGGATCCATCTCGGTCTCAGCCTGCTGATCTTCCTCAGCCTGCTGTTCGTCATCCTCAACTACTGGTATCCCTCGCCGCTGTTCACCACGGACGGGGGCTGGCAGGTGCTGCGCATCGTGGTGCTGGTGGACGTGGTGCTCGGCCCCCTGCTGACCCTGGTGGTCTACCGCAAGGGCAAGCCGCGCCTGAAGCTGGACATGGCGCTGATCATACTGCTCCAGGTGGGCGCCCTCGCCGGCGGCGGCTGGGTCACCTGGAAGGAACGTCCCCTGTTCGTGGCCCTGGTGGACAAGGAACTGGTACCGGCGCCGGCCTCGCTGTATGTGCCCCCGGGCAACGGTACCGAACTGCTGGACCAGTTCGGCGAGCGCAATACGCGCATCGTCCGCGTCGACCTGCCGGAAGATCTCGCCGCGCGCAGCGAGGTGCTGTCGCGAGCCATGCGTGCCGCGCGCCCCCTCTACACCTTCCCGGATCTGCTGGTGCGCCCCACCCTGACGGACTTCCAGCGCGCGGCGCTGAGTCTGGAGGAACTGGAAGGGCGGGACGCGAAGGCAGCCGCCGAGGTGGCGCGTTTCAGGGCGCGGCATCCGGATGCCGAACAGCACTTCGTCTTCCTGCCCATGCGCTCGCGCTTCGCCCTGTGGGTGGGCGTGGTGGATCGGGACTCGCTGCAACTGGTGGACGTGCTCGACATTCCCGTCACCGCCGAGCTTTGAGCCCGCCGTGGGCGCGGTGCAGGTGCGCGGCGATCTACAGGGGGACGCTCATCTCCAGCTCCGGGTTGACCTCGTCGTAGTCGAAGCGCAACACGCCGGCATCGGCATCATGGCGCGGCAGCTTGCCCGTGGCAATGCTGCCGTAGACCTCCGCATCCAGACCGGCAAGGAAAGCGGCGACACCGTCGGCCGCGATCCCCTCGTCGCGCAGACGCCACCTGAGGGCGATGAGGCGACGCCGATCCTCGAGGGCGAAACTCCTTTCATAGTAGATGCGGTAGTCCGGGATGGCGATGGCGGCGAGAATGCTGTCCACCGCGTTGAAGTACATATCCACGAGGGTGGGGCTGGATTTTCGGGCAAGATAGGCCTCCAGATCGGGGCGCGCCGCGAGGTAGTCCCGTGGCGGCAGGCTGAAGGCCTGTGCCAGCCTGCCATGCAGATCATGGAATGAATTGAGGGTGGCATTGGGTTTGTAGAAGGAGGCGAGCAGGAAGCCGTCCATGCCCTCGCCGAAAAGCTCGCGTTCAATCTCGCCGCTGAGCTCGGACAGGCTGCCGGCTATCCAGGCAAACTCGCGCATGAAAACCTCGTGCATGGCGAACTCGTCATTGCTGAACGCTGACAACATGGTGGACAGAGGTTCCGCGTAGCTCCGGCAGTCCCCGCAATCGTCCATCAGCACGGGCAGGACATGGTAGTCCATGTCCAGAATGCTGATGGCGATCATGCGCGTCAGCAGGGAGGTATCGGCGCTCGCCACGCGCCGCCAGAACTCGTGCGCCCGCGCCAGGCGGACCAGGGCGGGCTGACGCTCTCCCCTGTCCCACCGGGACACGATATCCGCCAGATACAGGCGATGCAGGGCGAGGGAATTTCCCGTCCAGGGGCCGCCGGTGGGCATGGGCTCGAGGTAGCGTTCGTACTCGAACAGCCGATCATAGCGCGCCAGCAGGAGCCGATACTGCGCCATGGCGCGCGCGTAGTCCTGCCGCCGCTCGCGCATGAAGCGCACGCAGTCCGGCCTGTCTCCGCTACCGCAGCGCGAGAGATCGCCGATATCGAGATCCAGGTAACCCAGGGCACCATAGTCCTGCTCCTCGAGGAACACGCCCGGCGTCTGTGTGGCCCGTTCACGCAATACTTCCTGTACGGCGATCCCGGCCTTCACGATATCCCCGGTCTCAGGCCCGGCCCACATGCCCACCATGTAGTAATAGGCATTCCCTTCCTCGGGCACCGGCCGGGACAGCCGCTCGAGGAGAGCCGGGATCTCGGGGTTGAGTTCCTCGTCGATGCTGTTGGCGACGATAAATCCGCCAATGAAGAGAAACACCACCAGGCCAAGTGCCGTGACACCCTTGAATACCTTCATTCTCATACCGAACTTGCTCCTTCGCGTACTTGCCGCCCCACGGCGCCCCCACCGTATTCCGAGCAGGACTAGCGCGCCAGAAACAACAGCAGCCCGGCCACCGCCAGCGCGCTGAGGATGGCCAGCAGCGCGCCGGCCATGCCGCGACCATGGTCGCGCGGGGTATCACCGTGGATCGCTTCGTCACCTGCCACGCCCCCGCGCTGTGCCTCCCAGACGGCCACGATATCTCCTGCGCGAGACGCATCCTCGTCGGCGACCTGCACGTTGGCCAAGTCCATGGGCGCCAGCTCGCCCACCCCGCCCTGGAGATAGCAGCCCCCCACATGCGCCGCGATACCCTCGGCGCGCAACAGACCGGCGATGATATGGGCCTCGGTGATGTTCGCTGCCTGGTGCACGATCTTCATGGCCCGACTATGCCACAGCGCCGGGCGGCTGAAAAACACCCGCGCAGCAAAAAGCCCCGCCGTCTCCGGCGGGGCTCTCCGCTTTCAGGCGTGTCCCGTGGGCGCTTACATCATGCCGCCCATGCCGCCCATGCCGCCCATGTCGGGCGCCGGGGTGGACGAGGACTCCTGCGGGATTTCGGTGACCATGGCCTCGGTGGTGATCATCAGGCCGGCAACCGAGGCGGCGTTCTGCAGGGCGGAACGCGTCACCTTGGTCGGGTCGAGGATACCCATGTCGACCATGTCGCCATACTCTTCCGTGGCGGCATTGAAACCGAAGTTGGCATCGCCCTCGAGCACCTTGTTGAGGACCACGGAGGGTTCGCCACCGGCATTGGCCACGATCTGGCGCAGCGGCTCGGTCATGGCGCGACGGGCAATGGTGATACCCACTTCCTGATCGTCGTTGTCGGCCGCCAGTTCACCGAGGTTGGCCTCGGCGCGAACCAGCGCTACGCCACCACCGGGCACCACGCCTTCTTCGACGGCGGCACGCGTGGCGTGCAGGGCGTCTTCGACGCGCGCCTTCTTTTCCTTCATCTCCACTTCGGTAGCGGCGCCGACCTTGATGACGGCCACACCGCCGGCCAGCTTGGCAACGCGCTCCTGCAGCTTCTCGCGGTCGTAGTCCGAAGAAGACTCTTCGATCTGCGCGCGGATCTGGGCGACGCGGGCCTCGATGTCGGCGGGCTTGCCGGCGCCATCGATGATGGTGGTCTCTTCCTTGGTGACGACGACCTTCTTCGCGGTACCCAGGTCGTCGAGGGCCGTCTTCTCCAGGCTGAGGCCGACTTCCTCGGAGATCACGGTACCGCCGGTGAGGATGGCGATGTCCTGCAGCATGGCCTTGCGGCGATCACCGAAGCCCGGCGCCTTGACGGCGGCAACCTTGACGATACCGCGCATGCTGTTGACCACCAGCGTGGCCAGGGCCTCGCCCTCGACGTCCTCGGCGATGATCAGCAGCGGCTTGCCGGCCTTGGCGACGCCTTCGAGCACCGGCAGCAGGTCACGGATATTGGAGATCTTCTTGTCGTGAATGAGGATGTAGGGATCTTCCAGCTCGGCGCTCATGTTCTGCTGGTTGTTGACGAAGTAGGGCGACAGGTAGCCGCGATCGAACTGCATACCCTCGACCACGTCCAGCTCGTTCTCGAGACCGGAACCTTCCTCGACGGTGATCACGCCTTCCTTACCGACCTTTTCCATGGCCTCGGCGATGATGTTGCCGATGGACTCGTCACTGTTGGCCGAGATGGTGCCCACCTGGGCGATGGCCTTGTTGTCGGCGCAGGGCTTGGAGAGCTTCTTCAGCTCTTCGACGGCGGCATGCACGGCCTTGTCGATGCCGCGCTTGAGGTCCATGGGGTTCATGCCCGCGGCGACGGCCTTCATGCCCTCGACGAGGATGCTCTGCGCCAGCACGGTGGCGGTGGTGGTACCGTCACCGGCGATGTCCGAAGTCTGGCTGGAGACTTCCTTGACCATCTGCGCGCCCATGTTCTCGAACTTGTCTTCCAGCTCGATTTCCTTGGCCACGGAGACGCCGTCCTTGGTGATGGTCGGCGCGCCGAAGCTCTTGTCGAGGACCACGTTGCGGCCCTTGGGACCCAGCGTGACCTTGACGGCATTGGCCAGGATGTTGACGCCGGCCAACATGCGCTGGCGGGCGCTGTCACCAAATTTCACTTCTTTTGCAGTCATGTTCTTTAACCTCGTTTCCTGAATTTGTGTTTGTTAGCACTCGGTGAGTATGCGCTGCGCTTATTCGATGACACCCATGATGTCTTCTTCGCGCATGACCAGCAGTTCCTCACCTTCAACCTTGACCTCGTTGCCGGAGTACTTGCCGAACAGCACCTTGTCACCCACCTTCACGTCGAGGGGACGCACATCGCCGTTCTCGAGGATCTTGCCGTTGCCCACGGCAATGACCTCGCCCTGGGCCGGCTTCTCGGCGGCGGAATCGGGGATCACGATGCCCCCGGCGGAAGTACGTTCTTCTTCGACACGGCGAACGATGACGCGATCGTGTAAGGGACGGATCTTCATGTGCTCCTCTCCAATAATTCGAGTTTTTTCAATCGGTTAATGCGCCAACCCCTGGGGCCGCGCAGCCTGGGTGAGACCACTTCTTAGCACTCACCAGTTGGGAGTGCTAATAATAGTCATCGGGACAAAACTGTCAAGAACATGGGGCCGTGGGAGGCGTTTTCAAGGCCGGCGCGGGCGGGATTCAGTCTTCGTCGCGCCAGAACTCCCCCTCCAGGGTGCGCGGACCGCGATCCTCGCCGCCGGCGCCGGGGGACGCGCCCGGCGGCGGGCCGCCGCGGCCCATGCCGGCACGGATGAACTCGCGCACCAGGGCGCGCCGCAGGGGCGGGATGAGGAGCAGGAAACCCAGCGCGTCGGTAAAGAAGCCCGGTGTCAGGAGCAGGGCGCCGGCAAACAGCAGCACGACGCCCTCCAGCATGGGCAGGGCGGGGATGCGCCCGGCCTCCATTTCGTGGCGCACCCGGGTGAGGGTCGCCAGCCCCTGCAGGCGCAACAGGGCGGCGCCGCCGACGGCCGTGGCCACCACCAGCACCACGGTGTTGAAGGCGCCGATATGGCTGCCCACCTTGATGAGGAGATAGATCTCCAGCAGCGGCACGAGCAGGAACAGCACCAGCAGGACGGGAAAGACGCGCATGGCCCCACGTTACCTGACCCGGTTCACAGAATAAAGGACCTTCTCCCCGGCAGGCTTTTACTCCACCCGCCGCCGTGGGGTAAGGTGTGCGCCATGTCACTGACTGTCCAGCCCCCGCACCGCCTGGTCCTGTCCACCTGCCCCGACGAGGAAACCGCCGAGCAGCTGGGCGAGGCCCTGGTGGCGAAAAACCTTGCTGCCTGCGTGAGTATTGTCCCGGGGCTGACCTCTATATATAGGTGGCAGGGCAGGCTGGAGCGCGAGCCCGAGTGCCTGCTGCTCATCAAGACCCGCGAGGATGTGCTTAGTACGCTGTGCGATACCCTGAAACAGCAGCATCCTTACGAACTCCCGGAGATCATCGCGGTCTCTGTTACGGAGGGGCTGGACGCCTACCTCGACTGGATCGACCGCGCCCTGGCGCCGACCGACGAACCCCCCGAGAATGACGGATAACAACATGAAACATATTGCGAAACGCCTCTTCATCGCCCTTCTCCCGCTGTGGCCGCTGTTTGCCACCACCAGCGCGCTGGCCGAGGAAGAACTGCTGGACCCGGACAAGGCCTTTGCCATCAGTACCGAGATCGTTGATGGCCGCACCATCCGCGTGAGCTGGAAGATCGCCGACGACTACTACATGTACCGCAAGTTCTTCGCGTTCAGTACCGACACGCCGGGCGCGAAACTGGGCGAGCCCGTCATCCCGCCCGGCGAGATGAAGCACGATCCGGCCTTCAACGAGGAACTGGAGATCTACAAGCACGGGGTGAGTATCGACATCCCCATCCTCGCCACCGACGCCAACGGCAACATCAATCTCATTGCCAAATCCCAGGGCTGTAACGAACCCGTCGGCGTGTGCTACCCGCCCATGACAAACACCGTCGCGCTGACGCTCAACCCGCCCATCATCGCGGGCGACACCGCGGGCGGCGACAGCGCCGTGGCGGCGCTGGGCAGCCTGAGTGAAGAACTCGGCATTGGCGGCGGCGACGCGCCGCCCATGCCCGACGAGGCTTTCCGCCTCAAGTTGAGCTGGGCCGACGCCAACACCCTCGTCGCCCACTGGGAGATCGGTCCCGGCGCCTACCTGTACGCCGACAAGTTCATCTTTCGCATCACCAGCGGCAAGGGTCATACCCTCGGCACCGTTCGCCTGCCCGCGGGCAAGCGCAAGTATGACGAGGTGCTGGGCAAGGAAGTGGAGGCCTTCTACAAGAAGCTGGAAGTGCGCCTGCCCATCGAGCACGCCAGCGGCGCCTCGCCCACCTTCGATCTGTATCTGGAATACCAGGGCTGTTCCGAGACCTTCGGCATCTGCTACCCGCCGCTGCAGAAACTCGCCACGGTGGACGCCAATGGGCTCGTCAAACTGGTGGACGTGGAGGGCCCGCCACCGGAAGCGCCCGCCACACCCGCCCCCGGGTCGTCACCGGGCACGACCGCAGCAGAAGAGGATCGTTCCGACTGGGGGCTCATCGCCATCCTCGCCTTCGCCTTCGGCTCCGGCCTGCTGCTGACCTTCACCCCCTGCGTGCTGCCCATGCTGCCCATCATCGGCGGCATCATCATCGGCCAGGGGGACAAGGTCACGCCCCTGCGCGGCGGTCTGCTGGCCACGGTCTACGTGCTGGGCACCGCAGTAGTGTGGACCGGCGGCGGCATCCTCGCCGGCGCCACCGGCCAGCAACTGGCGGCCTATACCTCGCATCCCGTCTTCGTCATCAGCGTGTCGGTGATCCTGCTGTTTCTGGCCATGGCCATGTTCGGCCTGTTCAATCTCCAGTTGCCTTCCTTCCTGCAATCGAAGGCGCAGGAGAAATCGCAGCGCGTCAAGGGCGGCACCTTCGTCGGCGTATTCTTCATGGGTGTGCTGGCCTCGGTGATCGCCGGCGCCTGTGTCTCGCCCATCCTGATCCTAAACCTCGGCGTGGCCATGCAGGCGCAGGATCCCGTCCTCGGCGGCATGATCATGTTCCTCATGGCGCTCGGCATGGGCGTGCCCATCATCCTCATGGGCTTCGGCGCCGGCGCCCTGATCCCCAGGGCCGGTCCGTGGATGGACGCGGTCAAGTACTTCTTCGGCGTGTTGCTCATCGGCCTGGTGATCTACCTGCTCGCCCTCATCCCGTGGATGCCGGTGCTCTATTTCTGGGGCGTGTTCCTCATCATCCTCGGTGTGTACCTGGGCGCCACCCAGTCCCTGCCCGAGGGGAGCAGCGGCTGGCGCTTCCTGTGGAAGGGCATGGGGACGGTATTCCTCGTCTGGGGCGTGCTGGCCCTCGTCGGCGCCAGCCAGGGCAATCGCAGCATCATGAGTCCGCTGACCTCGCACTTCGGCGCCATGGCGCCCGTCGGCAGCGCACCGGGCGCGGGCACCGCGCAGGTTCCGGCCGAGGCAGTGCACTTCAAGCGCGTGAAGAACGTCGCCGAGCTGGATGCCGAGCTGGCCGCGGCGAAGGCCGCCGGCAAGCCGGTGATGCTGGACTACTACGCCGACTGGTGCACCGACTGCGTACGCATGGAACAGTCCACCTTCCGCGACCCGCGCGTGGCAGCGAAACTCCGGGACTTTGTACTCCTGAAGGCCGACGTCACCGACCAGTTCAACCCCGACACCCAGCCCCTCAAGGATCGTTTCGATGTCTTCGGACCGCCGGCGACGTTGTTCTTCGACGCCAACGGCGAACTGAAGGAAAAACTCTACGGTTTCAAGAATGCCGATGACTTCCTCGCATTGCTGAACCAGATCTGAGATCCGCCCGCGTTGCCGGGGCGCCCTGCGCGTCCCGGCGGGCGGCAAGCCTGCTGAAAATCACGTATCCTTGCGCCCCCATTGATCGACGAGAACACTGTCACCATGAACCAGCTCCTGAAAATCGTCCTTCTGCTCGGCGTCGCCGCCCTCGGCCTTGGCGCCGGCATCGCCTGGCAATACTACGGCACGCAGACCGCCACCGATGAAGCGCCGGTATCACCCGCCGCGACACCCGACGCCGCCCCGGGGAGCAGCGCGCGCGCCGGCATCACCTCGCAGATGGTGGGCAGACCGCGCCCGGACTATGCCCTGATGGACATCGCGGGCAAGGAACGCAGGGCGGTGGAATTCGACGGCCAGGTGGTAATGGTGAACTTCTGGGCCACCTGGTGCCCGCCCTGCGTGCGCGAGATGCCGGCGCTGGAAGAACTCTACGAGACCTACCGCGAGCGCGGCCTGGTGGTGGTGGGTATCGCGCTGGACAACCGTGACGACGTGGTGGACTTCGTCGATCCCATCGGCATCGAATACCCCATTCTCATCGGCGAGGAGGACGGCATCGACATCTCCCGCGACTACGGCAATCGCCTCGGCGTGCTGCCGTTCACGGTGATCATCGACCGGGACGGCGTCATCCGCCACATCCACCCCGGGGAGATTTCCATGGAACAGGCCAAGGCCTACGTCGAACCCCTGCTGTGAGCCTCCAGGGGCGCTCGCCGCAGCAACAAGGTCAGGAATTCCGGCAAAAATGCGGCGATTTTGCGCCTATCTCCGCGCTTCTGGACATCTCCGCGGATTTCCGGCACACTACGCCTGAATCGGGTCGGGGCCGAAAATCCCCGAACGGCGGCGAAAATGGGGCTTTCCCAGGCCCCACCGCCGGCATGACCCCACAACGATAACTATATAACTTGGCGTCCTCGGGCCACGGGTGGCCGGGATGCGGTGGAACCCATGGCGACAGTGCTGCTTCTCAACGGCCCCAATCTCAACCTGCTCGGTACCCGCGAGCCGTCGCACTATGGCCGCACCCGCCTCGCCGACATCGAGGCGACGCTGCGCGAGCGCACCGAGGCGGCCGGCCACCAGCTGGTCTGCGTACAGAGCAATGCCGAACACGAACTGGTGGATGCCGTGCAGCAGGCGCAGGCCGACGGCGTGGCCTTCATCATTCTCAATCCCGCGGCCTTCACCCACACCAGCGTTGCCCTGCGCGATGCCATCGCCGCGGTGGCGATACCCTTTATCGAGGTACACCTGTCCAACGTGCATGCGCGCGAGGACTTTCGCAGGCAATCCTATTTTTCCGACCTCGCGGCGGGCGTGATCTCCGGCCTCGGTCCGCTGGGTTATGAACTGGCACTCACTGCGGCACTGGCACGGCTCGCTGCCCCGGCATCGGCTCCAGGCGCCTGAACACATCAAGGGCAATCACAGTTATGGACATTCGCAAGGTCAAGAAACTCATCGAGCTGCTGGAAGAATCCGGCATCGCCGAGATCGAAATCCACGAGGGCGAGGAATCGGTACGCATCAGCCGCCAGTCCCAGGCGGCCACCGTGGTCAGCGCGCCCGTAGCCGCGCCGCCGCCCCCGCCCGCAGCCGCCCCGGCAGCAGCACCCGCGGCCCCCGCCACCGCGGAAGCGGGAGACATCAGTGGCGAGGCGGCCACGGAGATCAGCGGCCATACCGTCAACTCGCCCATGGTCGGCACCTTCTACCGCGCCCCCTCGCCGGGCGCGACCCCCTTCGTGGAAGTGGGACAGAGCGTGCAGGTGGGCGACACCCTCTGCATCATCGAGGCCATGAAACTGCTCAACCAGATCGAGGCCGACAAGGCCGGCGTCATCAAGGCCATCCTGGTCGAGAACGGTCAGCCGGTGGAATACGGCCAGCCCCTGTTCGTCATCGAGTAAGGCCCCATGTTTGACAAGATCCTCATTGCCAATCGGGGCGAGATCGCCCTGCGTATCCAGCGCGCCTGCCGCGAACTGGGCATCAAGACCGTCGCCATGCACTCGGAGGCGGATCGCGACCTCAAGCACGTGCGCCTCGCCGACGAGTCCGTGTGCATCGGCCCGGCACCGTCCACGGAAAGTTATCTCAACGTCCCCGCGGTGATCAGCGCCGCCGAGGTCTGCGACGCGGTGGCCATCCACCCCGGTTACGGCTTCCTGTCGGAGAACGCCGACTTCGCCGAGCGCGTCGAGGAAAGCGGTTACGTCTTCATCGGCCCGCGCCCCGAGACCATTCGCATCATGGGCGACAAGGTGGCCGCCATCGAGGCCATGAAAAAGTCCGGCGTGCCCTGCGTGCCCGGCTCCGACGGCCCGCTGGGCGACGACGAGCGCGAGAACCTGCGCATTGCGCGCGAGATCGGCTATCCCATCATCATCAAGGCCGCCGGCGGCGGGGGCGGGCGCGGCATGCGCGTGGTGCACAGCGAGGCCGCCCTGCTCAATGCCATCTCGCTGACCAAATCCGAGGCCGGCGCGGCCTTCGGCAACGACGTGGTCTATATGGAGAAGTACCTGGAAAACCCGCGCCACGTGGAGTTCCAGGTGCTGGCCGACGAACACGGCAACGCCATTCATCTCGGCGAGCGCGACTGTTCCATGCAGCGCCGCCACCAGAAGGTCATCGAGGAGGCGCCCGCGCCGGGCATCACCGAGGAAGAACGCCAGCGCATCGGCGAACGCTGTGCCGAGGCCTGCCGCACCATCGGCTACCGCGGCGCCGGCACCTTCGAGTTCCTCTACGAGAATGGCGAGTTCTACTTCATCGAGATGAATACCCGCGTGCAGGTGGAACACCCGGTCACGGAGATGATCACCGGCGTGGACATCGTCGCCGAGCAGATCCGCATCGCCGCGGGCGAGAAGCTCTCCTACCGGCAGGAAGACATCGTCCTGCGCGGCCATGCCATGGAATGCCGTCTCAATGCCGAGGATCCGAAGACCTTCATGCCCTGCCCCGGCGAGATCACCGCCTTCCATGCGCCCGGCGGGCCCGGCATCCGCGTCGATACCCATATCTATGCCGGTTACACCGTACCGCCCTACTACGACTCCATGATCGGCAAGCTCATCGCCCACGGCAACACGCGCGAATCGGCCATGGCACGCCTGCGCTCGGCCCTGAGCGAGATCGTCATCGAGGGGATCCGCAGCAACATCGCCCTGCACCAGGATCTGATCAGCGACGCCGCCTTCCAGGCCGGTGGCACGAATATTCATTACCTCGAAAAGAAACTTGGCCTGTAAAACCAGTGGCGAGGGACGAGTTGCGAGGGGCGAGTACCCTGATCAGATCCCCCCATCCCGTCCTTCTGCCCCTCAACGGCTTTAGTGCCCGTTGACTTCCGGGGGATCAAATCCGATCTCCCCGCCACTCGCTCCTCGCCACTCGAACCTGATCCCATGCCCTGGCTACAACTCATCATCGACACCCCGCCGGAGGCCGTGGAAGACCTCGAAGACGCCCTGCTGGAACTGGGCGCGCAGGCGGTGACCCTGCAGGACGCCGCCGACGAACCGCTGTTCGAGCCCGCTCCCGGCGAGCAACCCCTGTGGCGGGACACCCGCCTGGTGGCCCTGCTGGCGGCCGACACGGATACCGCGGCCCTGGAAACGGCCCTGCGAGCGCGCTTCCCCGGCGGGATCCTGCGCGCCCTGCGCGTGGAACCGCTGGAGGATCGCGACTGGGTACGCGCCTGGATGGAACACTTCGAGCCCATGCGCTTCGGCGAGCGCCTGTGGATCGTGCCGGGGGGCTTCGAGGCGCCGGATCCCGGGGCGCTCAACATCCAGCTGGATCCCGGCCTGGCCTTCGGCACCGGCACCCATCCCACCACCGCCATGTGCCTGCGCTGGCTGGATGCCCATCCCCCCGAGGGCCAGGCGGTGATGGACTACGGCTGCGGCTCGGGCGTCCTCGCCCTGGCCGCCCGCCTGCTGGGCGCGGCTTCGGTGATCGCGGTGGACACCGATCCCCAGGCCCTGCTGGCCACCGCCGACAACGCCAGGCGAAACGCCCTGGAGGGCATCACCCCCTGCCTGCCCGAGGCCCTGGATGCCGAACTGGATGAGCCCGCCGTGGATCTGCTGCTCGCCAACATCCTCGCCGGGCCGTTGCACCAGCTGGCGCCGCGCCTGGCCGCGCTGGTACGCCCCGGTGGGCAACTGGTGCTCTCCGGCATCCTCGACAGCCAGGCCGAGGCCCTCGTGTCACGCTACGCGCCCCACTTCGCGCTGGCGCCCTTCGCCCGCCAGGAAGAATGGGTGT
>Ga0256830_1001973_pt1:12500-13985 | contig 13985 bp, 8 predicted proteins | sample 128326metaG_FD_190537 | JGI IMG/M metagenome (GOLD analysis project Ga0256830, IMG submission 190537) | Hydrothermal vent microbial communities from Lau Basin, Pacific Ocean - 128-326 | ecosystem: Environmental > Aquatic > Marine > Hydrothermal vents | place: Pacific Ocean: Lau Basin... | reverse complement strand
CTCAACGCTCTGCTCGCCGGGCGGCGGGCTCGGGGCCGGGGACTCGGGCGCGCTCACTTCGGGAGCGGCTGCTTCGACTTCCGTCTCCGCCTTCGTCGTCTCGGTGCTCGGAGCTTCGGCGCTTTCTGCGATGGGTTCTTGGCCGAGAGCCGCGCGTTTGGCGGCGGCGCGCTCGAGCGCAGCCTTTCTCGCATTCGCCTTGCGCTCTTCTTCGCGGAGGATCGCATCGCGAGCGGCTTGCTCGCGAGATTCGCGTTCTTCGAGCGCACGGCGTACGGCATCCTCTTTGACGCTGCGCGCCGGCTTCGGCTTCGGTTTGAACAAACCCCGCAACTCGTCGACGATCGCATCGTCCACCTTCGCCAAGTTGGACTTGACGGTGACGCCCATGTCTTCGAGAGCATCGCGGATTTCCTGGCTGTCGACGTGGAAGTCTTTGGCCAGTTGGTAGATTCGCACGACCTACTCCTCTTCACCTTTCGGTTCGTCGATTTCGGGCGGATCCTGCTCTGCTCCCGCGTCCGCGCTCGTGTTGGGTGATGCGTCATCGGGAGTGTTCTCGTCATCCGAAACGGGCTCGCTCGGTGCGAACAGCGGATGAGTCTCCACGGCTTCTTCCGCCGGTCGGGATGCCGCGAATTCGGCTGCAAGCCTCGCGGCTTCCTTCTCTTCGTTTTCGAGTTCGACCATGATGACCTCGGCCTTGTCGTGAATGGACAGGCAGAGGTCTTCATCAACCCCTTCAACCTGGGTAAGATCCTCGAGATCCGCGTCGATGAGTTGATCGAGCGAGCGGAACCCGGCTTGAATCAGCGCTTCGATGACGTCCTCTTCGAGTTCGAGTCGACGGAAGATCTCTTGCGCCTGGCGGCGGGAGTCGACTTCCGCCTCGACCTCGACGTGCTTTTCCGACTCACTCTTGATGTCGATCTTCCAGCCTACGAGTCGTCCGGCCAAGCGAACGTTTTGTCCTCGCTTGCCGATGGCGAGCGAGAGTTGATCATCAGCGACGATGACTTCCACCTCGCGGCGGGCCGGGTCTTTCGGCGTGACGCGATTTGCCGTCGCCGGCTTGAGAGCCTCTCGCACGAAAGTCATCTGATCCTCGTGGTATTGGACGATATCGATCTTCTCGCCGCGCAACTCCCGAATGACGGATTGCACACGACTGCCCTTCATCCCGACGCAAGCTCCCACAGGATCGACGTCGCGATCTCGCGACTGCACGCCGATCTTCGTCCGCTCGCCGGCGTCTCGTGAGGTCGAAATGATGCGCACGGTTCCGTCGTAGATCTCCGGGACTTCCATTTCGAACAGACGCATGATCAAGCGGGGATCCGTCCTCGACAGAACGACCTGAGGGCCCTTCCCTGAACGTTCGACATCGGCGATGATTGCGCGCACGCGGTCGCCGGGGTTGTAGTGCTCCGAACGGCTCTGTTCCCGCCGCGGTATCACTCCCTCCGTTCGTCCAAGATCGACGAT
>Ga0256830_1001973_pt1:0-7500 | contig 13985 bp, 8 predicted proteins | sample 128326metaG_FD_190537 | JGI IMG/M metagenome (GOLD analysis project Ga0256830, IMG submission 190537) | Hydrothermal vent microbial communities from Lau Basin, Pacific Ocean - 128-326 | ecosystem: Environmental > Aquatic > Marine > Hydrothermal vents | place: Pacific Ocean: Lau Basin... | reverse complement strand
ACCATTGTGGGTTGAAAACCGCTTGGATGAGCTGAGGATAGGGGTGAAAGGCCAATCAAACTCAGCTATAGCTCGTTCTCCCCGAAATAGCTTTAGGGCTAGCCTCATGTGTTTCTTGTCGGTGGTAGAGCACTCCTTGGACTAGGGGGTCTAACAGCCTACCGAATCCATGGAAACTCCGAATGCCGATAAGCGCAGCATGGGAGTCAGACTACGGGGGATAAGCTCCGTGGTCGAAAGGGAAAGAACCCAGACCGCCAGCTAAGGTCCCTAAATTCAGGCTAAGTGGCAAAGGATGTGGGGCTGCTGTGACAGCTAGGAGGTTGGCTTAGAAGCAGCCATCCTTCAAAGAAAGCGTAACAGCTCACTAGTCGAGCGGCCCTGTGCCGATAATGTAACGGGGCTCAAGCCTGGTACCGAAGCTGCGGATTGATGTCCTTCGGGGCATCGGTGGTAGGGGAGCGTTCCGTAGGAGATACAAGCCGAACCGGCAAGGATCGGTAGCGGCCTACGGAAGTGACTCTGCCGGCATAAGTAGCGATAAACGAAGTGAGAATCTTCGTCGCCGAAAGTCTAAGGTTTCCTGAGGAAGGTTCGTCCGCTCAGGGTGAGTCGGAACCTAAGGTGAGGCCGAAAGGCGTAGCCGATGGGCAGCAGGTCAACATTCCTGCACCACTATACCGAGTGATGGGGTGACGCAGTAGGCTAGGTGATCCGCGCCGTTGGATGTGCGCGGTCCTGAGATTAGGAGGGACCTCTAGGCAAATCCGGAGGTCCGCATACTCTGAGACGAGGGAGGAAGTGCGGCCATGTGCCAAACCAACTCGCTGACGCCACACTGCCAAGAAAAACCTCTAGCGTTAATCGATATGGTGTCCGTACCGTAAACCGACACAGGTAGACGGGGAGAGAATCCCAAGGCGCGTGAGAGAACTCTCGCTAAGGAACTCGGCAAAATAGCCCCGTAACTTCGGGAGAAGGGGTACCCCATTAGGGTGAAGAGTCTTGCACTCTGAGCCTGAGGGGGTCGCAGTGAAAGGGCCCAGGCGACTGTTTACCAAAAACACAGTGCTCTGCTAAGTCGAAAACGACGTATAGGGCATGACGCCTGCCCGGTGCCGGAAGGTTAAGAGGAGGGGTTAGCTTCGGCGAAGCTCTGAATCGAAGCCCCGGTAAACGGCGGCCGTAACTATAACGGTCCTAAGGTAGCGAAATTCCTTGTCGGGTAAGTTCCGACCTGCACGAATGGCGTAACGATCTGGGCACTGTCTCGGCGAGAGACTCAGCGAATTTGTAGTACCTGTGAGGATGCAGGTTACCCGCGGCAAGACGGAAAGACCCTGTGAACCTTTACTGCAGCTTGGCAATGGAATTCGGTGCAGCATGTGCAGGATAGGTGGGAGACTTTGAAGCCAGGTCGTCAGACTTGGTGGAGTCAATGGTGAGATACCACCCTTGGTGTATTGGATTTCTAACCTAGGACCGTGAATCCGGTTCAGGGACATTGTCAGGTGGGTAGTTTGACTGGGGCGGTCGCCTCCCAAATTGTAACGGAGGCGTGCAAAGGTTCTCTCAGACTGTTTGGAAATCAGTCGTAGAGTGCAAACGCATAAGAGAGCCTGACTGCGAGACCTACAAGTCGAGCAGGCGCGAAAGCGGGTGTTAGTGATCCGGCGGTTCCGAATGGAAGGGCCGTCGCTCAACGGATAAAAGGTACTCCGGGGATAACAGGCTGATCCTTCCCAAGAGTCCACATCGACGGAAGGGTTTGGCACCTCGATGTCGGCTCATCGCATCCTGGGGCTGAAGCAGGTCCCAAGGGTTCGGCTGTTCGCCGATTAAAGCGGTACGCGAGCTGGGTTCAGAACGTCGCGAGACAGTTCGGTCCCTATCTGCCGTGGGCGTAGGAGATTTGAGAGGATGGTTCCCTAGTACGAGAGGACCGGGAACCACGGACCTCTAGTGTACCGGTTGTTCCGCCAGGGGCAGCGCCGGGTAGCTATGTCCGGAAAGGATAAGCGCTGAAAGCATCTAAGCGCGAAGCCCACCTCGAGATGAGATCTCCCTGGACCTTTAGGTCCCTAAAGACCCGTTGGAGACGACAACGTTGATAGGCCGGAGGTGTAAGCACGGCAACGTGTTCAGCTTACCGGTACTAATCGGTCGTGAGGCTTGATCTATCATTTCGTCCTATCACGCGGACTACAAGCTCTTCCGGGAGATGGTGGGGGTCACCCCGCCATCTCCCACCCTCTTTTCACGTGTGGCGTGAGTCACGCGTGCCCGTATTCCAGGTTGTTGGACGCGGAACGGGGCATCCACCGTACGGCGGTGATGCCCGAACGCAGTCAGTCCAAAGCCGCCGGTCGAGTGCGGTGCGCTCTCCGCAGGCCCGCCGGAACACGGGCGGCACCCTCTAGAATTCCAGGCATAATCTCTCACCGGCAAACGGCTGCTTGCGGCTGTTCCTGTGTCGGCTCGAAAATCGTTCGGGCCGGCGTGGTTTGGGCGAAGAGATCGGGTTCGCGGCGGACGTGGGTTGGCATGACGTTCTGCCGGAGAATGAAGCAGAGGAGAGGGAGCAGGATGAAGAGATCAAAACGCCATTTCGGGGGTTGGGGGCTGATCGCGCCCTTCGTGTTGGTGCTCGTCGCCGCGATCTCGGCGATGCCTCTGCAGGCGGAGGAGGTGAAAGGGCGCTGGCGGATCGAAGCGAATATCGGTGGAGTCGACCCCGGCGATTCGATACCGAGCCAATCGGCAAACCGTCAACGCGTCCGGCTCAATGATGGTCGCTTTATTTGGAACGAGGATCCGCGCCCGGACGTCGGTGCGACCCTGGACGGCCGACTGTCGACGGACACGCGTTTCGAGATGAGGGTGTCATACGGTCTTGCTGCTTGGAAGAACGTGGAGCTGTTGCTTTCGGCGGGTGTCAGCAGCTACAACATGGGTGTCGACAATATCGAAGTCGCCTATGCTTTAGATATTCGTGATCCGGGCTGGAGCCTTTATCAAGGAAATACGGAGCCCCGCGTCGAGCAGACACTGGCCGAGTTTTTTCCGCACGTCAATCCGCTGCTGCTGCAATCCTTCGCCTCCGATCAGGGGGGAGGTCCCGGACGAGAAGTCTGGACCATGGAGCCCGTGCAAGCGGGACTGATCGAAGTGATCCCGGTCTCGGTCGGAGCGACGTTGAGGTTCCGCCCGACGAAGCGATTCAACCCCTACATCACGGTGGGAGGCGGCTATCTTTTTGCGGACTATCGCGCATCGGAGCGCTGGAAGGAAATCACCCGTGATCTCGACCGCAGCCTCGTACGCTATACGGCCGGTACAAATGGCGTTTTGACACCGAATCGAGTGCTCGGCGGGCGATGGCGCGACATCAAGCAACCCGAGATCCGGGTGCCGAACAGCACCTTCGTCGAGGCGCGAGTGGGTGCGGAATGGCAGTGGCGGTCCAAGACCGCGATCTTCACGGAACTGGGCTTCTTTTGGGCACAGGACAATATCACGGTCGAAGTCGATGGCCGCCCGCGATTCGGCAAGCCCACTCCCAATTTTCAGGTCGACGAGGGGGATGCGCGTCGGCTCTTCCCGTTGGGCGGCCGGCCGGCCTACATTGGGGTGGGCGGGCTGACCACACGAGTGCGGCTCGGAGCCAACAACTTCGTGGTCAAGCAGCAACCGGGTGAGTACTACGTCAACGGCGGCACGCTGGACTACGGCGGTTTCATTTTTACGCTCGGCGTTCGCTTTACGCTTTGACGGAGCCTGCGGGCGCGGTGCGGTTGGCCAAGCAGGCAGGAAAAGAAAAAAAACGCCGGTGATTGGGGCGGAAAGCTTGATTGCTGAGGGATCGGTGCTATAATCACCGCACTTCGCCGCTGGTGAAGGCAAGCTGGGCCTGCGGGCGCAGTGTTGATGGACTAAGGATATGGATGCTGCTGATGGAGACCGGGCGTTATCACGGGTTTCCCAGCGAGCATCGAGGAGTTTCCCGGTAGCCATAGCGAAGGGGCCACACCCGTTCCCATACCGAACACGGAAGTTAAGCCCTTCTGCGCCGATGGTACTGCGCGGGCAGCCGCGTGGAAGAGTAGGGCGTTGCCGGGGATATATTGGAAACCCCGTCCCGTTCAGGGGCGGGGTTTTTTCTGCACTAGTTTTTTCTGCAGCACAGAGCACTCTTCGAGCAAAGCTCGCCCGCGGGATATCCTACTTATAGATTCTGGAAGTCGATCGGCTCGTTCCTAGAGGTTTTTCCGGGAAGGGCTCCCCGTCCCGCTTATCGGCGAAGCTCTTCGGGATGAGTCGGCTAGTGGATTTCGGAGGCATCGAGAAGATGGCTGGACATTCGAAGTGGGCGAACATCAAGCACCGCAAAGGCGCGCAAGACGCCAAGCGTGCAAAAGTCTTTACTCGAGTCGTACGAGAAATCGCCGTTGCCGCCAAGGAAGGTGGAGGCGATCCCGATTCGAATCCGCGCCTGAGAACGGCCATTCTCGCGGCGCGATCGGTCAACTTGCCGAAGGACAAGATCGAGCGAGCGATCAAGAAAGGGACGGGTGGGCTCGACGGTGCAAACTACGAGTCCGTGGTCTATGAGGGCTACGGACCGGCGGGTGTGGCGATATATCTCGAATTGCTCACCGATAATCGCAACCGCACGGCCGGCGAAATCCGCAATCTCTTTTCAAAGCACGGCGGCGAGCTCGGTGCGCCGAATAGCGTGGCGTGGATGTTCGACCGGAAGGGATTGATTCTGGTGCCGGAAGCGGCGACCGAGGAGGACAGCCTGATGGAAGTCGCGATCGAGGCGGGCGCGGATGATATTCAAAACGTCGACCAGCACTTCGAAATCACGACGACACCGGAGGCATTTGCGGCGGTACGGGATGCACTGGAAAAGGGCGGTATCGAAATGGCATCGGCGGAAGTTGTCATGATTCCGCAAAACACGGTCATCGTCGAAGGAAAGAAAGCCGAGACAGTGATGAGAATGCTCGAAGTTCTCGACGATCACGACGATGTTCAACGCCTTTCCGCCAACTGTGAGATTCGAGGGCTCGAAGAGTAGATCGATCAATGGCTTTCATGAAGTCTTCGGCCGAGAGGACGGCAACGCAGCGACGGGAGGTTCGCCTCATTCGAAATCGATGCGCTCATGCAAAGTGGAATCATTCTTCTGATACCGGCGCTGCTGCAACGGCTGAGGGGGAAAGGCGATGAGAGTCGACGAACGCGACAGAAGAGCGTCAGCGCAGCGTCTTAGGGTCGTGGGTATCGATCCCGGCTCGAGCAAGACGGGCTATGCATTCGTCGACTTCGAAGGAGCGAGGGTCGTCGATCTCGAGGTCGGGCAGTGGAGCATCTCGCGAAAGCAGGGAGCAGCGGAATCGCTCGCGGCTTTGGCGGATGCCGCCGGTTGCTGGCTCGATGGCGTGCGTCCGGATGCCGCCGCGGTGGAGTCGTTGTTCACTCACCGCAACATGCGTTCGGCTCTCGTTCTAGCGGAGGCTCGTGGTGTTTTGCTGTCCACCATCGGGCGGCTTCGCATACCGCTTTTCGAGTATCCCCCGGCCACGATCAAGAAGATCATTTGCGGGGCCGGCAATGCCGACAAAGAACGCGTCCGGCAAGCCCTATTGCTCACCGTTCCGGGACTCCAGCGTTTTCCGCTAAAAGACTACGGTTCGGATGCTTCCGACGCTCTGGCTGTTGCAGTCTGCCACCAAGCTCATCGACATCTCAATCGATTTTGAATCGAGAGTCGAAGGCGGAGTACAAGTTCGGATACGCATGGGCTACAATCGAGCCCTTCGCCTCCATGTCGGGAATGAGTGCATTTGGGGCGACTCACGGCGGTGTCGATGATCGGTTGGCTGCAAGGGCGAGTTCGGGGCCGGTGTCGGCCGGTACTGACGATCGACACGGGAGGCGTGGGCTACGAGGTTCATGTCCCCGATGGCTTGTACGACTCCTGCGCTCGAGATCAGGGCGAGGTGGAACTTCACATCCACGCGCACTTCAAGAACGAGAACTTTCAGCTCTTCGGGTTTGCGAGCGCGGAGGAGAAAAGGGTCTTCTCGACCTTGCTCGGAGTCTCCGGGATCGGTCCGCGCCTAGGCCTAGCTCTCCTTTCACACCTCGGCGGGAGTGCTCTGATCCGAGCAGCTCGGAGCGAGAATACCGAACCCTTCGTCGCCGTGCCCGGGGTGGGTGCCAAGACGGCCAAGCGCTTGGTGTTGGAGTTGAAGGACCGATTCAAGGACGAAGTCTGGACTGAGGTCGATGAGAGCGCGGCCGGCATCGTCGATGCGAGGCCGAACGAAGCTGAAGAGGATGCGATCTCCGTCTTGGTCAACCTGGGGTATCGTACGGGCGAGGCCCGCAAAGCGCTGGCGGCGAGTCGCGCTGAAGTCGGCGAGCAGGAGATATCCGAGTGGCTGAGATCGGCCCTGCAGCGACTTGCCGGACCTCGACGAGGAGGCCGATAACCCGTGGAGCAAGATCGTCACACACCCCGCGTCGTCGGTTCCCTAGGATCGACGGACGACTTTCAGCACGAGTCCAATCTCCGTCCGGAACGTTTGGCGGATTTCGTCGGCCAACAGGCGGTGGCGGAGAATCTGCGCGTTTACATCGAGGCTGCCAGACGCCGGGGACGGTCGCTCGACCATATTCTCTTCTCCGGTCCGCCCGGGCTCGGCAAGACCAGCCTTGCGCATGTGGTGGCGGAAGAGATGGGCGTTCATTTTCGCGGCACCTCCGGCCCGGCGATCGAGAGAACGGGAGATCTCGCAGCACTACTGAGCCAGATCGAACCCGGCGAGGTTCTCTTCATCGACGAGATCCATCGTCTCGGTACCGTGGTCGAAGAAGTGCTCTACCCCGCCATGGAGGATTTCGAACTCGACCTGATGATGGGGCAAGGACCCGCCGCACGCGCCATTCGCATGGCACTGCCCCCTTTCACCCTGATCGGGGCGACGACGCGCTCAGGGTTGCTCTCCGCGCCGTTTCGAGATCGTTTCGGCATCATCGAGCGATTGGATTTCTACCCGCCCAAGGATCTAGAGCACATTCTTGCTCGTGCCGCCGATCGTTTGCAGGTAGAACTCGATTCCGCCGCGGCAACGGAAATCGGCTCGCGCTCACGCGGTACGCCGCGGGTTGCGCTGAGACTTCTCCGGCGGATCCGCGATTTCGCAGACGTGGATGCTAGTGGGCAGATCACTTTCGACGTGGCGAAGACCGCACTCGGTCGCCTTGGAGTCGATGAGCTAGGACTCGATGCACTCGACCGTCGCCTGCTCGAAGTGATCATCGAGCATTACGGCGGCGGGCCCGTCGGCCTCGGTACACTCAGCGCTTCTCTCGGAGAAGAGCAGGATACGCTCGAAGAGGTTTGCGAGCCCTATCTGATTCAGATCGGATTTCTCGAACGGACGCCGCGAGGTCGGGTGGCCACACCGCATGCCGCGCGTCATCTTG
>Ga0256830_1001972_pt1 | contig 13987 bp, 15 predicted proteins | sample 128326metaG_FD_190537 | JGI IMG/M metagenome (GOLD analysis project Ga0256830, IMG submission 190537) | Hydrothermal vent microbial communities from Lau Basin, Pacific Ocean - 128-326 | ecosystem: Environmental > Aquatic > Marine > Hydrothermal vents | place: Pacific Ocean: Lau Basin | collected... | reverse complement strand
AGAATCTCTGCTAGTAGGAATACCTAATTCCGTACCATTTTTAGCGAAGCTGTGTGCAGTGCCCGATCTGCGCACATAAGCTTCCACGCAAAGCGGTTATTTCTGACCATGCTGCCCTAGTTCGAAGTTTGGGGACTTCGAACAGCTACGCTAGCTTCACAGCTAGGCGCTAAATGGTCTGAAACTTCGTTCCTAAAGCACTAGGGTTGTGCATAGCACCACTACTTGACCAATAAAGAAGAGCAGCTAAGGGTATCTCCCGCCTGAATAATATCAAAAGTAAGGGTAAGTTGCGTATGTTCTTCATTCAGGCTACCTATACCTGATACAAAGCCAAAGTGCATCCATTGTCCCGGGATTTCAAAGGCGCGTGAACTCACAAGGTTGGCAACCACCTTGGCGCTATTATTCGCATCGCGTTTGTTGTTGAAGTTTCCCAAGGCAATTTGTTTGAATTTGAGTCCATTGCTGACCTCCATATTAAATTGGAGTCCTCCTCCATTACAAGTTTCTGTTGCCAGATAGTTGCCCAAAAATTTGGCTGTCCAGGCATCTGCGCAGTTTGTTCCTTCAAACCCATCATCACACAGGCAGGCTGCTTCTCCTTGTGCATTGGTCTGGCAAGTTCCATTTTTACATGTTAATTGTAAGCAAGGATCGAGGGCTAGTTCGCATTCCAGTCCGGTGAATCCATCTGGGCAGGCACAGGCTTCATCTATACATGTACCTCCATTTTGGCAGTTGAGACGCTCACATGCATCTGGCCGACAGGCCACAAGTAGCAGCATGATGAGACAACTACCAATAAAACTATTTGACAATCGACCTTTTATCAAAGGGTAGGCGTGTTTGTTCATCTGGTAAAAATACTTTTTTCTATAAACGAAGCACAAAAAAATAAGTGGGGTTTAGCATAACATAAAGTCTAATAAACAATTGCTTATTAGTTATTTACGAGAAGATTATGGATCAAGGAATAGTAAGATAGATTACGAGATCATTCTCCACAATCGTGCTATTTGGCTAATTCTATCCAGGCTGCTTCATACCTATTAAATAGATTTTCCCTTTTGGTTGTTAAAAATCTATTGTATAATTCTATTAAAATAGGATTTTGAGATTTAGCCATCAGCTTTCTATAGAATTTGAGCATATTTCTCTTGCTGATAATTCTATTGGATTTATCCTCTGATTGTAAGCCTTCTCTTGCTTTTTGCCAAGGTATATGCTGGTGGGAGGTTTCCATCAGACAATCACTATTATAGTTTCCGCAGTTTCTTCAGCAATCTTTGTGCTCGCGCTTGATAGGCATGGCTCTCTTGTGCTAGGATGATTTGTAGCATGTCTCTACTTTCGCCTAGCTGTTTATATTTCAGATAGGTTAAGGCTTTGTACCATTGCGCAGGCTCTCGATAATTATTGGGGGCATTGGCGATGATGTGGTCAAAGGTTTGCAAAGCCTCTGCTTTTAATCCACTTTCCAGATATGAGATCCCTACATACATATAAAGCTGGTAGTCTTTGCTTTGGGTTTGTAAAATATGCGTAAAGCTTTCGGCGGCTTGCTCGTAGTTTTGCTCATTATAAAAAGCAATAGCTGCCTGCCGTGCATCTGGCCCATCTCCCATGCTTGTATATAAATCGGGATAGGGCACAAAATTTTGCGTATATAGCTCCTCCATCGAAGGGGGAAATAAATGAGGATACACCCATATAGCTAATAATATGACCATGACGGCAGTAGGGACTGCGGCATACAGCCATGTCAAGCTAGCAGTCCTTCCTGGCTCAGGTGTTTGATCTGATTTGGCAGCAGCAGAGGTGGTCGTTTCAGCAGATTGAGGTAAAGGGCTTGCTTGACTTTGTTGAGTAGCTTGATCCAATAAAGTAGCAGCCTTTTCCCATTCTCTTACTTTCTGACTAAACTTTCTTTCTCCCGCTAGATTAATTCCAGAAATAAGTACTCTAAATTGAGCAACTTCATTTCTTAATACAGCATCAGATTGCAGTTGAGCTTCAAAAGAGATGAGGGACTCTCCCGCTAATTTCCCTTCTACATAAGCTTCAATCAATTCCATTTCTTCCATTCTATGCACAGTTTTAACAACAACTTATAATCTTACACTACTATCATTGGCTAGTTTCCTTAGACGCTTTAGACACTCATATTTGCTTTTCTTTGCTACATCTTCGCTTTGATAGTTAAGGTTGTTAGCAATAGCTTCCATAGAAAAGTTGTGAAAATAGTACAGCTCAAGAATTTTCCGACATTTTTCACTGAGTTTTGAGAGAAACAGTTGGACCAAACTGTCTTGGTGCTGCTGTTTTTCCCTTTCTAAGTACCCAAGGTCTAAGCCTTGGACTTCAAGCGGAATCTCATCATAAGGTGTGGAACCTTTGTCTTCTCTTCTAAGTTCAAATAGCACATGTTTCCCTATTCCAAAAATATATGTCTTCAATTTACTCGTTAAGGTGTGGAGTTTTCCATTCTTGATATTTGAATAAAAAATAACCATCGTTTTCTGATAAATTTCTGAGGCATAATAAGCAGAGATTTGAAACTCTCTTTGTAGCCAACTCAAAAACTCAGGGCGATATCCAGTGTATATCTCTTCCATGAGCTTTTCCAATCTCCCCTCATCTCCTGAATGGTGTGCAGACAGAATCTGCTCAAATAACATTCGTCCTTCCTTCATGCCATCATGTTTTTATGTATTGAAAATGAAATTAGTAACCCTAAGTGAATGTAAATTTAGGAATCATTTTGCTATATAATTCAGGTATTTACATAAATTTACATGGGCTTTGAAAGCTAGTTTTCTCAGAATCAATACTTTGATAAAAGATATATAAAGCTAATATAGTAAATTTCTCCACTGATAAAAATCAATCAATGGAGACAAAATAATATCTAATGTATTAAATGAAGTTGCGAAATTAGGAAGAAGGGTAGGAATCGAATGATCTGTTGCTCGTCCAATCAGCAGAAATATTTGATGGATATTGGTCTTATGCTTTTCGTTGCATATCCAACATTTCTAATAATGCTACTGCGGCTTCCTCTCCCTTATTGCCGTATTTTCCTCCTGCTCTTGCTAGGGCCTGCTCCATGTTATCGGGAGTTGATACGCCAAATATCACTGGTTTATTAGCCTCAAGCCCAACGCGCATAATACCTTGAGCGACGGCTTCTGAGATAAAGTCAAAATGCCGGGTTTCGCCTTGGATAACACATCCTAAGCAGATGACTCCATCGAGATTTTTTTGTTTGTTCAGCGCAAATTGGGCACCAAATGGGAGTTCATAAGCGCCGGGAACAGGATAAAGTGAAATATGATCTGGAGATAAATTTGCTTTAATAAGGACAGCTAAGGCACCTTGATAAAGCACTTCTGTAATTTCTGAATTCCACTTGCTGACAACAATCGCTACACGATCATTGGCGTGAGAATGATCTGCTGCTTTATAGGTAATGTGTGAAAGGTCGTGTCCACTCATTCTGTAACGCGTCCGATGTATTTATCAATTTGCCGGCCTTCAGAGCTGAGTGGAAACTCATCTTTGATACGCTGATAAGATTTAAGTGCCTTTGCTCGATCTCCAGCCGCCTCATAATTTCTGCCTGCATTCATCAAGACCATCGGCGTTGTATATTCATTGCTTTCGATTGCATTGGCTGCCTTTTCAAAATAGTTGGCGGCTTTAAGAGGGTCTCCCAAATCTTCATAGGCAAAACCTAATGCCATATTACCAGATACAGCCATCATGCTGCCTGAAGGTAAGGATACACTTTTCAAATAGTCTACTCCTTCTTCCAGTTCCCCTCGTTTGAGGTGAATAATTCCGATATAATACTTAGCCATATTGCCAGCATCGGTATAAGAATAATCTGCCGCTATATCCATCAATCCAAGATTGCCTGCCGGATCACCATTTAAGGCGAGCTCGAAAGAGTCTACTTCAAAATACTTTACTGCCTGAAACATCATTTCACTAGCTTCAGCATTCTGACCCTTATTCCACATTTGGAGAGCAATGATGCCTAAGATGGCAACGATCACTGCCACTGCACCACCAACAAAGAGGGTCTTATGTTTGACAACAAGGGCTTCAATCGATAAGTTTTTTACCGCTTCATCTTTCACTTCTTCCTCTACCTTCTTAACTCTCTTCTTTAGTTTTGCTTTTGCCATAAGTTTTCATTCAACATTTCTCAATTGGGTTTGCAAAAGAAACAAATCTTAGGTGAAACTACAAACCTTTGAGCATCAAAAAGCTACATCATGTAAAAGTTTTCTGTAGAAACTCAGTTTGCGCGTTTAAGACTAAAGGAAAATACGGTTCCTTGTCCCATGATACTCTGCACCCAGATTTTTTCTCCATGTGCTTCCATGAGGTGCTTACAGATAGCTAAGCCAAGCCCTGTTCCGCCTTTGTCTCGGGACCTGCTTTTGTCCACCCGATAAAATCGTCTAAAAATTTTCCCTATATGTTCAGCTTCGATTCCTGGCCCATTATCAGCCACATGCACTTCTACTTTTTCATTTTCTGTGCTGAGAGAGATTCGTACTTCCCCATCTTGATCGCCGTATTTAATCGCATTATCGATAAGATTTGTCAAGACTTGCTGTATGCGTTCCATATCAGCTAAGACCATGGTCGTTTTATGCCCATTTGGTGAAATATAGGAATCGATATTTCGGTTTTTTTTAGTGAATTTGTTTTCCAAAGAATCTACCGTATCGCGTATGAGTTCATAGATGGAAAACTTGCTTATTCTCATTTCCATTTCACCCGATTCTACCTGAGTAATGATGAGCAAATCTTCTACCAAGCGAGACAAGCGGTCTGAGTTTCTCATGGCTTTCTTCAAAAACTTCATCCGGACTTTCTCATCATTTACTGCACCTTCGATGAGGGTATAAATAAACCCCTGAATAGCAAAAATAGGAGTCTTGAGTTCATGAGAAACTTCTCCCAAAAATTCTCTCCTATAGGCTTCAAGATCTCTGAGTTTACGTATCTCACGCTCACTGAGGAGTTGGAGGTTTTTTAGTTTTTTAAATACTGACCATTCCAGTACTGCTACAAGGAGCAAAAAACTGAGAAAGAAAAAAGCCAGTATTTGATAAAAAGTATCTGCATTTTGTAAGAAAGGAACTAATTTGATCAATAAAAAGATGCCTGACAGGCTTGCTGAAAGATAGATGGAAATCAGAATGGAGGAAGGGATTTTTTTTTTCATTAGTGATTGGTACTCAGAAATTTATATCCTACGCCCTTAATTGTGATGATATAGGAGTCGCCTATTTTTTCGCGCAATTTTCGTATATGCACATCTATGGTACGATCCACTACATATACATCGCCCCAAATATTCTTTAGCAGTTCTTCCCGTCGAAAAACCTTCCCTGGCTTTGAGGCTAAAAAATACAAAAGTTCAAACTCCTTACGAGGTAAGGTCAACTCCTCCTGATTGCGTCTTACAAGATACTCATCCTTAATGATTTCGAGATCGTGTACCTTGATTGTGCTAGCTCCTGCCATATTGGATTCTCTACGCATAATTGCTTTCAGCCGGCTCATCAGTACCCTAGGCTTTATAGGTTTTGGTATATAATCATCTGCTCCGGCCTCAAAACCTGCCAACTCTGAGTACTCTTCAGAACGTGCCGTCAAAAAAACAATATACACCCCCTCCATCTCTGGAAGCTCTCGGATACGGCGACAAGTCTCAATCCCATCCAACTGGGGCATCATGATATCCAGTAAGATCATCTGGGGTTTTTCCTTTTTTGCTACAGCAATAGCCTCTTCCCCATCCATAGCTTTCACGACAGCATATCCTTCTTTTTCCAGATTGTATGCTAGTAAATCCAGAATATCTTCCTCATCGTCTACTATGAGAATCTTAATCTTTGCCATTGATTTTTTGAGTATGTATAGTAATCAGCCATAAGTACATGAAGTGACATAGTTTGTTTTGTGAGTATTATTCATTCGCAAAAATTTCTGCCAGTTTAGCCCCTAGCGCAGGACCACGTAAGTTTTTGGCGACAATACGTCCTTCCCTATCCAATAAAAAAGTGGCAGGAATGGCTTTAATTTGATATTCCTGGGCAGCAGTACTCTGCCAAAACTTTAGATCGCTCACATGGTGCCAGGTCATTCTGTCATCCTTAATTGCCTTTGTCCAAGCTTCTCGATTTCTATCCAAACTTACACTTAGAATGTCAAAGCCTTGGGCCTTGTATTTCTGATAAGCACGTACTACATTAGGGTTTTCTGCTCTACAGGGGCGGCACCAGCTCGCCCAAAAATCCAGTAAGACTACTTTTCCTCTTAGGCTACTGAGCTTAAATTCCTGCCCATCAGGAGTTGGAAGAACAATGTCTGGCGGAATAGCACCTATACCAAACTGCTCAGCAAGACGTGCTTCTTCTCTAATCAAAGCAATCCGCTTTTGCAGCGTTTTAGAAACTTCAGGCCGTGTCTCATAAGTACTCAAGTATCTTTCGGCATAATCAACAAATGCTCCAGAACGCATTCGTTCGAGCACATCCAACGCGCTTGCTAAAGCATTTTTTTGGGCGATAGAACCTTTGGGCATTTTGTCGAGCAATGCGTCTAAATAACGCTGGGCTTGTTTTTTATCCAATGGGTTATTGGTATTAAAAACAATCTGGGTGTATTGCCTCACATTATCTGAAAGTGATATGACGTAATCATAATCTGGGTCTTGTAAATCCGCATGTGTAAAAAGTTCTCCTGCAAAATGCTCAAGTCCACTTCGATAGTTTTGTGGATTATTATTGGGATCAAACTGCTTATAAAGATTAAGGGCAAATACCTTAGCCAAAAAAGGATGCGTCTGCTTTAGGTCTTCAATGATCGCTTTCTGTTGATTAAAAATATCATTAAAGGTTTTTTGTGCCTCTTCTACAGCTGCTGAGTTTTGAGCTCCTTGTGCTCGCAGGCGTTGTTCTGCCATGCTCACTTGTTGTTGTAGTTGAGACATTTGCTGGGCCACAGTTTTAAACTGATCGTTGATTGCTGAGTTTTCTACCTTGGCAAAGGTTCGCAAATCCATACAGTTGCCAGTGATTTTAATCTCATCCTCATCTCCCAAAATAAGGCTGGTCAAATTATTAGGGGCTTGTCCGAGTAAAAAAAAGCCTTGGGCAGGAAGATACCCGCTTAGCTTAAATACTGATTTGTCTCCTGAACGCTCTACGGGAACACTCAGTAGTTTTTTATACTCAAGGCCGTCCATGGTGTACAAATAAATACTATCCATCTGACACATCGGAAATTCTCCCACTACCCTAAAACGCTCTGAACCGGCTGAATCTTTTGCGAAAGAAGTCCCCTGTTGATCACAAGCGTTCAAAAAAAGAAAACAGCTAATGATAAAGAGCAAGTAAGTTTTTTGGTTTGTATGCACTGTATTGCTTGTTGTTAGTTTTTATATCAAGCAAATATACAGTTATGATATGAAAAGGAAAAATGGGATCAAGCGATAAGCCTTTTCCTTATGAGGTGGATGAATAGCTGGAATAATAAAAAAGGTGATTTTTAGGCTTCCCCTCCTTTGTTTCCTCTTGTGCAACTCAAATGATTAAAAAAACCACTAAGGTTCTGTGCTGATTTTTTTAACACATGGCTCACATCTGGCACATCTGGCACATAGTTTTTTAGCAGATTTGCTATGTGGTCTATGTGTCTCATTCTATGTTTTCTATGTGATAAAAATGTGACCGCCAGCCTGCTGGTTCTTTTATTTATATTGATTTGTTCTTAGGTACAAACATATGAGGCACGCAGACCACTAAGGGGGCATGGTAATTAGCATCATAAAAATTTGCTGATTAAGTGCGTTTCTTATTTCTGATTCAATATATAGCCCACAGATATACTCAGCACTCGATTATTGTTTCTAAATTGGTTTAAATTATATGGAGAGGTGTTTAACAAACCCAAGCTGTAGGACAATCCGACTTGAAAAGGATTCAACGCTACTCCTAGTCCTGCTGTCAAACCAAGGTCGATTCTCTTGATATAAGCCTCATCATCAAATCCCCAGCGGATATCTTCTTTGCTGGTTGTTGTTTTTCCAGAGATGGTCAGTTCATCTTTCATTTTTCCTGCCAAACCGATCCCGAGGTATGGCCCAAAAGTAGTATAAACATTGAGCCCAGCAAGCTTAAATGATGTTTTTAAGCTGAATGGGAGCTCGATATAATAAAGGGTGGTGCTAGATCTGGCCTGAAGGGGTTCTCCCCCAAAAGTGCCAGGTTCTTCTATATATTGATAGCCTCTGGTCGATAACAAAAGGGCGACTTCATAAGAGAAGGCTTCATTGATGGGAAAGTCTGCTGTCAGTCCTATATGAAATCCCGGATTGAGCTTGAAATTTTTACTAAAGGTAGTATCCTGGCTTTTTCTAAACATAGTGGCAAGGTTCAGTCCTCCTTTGAGGCTAAATGTCTGTGCAAAAGAGCTGAAAGTCAGGGTGATCATACAGACAAAAATGAATAGTTTTGCTAAGTGTTTCATTGTATTTGGGTTAAAATGATTTATAATATGTCTAAAAGGCAACTGTCCAACTTATGTATGGAATCCAAAACAAAAAGCTTTGTTCGGCTAAGCGATTGACGGGTAAATACTCCATTCGTGCTTCATTGTACTCAAGATCACTTTGGAAAAAGATAAAATAGGGATTTCGTCTGCCATAGAGATTGTAGATGCCATAGGACCAGGTTCGGACTCGACCTTTTTTTTCTTTCTTGACCTGATAGGCAATATCTAGTTTGTGAAAAGGCCGTAGCTGGTAGTTGTTTCTAGTGGGAGCATAAGCCAATACATTCCCAAATCCCGTGATACCCTGCAGGGTAATCATACTTTCGGTTCCTCCTGAGAGGTCGGTGATCAGGTCATAGGGCACATTAGCAATACCTACGGGCACTGTTTGCCTGAAACCAGATAAATACATCCAGGTAAGGGATAGGGACTTATGTCTTTTTTTCATCAGGTAGCTGAGAAAGAGCGAAAGGTTATGTCTGCGGTCGTATTTGAATGGAAAGCTTCTTCCCTGGTTGATTGTTGGAAACTGGCGGTTGTTCCAGGCTAGAGAATAACTCAGCCAACCATTAAGCCTTCCGCTATGTTTTCGCAACCAAAATTCCAGCCCATAAGCTACTCCTTTTCCAGACTCCACTTTGTTTTGCCAAGAATCAAAATCATTAAAGAGAGAAACTCCATCTTTGTATTCTATGACCTGGGAGAATGTTTTATAGTAAGCTTCAATAGAAATAAGGCTATTCAAAGGGCCTTTGCTATCCCAACCAGCCACCACTTGATGAGAAGCGGCTGGAGGTACGGAAGCTGTAGCGGGAACCCAAAGGTCGGCGGGAAGTCCTAAGCCGCTATTGGATAGGAGATGCAGGTATTGTTGAATAAAAGAATAAGAGATGTTCAGCTTACTAGCGGGAGAGAGTTGATATTGGACACTCAATCTCGGCTGCAAAGAGGTAGATGAAAAGTTTTGCGTCTTAAATGCTTCTAGACGTAAGCCGCCACGCAGGCTCAATCGCTCCGTAAACTGCCACTCATCTTCTCCAAAAAGCACGAGGGTTGTACTTCTAATTCGGTCATTGTTGAATACGGAATCTACTTTTACTCCTTGTGTAAGTATTTCTGTGAGTCGGAAATCGGGTTGAAAATACTTAAAGCTAGCAGATAGTCCAAACTTCAGTCGGTGACTTGAGCTAGGGTGGTAATTGAAAAACTGCTGTAGATGAAGGTCTCGAATAGATGAGAAAAAAGACAGTTTCAGGGCATTTTTTTCTGTTGGTTGTCCCCGCTGGTCGATGGTTTCCAATGAGCGTGCCGTTTGATAGGTATACTGGCTATAGCCCAATATACTTTTTAAAAACCACTTAGCGCCCAATATTTTATGGTAGCGCAAGGAAGCTGCGATATTGCCCCATTCTAAGGCACTATTTCGGTTGACCTCTATACTGCCTGTGCTATCTTGTGCCAAAGACCCTAGCTTGCTGGCTGCTTTGTCTCGGCCTGTATAGAAACTCACATATAGTCTATCTCTATCGCTTATGTTATAATTAGCTTTCCCCACAAGGTCATAAAAATCATAGCTCAAAAATCCATCTATCCCTTCTTTTTTAAATACTTGCTTGATAATAGGTCTGAATATGGCATTGATCCAGGTACTCCGGGCGGATACAAAGTAAGAGGCTTTCCCTTTGACAATCGGGCCTTCGGTCGTGAATTGTCCTGTGATGGATCCCAGACTTAGTTGGGTTTTTCGCTTGTGTAAGTCTCCTTCTTTGCTTTGCAATTTGATCACAGAGGACAAACGTCCCCCATATTCTGCGGGAAATCCGCCTTTAAATATTTCTGCACTTTTGATGGAGGAAGGCGGAAAAAGCGAAGCAAAACCAAATAGGTGGCTCACATTGTATATGGGAATATCATCCAAAAGAACCAGATTTTGGTCAGCACTGCCCCCTCGTATAAATAGGCCTGTCGTCCCTTCTTTCCCAAACTGAACGCCAGGCAAAAGTTGCATGGCCTTTAACACATCTGCTTCCCCTGCTAGCATAGGAACCTGTGCCAATTGCTTGATAGGAACGATAAGCCTACTCAAACCCGCATCACTCAAGGCTTCCGAGGCTGTGATTTCGACTGTATCTATGGCAACCCCATAACTGCTGAGGGAAATATTGAGGGTAGTATCTGAAAATAGGGTTAAAGAGAGCATTTCTTTCTCATAGCCAGCTAGGTAAAATTCCAGTTCTTGATTTCCTTTAGGAAGCCTGAGACTAAAGTACCCATAGGTATTAGCGCGTGTGCCTATCTGCTTAGTTGCTTCAAATACCCTGACATAAGCCAGAGACTCACCACTACCAGCCTCTTTGATAGAACCATTCACAATTATTTGTGCCTGTATAGGTTTCAACAAGACGTATAGAATCACAAAGAAAAAGTATCTCATAGCACTGTTAATCAGAATAAATTTCTACCAACTGTCGCTGAAAACCTGCAAAGACACCCAAGCCGTTTTTGATGTTGGAGTACACATTCCCAAACTCATAAAAGGGATCTGCTGTACCAAAGCCTTGCCGGAAATAGGAGCTTTCGTATAAGTAGAGCGTTTCACTAATGCTGCGTACATCCGCATATACGCGGATATACTTCCGGGGAGTACTAGCTGAAAACACCCATGTACTATAATAATCCCGATCTACTGAATCTTTTCTCGGAAAAGGGAAAAAATGTGCGTAAAATATAGTCGTGGTATCCATGTAAAAGCTGATATGCTTTTCATCATTCTGAAAACTTATGTCCTGCAATAACACACTATTTGCTTTTTTGCTGTTGGGATCAGAAAAGGGTTCATCAATTTGCGTCTCCAGTATCCAAAGGCGATCATTAAATGGGTCGACGACTGTGGTATCCTCACTGGGAAAGTAGCAAACACAACTATCGCGCATAGCGATGGCTACGTGATAAAAGTTTTGTTCATTGGGTACATCTTCAAAATGCACATCCATGAGAAAGGAGGTGAATGCTGTCCCAAATTCGTCTACTAAAGGGATAGCCGTATCGGTAAACCAAGTTCCTCCAGGGTTGATAGCATGAGCGGGAAGGCTATCTACTGCCTCTACGGAGGGAAAGCCTGCTGCTTCGACCTTTATCCGATAGGTGCTGCCGACCACAGGGTAGTGATCCAGGCGATAATTGCCATTGCCCGCGTATTGAGGTGAGCCAATCAGGCTATCATTTTCATAGAGTTGGATACGTGCATGGGCTACTGCAGGCAATATAAAGCTGGTATCTGCCAAATTGCTCGTGCTACTTATATGGATCTTCCAAGTGCTATCTGAAGAAAAAAGCGTATTGACCACGAGTAAAGGCTGGGGATTGGGAAAAGGTAACTCAATGCTTTTGGTACAGGCAAACATGAGCAAGCATAAGACCAACTGCCATAGATGCAGTTGGCCTGAGATTCTATTTTTGAAAAGTATAAACATGAATTTACTAAAATGTTTCTACAACATAAGTATGAGGTAATCTCTACATTTCTGACGAGTGCTTCTGTTTCAGCCTTTTTTGCATACCATCCTCCAAAAGCTCATCTTGCCTGAGTTTTCATTTCAACACTGACAGAAGCGTAATTAGTACTACTTCCCCATTCAAAGCTTTTAGACTTCCTAGAAATCTGTCAGATTCTCTGACAATTTAGGCGGAAATACTTTCACATTTGTGGTGAAAGCACTCCCTAACTGCTGGATTATTCGCGAGTCGCCTGTTTTTAAAGGCGCTCATGAGCATTTCATGGTTATTCGTTAGTTGCCTGCTTTTAATTTGAGAAATTCCTCAGCTCCATTCTCCCCAAATCGTTATTTTATCCCCGACCTCTAACTGGTGTATATCTAGTGCGGGAGGCAAGTCTTCTGAGATATCCTTTTTGTGAATCTGAAGTGTTATTTCTTGTTTATTATTCTCACTTCCCAACGGTATTCCCATTTTGGATTGAACATTAACTAAAAATCCTTTTTCTTCTAATAAAGTTTGGCTTGGATTAAAAACAAGCTCGTCATTTAACCGTACTTTTATAGATGTCATCGTGGTATCTTAATTTAAAAAGGTTTATTAAAACTGATTATGCTGCTATCTAGTTTTGTATATGTTTCACTATTGAATGAACTAGTCTTGTGATGACGGAAAAGTATCACCAAAAGTTTCTATTACATTATCTAAACCGCTCATGTCCAACTGTGTAATTTCCGTAGGAGATATACTCTCAGGTTCTGCTTCTATTACATGAATATCTATTTTAAATTTTTGTTCTAAATCTTTTTGAACCCATTTATACATTCCTTTGTTAGTGATTGCAGCCATGATCTCCAAAAATTTCTCCTTAGAGGGAGTCATTTCCTGAACTTGTTGGGGGATACCTAATGCTGCCATAGCGCTTCCCATGACATTTAAAAAGACAGGTTTATTTTTTTTTGCTCGGGATCCATGCAAACTTATTGTAAGGACATGCTGTTCTGCCATAGCAACTCTACATATAGGATGTTCATCTAAAAATATGTCAAATGCAATCATAATAAATAGATATTAAAATGTTTAATTTAGTTCATTTGAAATTTTAGTAGAGAACGTCAACAGAACTACCAAGGTAAGTTGATTTAGTCCTGTCAACGTTGCAATTTAGTTATACTTATGATAAAACCAGTATTCTCATTTATAAGTTATGTCCGATTAAATTACAATGGCTAGAAAATATCATCGCAGACATCTATGCACATAAGATACATCTGGGTGCAATAAGCAATACCCCCACCAGTAGCCATACAGCCGACAAGCATTCCCAGACATGCTGCGAAACACGCCTTTTTTCCATTCCCTGTTCTCATTTGATCTTTGACCATAAGTATCTTTAGCAATTCATTTTCAAACATTTCTGCCATCTGTTCTTGACTAATATACTGAAAATCATACTTAAGTTTTAGATCATCTATAAGTGAGATCAAGGTATAAAACTGCTGTTTCTTAATTTGAGTAGAGTTAGATAATTTTATCACTTCCTTAATTAACGGTCGAAAGTCCTCATTTTTCAGCAATTCTGGCAGCACTTCAGCATTTACAGGAATTAAATCTAAATCTGTAGAAACTATTTCCTGCTTGGATTCCAGCATGTCACTTTCAGGCGTACAGCCAGCATACATAATTATTGAAAGAATAAAAATAATAGGAAAAAAGATGTAATTTTTCATCGTTTTGATTAACTTTAAAATGAATATTATTTTTTAATGTTTTTTGCCCGGGTCCTGGTTGCCGCCAGGATTCCGGTCAAATCTTTGAGACTTCCTTGAAATCCGTCAGATTCGCTGATTGTAAAATGGAAATGAATGGCTTACTCCTTTTTAGTAAGCAAGACAATAGTTTCATAGGCATA
>Ga0256830_1001971_pt1 | contig 13989 bp, 9 predicted proteins | sample 128326metaG_FD_190537 | JGI IMG/M metagenome (GOLD analysis project Ga0256830, IMG submission 190537) | Hydrothermal vent microbial communities from Lau Basin, Pacific Ocean - 128-326 | ecosystem: Environmental > Aquatic > Marine > Hydrothermal vents | place: Pacific Ocean: Lau Basin | collected... | reverse complement strand
GTGCTGAGGCAACTGAAGGATGCGGCCGGCTTTGACGCCGGGCTTGAGGAGACCGTAGAGAGGCTCGAGTCCGCCTTCTTCGAGATAGAGGACGCAACGGGGTTCCTGCGGGATTATGCGGGGAGCATGGAGGGCGAGCCCGGGATGCTCGAAGAGGTCGAATCAAGGCTCGACACCATAAGCCGGCTGATGAGGAAGTACGGCAATACCATAGAGGAGATACTCGCAACTAAAGACTCCATAGACCGCAGGCTCAGGAAGATAGAGGATTACGAACACGGGCTTTCGGAGCTCAGGGAGCGTGTCGACTGCACGCTGGAGGATGCCTTGAAGATCGTTCGATCGCTCTCCATGAGGAGGAGAGAGAAGGCGGCGGAGCTCAAGGCGGGGGTTGAAGACGAGCTCAGGGAGCTCGGCATGAAGGGGACCGTCTTCGAGGTCTGCGTGGACACGGAGACGAACGACGACGGCACCTTGAGGTTCGGTGAAAAGGGGGCGGACCGGGTCAGGTTTCTCATATCGACGAACGCCGGCGAGGAGCTCAAGCCGCTTTCGCGGATAGCCTCCGGCGGCGAGCTTTCGCGCATAATGCTCGCCATGAAGGGGCTTATCTCGGCCGGCAGGGTCCCGACCCTCGTCTTCGACGAAGTCGATACGGGGATAGGGTCCGCCATGGCGCAGGTGGTGGGCAGAAAGCTCAGGGAGGCGGCGGCAACGGGGCAGGTCCTCTGCATAACGCACCTGCCGCAGATAGCCGCCTTTGCCGACGCACATTACCACGTGGCAAAGGAGCAAAACAAGGAGGGGCGGACCGTGACCAGGGTCTCGAGGCTGAGCGACTCAGAGAGGCTGGTCCATATAGCGAGGATGCTCGGAGGCGGGGAACCGACCGAGGTCACGCTCAAGCATGCAAGGGAACTTCTGGAAGGGACGGGAAGGCTTACCGCACGATAAACACGGTAAACAGCACCGGGAAGATCGGAGGAGCGTTGGTAAGGAAGGCGGTCATAAAGGATGTGAAGGAGATATACGAGCTGGTGGAGTCGTTCGCAAGAAAGGGCGACATGCTCCATCGCCCTCTCAACGACCTGTATGCAAACATAAGGGACTTTTTTGTCTACGAGAAAGATGGTGAGATACTCGGCACCTGCGCGCTGCACATATGCTGGGAAGACCTGGCGGAGGTAAGATCCCTTGCGGTAAAGGAAGGTGTGGCCGGGAAGGGTGTCGGGAAGGGGCTTGTAGATGCCTGCCTTGATGAGGCACGGAGATTCGGTGTCAGGAAGGTCTTTGCCCTCACATACAGGCCGGCGTTCTTTGAGAAGATGGGGTTCCGGTCCATTGAGAAGGATGTATTGCCTCACAAGATATGGGGTGATTGCATAAAGTGCGTCAAGTTCCCGAACTGCGATGAAAGCGCCGTTATGATAGAACTGGATCGAGGTTGACAGGCATGGAAAAAGAGTTCAACAGGGCGATAGATGTACTTACGGGCCTGCTCGAAGGCAGGGTGGATTCGTACGAGATATACCTCAGTGCCGGCAAGGGACGTATCGTCGAGGCGAAGGACGGCAAGGTGGATGCCTTCAGGGTGAGCTCGAGCTCCGGCGTCGGGCTGAGGATCATCGTCGACGGCAGACCGGGCTTCGGCTATTCGAGCGTTCTCGCTGAGGACGCCCTCAAGGCCGTGGTGGAGACGACACTGTCCGGCAGCATTGGTGCGACCGCGGACAGCTTTCTTGGCTTTCCCTCTCCGGCGGTGCGGCACGATGTCTCATCCCCCGGTGCGCTCGATGTGTATGATGCCTCCTTTGAGGCCGCAAGCGAGGATGAACTTATAGAGCGTGCCCTCGACATAGAGAAGAATGCCATGGGGTTCGACAGCAGGGTGAAGAGGGTGAGAAAGGCGGCCTACAGCGAGTCCATGAGCTCTGCGAGGACCGTAAACTCCAACGGTGTCGATACGAGCTACGTAGGGACGTTCTTTTCCGGCTCGGTAGTGGCCGTCGCAGAAGAGAACGGCGAATCGCAGATGGGATGGGATGCCTTGATGGGCCACAAGAGGGCCGACGTGGACAGCCGCCTGATCGGCCAGGGCGCGGCCGAACGGGCCGTTGGCATGCTTGGTGCAAGACCCATCTCCACGGTAAGGTGTCCGGCGGTCTTCGAAAACACGGTCGTCATGGAGCTCCTCGGTGCCCTGGCAAGCTCCTTTCTCGCGGATAACGTCCAGAAGGGCAAGTCCATGCTCATAGGCAAGAGGGACAAGAAGGTGGCCTCCGCTGTCCTGAACCTCTGGGACGATGGGCTCATGGTCGGCGGATGGGCGACGGCGCCCCACGATTGCGAAGGGGTTCCGAGGCAGAAGACGCCGCTACTATCGGGAGGCGTCTGCCGGGGCTATCTCTACGATACATACTGGGCCAGGAGAGGGGGCGAAGGCTCAACCGGCAATGCGTCAAGGTCGGGCTTCAAGTCGGTCCCGCACGTGGGAACGTCGAACCTTTACATAGAAAGAGGGGATACTTCCCGCGACGACCTCTTCAAGGAAATGGGCAGGGGACTCTTCATAAGGGAATTGATGGGGGTGCACACCGTGGACCCTGTATCAGGGGAGTTCTCCCTCGGTGCGTCCGGGGTGTGGATAGAAGGCGGCAGGCCCGCCTATCCCGTGAGGGGAATAGCCATAGCCGGAACACTTCTTGATCTCTTCAGCAAGGTGGAGGTCGTTGGTTCGGACATGCGCTTCATAGGCTCCGTGGGCTCACCCAGCCTGCTCTTCGGAGAGGTGAACGCAAGCGGAAGATGAAGCCTGTGTGGGCTGTTCCCGCCCCGATACCAGGGACATCCGCCTCCGGGTATCACTTGCTGCACATCGCGGTGCAAGTAAATACAGACTCATAGGCATTTCCTGTCCGCCGTAGGCGGTCCTGCAGCTTGCTAAAGGCTGCTTAAATATAGCCCTGAGTTCGGTCTGCCTACGCACCTTCCTTTTTTCATACAGCCTTGAACAAAGCCTGCCAAAGTGATATATTGGTTAGAGGCTACATTCCACGTAAGCGGACTTTTTGATGGCATACTTCAACCAGGAGTGTCACACCCCGAAGGTGCTCATTCTCCTCAAAAGATCTAAACCCATGCCGTTATCCGTGAAATCGGACTGCTCCACGGTTCTCCTGGAATACGCGCAGCATATACTGACCGTCTTTGTGTCATGAACGACAGTACAGAGGAAACGCTCATAGAGAAGTACGAGAGGCTCTGCCGGAGGGTCGAGAAGCTCGAGTCCGAGCGCGGACGCGTGGTCAGGTACCTGAGCATGATAGTGGACAGCGCATCGTCTGCTATTGGAGATGACTTCTTCCGTACCCTCGTCCGCCATCTCAGCAAGGTCCTTAACACCCGCTATGCGCTGGTAGGAGAACTCGTGGACGACGGCAAGGCGGTCCAGACGATCGCCGTGTGGTCCGGCACGGAGTATGAGAAGAACTTCAGGTACGATCTCCGCAACACCCCGTGCGAGAGGGTCGTGTACGAGGAGCCGTGTTACTACCCGAGGGACGTGCAGAAACACTTTCCCGAGGACCATCTCCTCAAGGAGATGGGTGTGGAGAGCTACAGGGGGATTCCGCTCAGGGACGCAAAGGGTGCGACCGTCGGGCTGATAGTCGTGATGCACGATGAGCCCATGGACTACCGTGAGTCGGACTGGCAGTTCATGAAGTTCTTTGCAGCAAGGGCCAGCGCCGAGCTTGAACGCAGGCAGGCCGAAGAGGCCCTTAGAAGGAGCGAGGCGAGGCTTGCCGAGGCCCAACGTATCGCGCGCCTCGGGAACTGGGACTGGGACATACGCAAGGACGAGATATACTGGTCGGACGAGGTCTACCGCATATTCGGGCTCCAACCCAGCGAATTCCGAACGACGTACGAGGGGTTCATGGATTGCGTCCATCCGGATGACAGGAAGGTTGTGGAGAAGGCGGTTGACGACGCCCTCAACGGACGTAAACACTACTCCATCGATCACCGTATAATACGACCGGACGGCAGTGAACGGGTTGTGCATGAACGTGCCGATGTCCTCTTTGAAGACGGCCTGCCCGTGCGGATGATAGGGACCGTCCAGGATGTGACGAAGCAGAAGCTCACCGAGGCGGTGCTCAAGGCTCACGTGGCCCGGCAGCGTGCCGTGGCCGAGCTCGGGCAGCGCGCCCTCGAGGGGGTGGATCCGTACGCGTTGCTGGACGAGGCGGTAAGGCTGGTAGCAGGGACCCTGGATGTCGAGTACAGCAAGGTGCTGGAGTGCCTCCCCGGGAGGGAGGAGCTGCTTATGAGGGCAGGGGTGGGGTGGAAGCCGGGGCTTGTGGGCTCCTGCAAGGTCAGCGGCGGCTACGATTCCCAGGCCGGATACACACTGCTTTCAAGCGATCCCGTAATAGTCGAGGACATCAGGACCGAAAGGCGTTTCAGCGGGCCTGCGTTATTGCACGAGCACGGTATTGTGAGCGGTGTCAGCGTGATCATTCACGGCCATGAACGCCCCTTCGGCATACTGAGCGTACATACGAGAAGGCGACGTTCTTTTGCCGCCGAAGACGTCAATTTTCTACAGTCCATCGCAAACGTGCTCGCGCAGGCGATAGAGCGAAAGCGCGCCGAGGAGGCGCTCACCGCGGAGAGGGAGCACCTTGCCGTAACGCTGCGCAGTATCGGCGACGGTGTAATCACCACGGATATCCACGGCAGGATCGTTCTGATCAACAAGGCCGCGGAAGAGCTTACGGGATGGACTCAGGAGGAGTCAAAGGGCCGCCCGATCACCGAGATCTTCCGCATAATCGATGAAAAGAGCCGCAAGCCCTGCGAAGGTCCGGTTGAGAAGGTCCTTAAGACATCGGCCATGGTTGAGACGGCCGATTCCATGATTCTCGTGTCGCGGGACTCGACCGAGCGGATCATATCAGACAGCGCTGCATCCATCCGCAACAAGGACGGCGATGTGGTCGGAGCGGTTCTCGTCTTCCGTGATATCACCGAGAAGAGAAAGATAGAGGAGGAGATGCTGAACGCCACGAAGCTCGAGAGCCTCGGGGTCCTTGCCGGGGGCATTGCGCACGACTTCAACAACATACTTACGGCCATCCTGGGCAACATAACCATCGCAAGGACCGCATCGGAATCCAGGGAGGATATAATAAAGAGGCTCGGCGAGATGGAGAAGGTGACGCTCAGGGCCAAGGCCCTCACGCAGCAGCTCCTGACCTTTTCCAAGGGCGGAGCACCCATCATGAAGAAGTCCTCCATAGCCGAGCTCCTCAAGGATTCGGCGAGCTTCCTTCTGAGCGGCGCCAAGGTAAGCTGCAGGTTCTCCATCTCGGACGATCTTATGGCCGTTGACATAGACGAGGGGCAGATGAGCCAGGTCATAAACAACCTGATAATCAACGCCTGCCAGGCCATGCCAGAAGGCGGCACCATAGAGATACACGCCCGCAACGTCACCTTTGGAAAAGAAAGCGCCCTGCCGTTGAAGGAGGGCAGGTACGTGGAGATAGCTATAGTCGACCACGGCGCCGGCATTCCCAGGAAGTACCTTCCCAGGATATTCGACCCCTACTTCACCACAAAGGAAGGGGGAAGCGGGCTCGGGCTGGCGGCCTCATACTCCATAATAAAGAACCACCATGGCCACATAACCGTTGAGTCCGAACCCGGCAGGGGAACGACATTCTACATCTACCTGCCGGCATCGGAGAAGGAGGCGGATCCCGGCGAAGACACCGATGAGATGCCGTCGACCGGCACCGGAAGGGTGCTGGTCATGGACGATGACCAGATGATAAGGACCCTTGCCGGCGAAATACTGAGCCTGAGCGGCTACGAGGTCGACTTCGCGGCCGAGGGCACCGAGGCCATAAGGCTTTACAAGCGCGCAAAGGAGTCCGGCAAGCCGTTTGACGCCGTGATAATGGACCTGACCATACCTGGCGGCATGGGCGGCAAGGAGACCATAAGGGAGCTCTACAAGATAGACCCCGATGTCAGGGCCATAGTCTCGAGCGGCTACTCGGTCGATCCGATAATGGCCGACTTCAGGGAGTACGGATTCAGCGGGGTCATAGTCAAGCCCTACAGGAAGGCCGAGCTTCTCAAAACGCTCAAGAAGGTGATCTCCGGCGTGAATACGTGAACTACGGCGTTCGCCCTCTCCTGCAAATGGTCCTCAACCTGCCTTCTTTCCGCCTCAGTGCCCGGAGCGAGCGGCCATCCGGTCCCATGCATAACAAGGTTGACTTTCCGGCCGGTTTCATGTAACTTATTCTCCGCTTATAAACAACAAACAACAAAAACCGGGGAGGAAGAATCGTGGCTAAAAACGTGGCACAGAAGATACTGGAAGAGCATATAGTCTCTGGCGAGCCCGTGCAGGGCCGGGAGGTGGCCCTTAAGATCGACCAGACGATCACGCAGGACGCTACAGGGACCATGGCATATCTTCAGTTCGAGGCCATGGGCGTGGACAGGGTGAAGACCGAGCTCTCCGTGAGCTACGTGGACCACAACACGCTTCAGTACGGCGGATTCGAGAACGCCGACGATCACAGGTTCCTGCAGACGGTCGCCGCCAAGTACGGCATTTACTTCTCGAGGCCGGGAAACGGCATATGCCACCAGGTGCACCTCGAGAGGTTCGGTAAGCCCGGCAAGACGCTTCTCGGCTCGGACAGCCATACACCGACCGCAGGGGGACTGGGCATGCTCGCAATGGGCGCCGGCGGCCTCGATGTAGCCGTTGCAATGGGAGGAGGCCCTTTCAGCATCATCTACCCAAAGATCGTGCTCGTGAACCTGAAAGGAAAGCTCCAGCCCTGGGTGTCGGCTAAGGATATCATCCTGGAGCTCCTTAGAAGGCTCAGCGTAAAGGGCGGCGTGGGCAAGATCTTCGAGTACGGCGGCGAGGGCATAAAGAACCTCACCGTGCCCGACCGTGCAACCATAACCAACATGGGCGCAGAGCTTGGCGCGACGACCTCGCTTTTCCCGAGCGACGAGGTGACGCGCGAGTTCCTCAAGGCGCAGGGAAGGGAGGACGACTGGGTCGAGATCACGGCCGACCCGGGGGCCGAGTACGACGAGGTCATAGAGATAAACCTCGACGAACTCGAACCCCTCATCGCGCAGCCACACAGTCCGGACAATGTCTGCAAGGTTACGGATATCGCCGGGCTGAAGGTCGATCAGGTCTGCATCGGTAGTTGCACGAACTCATCCTACAGGGACCTCATGGTGGTGGCCGAGACCTTGAAAAAGGGCGGACACAAGGTCCATCCCGAGGTGAGCATGACCGTATCACCTGGCTCGAGGCAGGTCCTTGACATGATCGCGCACTCCAACGGGCTTGTGGGCCTCATAGAGGCCGGTGCAAGGATTCTTGAGAATACATGCGGTCCATGCATAGGAAACGGACAGTCCCCGCCCTCGGGAGGGGTGTCCCTGAGGACCTTCAACCGCAACTTCGAGGGACGCAGCGGCACGAAGGACGCGGGCGTGTACCTGTGCAGCCCGGAGGTGGCCGTGGCCGCCGCAATATACGGCAAGGTGACCGACCCGAGGGAGCTCGGCGAGTACCCCACCGTGAAGTTGCCCGAAAGGTTCATCATCGACGACTCCATGATCATCCCGCCCGCAGAGGATCCCTCGACGGTGGAGGTCAAGAGGGGGCCGAACATCCAGCCGCTTCCCATAAAGGAGCCGCTGCCCGACGAGATAAGGGGCAGGGTCCTCATAAAGCTGGGCGACAACATCACCACGGATCACATAACCCCGGCGGGTACATGGCTCAAGTACAGGAGCAACGTGCCGAAGTACGCCGAGTCGGTCTTCTCGGCGATCGATCCCAAGTTCCACGAAAAGGCCAAGCAACTTCACGGCGGCTTCGTAGTCGGCGGTGAAAACTACGGCCAGGGTTCCTCGCGCGAGCACGCGGCCCTCTGCCCCATGTACCTGGGCATAAAGGCAGTCATCGCCAAGAGCTTCGCAAGGATACACAAGGACAACCTCATAAACTTCGGCATCCTTCCGCTCACGTTCGCAGACCCTGTTGATTACAATACCGTCGACGAGGGCGACGACCTCGAGCTTTCGGGCCTCAAGGAAGGGCTGTCGTCAGGTGATACGCTTGTCTTGAAGAACCTGACAAAGGGCACCGAGATAAAGCTCAAGCACGGCTACACACCTAGGCAGATAGAGATCATAAAGGCGGGAGGAAAGCTGAACTACACCAAGTCCAGCGGCGCGGTGGCCTGAGGCGGCCCTCAGCGCAGTATACCGCAGGTGAACTCCTTGAGCCTTGAACCGGGCTCCCCTTCCTTGAAGAAGGGGAGCTCTTTTTTTACCGGCACGCCGAACCTTTTGAGTTCCTCGGCGTTGTATGCCTGGCTCTCGTCGGTTCTCTCGTCCGGGCGGTTGAGCACCACGGCCCTGACATCCATGCCAGCGTCCCTTGCGTACCTGTAGGTAAGGAGCGTGTGGTTCAGGCAGCCCAGCCTCGTGGGTGCCACTATGATCAACGGAAGGTCCAGGAGGAGGACGAGGTCGGCCATCGTTATGCCCTCGCCGAGCGGCACGAGCAGCCCGCCAGCGCCTTCTACAATGGTCACGTCGTTTTCCCGTGAGATCATGTCATGGACGGCCTTTATCCTGCCAAGGTCGATCTCCACGCCCGCCTTCCTTGCGGCGATACCGGGTGCAAGCGGATCGGTGAAGCGGTAGGGGTTCACCATGTCCAGCGGGGTGTTGCTGCCGGCCGCCTTCTTGAGCATCAGCGTGTCGGCCGGCACGGGCTCGCCGTCCTCCTCCGGGCACCCCGTCTCGACCGGCTTCATGACCCCCACCTTCAGCCCCTCGTCCCTGAGGGCCCTTGCAAGGCACGAAGCGATGAAGGTCTTTCCGACGCCGGTGTCCGTTGCGGTTATGAAGTAGCCTTTCTCCATACCCTCACTCCCCGGTAACCTCCTTTATGGATTCATGGACTATACGGACGAGCCTGCTAAGCTCCTTCTCTGTTATGGACAGGGGAGGCATGATGACGATCGTATCCATGAGCGGCCTTATGATGAGCCCCCTCCTTCTTGCCTCGGCGCAGACCCTCTCTCCCATCCTCAGTCCGGGCTCGTAGCTTTCCTTTGTGTCCCTGTCTCTTACGAGCTCTATCCCGGCCATAAGCCCCCTGTGGCGCACATCCCCCACGTGCCTGAGCTCACGGAACCCTGCGAGAAGCCTTCCGAAGAGGGCAACGAGGGGTTGTATCTTCTCCATGACGCGTTCCTTTTCGAATACCTCTATGTTGGCCAGTGCGGCCGCGCAGCCGAGCGGGTTACCCGTGTAGGTGTGGCCGTGGTAGAACGCATCCGGCCTTGAGCGGGTGCCCAGAAACGACCTGTATATCCTCTCCGTCGTCATGGTCACGGCAAGCGGCAGGTAGCCGCCGGTTATGCCCTTTGCAAGGCATAGAAGGTCGGGCGAGACCCCCTCGGCCTCGCAGGCGAAGAGCGTGCCTGTCCTTCCGAACCCTGTAGCCACCTCGTCGGCTATGAGAAGCACGTTGTATTTTCTGGTAAGCCTCCTGACCCCCTTGAGGAACCCCGGAGGGGAGGTGATCATTCCGGCCGCCCCCTGCACGAGAGGCTCTATGATGCATGCCGCTATCTCCCGGTGGTGTTTGTCGAGCAGCCTTTCGAGCTCGTCGAGACACGCAAGCCCGCACCCCGGGTGTTGTTTCCCTACGGGGCAGCGGTAGCAGTAGGCGTACGGTGCGCGGAACGACTCGAAAAGAAGCGGCCTGTACCGTGCGACAAAGGAGTCTATCTCTCCCACGCTCATCGAACCCACGGTATCTCCGTGGTATGCCCCTGTGAAGGACACGAACCTCCTTTTCCCGGTGTTCTTGTCCCTCGCCTGCCAGTGGTGGTAGGCCATCTTCAGGGCTATCTCAACGGCCGTGGAGCCGTTGTCAGAGTAGAATACCCTTGTCAGTCCCCTCGGGGCCATCTTTACGAGCCTTTCGGCGAGCTCTATGGACGGGACGTTACCGAGGCCCAATAGCGTCGAGTGGGCTATCTTTCGGAGCTGCGCCCTTACGGCGTCGTCGATTTCCTTTTTGCGGTGGCCGTGGATCGTGGTCCAGAGCGACGATACACCGTCGAGATATCGCTTACCGTCGGTATCGACGAGGTAAGAGCCCCTGCCCCGTTCTATTATGAGGGGCTCCGAGCCTTCCCAGTCCAGCATGCGCGTGAAGGGATGCCAGACGTGGAGCTTGTCGAGTTTCCTGAGCCTTTCTGTGGAAGATCGTTTTTTCATACCGATTACCGATGACTGATGGTTGAAGTTTATGAGCACATCCTCCCGGTGTGCCGGATCCGTTTGCCGAGGAACGTTATGCAGTTCATGTACGTTGCTTCCTGGCCCGTACAAGGACCACCTGGTACGTGGCCCTTATACCTCCTTCTTCCCCCGCCGGAAACATCTCTTCATAGATTCCGGCCGCCGCCTTCAACAGTGTTCCGCGCAAAAGGGAGTCCGTCCCCCCGGGGTTGGGGTTGGTCGCACCTATCTTCTTGAGCGTTCTTAGGAGTTCTGCGAGCCCCTTGTAGCACTTCTTCTTCTCTTCCACGGTCGATTCGATCTCCCCGAAGCCCGCCCGCTCGAGGATCGTCTTTATCTCTGCGGCATCGCGGAAGGAAAGAGGCTCCGGCAACCCGTTCCTGCCTGTCCTTCGTTCCGCCTCTTCGATGGAGAGCCTGAGCTCATGCATGGTGGCCCTGCCCAGCGTTGAGAAGCAGAAGAGCCCGCCCGGTCTGAGCACCCTCCACGCCTCGCGGAATGCGGCCTCGAGGTCCGTTATCCACTGGAAGGTAAGGCTTGACACCACTGTATCAAAGGCCGCGTCCATGAACGGAAGGTGCGTGCAGTCCGCGCCTATGAGGGCGGGGGAGCGGCCGTTGAGCTTCTCCTTCGCCACCTCGAGCATGGAGACGGCTATGTCGCAGCCGTAGACCTTTGAGCCTGGATGTAGCCTTTCAATGAACTCGACCGCGGCTCCGGTGCCGCACCCCACATCGAGCACCGCTCCGGGCTTCGCGCTAAGCAGCCCGGCTACGGAAGTGGCGACCTCCCTTTGCAGCCCGGCTGCGGAGTCGTAGGTGCGCGCGGCCCTTGAAAAGGACCGTTTTACGAGTCTTCTGTCGAGAATCTGCCTCATCACGCCTTCGTGAACTCCTTGACAACGCGGTCGAACCTTTCTGGCTCCGTAACGAACGGTGCGTGGCCTGCCTCCGTGAACTCCATGAGTTCGGCACCCTTTATGTTCTCGGCGAGGTAATGCGCTGCACCCACCGGACACACCCCGTCGCGGCTTCCGTGTATGATGAGTGTAGGTACGTCTATCGACCCGAGCCCGTCCCTCAGGTCCATGTCCATGAGCGTCTTGAGGGCGGTCGTTATCCCGTCGAAGCAAAAGCCCGGCGGCGTTTCATCGTAGAGAGTGAGAAACTCCCTCGCCCGTCCGCTCTCGAGCTCGTCCCCTGTGAAGTTGAGCCTGTAGAACCTCCTGAGCGTGCCCGCCGGGTCCCTTTTCATGTCGAGTATCATCCTTCTGACAAGAGCCCTTTTCTGCCCCCACGGGAAACCCTCACGCGCCACAAAGGACGGGGTGGCCCCGACGAGCACGAGGGCCCTGAACCTCACCGTACCCTCCATCGCCGCGGCCATGAGGAGCTGGGCGCCGAGCGACCACCCGATGCCTATGGGTTCGGCCCCGCCTGCGAGGCGGGCTGCGAGGAGCGAGAGCGCAGGGGCGAGGGTCGGCTCGTCCCACGTTTCCTTCGCCCCGTGGCCCGGCAGGTCCATCGCAAGGGATGAATCATCCAACAATCCACGCCACACCCTCTTGTCCGTGCCCCAGCCGTGCACGAATACCCTTTCAGGGGATGAGCTCACCGGCCACCTCCGTTATGGTCTCCACGGCCCTTTCGAGGTCATCGGTACTGTGTTCCGATGTCACCGTTATCCTGAGCCTCGACGTCCCTTGAGGGACCGTGGGCGGCCTTATGCCCTGGACGAAGACGCCACGGTCGAGGAGCCTCCGGGTCGCCTCCATGGTCCTTGCGGCATCGCCGACGACGAGCGGGATTATCTGTGTGGTGCTGCACAGCGTATCGAGCCCCCTCTTCTTGAGGCCGTCCCTTACGAGGGAGGCGTTTCTTAAGAGCCGCTCCCTTCTCTCCGGTTCTCCTTCGACGATATCGATGGCCTTGATCGAGGCCGCGCACACGGCCGGCGGGAGCGCGGTCGAGTAGATGAAGGACCTGGCCGTGTTGAGAACGAGCTCTATGAGCCTCCTGCCGCCGGCCACGAAGGCCCCGTATGAGCCGAATGCCTTTCCGAGGGTGCCGAGCTGGATCACGGACGGGTTGTCGATTCCGAGGTGCTCGAGGGTGCCCCTGCCGTTACGACCCAGGACCCCTGTTGCGTGCGCATCGTCCAGAAGGAGGGTCGCCCCGTAACGTTCGGCAAGCCCCAGTATGTCGTCGAGTGGCGCGATATCGCCGTCCATGCTGAACACGCCGTCGGTTATGACGAGTTTTCTACTGGCCCTCGATCTCTTGAGCAGTCCTTCCAGCGCGTTCATGTCGCCGTGGGGGTAGCGCTTGAGGTCCGCCCTGCTCAGGATACAGCCGTCTATTATGGATGCGTGGCTGAGCTTGTCGCAGAAGATGTCGTCACCCCTTGAGGCGAGGGCCGGTATGCAGCCCGTGTTTGCATGCCAGCCCGAGTTGAAAAGAAGCGCAGCCTCCGTCTTCTTGAACGCGCTGAGGCGGTCTTCGAGCTCCATGTGGAGCTCCATGGTGCCCGCAACAAGGCGTGATGCACCGGCGCCCGTGCCGTAGTCCCGCACCGCCCTTGTTGCGGCCTCCTTGACAGCGGGGTGGTTTGCAAGCCCCAGGTAGTCGTTGGAGCAGAGGACCACGACCTCCTTTCCGTTTATCCCCGCCCGGGGAGCCTGCGGGCCCTCGAGCACTGTGAGGCTTCGTTTGAGCCCACTCGTCTTAAGCCCCATGAGCCTTTTCTCTATGGAATCTTCCATGGTCCTGCGCGATCATGCGGTGATTACGGATGAGGAGGCTGTCAGGCCCTGGGACTAAGGCCGAGGTCCTTGAGCATCTCGATGTCCTCTTCAGGGTTCCTGCCCTTCGTCGTGAGGTAGTTGCCCACCATCATGCCGTTTGCGCCGGCTGCGAAGATGAGGGGCTGAAGGCCGCGCAGGTTCACCTCCCTGCCGCCGCACACGATGATATCCTTTTCAGGGAGCATGAACCTGAAGAGCGCTATTATCTTAAGGCATTCGCGCGGGGTTAGCCTCACAGGCCCTTCGAGCGGCGTGCCGGGCCTTGGATTCAGGAAGTTTATCGGGACGGAGTCCACGTCGAGCTCCCTGAGTGTTGTGGCGAGTTCCACGCGGTCTTCCCATGACTCGCCGAGGCCGAAGATGCCGCCGCTGCACACGTAGAAGCCCATCTCCTTCGCGATCCTTACTGTCTCGACGTCTTCCTCGTAATCATGCGTGGTGCATATGCTGGGAAAAAAGCTCCTCGATGTCTCGAGGTTGTGGTGGTAGCTCTCGAGGCCGGCGTCCTTGAGCTCCCTGAGTGTTCCGCGGTCCAGTATGCCGAGGGATGCGCACCTTTCGAGGTCCGTCTTTTCCTTCATGGACCTGAGCGCCTCGGTGAGTATGGCCACATCGTCCCGCCTGGCCACCTTGGTGCCGCTCGTTACGATGGAAAATTCCCTCGCGCCGCGACTCCGTGCCTCGAGCGCCGAGGAAACGATCCTTTCGGCCGGGACCATGGGGTAGGTGTCGACCTTTGAGTCGTATCTCGCCGACTGGGCGCAGAAGGAGCAGTCCTCCCCGCACAGCCCGCTCTTTGC
>Ga0256830_1001970_pt1 | contig 13992 bp, 13 predicted proteins | sample 128326metaG_FD_190537 | JGI IMG/M metagenome (GOLD analysis project Ga0256830, IMG submission 190537) | Hydrothermal vent microbial communities from Lau Basin, Pacific Ocean - 128-326 | ecosystem: Environmental > Aquatic > Marine > Hydrothermal vents | place: Pacific Ocean: Lau Basin | collected... | reverse complement strand
TCCTTTATCTATTTCTATAGGGGCTTGAAGAGGATAATAGCGAGTTGCTTTTCTTTCCCCCTTTTTAGCGATGCGGCCAGCATCAACAAGCGCTGCTAATCGCCTTTGTAAGGTCTTGTCATTAATGGAAAAGCTTAAATATTCCGAGACTTGGCCACGAGAGAGACCTTTTGGGTGTGTACCTAAAAGGTTGATGATTTCTTTGTTTTGTTGCTCAATTTCTTGCGTCATGCTCACTCTCTAGGTGTCCTTTAAACGAAAGTAGCGCATTTAAAGGACATTAGCAACCTGTTTTTAGGACACTATTCATTTTAAGGGACACTAGATTTCTGGCTCATAACCGCGATCTTTGTTTTTATCCCGAATTCTCTTGGGCTTTCTTGATTTACTGGCTTTTTCAGATGCCTTTCGGAATTCATCCCTGAGCTTGGAAGGTTTAACGGTTTTGAAATTACGATAGTCCTGAATAACCTATCAAATAATTGATATACGCTTTGTGCTTACGAAATAGCGGCGTTGTTACCGTGACGGTCGAATAAACGTGTTAATTTTTACGCCGGTAATAACTAAGGCGACAACATAACTGACAAAGCCGGCGACAATATAAAGGCCCAAGTGCCAAATCCGGGTTAACGTATCCCACTGGATCCAAACCTCGGTGGGCTCATTCAGCCAAAGTAGTACCGCCGCCATAGCTGAGCAGGCGGTGATTGTTTGGATTAAGATTGTCGACCAGCCAGATAGCGGTTGGTAGTGGTTTGCTTTGCGTAATGCGCGATACAGCAAAAAGGCATTAATGTAAGCGGATACGGCGGTGGCTAAGGCCAGTCCGGTATGTGCGCCTTTAAATTCCATCATATATAAAGGTACGACGAAGATTATGTTTAAGCCCATATTGGCGATCATTGCTTTAATGCCGATTTTTACCGGCGTTTTGGTGTCTTGTCGGGCGTAAAACCCTGGCGCGAAGACTTTTATTAGAATAAACCCCATCAGACCGCTGGAGTAAGCCATTAAGCTGAGGCTGGAAAGATAAACGTCTTCAGGGGTAAAGGCGCCGCCATAAAAAAGTGTGGTAAGCATGGGTGCGGCTAACACCATTAAGCCAACGGCAGCAGGCAGGCCGACGAGCATTGCACAACGCAGTGCCCAGTCCAGTGTTGCGGAAAAGGTTTCATTGCTGGATGTGGCATGGTCTTTGGAAAGCTTTGGAAGAATGACTGTTGCCAGGGCAATACCCAACAAGCCGAGTGGAAACTCGACCAAGCGGTCGGAATAATACAGCCAACTGATGCTGCCGGTGATGAGAAAAGAAGCAATCAAGGTGTCGAATAACAAATTGATCTGAACTACGGATGAACCCAAAATAGCCGGTAGCATGAGTGTTTTTATGCGCTGAACGCCGGGATGTTTCCAGCCCCATTGAGGCCGAGGGAGCAATTTGAGTTGTCGCAAAAATGGAATTTGGAATAATAATTGGACCAAGCCAGCAATAAATACGCCCCAGGCCAGTGCCATAATGGGTTGGTCGAGCATGGGGGAAACCACGACTGCCATGGTAATTAATACCAGATTCAGGAAAACCGGCGTAAATGCCGGAGCGGCAAAGCGACCAAAACTGTTCAAAATGCCGCCGGCAAATGCGGTTAAGGCAATAAAAAACAAATAGGGGAAGGTATAACGTAACATCTCGACGGCAAGATCGTATTTGTTGTCGTCGTCAATAAAACCGGGGCCGAAGGCCATAATTAACAGAGGTGCTGCGATCACGCCGGTTAGGGTTAATCCGAATAGAACGACGGCAAATGTACCGGCAACTTGATTTACCAGTATTTGAAGTGCTTCACGGGAGTGGTTTTCCTTATAATCGGTTAAAACAGGTACAAAAGCCTGGGAAAACGCACCTTCGGCAAACAGCCTGCGAAGAAAATTGGGTATTTTAAAGGCCACAAAAAACGCATCTGTGGCGGCATCTGCACCGAAAATACGGGCAAAAACCATATCTCTGGCAAAACCGAGGATGCGGGATATCATTGTCATACTGCTAACAACCGCAGCAGATTTTAGTAGCTTGCTCAGCGTGTTTATCCTTAAATGTGCTTGAGTGAAAATGCCTTTTTGCGGCAGGGTGGGTGCCGACAGGCAGAGTATACCTTAATTGCCGACTTTTTAATGACAATTGACAATACATTACTTGACAAGTGTGCTGGGCAGGCGGATAATGCCGCGTTCCGAAAACACGCGCTGTTGTTGGTTGGCGATGTGTTCAAGCAAATTGAATAAAGATTAAAAGATTCTTAGGAGCAGTACTTTGGCAAATTCACCACAAGCAAGAAAACGTGCTAAGCAAAGCGAAGTACGTCGCCGGCAAAATGCATCGCAGCGTTCCATGATGCGTACCTTCGTAAGACGTGTTCGCAGCGCAATCAGTGCTGGTGAAAAAGAGCAGGCTCAAGAAGCATTTCAAGCAGCGGTTCCCATGCTGGATAAAATGGCAGGAAAAGGTATTCTTCCAAAAAACACCGCGGCTCGTTATAAATCACGCTTGAGCGCGACTATAAAATCGATGTAAGCTGCTGATATTGATTGAGTTATCGTATATCGTAAAGAAAAAACCGGCTTAGCCGGTTTTTTTTTGTTTGTTGTTAGCTGTTTTCAATGCCCAGCGTAAAATAGATCGAAGTTCCTTCGTTGATTTCGCTCTCCGCCCATATTTTTCCGCCGTGACGCTGAATAATGCGTTTTACAGTGGCCAAGCCGATGCCGGTGCCTTTTTTGTACTCGTCTTCTTCGTGGAGCTTCTTGAAGGGCTCGAATAGTTGGTCGTAGTAAGTCATGTCAAAACCACAGCCGTTATCGCTGAGCTTATATACGGTTTCACCGTCTTTTTCAAAATGTGTCAGGGAAATCTGCACTTTTTCCTGCTTTTGAGAAAACTTGCAGGCATTGTTTAACAGGTGTTGCATTGCTATTTTAATGAGATTCTTGTCTGCGTTGACCATCAGGTGTGGATCGGAATGGAATTGGCAAGTGTATTCACTATGCTTTTCTTTGATGTCGTTCAGCGCGTTATTGCTAACCTTGTTTAAGTCTACTTTTTGCTTTTCCAGCTTGCGCCGGGTAACTTTGGTTAACCAGAGCAGGTCTTCAATCATATTGGACATGCTTTTGGCTGAACGTCGAATGCGGCTGAGGTGAGCGATTGCTTCGTCGGGCAACTCGCTGGCAAAATCGTCAGCCAGAATCAAACTAAAACTGTCCATCGTTCTTAATGGCGCTCTCAGGTCGTGGGATATTGCATAACTGAGTGATTCGAGGCTTTTGTTGGCAACTTCCAGTTCTGTTTTGAGTTGTTCGATTGATGCGTTGGGTTTGTTTGCCGTTTGGCGGCGTTTGTTTGTGTTGTTGTCCAGTTCTCTGCCGATACGCTGTACTACGGAGTAAATGAGGTCTAACTCAAACTTGCTGTAGCTCGTTGATTTATTGGTGGCGTGTTCAGCGGTGGTGATCAGGCTAATGACGTAGCTGATATTGTTGTTTTCATCGAATAAAGGAAAGCCGGTGTAAGTCTGGGTGTTAAACGCGCGTAACACCGGGTCGCTTGGGTAGTTTTTGGTGACATCATTTTGAAATTGCATTTGTTTTGAGTTTTTAACCTGATCACATAACAGCGAAGCTGGCTTGCCGATTATTTCGTTGTCATTGAAGGTATTATCTGCTGCCATTGGTTTTTTCCAGATGTGTTCTAATTTCAATGCGAAGTCAATATTTTTTGCGACGATAATGAAAGAAGGCTGGAAGGTTTGAAAAAGACAGTCAGCCAGTTTTTTTTCTGCAAACTTGTCCGAGGGGATTTGATTCAGTTTTTGAAAAAGAGGCAGAAATTTTTTGCTGCTGTCATTTGATTCTGCATTATTTGTGTTGTTTTTTTCCCTGGCAGCTTTACTGCTTTGCTTGAAACGTTCAATAAAAGGCTTTGTAATCATTTATTGTCCCCAACTTTTTATTCTTACATTGGAAGTCTTGTTGCTTCATTTGTCTGTGTAAGTTTAGTCGCCAAAAGTGAAAATGGCCATTCCAAAAACAGCAATCGTCAGGTTAAAACAAGATTGTCCCTGTGAATGAGTTCTGTGCTGTCAATGTAACCGAGAATGTGTTTTATCTCCTGGCTGGGTTTGCCGATAATTTGCCGGGTCTCTTCGCTGTTGTAATTGATCAGCCCAATGGCAATCGGGTGGTTATTGTTGTCTTTGCAAACCACCGCTTCACCCCGTAAAAAATGACCTTCACATGTCAAGACCCCAATGGGCAGCAGGCTTTTCCCTTTTTGGCTTAGTACCTTACTGGCGCCGGCATCCAGCATCAGGCTGCCTTTTACCTGCAAATGTCCGGCAAGCCATTGTTTGCGCGCGGCGAGCGGTTTTTGTTTGGCATGAATCCATGTGCCGGCATGAGTTTTATTGTGGTGATTCGATGCGATATTTTCGGCAATGCGCAATAAAATGTCTTGATCTTTGCCTGCCGCAATAACCGTGTCCGTGCCGGAGCGGGCAGCGATTTCAGCCGCTTTAACTTTGGTGAGCATGCCTCCGCGGCCCAATTCTCCGGGTTTACCTTTGCTGGCCATTGCTATCAGGTTTGGGTCTCCGGCTTGTGCTTGGGTAATTAGTTTGGCTGATTTATTTTGGGTGGGGTCATCGCTGTAAAGCCCGTTTTGATCAGTGAGTAATATGAGTTTGTCTGCACCCAATAAATTAGCAACCAGTCCGGCAAGTGTGTCGTTATCGCCCAGGCGGATTTCATCAATGGCAATGGTGTCGTTTTCATTAACAATGGGTACGACATTTTTTTTCAGCAAGGTTTGCATTGTGCTTCGGGCATTGAGATAGCGTTCCCGGTTTGACAGGTCGTCATGGGTTAGCAGTATTTGAGCAGTGTGCAATCCGTGTTTTTGAAATTGTGTCTCATAATGTTGAATAACACCCATTTGCCCCACGGCGGCGGCGGCTTGTAGTTCATGAATGGCTTGAGGGCGTTTTTTTATATTTAAGCGTTGCAGGCCTTCGGCGACAGCGCCGGATGAAACAAGGATACAGTCGATATTTTTTTTGCGTAATTTTGCCACTTGACCAACCCAATGGCTGATAAATGTGTCATCCAGTCCTTCTCCGTGGTTGGTGATTAACGAGCTGCCGGCTTTTATTATCCAGGTCTGTTTTCTTGAGGCGTTTGGTGACATATTTTGCTGGGCTGTTTTTTTGTTTTTGTGCGAAGATTAAATCATTCTTCCGAGTCTAGTTTACTTTGCTCAATAAAATCCATTATTTTGTAGCAAAGTGCATTGGTGCCTTCGCTGTTAAGTGCGGAAATACGAAAGTAAGGTGCTTGCCAGTTGAGTTCGTGCAATATTCTTTCGCAGACTTCATCCTGTTCATCCTCGAGTAATAAATCCAGCTTGTTGATAACGAGCCAGCGCGGCTGTTTTGCGAGTGCCTCATCGTATTTTGCCAGTTCTTTTTCGATTTTTTGAACCTCGATCACGGGATCAATTGTTGTGTCAACGGGAGCGGCATCAATAATATGGAGTAGCAGACCTGTGCGAGACAGGTGGCGTAAAAACTGAATACCCAGGCCGGCACCTTCGGCTGCACCTTCAATTAGACCAGGAATATCGGCAATCACAAAGCTTTTGTATTTATCCACGCTAACAACCCCTAGGTTGGGGTGAAGCGTGGTAAATGGGTAATTGGCAACCTTGGGTTTGGCGGAGGATACAGCGCGTATAAATGTGGATTTTCCCGCGTTTGGCATGCCGAGCAAGCCGACATCAGCCAAAACTTGCAGTTCCAGCGCCAGCTCGCGTCGTTCGCCCAAAGAGCCATTGGTTGACTGGCGTGGCGCGCGGTTGACGGCGCTTTTAAAGCGAGTATTTCCAAGGCCATGAAAGCCGCCCTGACAGGCTTTAAAGGTTTCCTCGGCTTTGGTTAAGTCGCCCAGTATTTCCTGGGTTTCAATGTCTTTTATGATGGTGCCTATGGGGACGCGAATATACAGGCTTTGACCTTTTTTTCCTGTGCAGTTTTTACTTTGACCAGGGCTGCCATTTTCGGCCCGGTAATAGCGGGTAAAGCGAAAATCAACCAGTGTGTTCAGTTCCGGGTCGGCAACAAAATAAACACTGCCACCATCACCGCCATCACCGCCGTCAGGGCCGCCTTTGGGGATGTATTTTTCGCGACGAAAGCTAACGCAGCCGTTGCCACCTTTTCCTGCTTCGACAATTATTTTTGCTTCATCTACGAATTTCATTGGCGTTCCTGAGGAAGGCTGGGTGATTGGCTTTATGTCTGCGTATACTTATCCATTGGCATAAGCACAAAAGCCCCGATTAAGGGGCTTTACGGGTGTTTGCTCTGGCTGTTATTGCTTAAGCAGTGACAACGCTCACAAACTTACGGTTTTTGGGGCCTTTTGTTTCAAAGCGAACCTTGCCGTCGGCTGTTGCGAAAAGCGTATCATCCTTGCCGCGTCTTACGTTGGTACCTGCATTTACAGGAGTGCCACGCTGACGAATAAGGATATTACCCGCTAATACTTCTTCACCGCCATAGCGCTTAACGCCAAGGCGTTTTGATATGGAATCGCGGCCATTATTGGTACTACCACCAGCTTTCTTGTGTGCCATTACTCAGTGCCTCTATTTGTTGTGTCTGCTAAATCAGTAATTAACCAGCTGAAATGCCTGTGATTTTGATTTCAGTATAGGACTGTCGGTGTCCCATTTGCTTGCGGAAGTGCTTTCTACGGTTGAATTTGATGATGCGAACTTTGTCGCCTCGACCGTGATCCTCAACAGTTGCTGATACCTTGCTGCCTTCAACGAAAGGCGCGCCAATTTTGATGTTTTCACCATCAGCAACCATTAGCACTTCGTCCAGCTCAATTGAGTTGCCTTTTTCAGCATTCAATTTTTCGACCTTAAGCGTTTGGCCTTCCATAACGCGGTATTGTTTACCGCCGGTTTTGATTACCGCATACATTGTTTGTATTCTCCGATTTTGTCACCAGCGCGGGTGACTGTGTACCCAGTTTCCACGAAGTCGTATCACTGCTTGTACTAAATGATGTCTACCCGACCAAGTTCTCATAGCTCATAGTCAGGAAAGGGTCGCGATTTTATATCTGTAAAGTCCTTGTGTCAATTGTTATCGGCATTAAAGTGGGAAATCTGTTAGGCGAAATTATATATCACAGATTGTGTGGGAAGTGTTTTTATGGGCAGGCGTGACTAAAAATACAATTGGTAACGGGGAATTGTGGCAAGGTCGAATTTGGAATTCAATGTCTTTTTTTAATCTTTGTAAAATCAAAGTGTTGCGCATGACAGAAGATGCCCGGAAAGGGAGATAAGGAGATAATTTTTGACTGTGACTGTTTATTTTATATAATCACTAAAGATTTAATTATAAACAGTGCCTTCACGCCATATGCATCTAGATACAGTAAAAATAGACGATCCACCTGAATTTTCTACTTTCAAGTCGGTGAATGACAGCAGCATGACCATTGATGAGGTGATGAGTCTCGTTGATTCCGACAAAGAAGATGTGGATAACGTGATTCGTCAGCGTTTACATTCGGATGTTGCATTGGTTAACCAGTTAGGTCACTACATTATAAGCAGCGGAGGGAAGCGGTTGCGCCCTGTGCTGTTACTCTTGAGTGCGCGCGCATTCGGTTATCAGGGTTATCATCATATTCCCTTGGCTGCTGTTGTGGAGTTTATTCACACGGCGACCTTGTTGCATGATGATGTGGTTGATGCATCGGACATGAGACGCGGCAAAGAAACTGCAAATGCCATCTGGGGAAACGAAGCCAGTGTGCTGGTTGGTGATTTTTTGTATTCCCGCGCTTTTCAAATGATGGTAGAAGTCGGCAGCATGCCGGTAATGGATATATTGGCCGGCGCCACCAATGTGATTGCCGAAGGCGAAGTCATGCAGTTGATGAATTGTAATGAGCCAAATACCACTGAAGAAACCTATCTTGAAGTTATTCGTTACAAAACGGCCAAGTTATTTGAAGCGGCGTCAAAACTGGGTGCTGTAATTAGTGGCGGTAGTGATGAAGAAATTGATGCCATGAGTCGTTATGGCATGCATTTGGGAACCGCCTTTCAGTTGGTAGATGATGTTTTGGACTATAGCGCCACAAGTGATCAAATAGGCAAAAATATTGGTGATGATCTGGCCGAGGGGAAGCCGACCTTGCCGTTGATTTATGTGATGCGCCATGGAAATAGCAAACAGGTGCAGGTCGTGCGTAATGCGATTGAGCAAGGTGGGCGAGAACATATTGATGAAATTATCGAGGCTGTTGCTACCACTGGCGCATTGGATTACACATACAAGGCGGCACAGGCCGAAGCCCAAAAAGCCATTTCATTTCTTGAGGTTTTGCCTGATTCGCCTTACAAGCAGGCGCTTGTTTCTGTCGCTGAGTTTTCAGTGAGTCGCACGTTTTAATTTTGTATCGGTTGACTGTGTTCGTTAGCATCTCAAGACGCTTTTGTTGAGCGGTTCTTTTTTTCAGATCAGTGATGAGTATTTTATGTTATGGGCTTGATGCGTCTAATCACGATTGCCGCCGTTATTTGGTTGGCTTGGTTTTTTTATACACGTTTTCAGCAAAAGCGACTTGAGAAAATACAGGCAACAAAAAAACAAACGCCGGTATCAAGTGTGAAAAAATGCGCGGTTTGCGGAATCTATGTGCCGGTGCACGAAGCCTTGATGCACGATGGCCGTTATTATTGCAGTGAAGCGCATAAAAATTCGAACGCCTGAAGTCGCTGTTGAACTGGCAGTCGTTCGCCGATAGAAACCAGAATGACTGATGAGCGATTGATAGCTAAGGAAACCCGAGAATTGTCGCCCCGGACGCAAATGTCATGGAAAGTGGCGCGGCTGATTGCGTATTATCGACTTTTACTGTCTTTTGTGTTGTTTGTTGGCTATTTGTATCAGCCGGCGGGGGCTTTGTTGGGTGGTGATAACCCATTCGTCTTTGTGGTAATAGCCATTGTTTATTTGGTGTTTTCCCTTTACAGCGTTTATTCCAATCATTTTCGCTGGCCATCATTACACGCGCAAATTTATCTTTACTCGGCCATTGATGTCATTATTATCATGGCGTTTATGCATACCAGTGGTGGTTTGTCCAGCGGTATTGGTGTGTTGCTAGTTATTGTGGTTTCCTCCACCGGGGTGCTGACCAATCTGCGCACATCCGTTACTTATGCCGCAGCAGCCTCGTTGTTAATTCTTGGCGAACAGTCCTATCGCGTGTTGGTGGGTGAGGCCGAGAGCAGTTATTTTTTTCAGGCAGGTCTGTTGGGCGCTATTTTGTTTATATCGGCAATGGTGTTCAGCGCACTGGCAAAGCGCTTACAAGACAGTGAACAGCTTGCGGAAAAAATCGGTCTTGACCTGGAAAATATGGGGCAACTGAATGAATATATCATCCAGCGTATGGGTTCAGGTGTTGTTGTGGTGGATGAAAAAATGCACATTCGCCTTATGAATGAAGCCGCCCGCTATTTGCTCGGGCTTGCGTCGAAAAAAGGTTTGCCACCTTTGACGCAAATTGCCAAGCCGTTAGCTGAGCAGTTAGTAAACTGGGTTGATGATAATAATTACGAAGCGACGGTTTTTCGGGTGACTGGTTCGGTGGCAGTTTATCCGAGATTTGTGCGCTTGGGGCAGGATAAATACGCAGGCGCATTGATTTTACTGGAAGATACCTCCGTGCTTGATCAGCAGGCGCAGCACATGAAGATGACTGCTTTGGGGCGGCTGACCGCCAGCATCGCGCATGAAATTCGAAACCCACTGGGTGCAATCAGTCACGCCGGTCAATTGCTGGAGGAGTCACAACATCTTGACAGTGCTGACAAGCGCTTGACGCAAATTATTCGTGAACAGTCTGTGCGCATGAACACGATCATTGAAAACGTGATGCAATTGACTCGTCGTGATACATCAGCACCGGAAAAAATTCCATTACGGCGATGGTTGCTTGAGTTTGTGGATGATTTTGCGCGCAGCCACGATATTGAGCTGAGTAAAATTGGCGTAGTGGTATCGCCAGAAGCGGTGGAGGTTAGATTTGATCCGAGTCATTTACATCAAATTCTTTCCAATTTGTGCCAAAATGGCATTCGTCACAGCGCTGAGAATAATGGTGCATATTTGCTTGAAATACAAGTGGGCAAATCACGTGATTTGCAGCGCGTATTTTTGGATGTGATCGACTTTGGTTCCGGGATTGATGCCGAAATGGCAAGCCGCATTTTTGAACCGTTCTTTACTACCGCCTCCAAAGGCACAGGCCTGGGTTTGTATATTGCGCGGGAATTGACCGAGGCCAATCAGGCTCACCTGGACTATATTCCTATACCTACCGGCGGCAGTTGCTTTAGAATTAGTTTCGCCAGCACGCATGTTAGTAATGTATAAGGTTTTTTTGCTAAAATCTTTGGTAAAAAAGAAATAATAACTGAGTTGTGGAGAGCTGGGGAGAGATGCAATAAATGCCAAGTTATCTCGTGTTGGTTGTTGACGATGAGCCTGATATCTGTGAGTTGATTCAAATCACCTTGTTGCGTATGGGTATCGAATCACATCTGGCAGGCACGTTGGCCGAGGCACATGCCCTGTTGGCGCGAAACAGATATGACCTTTGTTTGACCGATATGAAATTGCCGGACGGCAATGGTATCGAGCTGGTTAAAACCATTGCCCAGGATTACCGTGATACACCAGTGGCCATGATTACTGCGCATGGCAATGTAGCGTCTGCTGTGCAAGCCTTAAAAGCCGGTGCCTTTGATTTTGTTTCCAAGCCGGTAGATCTTGGTGCATTGCGTACGATGGTTACGTCAGCCATAAAAGTTAAACAAATTCCCGATACCGTAAAGCCTCCCAAGCCCCGCCTGACATTACTGGGAGATTCGCCAGTAATGAGATCCACGCGCACAACGATTGCCAAGCTGGCAAAAAGTCAGGCACCGGTTTACATTTCCGGTGAGTCTGGCAGTGGCAAAGAGCTGGTTGCCCGAATGATTCATGAGCAGGGGCCGCGGGCTGACAAAGCGTTTGTGCCCGTTAACTGTGGTGCAATACCAGAGCATTTAATGGAAAGTGAATTCTTCGGTTATAAAAAAGGCAGCTTTACCGGCGCAGCCGCAGATAAAGCAGGTTTGTTTCAGGCTGCCGATGGTGGAACCTTGTTTTTGGACGAGGTTGCAGATTTACCCATGCACATGCAGGTGAAATTGTTGCGGGTCATTCAAGAAAAAGCGGTTCGCCCCATTGGTGCACAAAAAGAAGTACAGATAAATGTGCGAATATTAAGTGCCACACACAAAAACCTGGCGAACCTGGTAAAAAACGGTGAGTTCCGGCAGGATCTGTTTTATCGTATTAATGTCATCGAATTGCCGGTGCCCAGTTTGCGAGAGCACACAGAAGACATACCTGTGTTAGCCGTGTTTTTGCTGAAAAAGCTATCACAAGCAATTGATGTGGGAGAAATTGGAATAAGCGAAGCGGCAATAAAAAAATTATCTCACTATCCTTTTCCCGGTAATGTGCGCGAACTGGAAAATATTCTTGAACGGGCCATGACCTTGTGTGAAAGTGAGCAAATTCAGCCTGCCGACCTGAATTTGCCCGAAGTGGATCACGATCAGCTTGCATCAATGGATAGTGAGCGAATGCCACTTGACCCTTATTTGGGTAATATTGAAAAAGAAGCCATACAGGCTGCGTTGGAAAAAACCCGATACAATAAAACAGCGGCGGCAAAATTGCTGGGAATCAGTTTCAGGCAATTACGTTATCGGTTAAAAAAAATGGAAGAGCGCTAAGTTATTGCACTTTCGTGAAAAATATCAGGTAAAATAAATTGCTCTTGGCGTCGCAATTGTTTTTTTTGTGTTTATGGGTTGGCAATTTGTGACAATACTGGGTGACAAAAAATGTCACATAATGACAATCAGGGGCAGTTTTTGTGGTGATCACGGGTGTAAAAATGGTCTAATTGGAAGGCGATTGAGTGGTTAGAATCGACAAGTGTTAGAGTTTAATAAATGACTCGAGAAGGTCGTCACAAATTCAGTTTTTGACAAGATATTAAACGGCGCTTTCGCTAATACAGCACGGTAAAATGGCACAGAGGCTGCTAACGATTACTGGTATGCGGTTAGTATGGACACAGTTCATTGCAATGCAGTGAATACGGCTGAGTGCAAATATATCGTATTGCCCCGTGGTAATATTGAAACGAATACTATTAGTTATGTGTAAATGGTTGCAACGAGAAGCTACCGCCAAGCGATAAGTATCCTCTGTTGATCTGTAAGCGAAAGCGTATGTTGGTTGCTAAACGTATTGGATGTTTTCTTTTTAAAAATAGATAGTCAGTTTGTAAAATATAAAGGATGAGGATGATGAAAGGTTTTAAAAATCTGAAAAAGCAAAAAAGACAACACGGTTTTACGCTGGTTGAATTAATGATTGTAATTGCAATTATCGGTATTTTGGCAGCCGTGGCCATGCCTATGTACAGCAATTACACGCAACGGGCGGAATTTGTCGGTGTTGTAAATCAGACTAACCCGGTGAAGATGGCCGTTGAAATCTGTTTGCAGCAACAAGCCGCGGCAGATTGTGATGGTGGTGCGTTTGGTATACCTGCCGATATTGCATCAGGCTCTGGCGCTGGTGGTTTGGATACGCTCACCACGGCAAATGGGGTTATTACGGCTACTGGCGATAATGGGGAGACGATTATTTTAACCCCGGACAACGTAACCGTACCCAATGTCATTACTTGGGCTAAAACGGGTACCTGTGTAGCCGCCGGCATGTGTTAACTGGTATATCAGCCAATAAAAAGCCCTCCGAGGAGGGCTTTTTTATTGGGCGCGGTTTGGTGATGAAAAGATACTGGCACGCTATCTGCTAAACATTGTCTGCAGATAACGACAATCGCGCAAGTGATTAAGGATCTTTTTCGACGCAGAGTTGGAAGGACTGCAAAGGAATGTTGTGATCTGTTATCTCACCCCGTCCTTCCCTCCCCACATTTTGGCCCCTCCTTGAGGGGCTTTTTTAATCGGGCCTTATCAATGCATCGATTGTTGCTTAACAATGATTTGTTTCAATTGCGGCTTTGCCACGCAACTTGCCAATTAATCGCGGCAAAAAACTGACAGCTGCCAATAATGCGATCGCCAGCATGATTTTTTGAATCATGTCTTCGCCGCCTGCAATCGCTTCTTTGCCAGCATAACCAAGATAGGTGTAGGCAATAGCGGCCGGTGCCATAAAAAGGTAGCTTGCAAGACTGTATTGGGCGAACCGTATTTTGCTTAAGCCTAAGGCGTAATTCAGTAAATTAAATGGAAACAGTGGCACCAACCGGGTGAACGCAACAAAACGCCAGCCTTCGTTTTCTACGCCATTGAGTAACTGTTTCATTTTTCCGCCGGTTTTATTGGCTACCCAGTCTGAGGCCAGGTAACGCGCAGCAAGGAAAGCCAGCATAGCACCAATAGTGGCTGCAGTCAGATTGTAGAAAACACCCCAAACAGGCCCGAACAATGCGCCACCCAATAAAGTCATTAATGAACCCGGCAGAAAAAACACCGTGCCGAGAATATAAATGAGCATGAATAACAAGGGAGCCGCTGCACCAGAATGCTGTAACCATTGTGCCAGTTGCTCGGCATTAAATGCATCGCGGAAAATCACCGCAGCACAGATGCCAGCGATTAAAATGGCGAACACGCCAAGTCGTATATATCGAGAGTTCATTATAGTTCCTTTCACATGGGGGGATGTCCTAATCCACGCATAGAAGCACGGATCAGGTTAATGTAAATTACTTGGCTTTGGCTTTGGCTTTGGCTTTGGCTTTGGCTTT
>Ga0256830_1001969_pt1 | contig 14007 bp, 17 predicted proteins | sample 128326metaG_FD_190537 | JGI IMG/M metagenome (GOLD analysis project Ga0256830, IMG submission 190537) | Hydrothermal vent microbial communities from Lau Basin, Pacific Ocean - 128-326 | ecosystem: Environmental > Aquatic > Marine > Hydrothermal vents | place: Pacific Ocean: Lau Basin | collected... | reverse complement strand
CTGGCGTGATCACGACGGGCGATTGTCGCGCCGCAGCGAGCGCTATGCCCGCCGCCGGTTCACCGCGGCGCGGGCCTGCTACCTGGCGCAACAGTATGGCGACGGGCGCGAACTGGTGATCTGGGGCGCGGGAGAAAACGGCAAGCGCCTGTGCGATGCCCTTGTCGGCCACGGCGTGTATCCCCGGGCCTTCATCGACGTCAATCCCCGTCTCGTGGGTGCTCGCAAGCGTGGCTTGCCGGTGGTCGCCATGGAAGATCTCGCGGGCCTCGGTGAGGTCTTCATCATCGTCGCCGTGGCGCGCCGCGGCGCGCGCGAGGAGATCCGCGCCTTTCTCCGCGCGCGCGGCCGCCGTGAAGGCGAGGACTTCATTTTCGCCGCCTGAGGCGAGGGTCGGCACGCCGTGCCGGTTTGCGGGGATCAGCGTCCGGCCTTGCGGCGCAGTTCGGAATCCTCGTCAGTGCCGGCGGGCCGTTTCAGGTAGTCGTACATGGCGCCGGCGGAAAGGGGCAGGCTGAAGAGAAAGCCCTGAGCCGCGTCACAGTCGTGCTCGCGCAGGAACTCATACTGCGCGGCGTCCTCCACCCCTTCCGCGACGACCCACTTGCGCAGGTTGTGGGCCATGGCGATGATGGCGGTGATCAGTTCCGAGTCGTCGGTGTTGCCCGGTACCTCGGCGACGAAATCCTTGTCGATCTTGACGATATCGATGGGCAGCTTGCGCAGGCGGCTGAGCGAGGATTGCCCCTTGCCGAAGTCGTCGATGGCGATGCGCACGCCCATCTTCTTGAGGGCCAGCAGCACGTCGATGGTGGTGCCCTGCTCGTGCATGATGGCCTCCTCGGTGATCTCAATGATGATGTCGGAGGGCGGGATGCCGTTGCTCTCCAGCGCGGGCCCGAGGATGTCGAGGATGGAGTTGTCGCGCAGCAGGTTGGGCGAAAAGTTGATCGTCAGGGCAAAGGGCGTGGAGGCGGCCTTGCGGAATTGCGTGTAGTCCGACAGGGCGCGACGAATGATCCAGTGCGAGACGGGCATGATCAGGCCGGTCTCTTCCAGTACATCGAGAAACTCCGCCGGCAGCAGGATACCGCGCTTGTCGTGCGTCCAGCGCAACAGGGTCTCGCAGGCTGCGATCTCCCCGCTCGACAGGTCAATCACGGGGTGGTAGTGGAGCTCAAACTCGTTGTTGCGTATCGCGCTACGCAACTGGTTCTCGGTGAGCAGGAAGGTGGTGATGCGCGCGGTCATTTCGTCGGAGTAGAAGAAATAGCCGTTGGGACCGCGCTCCTTGGAGTAGTACATGGCCGTGTCGGCGTTGCGGAAGAGGGTTTCCACGTCGCTGCCGTCGGCGGGACAGGTGGCGATGCCGATGGATGTCGTGGTGTGCAGCTGGCGGCGCTCGAGCTTGAAGGGTTCCTCGAAACTGCCGAGGATCTTCTCGGCGATGGCGGTGAGCTGGCCGTTGTCTTCCACGTCTTCGACGATGACGGCGAATTCGTCTCCACCGAGACGCGCCACCGTATCGGCGGTGCGCACGTTTTCCTGCAATCGCGTGGCCATCTTGCGCAAGAGTTCATCGCCCACGTCGTGTCCCAGCGAGTCGTTGATCTGCTTGAAGCGATCCAGGTCGAGGAACAGCAGGGACACCATCTTGCCGTCACGCAGGGCGCGGTCGATGGCATGTTGCAGGCGGTCGCGAAAGAGGGTGCGGTTTGGCAGGCCGGTGAGGGGATCGTGGTAGGCCAGGTAGTCCAGGTGGGCCTGGCGCGAGCGCACCTGTTTGCGCATCTCGTCGAAGGCCTCGGTCAGCAGGCGTGTCTCGGTGACCTTGCCCTGGGGTACCGGCAGGGGATCGTCGTCCTTGGCCTCGTGGCGCAGGGCCTCCGCGATGCGTCCGATGGGAACCAGCAGGGTGCGGTTGAAGATCAGGAACCACAGGAGCAGGGCCAGGATCCCGCCCGCCGTGAGCAGGATGACCATGTAGGACAGGCGATTGGCGACCTCCGTCAGGCGGGTGATGTCGCGAGCCGAGCCGACCCCCAGTTCCAGCTTGATGGACTCCAGGCGCTGCTGGGTTCGGTCGATGAGTGGCTGAATGTGCTTCTCGAGATAACTGATATCGTAACGCCAGTCATCGGCGACGAGCATGTTTACCACCTGTTGCTGGTGGTGGGTCCAGCGCGCGATGTTATCGCGGATGTCCACCATGCTCCAGGTCAGGATGAGATCGGGTTTGACCCTGTTCTCGAGCGCGGCCAGGCGGTCCAGCTGGTCGCGTATCTGCTGGCGATAGAGTTCGATGTTGTTCAGGCGCAGTGAAATCGCCCGAATGGGCGTATCTGAAAAGACGCCGAAACGGTTGGAGATCAGCAGGCGGAACTCGGAGATCATGCGCTCGACGAGATAGCGCAGTTCGGTCAACTGGCGCAGGTATTGCCGCTCGTCAGCGGTACTCGCCTCGCTCTCCAGCTCGCTGATGGAGAGCGTGATCATGGCGCTGATCCGGTTGTACTGCGGCAACATGTTCTCCTCGAGTCTCTGCATGGCCGGGAACCACATGCCCGCGGTGGTGCGTATGCGGATGAGTTCATCGACGCCTTTCTGCAGGGAGGCGATATCGTGGGACAGCGGCTCGAGGACGGCCTGCAGGGTGTCATCGGACCTGAACCAGCGCAACTGGCGGAGGTTTTCGACGGTGCCGGCCAGCAACTGCCGCTGGACGCGGATGGTGCGGATGTGTTCCTCGCCCGGGGAGTTGATGAACTTGTAGAGCTCGATCTCCAGGCGGCGCGCGGTGGTTTCCAGCTCGCTCACCAGCATGTCGGCCTCGGTCCGTGACTGGATACGTTCGATCTGCGATTCCGTGGTATTGCGCACGAAATACCAGCCAAGCGAGGCGGCCAGCAGCAGCACCAGCGAGCTTACCAGTGCCAGTTGCAGGTAACGGCCGCGCAGGCTACGCGGAAACAGCCACTGGTGCAGGAGTCGGGGCAGGCGGCGTGGCATGCGCTCAATAGTGCTCGTCGAAGACTTCGCGCACGATGTGGCGGTGGGGATCGTAGTCGCTGTCCTGCGCGGGAACGAAGCCGGTCACCCGCGCCGAGGCGAGAACGGCCCGGCCATCCTCGCTGTCCTTCAGGCCGGCCATGATGTCGCGGATCCGCCGGGCGAGGGCGGGCGACACCCGCGGGCTCACCGCCCAGGGCAGGTGGGCGAGGGGTTCGCTGCGCGCGATGATGCGCAACTGCTCCACGTCGATGGCCTTGCGTACCACCGGCAGGCTCAGAATGCGGTGGCCGGTGCCGGCCACGGCGGCCTGGTGGTAGTACACCGCCAGCGCGGCCTTGGGCGGGGTGAGGGCGAACTGGTGACTGTAGTCGCCTTCGCGCAGGCCGGCCTGGCGCAGCAGATAGACCGGCACGATATGGCTGATCATGGCCATGCGGCCGCCGCCAAAGACGATTTTCCTGCCCCGCACGTCCTCGAGGCGCTCGATGCCGCTGTCGCGGCGCACCAGCAGCACCCCGGCGATGGTGGATTCGCCGAATTCCTCGTTGCGCAGGATGACCCGGTAGCTGTGGTCTCGGTGGGAGCGCAGGTAGTGATACTGGTTGAAGTGCACCAGGTCGAAGCGCTGCGCGGCGACGCTGCTCCAGAAGGCGGCGAAGTCGGGCGCGGATCCCAGCTCCACCTTGCGTTGCAGGCGCGCCGCCAGATGGTGCGCCAGGGGGGTGAAGAGTCGCTCGGTCAGTGCCGGGTCGCGGCGCGGGAAGACGCCGATGCGCAGCACCTCGTCCCCTTCCGCCGCCACGGCAGGGCTCGCGGTCAGCCCGAGACAGGCAAAAAGCAGAACCACGCTAGCGAATTTCCAGTACATACGACTAAACCTGCCATGCTGCTCGTAGTGGCGGATGGAATGCGGGTAGTGGCGTTCCTTATATATTCGTTTTACCTTATAACCCAGCTTATCGACATCCGCGACCCCCGGCTTTAGGGGCGGCGGTCCCGGACGGGTCTTCCGCGAAACCGCCCGAGTCAGGGGAGATCTGAAAAATTATCTTGTAAAAACAGTATGTTAAACAAGAATTCCGGTGGCCCGCGCGGCCGGTGGGCCGCTTGCGCGGCGCGTCTGCTGTTTCTCGCCGCCCTGTTGCCCGGGCAGGCAGGGGCGCAACTGGCGGAGGACCTCATTCGCAAGGCCGAGGAGGCGACGCTGGGGCGGCTGGCCGTGCTCCAGGCGCAGGCGCCGTCGCCCCCGCTGCCCTTTACCACCGACGGCTGTAGCGGCGGCCTGTCCGCGGGCTGGCAGCACCTCGCCGCGCTGTTCCCGGCGCTGGGACGGCGCTTCGGGGAACGGCCCCCCTGGGAGGCCTGCTGCGTGGCCCACGATCGAGCCTACTGGGCGGGCCGCGCGGAGGGGGGGTATGCGCTGCGCAAGCAGGCCGATGGCGCCCTGCGCCAGTGTGTGCTGGCCATGGGAGACGCGCGTGCGCCGCGACTGGCGCGGGAATACGGCCTGGCGGAGGCGGACGTGCTGGCCGCCTGGCGGGCGGCCGCGGAGAGCATGTACTGGGCCGTGCGCGCCGGGGGACAGGCCTGTACCCCCTTCCCCTGGCGCTGGGGCTACGGCTGGCCGCACTGCCCCCTGCTGCCGGCGGAACCCCCTCCATGACGGGGTGGCGTATCCGGCAGCGGATCCGGCAGCAGATCCGGGGTTAAAGGCGGCCCTCCAGGTGCCGTTAATGATCCCACGGGATCCCATGCCACCACTATGGACGCAAAATACATCAATCCGGTGCTCACCTCGATGGTCAACGTGCTCAGCACCATGGCCCAGCTCGAGCCCACGCCGGGCAAGCCCTCCATCAAGACCGACGGGCGCGCCCTCGGAGTGGTGACCAGCATCATCGGCCTGGAGGGCCCGCAGGCGCGCGGTTCCCTGGCCATCTCCTTTCCCAAACCGGTCATTCTCGACATCGTGCGCCGCATGCTGGAGATGGAAACCAGCGGCACCGACGAGACCGCCTGTGATCTCACCGGCGAGATCTCCAACATGGTCATGGGTGGGGCCAAGGTGCTGCTGGAAGAGCAGGGCTATGACTTCGGTCTCACCATTCCCTCGGTACAGTCGGGCGAGGATTACGAGGTGGAGCACACCGTGGAGGGTCCCACCATCCTGCTGCCCTTCCAGACCGCCGCGGGCGAGTTCTACGTGGAGTTGCGCTTCGTCGAATAGAATCGCGGTAACCCTGCGGCATGTCGGTTTTCACCGGCGCGCGGACGGTTTAAGGTAGGGGTCTCGTTCACAAGCGGGAGATCCCGTCCATGCCCTGGCGCGAGAAAATGACCCGCCTCCCCACGCCCGCGGAACGGCTCGCCGGCCGCGACACTCCCATGCCGGTGGCGGAACGCCACTACGTCAACGGTCACGCCATGCGGCCGCCGTTTCCGGCGGGTCTGCAACTGGCCCTGTTCGGCATGGGCTGTTTCTGGGGCGCCGAGCGGCGATTCTGGGAACTGCCGGGCGTCTACAGCACCCAGGTGGGCTATGCCGGCGGCGACACGCCCAACCCACTTTACGAGGAAGTCTGCAGCGGCCTCACCGGTCACAACGAGGTGGTGCGGGTGGTCTTCGATCCCGGCCTCGTTTCCTACCGGGATCTGCTCATCTGTTTCTGGGAGGGCCACGATCCCACCCAGGGCATGCGCCAGGGCAACGACGTGGGCACCCAGTACCGCTCGGGGATCTACACCTTCGACGATGCGCAGCGGCAAGAGGCGGAAGCCACGCGCGCCGTCTATCAGGCGGCCCTGGACGCGGCGGGCTATGGGACCATCACCACCGAGATCCTGCCGGCCCCCGAGTTCTACCATGCCGAGGACTACCACCAGCAGTACCTGGCGAAGAACCCGCGGGGTTACTGCGGCCTCGGCGGCACCGGCGTGGCCTTCCCCCGCGAGGCGACGAGCGCGATGGCGGCGGAGAGACCGGCATGAATACGACGCCGGAGCAGGTGCTCGACTTCTGGTTCCGGGAGCTGGACAGAGCGCTGTGGTTCAGGGCGACGCCGGCGCTGGATGCGGACATTCGCCGGCGTTTCGAGAGCACCTGTGAGCAGGCCCTGGCGGGCCAGCTGACGCACTGGCGGCGGAATGCGGCCGGCTGCCTGGCGCTGGTCATCGTCCTCGACCAGTTCCCGCTCAACATGTACCGCGGCACGGCCGAGGCCTTCGCGGGAGAGGCGCCCGCGCGCGAGATCGCCGCCCATGCCATCGCGCGGGGATTCGACACGCAGCTCGATGCCGCGCAAAAGGCCTTCCTCTATATGCCCTACATGCACAGTGAAGATCCCGCCGACCAGGATCGCTCGGTCGCCCTCTTCGAGGCGGCCGGTCTGGAAGACAATGTGAAATGGGCGCGTCACCACCGCGACATCGTGCGCCGTTTCGGCCGCTTTCCGCACCGCAATGCCATTCTCGGGCGCGCCAGTACCGAGGAAGAAGCCGCCTGGCTGCGTTCGGCGGAGGGCTATCAGGGATGAGTCGCGCCGTAGGGCCGCGACTGCCCCGGGCGGCGGTGGCCTGGGAGACACCGGACTTCGCGGCGGTGTTCAGGGAGGAGGTCACGGGCCTGGAGCGGTCCTGCCTGCCCCTGCAGGCGGGCCTGTCTCACTCCAGCCACGTGGACGACAGCCGCATCGACGTGGTGGTGCTAGGCAGCCACGCGGACGAGAGGGAAATCGAAGTCCGGGCCGGGATCTTCTACGCCGGCATCATCGCCGGCAGCTGTTGCGCCGACGATCCCACGCCGGTGGAACCACAGCCCGAGTATTGCCAACTGCGCTTTCGCATCGACCGCCGCGACGGCACGGCGCGCATCGAACTGCTCGACGCCTGATCCCGTTCAGCCCTGCACGGTCACCGTCACCTTGCGACGGTGGCCGTGGTGGCGGTGTTCCCACAGGTAGATCCCCTGCCAGGTGCCCAGCGCCAGCCGGCCGGCACTGACGGGCAGGGTGAGATCGCTGTGGGTGAGGATGCTGCGCACGTGCGCCGGCATGTCGTCCGGTCCTTCGTCGGCATGGACGAACATGGGATCGCCGTCGGGCACCAGGCGGGCCATGAAGGTTTCCAGATCCTGGCGCACCGCCGGGTCGGCGTTCTCGCACAGCATCAGGGAGGCGCTGGTGTGGTGGACGAAGACATGGCACAGCCCGGTCTCCACGGCGGCGGCCTCCACCACGCGGGCCACCTCGCGGCTGATGTCATGGCTGCCGCGACCGCGGGTGGCGACGGTGAAACTCTCCTGCTGCGTCATGACACGGGCTTCTCCATGGCGGATCTCCGGGGCGGTCATTCTAAATACGTGTTCCGAATTCCACCACAGTTTACAGACGTCAAACTCTCTCCGGGGCGGCGTTTACGGACCGTCAGCCGCAGGGACGACGTGCAGGATGCACCAGTGTCGCGAGAGGGCAGGACGCCCGGAGCGACGGCGGCTGTCGAGCGTACAGGGACGTATGTACCGCGTGTCCGTTTTAGCCAAAATCGCCCCATTCGGGGCAGCGCCGGTGGGATGGCGGGCAGGCCGTCTCCATGTCCTTGATTGTTCGTGGAAATAATACCAAAGCAATACCCTTGGGTACTTGATAAATAAGAAAACGCTAATATACTAGCCCGCCACGATACCGGTCGCCACCGGGCGCCGAGCCCGGTGCGGACACGCCGAACAAGAAGGAGAGAAACCATGGCAAAAACCTGTGATCTCAGTTTTCAGCAGCGCAGCCTGTTCCAGCAGGGCTACCAGCGCTATACCCCCGCGGAACTGCGGCAACTGGAATGGGGCCTGCGTTTCACCCCTGCGGCCTGCTCGCTCATCGCGCTCTACGGCCTGCTCACGGCCAACCCCTGGATCCTGCTGGGCGTGGCGGCGCTGGGGATCTGGGCCTTCTTTTTCCCGGCCGCCCATCCCATGGATCTGCTCTACAATCACGTGGTGCGCCACCTGTTCGGGGCGGTGAAACTGCCGGAGAATCCCTTCCAGCGGCGTCTCGCCTGCCTCTCCGCCGGTTTGATGAACATCGCCGCCGCGGCGCTGTTCCTCGGCGGCCTGCCCGTGGCGGCCTACGTCGTCGGCGGACTGCTGCTGTTCCTGCAGTTCATCGTCATCACCACGCATTTCTGCACCCTGTCGTGGATGTACGAGGGCCTCATGCGCCTGCTGGGCAAGTGGCAGGTACCGGTGGACGAGGATCATGCCCGCGACATGCTCCAGCGCGGCGCCCTGCTGGTGGACGTGCGCTCGCCGGTGGAATACGCCGACGCCACCATCGCCGGCGCGGTGAACCTGCCGCTGGAAGAGCTGGAGCAGCACGTCGAGCGCCTGCGCGGCACCCAGGCCCTGCTGTTCTGCAACAGCGGTACGCGCAGCCACATCGCCGCGGAGAAACTGCGCAGCCTGGGCGTCAGGAGCGTCTACAACCTCGGCCCCTACAAGCGCGCCCGGGCGCTGGCGGCGGCCTGAGCGCCCCGTCCCCGGCGGCGGGGCAGGGGGACGACAGCGGGCTTGCCGGGGGCCGCGCCATCCGCGGATACTCGGGCTCGGAACCGACCCCGGGAACCGCGCCCCCTGGCGCGTGGAGCTGCCTCATGGTGTCAACGGCCTGCCGCGAACTTTCCCTGCCCCCCTGCCGGGGCACCTACCTGTTGCGCTTTCGCCTGCCGGCCATGCGCTGCCGGGTGGGGGCGCTGGGTGACTGCGTCCTGCCCGCTGGCGACTACGCCTACGTGGGCAGCGCCTTCGGCGCGGGCGGGGTGGACGCGCGGGTGCGCCACCATCTTGCCTCCCGGGCGCGACCCCACTGGCATCTCGACTACCTGCGCGCGGCCATGAGGGTGCGTGCCGTGTGGTACACCTGCGATCCCCGCCGGCGCGAGGCCCTGTGGAGCCGGGTGCTGGCCCACTGGCCCGGCAGCCGGCAACCCCTGCCGGGCTTCGGTGCCGCCGACTGCCGCCGACGCGGGGCAGTGCAAAGTCACCTCTTCCTGTTGACGCAGGGCCTGGACGCGGCGGCCTTTCGCGCCGCCCTCCTGCGTCGCGCCCCGCGCCACGCGGACATCGTGTGTCGGGCGGTGGAGACCGCGGAAATCACCGGCGCGAGCTCAAAACGCGAAACAGGCCGCTGAAAGGCGGCTTTTCGCCATCCGACGGGTGTGGGACACTGCGCCGGGCGGATGCCGGCATTCGCCGCTTCGTCAGACCCCGTGACTGGAACAAAACCGATGAGCATGCTTGCCCGACATACCATCCTGCTGCTGTGCGGCGCCCTCCTGCTCGGTGGCTGCCAGACCCCGCCCATGCAGGGGACCTCGCCCCGTTCCCCGGCGGCCCCCGCCGCCCCCCGCGCCAGCGCCCCGGCCATCGTCTTTCCCGAGCACCTCGGCGGCATGAGGCGGGTGGAGCGGGAGATCTATCCCGATCCGCGCCTCGGCGTGGCTTACCACTACGAGGCGCGCGGCAGCCGCTGTTCGGTCTATGTCTACGACCGCGGCTACGGGCACATTCCCGATGGCATCCAGCACGAACTCGTGCGCCTGGAATTCGCCGAAGCGCGGCGCGACATCCGCCTCGCCGCCTCCCGCGGCATCTACCGCGAGTTGCGCGAACTGGGGACTTCCCTGCGCGTGGTGGACACGCCCGCCGGTCGCCAGAGTTTCCTGCGCGCCGACTACAGTTTCCGTTTGCGTCACGTGCCGCAGCACTCGGTGCTGATGCTCGGTGGCAGCCGCAACCGCTATCTCAAGTTGCGTTGTAGCTGGCGCCGCGACGCCGACGAGCGCGGCAGGAAGGTGCTGGCGCGTTTTGTCCATGCGGTCGTCGGGTACTACCTGAAGTGAGCGGCCCGGCAAGGCGCGACTGGCGTCTCCATCCCCGCCTGCAGCAGGACTGCCACGAACTCGGCCGGCTGGCCTGCGCCAGCGTCCTGCTGATGGACAATGCCGATTACCCCTGGTTCATCCTCGTGCCGTTTACCGACAGGGTGGAACTGCACGAACTCGACGCCGACTTGCGTGAGGCGCTGTGGCAGGCCGTCACCGATCTGTCGCGTTTCGTCAGTCGCTGTTTCGCCACCGACAGGATCAACGTCGCGGCCATCGGCAACGTGGTCAGGCAGTTGCACGTGCATGTGGTGGGGCGCCGCGAGGACGATCCCTGCTGGCCGGGGGTGGTGTGGGGAACACAGGCGGGACCCGCCTACACGCCGCAGGCGGTGGCGGCCATCCGCCGGCAGTTGCAGGCGGCACCGGAACTGGAACACGAGCTGGAGATCGTAAAGACATGAAGCACCGGATACTGGCGGGCCTGCTGTGGTGGTTGCTGCCCGCGGGCCTGGCGCAGGCCCACGGCTGGGACATTGGAGTCTCGGTGGAGTTCGTCGATGCCGTCGATGCACCCTACATCGAGGACGGCATCGGTTTTCACCTCGGCTACGAGTTCATCGACACTGACAATCTGCGCCTTGGCGTGCAGATGCACTACATCGACGGTAGCAGCCGCGCCGAGGATCTCTATTTCGCCGACGAGATGAGTTTCTCCTCGCTGGCGGGTTTCGTCACCCTGCGTCCGCGCGGGCTGCCCCTGTTCGTCAAGCTGGGCCGCGCGCGGGTGGAGTACACCACCCTGTTCGAGCACCGCCAGGCCTCGGGGCTGGCCTGGGGCGCGGGGCTCGCCCTCGGTGACGACTACTGGCGCCTGCACGTGCTCGACTACGAGCGCTACGAACTCGACGGCATCGCCTTCAATACCTTTTCCGTTACCCTGACCATCTTTTTCGTTCCCTGAGGCCGCCGCCGCACCGCCACTTCAGCGCAGCGGCACGGTTCCCGACCACTCGAGGGGGAGGGTTTCCTCGCCGCCGCCGGGCAGGGGCAGCCGCAGTTGCGATTCCAGTCGCAGGGGCACGCGCGACCGGCTGCGCAGAGTCTGCCAGACGCTGCCGAGATCCCGAAAGCGCACCCGGTTGTCCAGCGTCAGGCGGCTGCTGCCGGCGGCGGCGATGTCCAGCCTGCCCTGACTGCGGCCGTCGACCACCGGCTTGCCGGCGATGATCGCGCGGTACTGGAGGCCCTGCAATGGCAGGGCGAAGGCATTGGGGTTGTCCACGCGCAGGTGCAGGCGCAGGGTCACGCCGCGCAGGTCGATGTCCCTGAGACTGAGGCCCGTGACGCTCAGGCGCGGCAGTTGCGGCAGGCTGAAATGGCCGCTGGCCTTCAAGGGCACGCGCACCAGGCCGAAGTCAATTTCACCCTTCAGGGTCCAGGCAACGCGCCGCTGTTTCACCAGTGTTCTCAGGCCGGCGGCGACGCGTTTGTGATCCAGAGTCACCGGCAGGCGCAGCACGCCGCTGCCGCGGGCCGGGACCTCGAGACCCTCGTGGGCGGTGCCGGAGAGGAACTTGCGCCCGTCGAAATCCAGCTGGTAGCGCAGGCCGCGCACCGGCAGGCCGACGGGGTTGGGGTTGTCCACCTGGAACTCGAAGGCCACATCACTCTGGAGCAGGTCGGCCGAGACCACGCGCAGGTCGCGGAAGCCCACCTCGGGCGGGCGGACGTATTTCTTCAGGCCCGCGCAGCCACTGGCGAGCAGGACCAGCACGACGACAAGGCTCAGGCGAAGGACGGACATGGGGCTACCTCTCGGGGTCGGGGCGATGGATACCGAATGATATCGGGTCGGCGCCGGGATACTGGAGGGCACAGGGTATCATCGGGGCAAAAAAATGCCCCCGGGGGGAGGGGGCGCAGACGCGCACTTGCATGCGCGGAGGCAATAAGGAGAAAGCAGTGAACGGGGCGGCACGCGCATGGCGGCGCTTGCCGCGGAAATCCGTGTCCTGCATCCTGTATAACGCGCAGGGGTGGCCACGGTTGACCTGCCAGGGGAACAGCGTCGGGACGGACGGCACGGGTGAGGACGAGGATGGAAGTGGAACATTGGAATGATGCCCGCGACGGCGCGCTCAGCGAGGCCGCCATGGCGCGCAAGCTCGCCGCGCGCGGATACCGCGTCAGCCGCTATGTCTATCCGCCGGGGACCGTGTTCCCCGAGCACAGTCACGCGGTGGACAAGATCGACGCGGTCCTGCAGGGGCGCTTTCGCCTGTGCCTCGCCGGGCGGTGCGTGGTGCTGGCGGCGGGCGACTGCATCGCCGTGCCGGCCGGCATGGCGCACAGCGCCGAGGTGGTCGGCGACGAGGCCGTGGTCAGCCTCGACGCGGTGCGCGCGCCCGGTGGCTGAAGCCGGCGGCGGTGCTCAGTTGGTGTAGGAGGGCGCCAGCCCGTGGCCCCACAGCAGCACCGTCACCGCCAGCATGCCGATGAGCATCACCATGCCGAAGGTCAGCACCGCGGTGGCGAACAGGAAACCCTGCTCCCGGCTCACGCCCATGACGACGGGAATGCCGGTGTAGAGCAGGTACACGGTGTAGGCCAGCGCGGCGAGGCCCACCAGCATGTTGATCCACAGCACCGGGTAGAAGGCCATCAATCCGGCGAGGAACAGCGGCGTGGCGGTATAGGCGGCCAGCACCACGCACTTGCTGAGTTCCGGTTTGACTTCCCAGTTCTGCGCCATCCAGTGAATGGCCTTGCCCATGATGAAGACCCCGACGAGCATGGCGAGGTAGAAGGCCACGGCGATCTGCGCCGCGCTGCCGGTGGTGAGCTTCACCGGGTCGCCGAAGCCGACGCGCCAGCCCACCTGGGTGGATCCGATGAAGGCCGCCAGCGGCGGGATGGCGGCGAGCAGTACCACGTGCGACAGGTAGCACTTGCCGATGGTACAAGGTTCCTCGCGAATGGCGGCCCATTCCTTCTGGGGGTGACTGAGCAGTCCCCAGACGTGGCGTAAGATCATGATGACTCCTCCCGGATGCCTTCGAAGCGGGCATCTCCCCTTCATACTGGCACAGGGCGGAGGGCCGGGCAATGGGCGCCGGTCCCCGGGAGGCGCGGCCGGCCTCACACTTCGCTTCGGCGGGCAGAGGAATTTCGCCGTTTTCGTGCTATGTTGGGGGAAAGTTCGGCAAAAATCGGCAAACCTGTCCGGTGGGCCGGTAGGGAGAAGGGAACCCGTGGCGGAAGAAAGTTACGAAGTGGTATTCCATGGCAAGATCTCCTCGGGGCGGGATCAGGCCACCGTGATCAGCAACATGGCGAAGCTGTTTCGCTCCAGCGAGGACAAGATCGCCCGCCTGTTCAGCGGCGGGGAGTTCATCCTCAAGAGCAACCTCGACAAGCTCACCGCGCAACGCTACCAGCAGACCCTCGGCAAGGCGGGTGCATTGTGCGAGGTGCGCGCCCGCGCGCCGGCCGGTAGCGCGGCCAGGGCCGCCGCCCCGCCACCGGCCGCGGCCCCCCGGCCGGCAGCGCCGGAAACAGGGAAGGAAAAGGCGCCCGCTGCCGCGTCCACCCCCGCTGGCGAGGGTGGCGCCTTCCAGCTGGACCCGCCCGGTGTCCGGATCCTTGCGCCCAGGGAGAAACCGGTGCGCGAGGTGGATACCTCGGCCCTGTCTCTCGCGCCGGTGGGCGCCGACGTGCTGGAAGGCCAGGTCCGCCCCGAGCCCCCGCCGCCGCCCAGCACCGAGGGTCTGAGTCTTGCGCCGGTGGGCAGCAACATCCTGGATGACGACCGCGACGACGCCTGATCCCCGGACGGGCGGGGACTGCTGCGCCCTGTGCGGGCGCGCGGGCGTGGCGCTCACGCGTCACCACCTCATCCCGCGCAGCCGCCATCGCCACCGCGCCACCCGCCGGCGCTTCAGCTATACCCGGTGTGTCAATGACATCCTGCGGGTGTGCAAGCCCTGCCACAAGCAGATCCACGCCCTCTTCAGCGAGAAGGAACTGGCGGACTTCTACCACAGCCGCGAGCGCCTCGCCGATCATCCAGACATGCGCCGCTTCATCGCCTGGATCGCCCGCAAGCCGCCGGGCTTCCTGCCG
>Ga0256830_1001968_pt1 | contig 14014 bp, 11 predicted proteins | sample 128326metaG_FD_190537 | JGI IMG/M metagenome (GOLD analysis project Ga0256830, IMG submission 190537) | Hydrothermal vent microbial communities from Lau Basin, Pacific Ocean - 128-326 | ecosystem: Environmental > Aquatic > Marine > Hydrothermal vents | place: Pacific Ocean: Lau Basin | collected... | reverse complement strand
CAAGCAGCGGGCGCGGCTGCGGGACCACCTGTGGATCTGGGTGGCGTGGCGGAACTACGTGCGTCGTCTGACCAACGCGACGCGGGGCGTGACGCCGGGCGTGGCGGTGGGGGCGGCTCGGCGGATGGCGACGGTGCCCGAGCTCCTGCGGTGGCGATGGCCGAAACGGATGCCGCCGGCCTTCCTGGTCCCCGGCTAGAACATGGATCGGGGCCAGTTTCCGCTCTAGGCCAGTCGTTGCGCCAGCAGCGCTTCGAGCCCCCCCGCAAGCACCAGTTCCTGCGCCGCCGGTCCCAGTGGAGCGAACGGGAACGACTCGTCTCCGACCTGGACTCGCCCGCGGCGGAAGTCGAGCACGCCCTCGAGGCCGGTGCGCACCGTGGGGGCCTGGGCGTCGCTGTGGTCGCGCAGCCAGGTGACCAGTTCGGGGCACTCCAGCACGACCAGTCCGTTGTTGAGGGCGTTGCGCTTGTAGGTCGCGGAGAAGCTGGCTGCGAGTACGGCGCGCACCCCGGCGTGGGCCAGAGCGGTTGCCGCCTGTTCGCGCGACGAGCCGGTGCCGAAGTTGGCGCCGCCGACCAGGAGATCGCCGGGGCGGACCAGCTCTGGGAAACGGGGGTCGTAGTTCTCCATCACCACCCGCGCCATGTCCTCGGGAGTGAGGTCCTCGCGGTAGGTGTACTTGCCGGGATAGATGCCGTCCGTGTTCAGGTTGTCGGCGTCGCAGAACAGCAGCTCGCCGGAGAGCGATTCCGGGAAACCCTCGAGCAGTTCCACGGCGCGCTCCGTCTTCGGGCCGGAGAGGCGGCGGATGCGCCGTCGCGGCTCCGGCGGAACCTCCTCCGGTTCCTCGGGGCCACGCACGTAGCCGTGCAGGGCCGAGGCTGCGACCACGGTGGGGGAGGCGAGGTAGGCGCGAGCCTCGCGGCTGCCCATCCGGCCCTTGAAGTTGCGGTTGGTCGCGCTGATGCCGACCTCGCCGTCCTCGAGCAGGCCACGGCCCATCCCGATGCACGGTCCACAGCCGGGCGGCAGGGGGATCGCACCCGCTTCGAGCAGCGCCTGCCAGTCGCCGCGCCGTTCGCTCTCGGCCTGGACTTCACTCGACGCCGCAGCGACGTACAGCTCGACCCCCGGAGCCACCCGGTGGCCGCGCAGTACTTCGGCGGCGGCGGCGAAGTCCTCGACCCGGCCGTTGACGCAAGACAGGAGATAGGCCTTCTGGACCGCGATGCGCTCTCGCGCCAATGCAGCCGCCGGCCGCGCAACCTTGACCGTGTCCGGTCCGCAGACGTGGGGTTGGACCTCGCCGAGGTCGAGCACGATCTCCGCGGCGTAGTCGGCGTCGGGGTCGGCGCGCGGGATCTCGGCTTCGAGAGCAGTCACGGCCTCCGCGGAAAAGCGCGGGTTGCGGCCGATGCGGTCGCGCAGCCAGTCGAGGACCGTGTCGTCCACCGGGAACAAGCCGGCGAGCGCCCCCCACTCGGTGGTCATGTTGGCGATGGTGAGCCGCTCTTCGATCGAGAGCCCGGCCACGCCATCGCCGGTGAACTCGACGACGTGGTTCAAGACCTCGTCGTTCGCATAGAGCCCGCACAGCGTCAGGATGACGTCCTTGCCGGCCGCGCCGGCGGGGAGCCTCCCCTCGAGGACCACCCTGGTCACCGGCGGCACCTGCCACCAGGTCTCCCCGGTGGTCCACAGCGCCGCGGCGTCGGTGCGCACCACGGGCGTGCCGAGGCAGCCGATGCCCCCATAGACGTTGGCGTGCGAATCGCTCGCCACCACCAGCGACCCGGGCCAGGCGTAGCCCTCCTCGATCATCACCTGGTGCCCGATGCCGCGCCCGGCGGGGTGGAAGTCCACCCCGTGTTCGGCGGCGAAGGCCTCGATGGCGGCATACTTCGCCAAGTTGGCCTCCGACCGGTTCTGGATGTCGTGGTCCAGAGCGAAGACCGGTTGAGAGGGGTCGTGGATGCGCCCTCCGGGCAGTCCTGCGAACTTCTTCATCACTGCCGCCGTGTTGTCGTGGGTCAGCACGTGGCGGGGGCGGAGGGAGAGATAGTCGCCACTGCGCACGCTTCCCGGGGCGACCTCGCCCACGGCATGACGCTCTGCGATCTTCTCGGTGAGGTTCTGGGCCACGGATTTCGGAAAAGTCTTGCGGTCGGGGGGCGGGTCGGGCCTACACTCGGGGGCCAAGCCGGGGGCAGCCCCCTCCAACCCGGTCCGGACCACTCTAGCAAGCACCATCATGACCGACTTCAAGACAGCGCTCCGGCAAGAGATCCGCAAGGAGATCGACCGCGCCCTCGGCGGTCGGGCCGACAAGATGCGCGAAGACATCGTCGAGCTCCGCAAGCAGACGAAGGCCTTGCACGAGGCCCTGGAGGACCAGCTCCGCCTGATCCAGTCCCTGCGCCGCGAGGCTTCGCGGAGCAGCGCCTTCGGCGGGGCCGACGACTGGTCGCCGACCCGCCTTCGCGAACTGCGCCGCCGCTTCGACCTCTCGCAGACCGCCCTCGCCAAGCTGCTCGGGGTCGGTCTCAACACCGTCTGGCTCTGGGAGAAAGGCGAGACCCGGCCGCGCTCCAAGGCGGTCCTGCGGCAGGTCGCCGCTCTGGAGAAGCTGTCCCCCGAACAGATGCAGCGCAAGCTGAAGTCGGTCGGCCTCTCCGAGGGACGCAAGAAGCCCGGGCGCAAGCCGGGGTCGGGCAAGAAGGCCGGTGCCGCGAAGAAGACCGCGAAGAAGACCGCGGCCTCGAAGCGGACGAAGCGGAAGCCCGCGGCCCGGAAGAAGGCCGGGCGGAAGGCCGCGGCGCGCAAGTAGCCCGCCGCCGGTTCGCCGGGCGATCCCTGGCTTCGCCGTCGCCGTTCACGGCGCGAGACGATCGCGCCGTCATGGGGCGACTCGGGCCGCTGCGAGACGGACGGGTGCGGGTGCGTCTAGACTGACCGCATGGCACCCGTCGCCCTCCTCCTCGCCCTCGGCATCCTCCAACGGACCCCGGACGCGCCCGCTGCGTCGTCCGAGCGGCCGAGTGCGTCCGCACCGGTCCTGACCTACGAGGAGCTGGCGTTCCGTCTGGTGGACCTGCGGTGGGCCTGCGAGGAGCCACGCCCTGGCGAGGGCGTGGACTCGCGCGAGGGCTGGGCCGGCGCCTCGCCCCTCGAGTTCACCTTCGGCCCCGGGCCCGGCAGCCTGGCTCGGGTCTGGGTCTCCGACCGCCGCGTCACCATCGAGGTCTTGGTCGACGGAGCCGCCCAGCCCGTGCTCCGCTGGCGACCGGCCGCGGACGATGCCGCCCTTCCTCCGGACCCGATCGCCGGCGATCTCGGCTCCGGCTGGTACAGCTACGCGCCCGTTCCCTTCTCGCGGAGCCTGGAAGTGCGGATTCGGGCCGACGAGGGCGTGGGCGACGTCCGCTGCCAGGTCGAGGCCCGCAGCTTCGGACAGGGCGTGGCCGTGGAGGCTGCGACCCCCGAGGTGCTCGCCGCCGGCGCTCCGGCGCTCGATCGCGTTGCACGCCGCATCCGCTCCGGCGCCAACCCGCCGGCCGAGTTCGGCCCGTCCCACTTCGCCGCGGCCGCCTACCACAAGCGCAAGATCGATCCGGCGACCCCGTTCTGGGACGGAACCGCGTACTACACGGTCAAGGGCCATGGTGTCATACGCTCGATCGAGATCGACTTCCCCCAGGTCGAGGACCGCAGCCTGCTGCCCCAGATCCTGCGCGGCCTCTGGGTGCGTTGCGAGATCGGCACCGTCCTCGCCGCCGAGACCGGAGAGGTCCTGTTCGAGATGCCGCTCGGCGACCTGTTCGCGAGCTCGCCGGGCATCACCCCGTACGACGCCTACCTCCTCGGGGCTACCGAGGACGGAACCCTGGTGTGCCGCCTGCCGATTCCGTACCGCGACGGTCTCAAGCTCGGGTTCTCCTATCCCTTCCCGCGTCGTGAGCTCGTGCGCTTCGGCGTCCACGTCACCCTCGATCCGATCGAGAAGCGTCGCGACGTGCCGCCCTTGACCCTGCGTGGGGGATGGTGGACCGGTCCAGCCGACCGCCTCGCCGAGGCGGCGCTCGACGTCCCGGGGCCGGCCCGCCTGGTCGCCTCCTCGTGGACCAGCATCGGCCGCGAAGCCGTGGCGTGGGAGCCCTCCCCGGCCTTCGCCTTCGCACGCTGGGCGTGGTGGCCGCGCCACGGCAGCCCGATGCAGGTGATCCGGCGCGACGGCGCCGGACTCCGAGGCGCCTACTCCCTGCTCCGGGCCTTCCTCCTGGACGCCCCGACCGCAATGGGCCCCGATGAGCGCATCCGCTCGGAGCCGCCGCTGCGCCTGGCCGAGGACACCGAAGGCATGGACCAGATCGCCGTCGGCTGGCTCTGGTACGGGCCGCGCCCGGACGTCGCTCCGGCCGAGCAGGCCTTCGGCGGCCGCTACGAGTGGGAGACGCGGCGGCTCGTCCCCCTGCCGCCGCCCTCCGACGATCCGATCCCTGGGGCCCTCGAGGCCAGCGCCCTGGACATCGTGGACTTCACCCACGGCTCCGTCCTCACCGTGGTCTCCGGGGACTACCAGGGTGGGGAGGCCCTCCTCTTTGCGCCGCCGGAGGGAGAGACCGGCACCCTCGTGTTCGAGGTCCGACCGCCTCGGCCCGGAGAGTACGAACTGCTGGTCGGCTACGCCGACCGCATGCCGCTCGGCGCCCTCTTCCTCGATGGTCGCAAGGTCGAGGTGGGAGAGTCGAGGCCGATTGCCGGTCACGCGGGCGCCTATGGCACGCACCGCCTGCTGTCGCGCTCCTACCGGATCAGCGTGCGCTCCAGCCAGCCGCTGCTCCTGGACTGGGTCGCGCTCCGACCGGTCTCGGACGACGAGGAGAGCGCGGAGGAGGGACGATGAGCCAGGAGCGCCTCCTCGAGCTGTGGCGTCCGCTCCACGACCTGCGGATGACGCGGGCGGTCCTCGAATGGGACCAGGAGACGATGATGCCGCCCGGCGGCGCCGCGGCGCGGGCGCGGGCGCTCGCGACCCTGGCCGGCGAGGTCCATGCCCGGCTCGTGGACGACGCGCTCCACGAGGCGGCGCTGCGGGCGCGTGACGCCGCCGAGGAGGGCAGCGTCGAGCACGCCCAGGCCCTGGTCGCCCTGCGCGACGTCGAGCGCGCCCGACGGGTGCCGGCGCGGCTCGCCCGCGAACTCGCCGAGGCCACCTCGGCGGGGCTGGTCTCGTGGCAGGCGGCCCGGAAGGAGTCCGACTTCGCGCGCTTCGCCCCGGACCTCGAGCGCATCGTCCGCTTGAAGGAAGAGGAGGCCCAGGCCGTGGCCGACGGAGGGCGCCCCTACGACGCGCTGCTGGACGAGTACGAGCCGGGGACCCGCGAGGCCGACCTGGTGCCCCTGTTCGAGCGCATCCGGGCCGAGCTGTCGCCGCGCATCCGCGCCGTCGCCGAGTCCGGCGTGGTCGTGGACGAGTCGCCGGCGCAGGGGCAGTTCCCCGAAGCGCATCAGCGGGCGCTCGGCCTCGCCGCTTCGCGGGCGATCGGTTTCGACCACGACGCCGGGCGGCTCGACCTCGCCGCCCACCCCTTCTGTACCTCCTTCTCGCCGCGCGACGTGCGCATCACCTGGCGGTTCCAGGAGGACGACTTCCGCCCCGCGCTCTACGGCATCCTCCACGAGAGCGGCCACGGGCTCTACGAGCAGGGGCTGCCGCTCGAGTGGGAGGGCCAGCCGCTGGGCGAGGCCGCCGGGCTCGGCATCCACGAGAGCCAGTCGCGCTTGTGGGAGAACGCGGTCGGTCGCAGCCGGGGCTTCCTGCGTTGGCTGGCCGTTCCCTGGCGCGAAGCCTTCGGCGCACCGATGCCCGACGTGGAGGAGCTTTGGCCCGCGCTCCACACCTGCCGCCCATCGCTGATTCGGGTCGAGGCCGACGAGTCCACCTACGACCTCCACGTGCTGGTGCGCTTCGAGCTGGAGCGGCGGCTGTTCTCGGGCGAGCTCGCCACCGCCGACCTGCCGGCGGCGTGGAACGGCGCCTACGAGGAGGTCCTTGGCCTCCGCCCCGCGAACGACGCCGAGGGCGTGCTCCAGGACATCCACTGGGCGATGGGGGCGTTCGGGTACTTCCCGACCTACACCCTGGGCAACCTCATGGCGGCGCAGCTGTTCGCCGCCGCGGGCGCGGAGCTCGGTGACCTCGAGGCGGCCTTCGCCGCCGGCGAGTTCGCGCCGCTGCGCGAGTGGCTGCGGGAGAAGGTCCACCGCCACGGGCGGCGCTGGCGCTCCGCCGAACTGGTGGAACGGGCCTCCGGGCGTCCGCTGACCCCGGACGACCACCTGGCGAGGCTGGCAGAGCAGGTCGAGACGGTCTATGGGGTGACCGTGGGCGGGGCGACCGGGTAGGATGCGCCCGCCCGGAGGGGCGAGACACCATGAGCAAGTACACGATCGGATGGATGCCCGGCGACGGAGTCGGGGTGGATGTGATGCAGGCGGCGCGCGAGGTCCTCGATGCGGTGGGCTTCGAGGCCGAATACCGGCCGCTCGACATCGGCTGGGAGTTCTGGCGCCGTGAGGGCGACGCCCTGCCCGAGCGTACGGTGCAGGGGCTGAAGGAGGTGGATGCGGCGCTGTTCGGCGCCATCACCTCCAAGCCCAAGGACGAGGCCCAGGCCGAACTGGCGCCTGAACTGCAGGGCCAGGGGCTGGTCTACCGCAGTCCCATCGTGCGGATGCGCCAGCTGTTCGACCTCTACCAGAACGTGCGTCCATGCAAGGCCTTCGAGGGCAACCCCCTGAACTTCCGTGACGGCATCGACCTGGTCGTGTTCCGCGAGAACACCGAGGGGATGTACGGCGGAGTGGAATGGCACCCGGTGACCGGCCCGATCCGTGAGGCGCTCGAGTCGCACCCCAACTTCTCGCGTTTCGCCGACGTCGCGCCGGAGGACATCGCCGTGTCCACCCGCATCATCACCCGCAAGGGCGCCGAGCGCATCGTGCGCGCCGCCTTCGAGTACGCGCGCGAGCACGGCTACCCCAACGTCACCGTGGTCGAGAAGCCGAACGTGCTGCGGGAGACGGGCGGGCTGTTCATGGAGGCGGCGCGCAAGGTCGCGGCCGACTTCCCCGACGTCGAGATGTGGGACACGAACATCGACGCCATGGCGATGTGGTTGGTCAAGAACCCCGAGGACTACGGAGTCATCGTGACCAGCAACCTGTTCGGCGACGTGCTCTCCGACCTCTGCGCCCAGTTGGTCGGCGGGCTCGGTTTCGCCGCCGCCGGCAACGTCGGAGAGGGGGTTGCGGTGTTCGAACCGACCCATGGCTCGGCGCCCAAGTACGTCGGCCAGGACAAGGTCAACCCCATCGCCTGCATCCTGGCGGCGCGGATGATGCTCGACCACCTGGGCGAGAAGGACGCCGCCCGCGCGGTCGAGGAGGGGGTGGCCCGGGTCATCCGCGAGGGCCGCTACCGGACCTACGACATGGGCGGGAGCACCCCCTGCTCCGAGATGGGGCGGGCCGTGGCCGAGGCTGCGGCCGGCGCCCTCGGCGCGGTCTGAGGCCGAGGCCCCCTTCCCGGCCGCCCAGCCCCCTCCCACCCTCCGGAGGCAGGGGGGGGGCGCCTTCCCCTGCTTCCAACGCCGTTCCCGCGATGGCAGAGGCCCAGGCGGCCGGTCGGAAGGGGCCTCGTGGGGCGAGGCATTTTCGTGCCCGCCTTAGTGGCCCTCTCGTCTCGGTCACGGGGTTCGTCGGCTTTTTTGGACGAAAAGTGCTTCCGAGCTCTCGTTCCTCTTGTATGTTCGGGGAGTCGGTTGCCTTTCGTGTGCCCCGGTGGCCGGCTGTCTCCTTCGACAACACTTCCCCCTCACCCACAGGAATCGACATGTTCACCATCCTTTCCCTCTGTGTCGCCCTCGCGGCACCCCAGCAGGTTCCGCTCCCCCCGAGCCACGACCTGACCCTGACCCCCGGTGCGACCCTCCAGGGCGTCGCCACGATGCCCGGGCCGTCCGCCACGTACTGCGACGACTTCAACCGTCCGGACGAGTTCCCCATGGGGGCTCCCTGGAACATGATCGTCGGCACCCAGAACCTGGTCAGCAACCACGGCATGGCGCCCGCCGGCCAGGGCAACGCCTGGATGCAGCACGGCACCGCGACCGAAGCGGCTTCGACCGCCAAGGTCAGCATCCAGTTCATGCCGAACACCGCCGTTACCCTCAAGTACGTGGCTGCGGTCACGGGCGTCGGCGGCTTCAACAACTTCTTCACGAAGATCCAGTCGCAGGGTGGGGCCGACTACGACTACATCGGTTTCTACGTCGGCTTCAACGGCGGCGGCTCCGGTGGCTACGGCGGCTTCTTCGCCATCACCCCGGTCCAGTGGGGCCGCATGGACGTGTGGTACGACGCCGCCACCGACCAGATGGTCATGGACATCGACGAGTTCGACGATGGCTCCATCGACTACACCTACTACTCCGGAGCCGGCGCCTCCGCGGCCGCCGACCTCAACGCCACCGGGCTCGGTATCGGGACCTACGGCGACCAGGAGTACGACGACTGGTCCATCAACGATGGTTGCGGCGGAGGCGGTGGTGGCCTCTCGCTGACCGCGACGGGGACCTGCCCCGGCTCGGTGACCCTGGACGTCTCGGGCGCCACGGCCTTCGGCCAGGTGGCCGTGCTCTACGGCGCTGCCGGCAGCTTCACCCAGACCGGTTCGCCCTGCACCGGCACCACGGTTCCGATCTCCAACCCGTCTCTCGGCGTCATGCTGCTGGCCGACGGGGGAGGCAGCGCCAGCCTGACCTTCACCGCTCCTTCCGGGGCCTGTGGACTCACCGTCGTGGCCGTGGACGTCTCCACCTGCACGGTGAGCAACGACGTCGTCCTCTGACGACGCACCTCGGGGCATGGGGCGGCACCCGTCCCATGGCCCGCATCCTGCGGCGCCCCGCTCGGTCCCCGGGCGGGGCGCTCGCGTTGCCTGGGAGGTGGCCGCACCGCTACTCTCTGGCCGCCATGGCCGGAGACACCCACCAGGACCGCGAACACTTCCTCTCCCACCGCATCGGCCGTTGGGTCGAGGCCTTGAGTTGGGACGACGTCCCCGAGGAGGTCCGCGACGCGCTGCGCCGCTTCCTCCTCGACAGCATCGGCTGCGCCTTCGGCGGCTGGCGGACCCACGACTGGCGCATGGTCCGCGATCTGGTCGCCGAGGAGGGGGGGACGGCGCGCTGCCACCTGTTCGGCGAGGGCGACCGCGTCGCGCCGCTGCAGGCGGCCTTCTTGAACGCGCTCGCGGTCCGGGCCCTGGACTACAACGACATCTACTGGAAGCAGGACCCGAGTCACCCGTCGGACATCCTGTCCGGCCCGTTGGCTGCAGCCGAGATGGAGGGCCTCGGAGGCCGTGAGTTCCTGCTCGGGATGCTGGTCGGCTACGAGGTCGAGCAGCGGCTGTGCGAGGCCAGCCACCCCGGCATCCGCGAGCTCGGCTGGCACCACGCCACGCTGACCGCCTTCGCCGCCGCCTACGCCGCCGGCAAGACCCTGGGGCTGGATGCCGATGCGCTGCAGGACGCCGCCGGCATCGCCGGCAGCGCCAACTGCACCCTGGGCGCCATCACCGCGGGACACCTGACCATGATGAAGAACACCGGCGACCCGATGGCGACCCGCGCCGGGCTCGAAGCGGCGCTGCTGGCGCGGCGGGGCTACTCCGGGCCGGCTCACGTCTTCGACGGCAAGGAAGGGCTGGCCGACGTCATGGACTCCGAGTGGGACTGGAGCGTCTTCGACGACCTCGGCACGGACTGGCGCATCCTCCAGTGCGGGATGAAGTTCTTCCCGACCGAGGCGTTGACCCACGCGCCCATCAGCTGCGTCATCGCCCTCTGCGAGGAGCACGACCTGTCGGCCGAGGACATCGCGAAGATCCGCATCCGGACCCTGACCAAGGCCGCGGACATCCTCTCCGACCCGTCGAAGTACCACCCGACGACCCGCGAGACCGCCGACCACTCGCTGCCGTATTGCATCGTCCAGGGCGTGTTCCACCGCCGGGTGACGCCGGACCTGTTCGAGGACCAGGTGGTCCAGGACCCGCGGGTCCAGGAGCACATCCACAAGGTGGAAGTCGTGGCCGAACCCGAGTTCGAGGCCGCTTTCCCCAAGGTGCAGCGCTGTCACGTGGTGGTGGAGACGACCGACGGGCGCACCTGCGAGAAGCAGGTGGACTGGCCGAAGGGCGACCCCCGCGACCCCTTGTCCGAGGCCGAGATCCGCGCCAAGTTCGACGCCATGGCCGAGGGCGTGTCGCCCGAGCGGCGCGAGCGCATCTGGGCCGAGGCGGCGCGGCTGGCCGAGCTGGACGACGTGTCCGAGTTCGTGAAGATCTGCGCCGCGGACCAGGGCTGACCGCGGGGCGGAGCCGCCCGGGTCGTCAGCCGGTCGGCCGCTTCCAGGCGACGAGGTAGGCGATCCAGGTCTCCTCGTTCTCGGCGTGCTTGCGCTTGCGGAAGATGCCGTTGCCCTCGCCGTCCTCGTCGGTGCCTTCCCAGTAGGCGTCCACCTGGGCGAAGCCCGCGTCCATCAGCACGTCACGCAGTTCGGGCAGCGACCACAGCCGCCAGTCGTAGGTGAAGGCGCGCCGCAGGCGGCTGCCGTCCCGGAAGCGGAACCCGATGTGGCAGCGCATGTGGTTGGTGATGGCGTCCAGGGCCTCCTGCTCCCAGACGTAGGTGAAGCCGTCCTCCTCGCGTTCCTCCTCGCACTCCGACTGCGCGCCGGGGCCGCCCATGAGGTCCAGCGCGAACATGCCGCTGGGCTTCAGGTAGCGGTGCACCGCGCGGAAGTAGTCGAGCATGGTGCGGCGCTCCTGGAACACCCAGTACGAGAAGTTGAAGGCGGTGGTGACGTCCACCTTCGGTGTCTTCACCTCCAGGACGTTCGCCTGGATCTGGTGCACCCGCTTCGCCGCAGGGCCGAGCGGCTCCAGGTGTCGCTCGCGGCCCCAGGCCAGCGGCTCGGGGTCGAGGTCCACCGCCCAGGCCTCGGCCTCCGGGGTCTTGGCGACCCACATCGCCGAGAGCTTGGAGGTGCCGGCGAAGTCCTCGCGCAGCCGCAGCGGAAACGCGCCACGCTCCTTGCGATGGACCCGGCGCAGGAAGCGCAGGTCGGCGTCGGGGTCGTAGACTGCGGACTCGTAGAGGGCGTAGCGGTCGGCGGTGCGAGCGGTCGGTCCGGCGGCGCGACGCGTACGCTTCTTGCGGCGCAGGCTGCGCGCGGAGCGGCGGGTCGGGGACGTGGCGGGCGTCATGGAATCGGAGACGGTAGGGGCGGGACGCCCCCGGGGCAAGGGTCAGCGGCGGCGGATGCCGAGTTCGCGACGGACCAGCGCGTCCACCCACCGAGCGGGCAGCCACCGCGCGAGCCGCAGGTTGCGCCGGGCGTCACGGCCCACCGGGACACGGATCGGCGCGCGCTTCGCCTCGCACGCGTCGAGGACGGCGGCGGCGCATTCCTCGGCCGGGATGGCGTGCCGTACCGCCCGTTCGAAGCCGCGATGGACGGCGCGGGCCAGCGGGGCGTAGTCCGCGTCGTCCTCGAGCTCGGCGCGAAGGTCGCTCGCATCGGCCAGCGAGCGTTCCCAGATCTCGGTGGCGACGGCGCCGGGTTCGACCAGGACGACGTCCACGCCGAACGGGGCCAGCTCCAGGCGCAGCGCGTCGCCGAGGGCCTCCACGGCGTACTTGCTCGCCGAGTAGGCGCCGAGCATCGGGAACGCCAGCCGCCCCGCCTGCGAGGAGACCAGGACGACCCGCCCGCGCGCGCGCCGGACGTGGGGCAGGAAGGCCTGGAGGCAGGCGACCAGGCCGAAGACGTTGACCTCGAACTGTCGGCGCAGACGCTCCAGCGGCAGGCGCTCGAGCGGGCCCGGCACGGCGATGCCGGCGTTCAGCACCAGCTCGTCGAGCCGGCCCTCGGGGCCGAGGAAGGCGGCGACGCGTCCGGGGGCGGCGGCGACGGCCTCCTCGTCGGTGACGTCCAGCCGCAGCACCTCCAGGGCCTCGCCGCTGCCGGCGGCGCGGGCGTGGTCGCGGAGGGCGGACTCGTCCTCCGCGCGCCGCACGGTGGCGACCACGCGGCGTCCGCGGGCCAGGGCGGCTTTGGCCACGGCGCGGCCGATGCCGGTGGAGGCGCCGGTGACGAGCAGGGTCCTGGTCGGCGGAGGCATGGCCAGAGCCTAGCGTCGGAGGGCCTAGACTGGACGCCATGAGCACCCCGACGCCGGACGAGTTCGCGGTCGAGCGCGCCCGCCTCAACGAGCTCGTGCTCGAGAAGGGCACGAAGACCACCAAGCGCTTCTTCAACCTGGACGGCGCCGCCTACCGGGACGGCGAACTGGACGCCCGCACCAAGGAGCTCCTCGGCCTGGTCGCGAGCGCGGTGCTGCGCTGCGACGACTGCATCCTCTACCACCTGATGCAGGCCCGCGACGCCGGCTGGAGCGCGGCGCAGCTCCGCGAGGCCCTGGACGTCGCCCTGGTCGTCGGCGGCAGCATCGTCATCCCGCACCTGCGCCGCGCCTACGGCCAGCTGGAGCGTCTCTACCCCGCCGACGGGGCGGGGGCCTGACGCCCGCCGCGGAGTCCGCCGGGCTCTTCAGTCCACCGGCGGCAGTTGCGGCGCCCCGATGGCCTCGCCGAGGGCGCGCAGGTAGCGGCGGCGGTACACGTCCATCTCGGCGTCGAGCTCCTGCATCCGCTGCTCGACCCAGGCCGCGGTGGCCTCGGGGTCGGGGAGGACGTCGGGGGGCAGCCCCGGCGGGACGCCCCGCCCCTGGGTCATGTTCCTCCACCTGCGGAGCTGCCTCTGCTCGGCCAGGAAGGGGGCGATGGCGTGCAGGTACTCCAGGCGCAGGGACTGGAGCAGGGGGAGCTTCTCGCGGATGGCTTCCTCGGAGACGGCCTCGCCGTAGTAGGGGTTCTGGGCGAGGACCTCCGGGGGCAGGGTCGCCACGAATCGGGCATGCCGGAGTCCTTGTAGCGCAGCCTCCAGACGGCGCTCGGTGCCGGCGGCCGAAGTCGTCGGAGGCCCGATGAAGTCGTCCATCGTTTGGCCCTGCTTCAGGTACCAGTAGTCCTGATCGACGATGGACAGGTACTCGCTGTATTCTCGCCAGTCGCCCGTCGGCGCGTCGTCCACCGGGTCGAGGAAGGGGTAGTCCCGTAGTTCCGGACGTTCCCGGGCAAGCTCACGCTGCTTCTCGCGGAGGGCCAGGGCGATCTCGAGAGTCGAGTCTGGGATGGGGATGGGTTGGTCCCATCCGATGACCGAGAGGAAGGCCCCCCAGGCCGTCTCGATCTCCTCCGGCGTCGACGCTCGTGGAACCTCGCGCTCGGGTGCCGTCGTGGAGCCTTCCGCCGTGACTTCCCCGGGTGCCGGCCCGGCCTCCACGTCGCCGGGAACGGTTGGAGCGGGAGGCCGAGACTGACTGCCTGGGTGGTCGGCCGAGGGGCCGACCACCAGGAGAAGGACGAGGCCCCCCAGAGCAGCGGCCCCGAGGAGCCCGGCAACGAGACGATTCAAGGTTGGACGATGCAATGACCGCAAGTGAAGGTGATCTTCTTGCAACAGTACTGGTCGAAGCCCTGCGCGTCTACCCAGTGCCAGAGGACGTAGTCGTCCTGGGTCGCGCCGCAGTCGAGCTACTCGCTCAACTGGAAGGTTTCCGTGGCCAGGGTGCCTGGCCGGCCTGGCAGCGTCTTGGTCTGCCCCCCCTGTTGGCAGATCGGCCAGCTCTGGGAGCCCTTGACGATGCAGACCTCGTCTCCGGCCCATCCATGGACCTCGAAATCACAGGTGAACCGACAGGGCCAGTCGTTCGGAATGCACTGGCCGTCCTGTCGCGTCGGGCAATCGTCGATGAGTTTCGCGTAGCGCTCGTTGGTGCAGTTCCCGAGGGGCGCGCAGTCGTCGATGGCGGGAGGAG
>Ga0256830_1001967_pt1 | contig 14030 bp, 11 predicted proteins | sample 128326metaG_FD_190537 | JGI IMG/M metagenome (GOLD analysis project Ga0256830, IMG submission 190537) | Hydrothermal vent microbial communities from Lau Basin, Pacific Ocean - 128-326 | ecosystem: Environmental > Aquatic > Marine > Hydrothermal vents | place: Pacific Ocean: Lau Basin | collected... | reverse complement strand
AAGAGGCGCTCAAGAGGGTGCAGGAGGAGCTGAAAAAATCCCCTGTAAAGGCATCCTGGCCCAAGGTCGAATCCATGCACCTTACGGTCAGGTTCATAGGCGATATAGACGCCGGAATTATCGAGGATGTTACGGCGGCACTGGAGGATGCCGCATGCGGCGTCGGGGGCTTCGAGTTAAGGACCGACGGCCTGGGCGGCTTCCCGACCCTTGCACGTCCAAGGGTCCTATGGATAGGCATCGAGGAAAGCCCCGAGCTGAGACTCCTTTACGAGAAGATAGAAAAACGCCTGGAGGCGCTTGGATTTGAACGGGATAAAAAGGGGTTCCACCCGCATATCACCCTCTGCAGGATAAAGAACCCGGCAGACCGCAGGGCGCTCGGCAGGTGTGCGGGCACGGTCAAAGAGAAGACGGCCGTGGCTTTTTCCGTAAGAGAGGTTATACTTTACAGAAGCGACCTAAAGCCCACCGGAGCCGTGCACACCGTACTGAAGGCCGTCGAGCTCAAGGGATAGAACTGCGGATATTATCGAGGCAGACCGCAAGGATGCTTGCTAAAAGGCCGAACGGCGAATATATTATTAGGTAAGTATGCAACCGAAGGGGAAGGGCCGGCCCGGAGAAGTTCCGGCCGGTCAACGAAAGGAGGTCTTCATAATGTCAACTACTCCCACATCCAGCAAGAACAGGGCCCTCGAGCTGGCCATAGGACAGATAGAAAAACAGTTCGGCAAGGGCTCGATAATGCGCCTCGGAAAGGACGCCCCGCGCATCGACGTCCCCGCCATATCAACCGGCTCACCGAGCCTCGATGTGGCGCTCGGTGTAGGCGGTGTGCCCAGAGGCAGGATCGTGGAGGTCTTCGGACCGGAGTCATCCGGCAAGACCACGCTCACACTGCACATAATAGCTGAGGCGCAGAGGCAGGGCGGAACCGCCGCGTTCATCGATGCGGAACATGCGCTCGACATAGAATACGCCAAGAAGCTGGGGGTCAATCCGGATGAGCTGCTGCTTTCGCAGCCAGATACAGGCGAGCAGGCGCTCGAGATAGCTGACATGCTCGTAAGAAGCGGTGCCGTGGACCTCATCGTCATAGACTCGGTGGCAGCACTCGTGCCGCGGGCCGAGATAGAGGGAGAGATGGGAGACTCCCACATGGGTCTCCAGGCCCGGCTCATGAGCCAGGCGCTGAGAAAGCTCACGGCCACCATAAGCAAGAGCAGGACCTGCATGATCTTCATAAACCAGATACGCCACAAGATAGGGGTCTTCTTCGGCAACCCGGAGACAACCACCGGAGGAAACGCCCTCAAGTTCTATGCGTCGGTGAGGATGGACATACGCAAGATCGGGCAGATCAAGTACGGGGACTCGGTAATAGGCAACAGGACGCGCGTAAAGATAGTAAAGAACAAGGTAGCCCCGCCGTTCAGGGACGCGGAGTTCGATATCCTGTTCAACGAGGGCATATCAAAGGAAGGGGACCTCATAGACCTCGGGGTCAAGGCAAAGATAGTGGAGAAGAGCGGTTCGTGGTTCTCGTACGGAGACGAGAGAATAGGCCAGGGCAGGGAGGCGGCCAGGCTCTTCTTCAAGGAGAACCCCGAGAAGGCCATAGAGCTCGAGCAGAGGTTGCATGAATACTATGGATTGAAAACCAAGGAGGAATAGGAGATGGCTGGCGTCGACTTGAGTGCCATACTGAACCTCGCCGTGAAGGAACAGGCCTCGGACGTACACCTGAAGGCGGGGTTGCCTCCCATTTTAAGGGTATACGGCAAGCTGATACCTGTAAAGAACCACCCGAGGCTCACCCCGGACAGCGTATCCCAGTGCGCCCTGCGGCTCATGAACGACACACAGAAAGAGACCTTCAGAAAAAACCATCAGGCCGACATAGCATACAGCGTGCCCGGGCTGGGCAGGTTCAGGGTCAACATATTCCAGCAGCGCGGGGCTGTGGGCATAGTCCTGCGTGTCATCCCCATGCTTATAAAGAACTTCGATGAACTCAACCTGCCGAAGATCCTCGAAAAGCTCTCGTCCGAGATGCGCGGGCTTATACTTGTTACGGGTATCACCGGCAGCGGAAAATCCACCACACTCGCGGCCATGCTCGAGCACATAAACAACAACCGCTCCTGCAACATTATAACCGTCGAGGACCCGATAGAGTTCCTGCACAAGGACAAACGCAGCATCATCAACCAGCGTGAGATCGGCGTGGACGCAACGAGCTTTGCCGAGGCTCTCAGGGGGGCGCTCAGGCAGGATCCGGACGTCATAATGGTGGGCGAGATGAGGGATCTCGAGACCATAGAGATAGCGCTCATGGCGGCTGAGACAGGGCACCTCGTTCTCTCCACCCTCCACACCATCGACGCCATGGAGACGATAAACAGGATAGTCTCGGTCTTCCCTCCCTACCAGCAGAAGCAGGTGCGCATACAGCTTGCAGGTGTGCTTAAGGGCGTGATATCCCAGAGGCTCATGCCCACCAAGGACGGAAGGGGAAGGGTCCCGGCGGTGGAGGTCCTCATATCCACCGCAAGGGTCAGGGAGTGCATCGTTGACAAGGAGAAGACAAAGGACATACCGGACGCCATTGCAAAGGGGCACACGACCTACGGCATGCAGACCTTCGACCAGTCGCTGATGGAGCTTTTGAACAAGGACCTGATCTCGTACGACGAGGCATTGAGGCAATCCTCAAACCCCGACGACTTTGCGCTCAAGGTGAAGGGGGTCACCGGCACGAGTGATGCCGGCTGGAAGGAGTTCGAAAAGGGGATGGAAGACGAAGAGGAGGAAAAACCCGAGACACCGCCGGGGATCGAACGCTTCTGAGGTATCCAAGCCGCGGAGGCCGATGAGAAAAGGACGTTTTGCAGACCCTGGCGCCGGCGCGCCGAGGGCCATGGACGAGGCGCTAAGGCTCCTTTCATACAGGCAGTACTCTACGAGCGAGCTTCAAAAAAAGCTCCGCTCCAGAGGGTGCGCCGAGGAAGAGATATCCGGTGCCGTCCGCAGGCTCACCGAACTCGGGTATCTCGACGACGAGGCCCTTGCAAGAGGGCTTGCCCTTTCGAGGATAAGGCAAAGAAGGTGGGGAAGGATAAAGGTGGCCTGCCTCCTCAAGAGAAGGGGTATCGCAAGTGAGGTCGCAGACAGGGTTATAGATGAGATAGATGCCACCGAGGAGTTGAACGCTGCACGCGAGGTGCTCGAAAGGTGGCTTAGAAGGAACGACCCCGGCGGCACGTTTTCGCGGGACGTCGCGATGAGGGCCATGCGGCACCTGCGCTCAAGGGGATTTTCATCTTCGACCGTAAGTTCCGTCATCAACCGGCCGGACGATCCCTGTTGCTACGACGAATAACGACAAGGCGGATATGAAATCGAGCGAGATAAGAAAAAACTTTCTGGATTACTTCTCCGGCAAGGGACACACAATCGTCCCCTCATCCGGGCTTGTGCCCGAGGCCGATCCCACCCTGCTCTTTACGAACGCGGGGATGGTCCAGTTCAAGAAGGTCTTTCTGGGTGAAGAGAAGCGCGAGTACCAGAGGGCCGCGAGCTGCCAGAAGTGCATGCGGGCGGGCGGCAAGCACAATGACCTCGAGAACGTCGGGCGCACCGCGAGGCACCACACCTTCTTCGAGATGCTGGGCAACTTCTCCTTCGGCGACTACTTCAAGGAAGGCGCCATCGAATACGGCTGGGAGTTTCTGACCAAGGTACTGGGCCTGCCCGAGGAAAGGCTCTGGGTTACGATATTCGAGGAGGACAATGAGGCGGAAAGGATCTGGAGGGACAGGATCGGGCTCCGGCCCGAGAGGATAAAGAGGATGGGGGAGGAGGACAACTTCTGGAGCATGGGGGATGTAGGCCCGTGCGGCCCCTGCTCCGAGATCATAATAGACCAGGGGGAAGGCGTCGGATGCGGCAGTCCGAGCTGCCAGGTGGGATGTGACTGCGACAGGTACCTCGAGCTGTGGAACCTGGTCTTCATGCAGTTCAACAGGGACGCCGATGGTGTGATAACCCCCCTGCCCAGCCCGAGTATCGACACGGGCATGGGGCTCGAGAGGCTTACGGCCGTGCTGCAGGGTAAGCTCAGCAACTATGACACAGACCTTTTTGCCCCCATAATAGAGCGCGTGGAGAAGATGAGCGGAGTGGAATACGGCAGGGATCCGGAGCAGGACCTCTCCATACGCGCCATCTCGGACCATTCGAGGGCCGTGACGTTCCTCATAAGCGAGGGCATCCTTCCTTCGAACGAGGGCAGAGGCTATGTGCTCAGAAGGATCATACGACGGGCGGCGAGACACGGCAGGTTCCTCGGCATAACGGAACCATTCCTCCACAGGATCACCGGCACGGTCATAGAACTTCTTGGAGAGGCCTACCCGGAAATAGTCCGGTCCGGCGAGCTCGTAGAAAAGGCGACAAAGGGCGAGGAGGAGAGGTTCTTCGAGACACTTGAAAGGGGCCTTGCCATGCTCGAAGAGGAGATGCAGTCACTGAAGGCCCGGAAAAAGACCATGATACCCGGCTCCTTCGCCTTCAAACTATATGACACCTACGGCTTTCCCCTCGATCTTACGGCCGATATCGTCCTGAGGGAGGGCTTTACCGTCGATGAAGAGGGGTTCAACGAGCAGATGAACATTCAGAGATTGAAGGCACGCAGGGCCTGGAAGGGTGCGGCCGAGGAGGCTGCCGGTAGAGATATCTACGGCGACCTTGCGGCCGAGGGTGTAAGGTCAAGGTTTGTGGGATACCACCTTGAGGTGACCTCGTCGAGGGTGGTACGTATCCTCAAGGACGGGAAGGCCGTGCAGAAGGCCTACGCAGGGGACAGCGTGGAGATAATAACGGAAGAGACCCCGTTCTACGGCGAGAGCGGCGGTCAGGTCGGGGATACCGGCACGATTGTAGGCAAGGAGGTCTCGATAGAGGTCGTGGACACGAAAAAACCCATGGAGGAGATCATAGTCCACCACTGCCTGGTTAAGGAAGGGACCGTGAGCGTCGGCGACACCCTCGAGATGGCCCCTGACCTGGAAAAGAGGGCCGCCACGTGCCGCAACCACACGGCCACACACCTCATCCATGCAGCTCTCAGAAAGGTCCTCGGAGAACATGTACGTCAGGCCGGCTCCCTGGTCACTCCGTCGGGGCTGCGCTTTGACTTCAACCACTTCGCCCCCCTCACCGACGAAGAGTTGGAGGCGGTGGAAAGGGAGGTAAACTCCGCCATAAGGAAGAACCTCGAGGTTACGACCGAGGTCCTCGCGTACCAGGAGGCCGTTGAAAAGGGCGCCCTGGCGTTTTTCGGCGAGAAGTACGGTGAGACCGTAAGGATGGTCAGGATAGACGAGATAAGCAGCGAGCTGTGCGGCGGTACACACGTCACAATGACCGGTGACATAGGGCTTATAAAGATACTCTCCGAGAGCTCGGTCGCAGCCGGTGTAAGGCGGATCGAGGCCGTAACCGGAGAGGCCGCACTACAGACCCTGAACGAGTCTTACAGGACACTCACCGAATGCGCCGGTATCCTCAAGGTATCTCGGACAGAGCTGCCGGCAAGGATCAGGAGACTCATGGAGCGCCAAAAGGAACTCGAAAAGGAGGTCGCATCCCTCAAGGAGAGCCGCAAGGCGGAGAGCGCGAAAGGACTCCTCGACGACGTCCGCAAGGTTGATGACGTAAGCATCCTCGCGGTCAGGGCCGATTCCGAAGAGCCACAGGAACTCCGCAAGATGGCCGATCTCCTGAGGTCGAAGCTGGGCTCCGGCATAGTCGTCCTTGCAAGCAAGTACGACGGCAAGGCACTCCTTCTGGCCTCGGTTACAAGAGACCTCGCCGGCAGGTTCAGCGCAGGTGAGATAATAAAGAGGCTTGCACCGATAGTAGGCGGAAGAGGCGGCGGCAGGCCGGAGATGGCCCAGGCCGGTGGAAAGCTCGTGGACAAGATAGACGAAGCCATAGAAGAGGCCTACAGGATAGTAAAGGAGATGGCCGAGGAAAGGCACCAGCCCCAGTGACGCAGGGTACGTCCCTGCAACGACAACTCTTCTCTCGGGACCGGGCCGCTGCCCGGTACCGTCACCTTTGCCGTTTGAGCCCGGATGGATAAGGTACATCCGGGACGGCCGGCGATTAACAATATAAAACAATACCCCTGGAGGGCATATTCTTTTCATCTCGGAGCAACCGAAGGCTTCCCAGTGGAAGAGAAAGGAGTGGAGAGATGAAGATAGCACAAGTAGCACCGCTTTTTGAGAGTGTGCCCCCGAAGTACTACGGTGGGACCGAAAGGGTCGTATCATATCTGACCGAGGAACTGGTTCGCATGGGACACGACGTAACGCTCTTTGCCAGCGGGGATTCCGAGACCGAGGCAAAGCTCGTGGCACAGTGCCACCGCTCGCTCCGTCTGGACAAGCACTGCGTGGACCAGATCGCCCACCATGTCCTGATGGTCGAGCGTGTATTTCAGCTTGCTCATGAGTTCGACATCATACATTCCCACATAGACTACCTGCCATTCCCACTGATGCGGCGCATGAAGACCCCTTCGGTGACCACGTTGCACGGCAGGCTTGACATTCCGGACCTCGTCCCCCTGTACGAGGAGTTCTCCGACATACCGGTCATATCGGTGTCGGACGCACAGAGAAGGCCGCTGCACTGGATAAACTGGCAGGGCACAGTCCATCACGGTCTTCCAGAGGACCTGCACCGATACATGGAGGGCAGCGGCGGGTATCTCGCCTTTCTGGGCAGGATAAGCCCGGAGAAGAGGGTCGATTACGCCGTGGAAATAGCTAAACGGGTGGGACTGCCCCTGAAGATAGCAGCCAAGGTGGACAAGATCGACCAAACCTACTTCGAGACCGTTGTCGAGCCTCTCATGGATCACCCGCTCATCGAGTACGTGGGCGAGATCGGGGAGGCGGAGAAGAACGAATTTCTGGGCAACGCACTGGCACTCCTCTTTCCGATCGATTGGCCGGAGCCCTTCGGCCTGGTTATGATAGAGGCCATGGCCTCGGGCACACCGGTCATAGCGAGACCGCACGGGTCTGTGCCCGAGGTAATAGAGCATGGCGTGAACGGCTTCATCGTCCAGAATATAGACGAGGCAGTAAAGGCGGTGGAGAAGATATCCACCATAAGCCGCAGGCGTTGCAGGGAGGTCTTTGAGGAGAGGTTCACATCGGCAAGGATGGCCCGGGAGTACCTCGACATATACGAGGGGCTCGTGGAGACCACTCATCCGCCGCTCGAGGCATCCAGGGTATGAACTGAGATGGAAGAATTTCTGCGCATACACGACAAATTCTACATACTGGCCACCTCTTCGCTTGCGGACGAGCAGAGCCGGGTGCTCAAGCACGGGGACACCTTCGCCCTCTTCGACCGGCACGGAGACATCCGCCCCCTCGGCTTCGAGGACCACGGGCTCTACCACGAGGGGACAAGGTTCCTTTCGCGACTGGTTCTCAGGTTCGAGGGAAAAAGCCCCCTGCTCCTGAGCTCCCTGGTCAAGGAGGATAACGACCTCCTTGTAGTAGATGTTACAAACCCCGACTTCGAAACCCCTGAAGGTAGAATGATACACAAGGGCACACTCTACCTTCGCAGGACGATCTTCCTTTGGCGCGGCGGGTACTATGAAAGCATAAACATACGCAACTACGGCCTTGAGCCTGTCGGCTTTTCCTTCTCCTACAACTTCGAGGCCGATCACGTTGACATCTTTGAGGTCCGTGGCGTAAAGAGGGAAAGGCGCGGCGAGAGCCTGGAACCGAGGATAGAGGGCACCAGGGTGGTACTCGGGTACAGGGGGCTGGACGAACGGACGAGGAATACATGCATCGACTTCTTCGACGGTCCCGAGGATGTCGGGGCAGACCATGCAAACTTCTCAACCAGACTGGATTCACACGAGCAGGCCACATATCACCTGAAGGTTCTGTGCAAGACTGAGGGCTCAGGGCCTGTGGCGGCCGTCACCTCCTACAAGGCCGCATTTGACAGGGCCAGGAAGGAGCACCACGAGCTCAGGAATGATACATGTATCGTGGAAACATCCAATGAGCAGTTCAACGACTGGCTTAACCGCTCGCAGGCTGATCTGTACATGATGCTCACCAGGACCGACCACGGCCTTTACCCGTACGCGGGCATACCGTGGTACAACACGGTCTTCGGCCGCGACGGCATAATAACAGCCCTCGAAACACTGTGGCTGAACCCTGACATTGCGCACGGGGTGCTGAGCTACCTGGCCGCACGCCAGGCTACAGAGCTCATCCCCGAGCAGGAGGCCGAACCCGGCAAGATCCTGCACGAAGAGCGCAAGGGCGAGATGGCCGCCCTGGGAGAGATACCGTTCGGGCAGTACTATGGTACCGTCGATGCGACCCCTCTTTTCATAATCCTGGCAGGACACTACTATGAGCGGACGGGGGACAGGGAGTTCATCCAGCAACTCTGGCCGCACATAGAGATGGCCCTGGACTGGATCGACAACTACGGTGATTCGGACAAGGACGGCTTCGTAGAGTACTCGCGCCACGGAAGGGAAGGGCTTACCAACCAGGGATGGAAGGATTCGGACGACTCCGTCTTCCACCACGACGGCAGGCTTGCCGCCCCGCCCATTGCACTGTGCGAGGTTCAGGGTTATGTGTACGAGGCCAAGCTTAGGGCAGGGCGCATAGCGCTAGAGACTGGCGACGTGGACAGGGGCAGAAGACTCCTCTCAGAGGCAGAATCACTTCGCGAGAGGTTTCTCAAGGCCTTCTGGTGCGACGACCTGCGCATGTACGCGATTGCACTGGACGGTGAGAAAAAGAGCTGCCGCGTGAAGAGCTCTAACGCAGGTCACTGTCTTTTTTCCGGTATAGCCACCGAGTCGCATGCAAGGGCAGTCACCGAAAACTTCCTTTCCGAGGACTTCTTCACCGGATGGGGCATAAGGACCATCGCCTCGCGGGAGGTGCGTTACAACCCCATGTCGTACCATAACGGTTCCATATGGCCGCACGACAATGCGATGATAGCGTACGGAATGGCGCGTTACGGTTTGAAAGACGCCGCCCTGAAAGTACTCACAGGCCTTTTCGACGCAAGTATATTTGTACAGCTGCACCGCCTGCCGGAGCTCTTCTGCGGCTTCAACAGATTCGAAAGGGAAGGCCCTACCCTTTATCCGGTCGCCTGTGACCCGCAGGCATGGGCCACCGGCTCGGTCTTCATGCTCCTGCAGGCATGCATGGGGCTCTCCATACAGGCAAGAAACAACAAGGTATACTTCAACAACCCCGCCCTGCCGGCCTTTCTCAAGGAGGTAACGATCAAGAACCTGAGGGTCGGCTCAGCCTCGATGGACATCACCCTCTACCGTCACGCGAGAGATGTCGGCATCAACGTCACGCGTAAGGAAGGGCGTGCCGAGGTACTGGTCTCCAAGTGATCGCATGCGTCGGGATGTTCGGCACAATCCAGGCCGTCTTTCCTTCACCTGACCAAGTCATCCAGTTCTCCGGCGTTTGATGAGGTAATGCACCCCTTTTACTATTCCAACAATAACCCCGACGGCGACAAGCAGAGGTGAAAGCACCACCAGAGCCTCGAACAGTGTCACGATCATGGCCCATATGGGCAGTGAAAGCCCGCCTATGATGATCAAGGTCAGTATGAGCAGGGCTATCTCGACAGGCAACTCTTTATGATGGCGAAGGTATTCCCGGCTCCTCATGGCCCGTCACCCCCTTCCATGGTTAGGATTTTTTCCCTTTCCCTACTTTAATTATAGTGCCTTACCATACCCCTGAGAAGGCCGGCCCATTAAAATAGAATTAAATTTTTGATTTTCATCCGGCCTCTGCAACGAGCCGGCCCCTGAACATCCCCATCTGACAGGCGAACTCATACTCGCCCGGTCTTTCCGGTGTGATCTCCACGGCCACCTTCTCCCCTTCCGGAAGGAGTCTGGATACATTGAAGTCCTTGAACACAACCCTCTCGGAGCAAGGAGACGCCTCGCGGCGCTCAAATATGAGCCTGACAGGCTTTCCCGCCTTAACTATGATCACATCCGGGGTGTAGCCGCCCTTGACGATTATGTAGGCCTCCTGAACCCCGCCGCTCACCGCGGCCGCCTCGCCCTTTTTCCGCGAAAACCAGAAGTACCAGGCTATAAGCACTATTAAAACCAGACCGACCGCGTCGACGATGATCTTGGTAATCATCCCCTCACCTCCCGCGGCTTCCACATCCTTAGGCGGTTGGCATTTGTGACAACGGTCACTGAGCTGAAGGCCATGGCCGCTCCGGCTATTATAGGTGAAAGAAGCATTCCGGAAAATGGATAGAGCAGGCCCGCGGCCACCGGGATGCCGAGGCCGTTGTATACGAAGGCACCGAAGAGATTCTCCTTTATGTTTCTCATCGTGGCCCTGGAAAGCTCTATGGCCGTGGCCACCTTGCTCAGGCTTCCCTTCACGAGCGTGATATCCGAGGCCTCCATTGCAACGTCAGTACCCGTGCCTATTGCCATACCCACGTCGGCCTGAGCAAGGGCAGGGGCATCGTTTATGCCGTCCCCCACCATGCCCACCTTTTTGCCCTCCAGCTGAAGCAGGCGGACCTGATGAGCCTTGTCCTCCGGAACAACCTCGGCCATGACCCTGTCTATGCCGACCTCCCTAGCGATGGCCTGCGCGGTCCGCTCGTTGTCACCGGTGATCATCACCACCTCGAGCCCGAGCCCCTTCAGCGCTCTTATCGCGCTGGCCGAATCCTCCTTGACCGTGTCGGCAACAGCTATGAGGCCGGCGAAGCTGCCGTCAATCGCCACGTACATAGGGGTTTTGCCCTCATCTGCAAGCCTTTCGGCCCCGGCCTTCGCACCGTCCGTTGCAATGCCCTCGGCCCGCATCAACTTGATGTTGCCGAGAAGCAGCCTTCTGCCGGCAACCACAGCCTCTACGCCGTGGCCCGGGATGGCCTTGAAGTTGTCGGCCTTGAGGAGAGCGAGCCCCCTCTGCCGCGCACCCTCTACTATGGCCTCTCCGAGCGGATGCTCCGATCCCCTCTCTACCGAGGCTGCGTAGAGCAGAAGATCATTCTCCGTAACGCCGCCTGACACCACCACATCTGTGAGGGAAGGCCTGCCCACCGTTATGGTGCCTGTCTTGTCAAGGACTATGGCGTTCAGCTTGTGCGCTGTCTCAAGCGCGTCCCCGCTCTTTATGAGGATACCGTTCTCAGCCCCCTTGCCCACTCCGACCATGAGGCTCGTCGGCGTGGCCAGGCCAAGAGCGCATGGACACGCAATTATCAAGACGCTCACGAACACCACCACAGCGTATATGAGCTGTGGCTCCGGACCGAATGTGAACCATGCCATGAACGCAAGTATGCCAATGATTATGACCGTCGGAACAAAATAGCCGGCCACCCGGTCCACCACCCTCTGTATCGGGGCCTTGGAGCCCTGGGCGTCCTGAACCATCCTTATAATCTGCGAAAGCATCGTGTCCTTGCCTACCTTCGACGCCCTGAACTTGAATGAACCGGTCTTGTTTATGGTGGCGCCTATCACCTCGTCGCCCGTCGACTTCTCGACCGGTATCGACTCTCCGGTCACCATGGATTCGTCCACAGCTGACGAGCCCTCCGTGACGACACCATCCACCGGCACCTTCTCCCCAGGCCTTACGAGTATTATGTCACCCACCACCACCTCTTCTACCGGTATGTCCTCCTCCTTCCCGTCCCTTATGACCCTTGCGGTGCGGGCCTGAAGGCTCATCAACTTCTTTATCGCCTCGTTGGTCCTGCTCCTCGCTCGAAGCTCAAGGGCCATACCCAGCACAACAAGGGCCGTCACAATGGCGGTAACGTCGTAGAAAACATCGGCCAGCTCGGCCCTCGGGAATATCCATGGAAAGAGGACGGCGACAGTGGAGTATATCCATGCGGAGGATATACCTATGGCTATCAGGGTGTGCATATCGGCCGAGCGATGCCTGAATGCATTCCACGCCCCTATGAAAAACTGATTTCCAGCCCACAATAGCACCGGGAGGGTCAAAAGCCCCATGAATCCCCATACGATGCGCAACGCCGTGCTTCCCCGCGGCAGGAGCTCGCCAAGACCGATGTAGTCAGGATATGAAAGGGCCATCACCGGCACACCTATTATGATGCTTAGCCAGAACTTTTTCATGAGGGTCGCATGCTCCCTCTGCCTGGCTGCCTGCTCCCTGTCCTCCGGCTCCTCGGCAGACGGCCTCCCGACCGCGTATCCGGCTCCGACCACGGCCTGCTCCACGGTGTCAGCATCAACAAGCCCGGGCAGGTACTCCACCCTGGCCGACTCGCTTGCCGGGTTCACCACGGCATCCACCACGCCTGGCGTGGAGTTGAGCGCATCCTCTATCTTCGAGACACATGAGGCGCAACGCATGCCCTTTATGCCCATGGTGAGGCAGCTTGTCCCCACATCGAAGCCTTCTTTTCTTATTGCACCGGCCAACTCGGAGACAGACACCTTGCGCGTGTCGTAGGTGACAAAGGCCTCTGCGCTGCTCAGGTTCACGACCGCACTTTCCACGCCATCCATGTTGTTGAGCGCCTCTTCAACCCTTAACGCGCAACGCCAGCATGTCATGCCCGCAATTGACAGCCTTACCGACCCCGGTACAACCATCTCGTGCACCGGTTCAACACCACGTACCTTCATGAGAATACCTTCACCGTCATCTTCATCATACTCCATTGTATACTCCGTTATCCGGACATGCCGACAAACAATCTCTGCTTAACCGGGCCTAAAACCAGCCTCTGAGGTCATCACACAGCCGGGCTATTCCACGACGGGTGCACACATATCACGGGGCATAAGCCTGTCATGCGCCTTCTTTGCCATTGATCGTGGGCGTCTAAGCACACCGCAACGCCTCTCCCGCCCGCGCTGACACTGCAGGGCGCAATGAACAGAAGAGGGAAGGCTTTAAGCAATCAACTGCGTCTTTTCCCACCACCAGTTTTTTTTCCGGTCTTTACAACGTATCTTTCCGGATCCTTCTCGAACTCCGCCTGACACAGGGGGCAGCAGAGATAGTATCGCCGACCGTTGTATTCTATGGTGAAGTAAGCCTTGTTACGGTTCATCTTCCTGCCACAGACAGGATCCCTATCCATAACTATACCTCCTTGTGATTGACAGTCGACACGAGCAACCTGGAAGCCCCTCACGCCGGTCTATTGAAAAACCTCGATACAAAATTATACATCGGAACGAACACCAACCCGAAGTACACGCCGTATAAAGCAGTTTCTATAAGCCCCAGCAAGAAGCTCCTCCAAGAAAGCCACTCGAAGCCGGGCAGAAGCTTCATCCACACACCGTACATTGCGTAACGCGGAAAGAGCAGGTCAAAGGCTACGCAGAGCACATAGGTGATGCTGAGGAACCCGCCAGCGGAAAGGCACACCACTCTCCAGTCCAACTGCTTCATGGCAACACCTCCATATCCGGGGACACCGGGAACAGGCCTCAGTGACAGCCTCCCTTCCCGCTCCTCGCTTTGCCACCGTGTCCGTGCTTATCTCCACCGGAAGCCCCGTCATCCTTGCCGCTGTGGCCGTGCCCGCCGCCGCAGCCACCCTTTCTCATCATAAGAAAGAAAAACCCGCCCAGTATGATCAACCATATAACCCAGCCTAAACCATCCATCTAATCCCCCCGGCCTTAATAACAAGGCCACTTAGTCATACCACCGTAACCGTAATCCTTAATCTTTTTCAGTCCCGGCCTGCCGTCAAGCCGCAAAGCCGCGGGGTCACCGAACAGGCGGGCAGTTTAGGGTCATGCCCAGGACCAGATAGAGTGTCCTTCGTCGCAGTGGGCGACCCTCGGCAGCATGAAACGCGTCCTAACCATCTCGTCCCTCCTTTCTCAACCATTTCGTGAATATGGCAACCATTGCATT
>Ga0256830_1001966_pt1 | contig 14030 bp, 11 predicted proteins | sample 128326metaG_FD_190537 | JGI IMG/M metagenome (GOLD analysis project Ga0256830, IMG submission 190537) | Hydrothermal vent microbial communities from Lau Basin, Pacific Ocean - 128-326 | ecosystem: Environmental > Aquatic > Marine > Hydrothermal vents | place: Pacific Ocean: Lau Basin | collected... | reverse complement strand
CCGTTTAATTGCCACAACAATCACCCCGAAGTCCCTTCCTATGCCGGCCTCGTGAATGGTCTTATCTGCGAGGAAAGACCCCTCCGAGACCTCTATCTCCTCCATCTGGAGCTCAATATTGCCACTTTTTGTGGCAAATTCAAGGAAGTCCACCACAGCGGGTTTTAACACCGTGTGGGCTATCCTCAACCCTCCAATCTGGTAGGGAGACACGACCCTGTCAGCACCTGCCCTCAGGAGCTTTTGCTCAGAGCCTTCCTCTCCTGCCCTGGCCACTATCAATAGATTGGGGTTCAACTCACGGGCACTCAAAACAACATACAGGTTCTGTGCATCTGTGGAAAGCACCGATATCAGCCCGCGCGCCCTTTCAATTCCCGCCTTTTTAAGAAGTTCATCCTTTGTGGCATCTCCAAAAATAAAGGGTATATCCTCGTCTGCATCAAGAGGCACGGGTTCCTTTTCAATCACGACACAGGGCACCTTGTGGGCCTTTAGTTCCCTGCATATAATCTGGCCCATCCTGCCGTAGCCGCAGACAATAAAATGGTTCTTCATGGTTTTCAATTTTTTTTCCAATTTCATCCTCCCAAAGGTCTTTTGTATCTCTCCTTCAAGTATAATTTTTATACCGTTGTTAATGACATAGGCAACCACACCCACGCCAAAAAAGACCAGTATGATGGTGAAGGCCCTGCCCATGTAACTGAGTGGCCGTACCTCCTGGTAGCCGATGGTGGCAAGGGTGATCACGGTCATATAAAGGGCATCAAAGAGACTCCACCCCTCAATAACAACATATCCAATGGTCCCCGTGAGCAGGACGGCTACTACAAGGAGGATGGAAAATATTGCTCTCTTCCTCAAACCTTTTCAAATCCTCTTTTGTTTATATTATCAATACTGCCCGATCATATCTATCCAAACAAATCCCTGTCAAGGCAGGGCACCTCATAAAAATAAATGGACAGCGAGCGTAACCCGGTGTGAAACACCGGGTAAAGCGAGCGAATGTAATTAATCTTAACACTCCTTACATTAGATTCCCTGTGGCAGGCCACAGGGAAGATCAGCCAACCACAGGATTAAACAATAAAGTAACCTCTTTTTTATTGTTATACACTAAATCAAATAAAGAAACAAACCCTATAGGCCCAGAGGTGGTGAAGAATGCCATGTAGCAATACCTCAGGTATCTTACATCAAGACCCTTGTCTATCCACTTAAGTCTTAAAAGACCACCCCCTCCAAACCTCCCCCTTGAAGGGGGAGGATGAAGATGGGGTGTATAAATGCCATGATGAACCATCTCATCTACTCCGAAAAATCTGCGATTTTTCGGAGGCCTCTACTTACTACTAACCCATCAACCCATTTACTCATCCACCCATCTACCCATTCACCCATCTACCATATATTGTTCCCCTGTTCTTACCGGACAGGACTGCATGTTTTTTTATAATAACACAGAAAACTTCGGAGTTGCATATATGGGATTCCCCGCTTTGTTGTTTCACCAGGTCTTCTGATATAATTAACAAACATGTCCGCTGCAAGAGACCATATGGCAGTCCTTGTCTTTACTGTGCTTTTCTCCATCTCTGTTCTCACCACAGAGGGCTACCCCTCATCAGGGAAGATCTATACAATCCAGACCGGAGCATATGCCTTTTCAAAACTGAATGTTGCCGAAGAAAACTTTGAAATGCTCAGGAAAAGCCTGAAAAGTACCGAACTGAAGGGCCTCAGAATACTCAAGGCAAACAGCCACTATCTGGTGAGAATAGGGAAGTTCAGTTCCCGGGAAGAGGCTGGGGCATTACTTGCAAAGATAAGAAAGAGGATCAAAGACGCATTTCTCTTGATAGAGACGGAAAAGAACAGATACATTACTGTAAAAAGCATCTCCGGTGAACCTGGAGCTGCCAAGGCCGAAACATCTCCGCCTGTACATGATCAAAAAAAGCTTGAGACAACCAGAGAGAAGAGGACAGGGCCATCCCGTCCTGAAGAAAAGAAACAGGAAAACCCCCGTGTCTTTTACACAGTCCAGACAGGTAACTTCATAAGGCTCAAGGATGCAAAGGAGCAATACCAGGCCATAGGCCAGGCACTACCAGAAGCTGACAGGAAGGGGCTGAGGGTTGAGCGGGCTGGCAGGTACTACAGTGTCAGGGTGGGGTTGTTTGATTCCTATACAGAGGCACGGAGGTTTATTGAGGAGTACAAAGCTGTTCTGACAGGTGTAATACTACAGGCGATGTTGAAAAAAGAAAACATTCTTTTAATGGAGGATGGCGGAGGAGGCAAAGAAGGGATAAATGAGCTATTTAATCGGGATGACAGCAAAGAAGAGGGCAAAGATATAGAGGCAATCATTGATACTGCTGACAGCTATCTCAACACATCTGAGTATGGGAAGGCAGCAGCGGTGCTGAGGGATGCCCTATCCGAATGGCCTGACAATCCTGATCTCTATGCCCTATACGGCGAGGCACTTCTGCACCTTGGCTATCCAGAAAAGGCACTCAAGGAATACAGGAAGGCAACAGAATTGTCTCCTGATGTGCCGGAGTATCACGCAGGGGTTGGATACAGCCTCCTGAATATCTATCTTGACAGGGCAAAGGCATCCATGGATGCCTTCAGAAAGGCCCTTGAGATTGACCCTGACAATATCAATGCCCTTGAGGGGCTGGGCATAGTCTATGTGAGTATTGACAGAAAGGACCTTGCCACTGAGATATACTACAGGCTCAGGCAACTGGACCCTGAAGCGGCTGAACGGCTGAACAATGTGATTCAAAACGGCATAGACTGGGGGGAGTAATGATGCGGGAGACCGGATGGAATGGTTTATGTTCCGTGAAAGGGCTGTTTACCTGGCCTTCACAGGAAGGCCCTTCTTTTTATTCGGTCATTGCCTCTGGATGTGTTCATAAAGCCTCTTCAGTGAGCTGAAGGGGTACTCCTTTCCTATCTGCCAGAGATACTGACCCGCCCGTCTTACATCACCGATCATCTGGATGCCTGTAACAGCACCGTCTCTGTAGTATATCCTGCATATGGAGCCATTGTCCCTTTTCATAGCCATCTCAGGCCCCCTGGTTCCGGCTGAAAAGACAAAGAGATCAAAGAGTCTGAGCATGTTCATATCCATCAGATGTGCAGGGAGGTGCCTGCCAGCACCCACTATATTTGAGCCAGCCACCCTGCCGGTCTTTACAGCGTTCAGATGTATGGGATTGATCTTTCTCTCCTTCCCGATCTCTATCTCTGCTATGTCTCCTGCAGCATAAACTCCTTCAATGCTCGTCCTCATTGTGGCGTCAACCAGCACCCCTTTGCCTGTTTGTATCCCCGAGCCTTTCAGGAAGTCTATATTTGGTCTTACCCCTGCGGCAACAACCATCATGTCTGCCCTTATGGTTTTTCCACCCCCGAGCCTTATCTCCCTTGGCATGCCGTCCCGGTCCCTGAGCACTTCCTGGACAGATTCATCCGTGTACAATGCAACCCCTTTTTTCATAAGATGCTCTTTAATAACCTCTGCCATATCAGGGGCAAGCATCCTTGCAAGGGGCTGCGGCTCTTTCTCTACCACGACAACCCTTATTCCTAAAAGATTGAGTGCCTCTGCAACCTCAAGCCCTATGTAGCCGGCACCGACCACCACCGCTGTTTCTGTCCCATGGGTCTTCTGTTTCAGTGCTTCCACATCGGAAAGTGTCTTGAATACATACACCCCCTCACCATTCACACCCTCAATGGATGGGACAATTGCCGAGGCACCTGCTGCAATGATGAGACCCCTGTACGTTATAGCTCCTCCATCAGATAGCCTGACACGGCGTTCAGAGGTATCCAGGGAAACCACTACTTTGCCCGGCATGAATTCAATCCCGAGTTCCTCATAAAAACCCTCATCCTTCATGAAAAGGACCTCTCTGGGGACCTCACCCGAGAGGTATCTTGATAGAAAGCAGGGCGTATAGGCTGGCCAGGGTTCACTGCTTACAATGGTGATGCCCCTTTCCCTGTCAACCTCTCTGATGGCCTCGGCAGCCGAGATGGCTGCCGGGCCGTTACCTATGATCAACAAGTCTGCCATGGTTCCTATATACCCAGGGCCTTCCTCCTGTCCTTTATATGCTGCACAATCCCCTCTGCTGCCTTCAGAGGGTCAAGCTCCACAAAGGCATAACCTCCGGTCAGGTCTTTTAGACCCTCGGTGAGAACCTTCACAGCAACAGGGCTACCCATTATCCTTGGATGTGGGGCTATATGTACCATAAGCCCCAGTGCAAGGAGCCATGTGCCAATAGATACAGCCTTCTCCTGTACAAGCTCCGGTGCTGAGCCTGCAACAGGCAGCTCACTAATATCCACACCAAGGCGGTCTGCAAGCGCACCAAGAAGTGTTGCGATACGGGAATTATCCACACAGGAGCCCATATGCCACACAGGTGGCAGCGGTGCACCAAGCCCTGCTGCATCGCCGAGTGCATGAAGCACGCTCTTCAGTCCTTCACCACAGTAGAGCTCGGTGGCATCGGTGTTCATCAAACCTGCCTGTGCACATATATGGGCGGTACAGCCCGTGGTTACCACAAGGATATTGTTCTTGAGCATCTCCTTGACCATTATCTCGGTCATGTTTGTGTGCCTCATCTTGATGCTGGGACAGCCGGCAAACCCCACAGCGCCAAAGATGTTTCCGCTCTTGATGTTATCAATTACAGGCATAAGGGGGTCTTCAGGGTTTATCCTCTTCAGGACATCCAGGATCGCCTCAACAGAGAAACCCACAAGGCCTGTTGCCTTTCCTTCAGGTATAAAGACCTCCTTGTCCTTTCTCTTTGTGAAGGCATCTATTGCCTCTCTGACTATCTTCTCTGCCCTTTCATCTGCATTTTCAGGCTCAAAGTCAATATGCATTGCACCGGGGATCTTTACGAAGGGCTCTGTTGTTATCACCTTTGTATGAAAACACTCTGCCACCTTCTCAGATCCAGGCCAGATGCACTGTATATCCACGACCATTGCATCCACGGCACCTGTTAGCATGATGAGTTCGCTCTGCAGGTTATGGGCAGCCATGGGCACATTGTGACGCATGGTCAGTTCGTTACCAGTACAGCATACCCCTACCACATTTATACCCTCAGCACCTTCCTTCTTTGCATCCTCCTCAAGACGGCCTGCCCATTCCAGTATCTTTTCTGAAAGCAGGGGGTTATGCCCGTGCATGGCAATGTTAACCATGTTCTTTTCAAGCACGGCAGGGGATGCCTCAATCTTCCTCACCTGTGGAGTTCCGAACATGATATCCTGGAAGTCTGTTGCCATATGGAGCCCTGCATAACCGTCCACAAGGCCGATCTTCAGTGCGGCGAGCAGAAGATTTACAGGGTCTGCATCATTGCCCATTGATGTCCTGTGCATCGCTTCCTCAATCTCGTTATGTGCATTTGAGACAACAATGCCAAGCCTCTGCCATTTCTCAATTGCCTTCTCGGGTGCATGCAATCTTAGCCAGTTGAGCATGCCGCCGTCCTGACGTGTAAAGTCCTCAAGTGCCCTTTCCACTACCTCTGAGGCAATATCCTCGTCAGACCTGCCATCTCTTTCAATCCCGAGGCGGTCTGCAATCTCCAGGAGCTTTCCCCTGTCTGTTATATGATACCCGGGTGCCTTTCCCTCAAGCATCTTCTTGAAGGTAAGCACCACATGTCTTGCATGGCCCACATGAGAAGCTGCACCACCAACCTCCTCGCGAAGCAGGTTGCGGCAGACAATAGTGTCCACTGTGGCACCACAGACCCCTGTCTGTGCACCCTCTCCAAATGGGTCAATCCTGCAGGGTCCCATATAACACATCCTGCAGCAGCTTCCCAGCTGTCCGAACCCGCACTGTGGTTCCTGCCTCCCAAGACGGTCAATACCTGTCTCTATGCCAAGGCTCTGTGCCCTGTCAAAAAGGCTCTGTGTAACCTTGTCGTAACTTCTCTGTAACATCCTATTCACCTCCTGTTCTTTCACTGTAGATTGGTAATGTGCCCTGTTCTGCCAGCTTTACCGCCTTGAGCACCACACGAGCTGTCCTGAGACGCTTCTGCCTTTCCAGCTCCTCAAACTCACCAAAACTGAGTGCACCTGTAGGACATGACTCCACACAGGCAGGCACCCTGCCCTCCCTGAGTCTTGATCTGCAGAGGCCACATTTAATGGCCACCCCTTTATAGGGATCAAACCCTATAACACCGTTTGGACACACCATGGCACACATGAGACATCCCATGCATCTCTCCTTGTCCACCCTGACGGTCTGAAACTCCTCCTCCCGGTACATGGCACTCACTGGACAGACCTCAATACATGGTGCCTCTGAACAGTGCATACAGCGGGCCGGATAGGGTATTCCGTCAATTGATTCCAGGTAGGTTCGTTTCCTTGGGGGTGGGCTCTCAAAGATGGCCTCAAAGAGGTTCTGGCTCCTGGAGTGCTGAACTGCACAGGCAAGCTCACAGGAGCGGCAGCCTGTGCAACGGCTTAGATCCAGAAAGACCCGTTTCACATGGATCGCCTCCCTTCCTGTGGGATATATTGCAATTAAATTATATAACAGAAGAGATCATTAATGTTCGGCAAAAATTATTAAAACCAGGAAACCTCCTTTAAAGATGATACAAAATATTACCAACGACAACAAACACAGGGAGGTTCAAGCCATGCCACATTATAACACAATCTACAATCAACTGTTACATCTCATACCGAGACATAATATACAGGGCAAGGGGTATTGATTTTGAGAGGCTTGATCTTCCCCTAACTCCACAGTTCAAGCAGGAGGAAACATAGGGTAGTAAAAATCACACATCTGATGTGTGATTTTTTTAGGTGTGGAAAAGGCTTGAAATATGAAAAGAAATGTGGTAAAAAATGAAAAGCCTATTAAAGCAGGAGGGAAAAGTGAAATCCAGGCCAGAATCTCCAGCATCAGTAAAAATCATTGGATGGTTTTATGTTGCGGGTTATGTGATGATAGATAATATCAATATAAATATGAGGAGGTTAATGATGTATAGTTTGCGATTAAAAGAATATTTTTTGTTTATACCCTTAATTTTACTATTTGGGGCGATTGGTGGCTGCTCATTGTCAGATAATAAGCCAAAATTATTATGGGAAAAGACATATACAGATAAGATAAGAGGTATTTATATTTCCAATGATGCAGGTAATGTAATAGTGCATACTTCAAAAAAAATATTGTATTTATCTCCTTCAGGTGAGAGATTATGGGAGAAAGGAGAAGGAAAAAATTGGGGGTGGATTGGTGGAGTAGGAATTTCTGATGATGGAGAGTATATTGTTCTTCAGGCTGCTTTAGCAACAGAGGAAGCAGAGCAAATTAAAGATTTTTATACATATTATTTAGATAAAACTGGGAAAGTCATCTGGAGTAGCAAAACACTAAAAGGAATTACTTCATTTTCTCCTGATGGGAAATATATTATCACTGGAAGTGCTTTGGATGAAGAGATGGAAGTCTATAATAATCGTGGTATATTGTTATGGAAAACCAAAACTGCTGGTATATGGAGTATAAAATTTGATCCAACTGGCAAGTTCTTTTTTGCAAATGAGGCTGGTATTGGAGTTCTATATAGTACAGCAGGGGATAAAATCGCTACATTCAATGCTGGCATGAATCCGCAGATTTGTGATAATGCTCAATATATATTAGTCCAATCCATAGAATTAGACAAAAGAAGCTCAATTTATTTGTATCAAAGAAATGGAAAACTACTGAAGACTCTAAATGGAAAAGGAGGATGTATTTCTCAAGATGGCAGTTTATATATTATTGTTGATAAGAATCGGCTGAGATTAATTCAAAGAGAAAAAGATAGTGTATTATGGGAGATCGGTGTTCCTGATATTAATACCTGTTCCATATCAAGAAACAATAGGTTTATCTTTGCGGTTTCAAGAAAAGGAGCAGATGAATACAGTGTCATTTATATTTTTGACATCAAAGATAAGAAAAAAATTAAGCCCCTTAAAATTAATGGATTAGAAAAGGTAAGAGTAACATCAGATGGTAAGTATTTTATAGTTTTACAAAAAGGAAATAAAGTGAGAATGTTCAAGAATTATTAGCAGGAGGGGACTGAGAAGTCTAAGATATTGAAGAGATTGGATATTTCGCCTCCTCCAATGGTATACCAGATAGAAACGAAGGGAGTAGCCCTGTAGTAACACGCCGAAGGATTCACAATTCATTAACTGTCTGATTTATAAGACTAATTTGCATTCTGTGTTTCTACAACTGTCAAACTCGGGCCCACAGACAAAACAAAAACACTTCATTACCAGAGACAAACGACTCTTTTTCATAAGTATATATTCCCTTCCATATACAGGACTGCCCTGCCTGAGATTATCACCCTATCTTGCATGTCTTTACAGAAGAGTGCGCCACCTCGCGCTGAGAGCTGGTGTGCCACAAGAGTATTTTTATTCAGTTTGCTTGCCCAGTAGGGCGTGAGCACACAATGGGCAGAGCCTGTAACAGGGTCTTCATCCACACCAACCTTAGGAGCAAAGAATCTTGATACAAAGTCTACCTCCCTTCCCCTTGCAGTGACAATCACTCCTCTTAAATCAAGGTTTCTTAGCCTCTGGATGTCTGGTCTCAGTGCACGGACCTCATCCTCTTCTGCAAAGACGACCAGATAGTCGTCAGCACTAAGTACCTCCTGAGGTTCTCTTCCAAGGGCTTCAATCAACTCTTGAGGCACCTTACATGCAGAGGGAGGCCTTGAGGGAAAGTCCATTGCTATAAGGTCTCCATCACGTCTCACCTTAAGGGGTCCACTCCGGGAATGAAATAATATCTCCTCAAGGGATGAATCAAGACACCTGAAGACCACAAATGCTGAAGCCAGAGTGGCATGTCCACAGAGGTCAACCTCTGTAGCAGGGGTAAACCAGCGAATTTGAAACTCATTGTCTTTCAGGTGAACGAAAAAGGCGGTTTCAGAGAGGTTGTTCTCCCGTGCGATTGCCTGAAGTAGAGAATCCTCAAGCCACTCAGGAAGAGGGCACACTGCTGCCGGATTGCCTGAGAAGAGCCTGTCAGTGAAGGCATCAACCTGAAAAATTGGAATCTTTTTCATTCTGGAACTTTCAAGAGGACAAGACCTATAAGTGTTCCTGTTATCCCTATACCTAAAAGTATTGTACTTATTGATGCTAATAAATTGTACTCTCTTAATACCCCGTTATTAAACAGAGGGGAATAGATACACTCCAGGTATAAAGACCCATTTCCTTTTTCTGCTTCTTAACATTTCACCACCCCTCAAGCCATATTAAATTATAACTTTTTTGCAACCAGAAAGAGTCTGTTAAATACAAGATTAACCTTGCCGTTTGGACCTGCCTGGTTCTGGAAACTTTCCATCACAATCTGCCTGAACCTCTCTATGTAACTTTCGTCAATTTCACATCGTAATATCTCTGGTTCAGGTATCCTGCCGATGTCCCAAGTCAAATATCCTGAAGACCTCCTCAGGGGTATGCTTTGTTGTCACTGCTTCTCATAGTGCTTGAGATACTTCAGTGTGAGTTTTTCTGTGGAAAACGGATTGAAATATGAAAACGAAATTTGATAAAAATAAAAAGCCTGTTAAAGCAGGAGGGAAGGAGGGAGAGGTGAAATCCAGGCCAGAATCTCCAGCATCAGTAAAAATCACTGGATGGTTTTATGTTGCGGTTTCCGGGATGATGTTTATTAGGGACTGTGAAAATTAACAGTAGGAGTAGTTGGAATGAAAAAGAGTTTTTTAATAAGAGTGATAACTTATTGTGTGGTATTCTCTATTTTTCTATTATCTGGATGTAAAGGCAAAGAAGAAAAAATTTTTGAAAAAATATCAACAGAAGAACCTCGAAAAACACAACTAACCTGGCAAAAGAAATTCAATGCCTCAGTGATAAGTTTCAAAATGCGTAAATTAATTAAAGAGAAAGAATTTCTACTGCTGGCTGTTAAAACAGAAAATGAGTTGATAGTATTTGATAGAGATGGAAAAGAATATCTCAGAAGAAAGATTCCTGTTTTAACTTCAAAAGAAACAGGGAAAACATATAAGGGATTTTTGGAAATATCTGATAATGGAAAATATATACTTGAAGGATGGGGAATTCCTCAGCTCTCAAGCCATTTAAAGTATACAACAGTAGAAGGTGGGATTTTGTGGGAAATTCAGAATTTTCGTGGACTTGCTCTAATTTCACCAGACGGTGAGGTGGTTGTTTTGCTGGAAACAAATAGTAAAGAAAACAAAAAAGGAGTGATTAAATTTATGAGTAGTTCAGACAAACTATTAAATAAACATTTAATAGATCTAAGCAGTATAGAAATGCCACTTTATGCCTTTTCGTTTTCAGAGGATAGCAAGTATTTTGCATTACGTATAGAAGAGTGGATAGATGATAAAAAGGGCAGAAGGGCTATCTATCCTGTATTGTTTTTTGATAAAAAAGGTGTGCTTTTGTGGAAGAGATATGTAGAAGTCTCTCAAGGTAAAACACCGATTTTTGAATTGTTAGTCTCCCCACATGGTAACTATATTTCATTTACAAGTGAAAAGAACACTTATCTTGTAGACAAAAAAGGCAAGTTAATCTGGGAGGATGAATTCTTTAATCTGTTTTCATACTCTGCAAATGAAAAACTTTTAATAGCAGGAAAAGATAAGGCCAAGATATTTGTCATTGATGTAGTTAGTGGCAGAAGATTATTCTCTATAGATTATGGTTACCCTCTAATATCACCTGACGGAAGGAGTCCTCTCATTGAGAGAACAATAAAAAAACCAAAGGGAAAACAAACTACTTTGAGTTTAGTTGATTTAACAAATAAAAAAGAGAAATTAATCCTTAGAAGAAATTATCTGTCTTCTTCACAAAGAAAATATCAGTTTTCTTCTGATGGTAAATATTTATATTTTGTAGAACAGGATAATAAAACACTTCTATCAGTATACAGGGTATTACTTGTAATTTAAGGATGGAGAAATGTTTCGTGTTAACTATTTATAATTTCCAAGTTCCAATGGATTATCATCATTATAAGGGATATTTGGGGTCCTCAACCAACTGGATATGCAGGTAATTTTAAGCCCTATAGATGTGTATCTCATTTTCTTGGATTAATGAATAGAGGTGAAATTTCCACTCCCTGCGAAGATGCAATGGAGGACATCGGAGGTTATTTACCATGACAAAAATTACAGACACTTTTACGAAGAAACTTATATTCTTCATTTTTCTTGCGTTATCTACAGGTTGTTTTTTTATTTTAAGCGTGAATATAAAACCCGATGCTATGATACTGGGGAAGAAGCCAATTCTTTTTCTATCATTAACGACAGTAATATATTTTGAATTGATATTGTGGATTAACAATAGGATAAATCTTCAAAACAAAGAATTGTCAGAAATGATATGTATTTTAATAGTTATTTTATGGGGTGCGAGTATGGGATTGTTTTTCCCTTTGGCTTTAACACCAACACGAACTGGTCGTATTCTTTTGCCTGGAATTTATTATCAATGGATGGCTGTTCATGTAATGTATATAACCGGCTGGTTGTTAATTGCTGTTAAAGTTCAGACAAAGATTACAAAAAAGAATTTTAACTTGAGTATGAGCAACTTGTTTTTTATCTTATTTATAATTTTTGTTAGCCTTCTTTATGACTTATATGGAGGTGATAAAAGATATTCGTTACCGAAATATCTAATCCAATTTCATCATAATATTTTATTCATTGGTATAGAATTAATTTATTTAACTGCTTCTGTTTCTATTTTTCTTGATATAATTATGAGAGGAATCACTAAAATAGGTTGTTTTTATATTTCATTGTTTTTGGCTTTTTTAATCTTAACAGAGCCTGGATACCATATTTTTGAGCGAATGAGATATGATTTTATTTTCTTTGGTCCGTTCTTATTATTTATAAGTGTCAGCGTTGAGATAATTATAATGAATATTGTGAAGAAAATTTTTAAATTGGAATGAGTATCTTTGTTTCCAATGGGATTTCAGCGATAATGATAAAAAGAAAGGAAAAACTTAATAAATAATGAACAATAATTGATACAAATCTGTGGTAGTACATATGACAAAAGGGGGAGACATGAAAAAGGTAACCGTAATACCGGCAGTATTGGTCGCTATACTGTGTATAGCGCTGTTATCCTGTCAAAGACAGAAAGCTGAGAACAAACATATAAAACGATCAAATAATGTTCCCGTAAATAAAATTGGCAGAACAAACGGGAGAAATGCAAAATTATCAGAAGCTGCGCGTTATCATGCAAAAGGCCTGAAACTATTTTATAGTGGTAAATATAACGAGGCACTGGAAGCGTGGTTGAAGGAATTGGAGTTAGACCCTGATAATCCCAACACGATGAGAAATATCGGTCTCGCATATAAGAATATGAAAAATTATGAAAAAGCAAAATCGTGGTATCGGAAGGCATTAAGTATCTCGCCGAAATTTGCAAAAGCCCATTACAGCCTGGGAAACGTTTATTACTTGGAGAAGAATTGCTCGGAGGCGGCAAAAGAATTTGAGGAAGTAATAAGACTATCACCCGGATTTCCATATGTGCATTTTCCGCTTGGATACTGTTATGGCATGCTGGGTAAATACCAGCTTGCTACAGAGCAGTATATAGAACATTTAAAACATTATCCAGAAGATTATTCTGCTGCCGTGAATATATTTGCCATGGCCGATCAATTAGCTGCAAAAGGCAGTTATAAAGAGGCGTATGATATGCTTGTCAGGTATTCTTCTGTTCCGGTGAAGTTTGATGAAGGTCATAGGAGGATGTATGACATAAAGAAAAAGGTTCTCAAAATATTTCAATCAGCCTTAATACGGCAGGATTACACCAACATTATAGAGGCGCTTGAAAAGATATTACCTACATTGTCTGCACAAAGCAAGTTAAAGATACCGCTGGAAAAAATACTGGCTTACAGCTATCTTTCAGTGGGTAAAAAAGCGTTTGCTGTCAGAACAATAAAGGCCATATTAAAAGCAGAGGGACTATCCGATGATGATAGAAAGTCCTTAGAGAGGCTTATAAAGGAGCTTACAACTGCTCGCAGAAAAACTGAGACAATTGAGTACTCAAATAACATGCAATTAGAGATAAAAGAATATGATCTTGGAATTAAGTCTGATGAGGACATAGTGAAAATATCGGAATTTCCATTTGCTGAGGGTGGTATTGTATCAGTCAGGGCGCACGAGGCCAGAATATTCAGGAAAAAAGAAAACAAATTAATTGAAGATTATATTGAAAACATTAATCGAAGGATTTCAAAACTGGGCTTTTACATCTACGACTTGAGGGCACTGAAGGATCAACATGAATTCTATTCCTACAATTATGATTTATTTAAAGATGATAGATTGATTATCCCAAATCTGAGCTTTGTCATCTTTCCACAATATTCCGAGGATGGGAACCGTTTTCTCCTTAGGGCTGAACAGAAATTAAAATCGCGAAGTATTCCGGAAATGATTTACATAGATACCGGACGCGTGATCCGGAATAAGTATTTAGGAAATTTTGCTAATGAGCCTGCCATCCTGTGTAACGGGCGGATATTATTAATTGCTAAGCCATATAAGGAGGCGGAAAATATCTTGTTTCATTTTTATGTATTTAAAAACGGCCGGAAAATTTATGAATTCACAGCGCCACCCAGCAATGATGACCTTATCTCATATTACTGTGATAATGAGCGCTGGATACTTAAACACGACCCTGGCAGGATTATCACAGACGGAGTTGAACTGAATAAAACAAAGGGATACACTGACATTATCAATTATAGATATCTTGGAGAGAAGGTCTTCTATATCTATAGAGATTCTTCAAAAAAGTACAAACTCTACTATGGTGGAATAACATATCCTAATGAG